>Ga0209291_1000314_pt1 | contig 47626 bp, 36 predicted proteins | sample GOMGulsemesocosm_FD_184633 | JGI IMG/M metagenome (GOLD analysis project Ga0209291, IMG submission 184633) | Methane-oxidizing microbial communities from mesocosms in the Gulf of Mexico - GOM9B Gulf of Mexico (SPAdes) (version 2) | ecosystem: Environmental > Aquatic > Marine > Cold seeps...
GAAGTACTTGGGAGTCATTTTCAAAGGGACTACCAAAAGTTGCCGTTCACGATTTAGTCATCCAATCACTAACAAATGATTTACTAGTAGCTACCCACGGACGCAGTTTATATAAAACAAATGTTGGGATTTTTGAAGAATACCACAACTTTAAAAATGACCCATTATATAGTTATAATATTCCTAGTGTAAAACACAACCCTAACTGGGGAAATTCATGGAGTAAATGGTTAAAGGCAATAGAACCAGATATTCGAATTCAGCTATTTAGTAAAACTAAAGCAAAAGCTACTATACAAATACGTGCCAAAAATAATGATATCCTGCAAGAATTCACTACTACCATAGAAAAAGGGTTTAATACTATAAACTATGATTTAAGTATCACTGAATCAGGAAAAGAATTACTAGAAAAATCAACAGAATCACTCATCATACCTAAAAAGAAAAACAGCAAATATTATTTACCTAAAGGAGAGTACAATATTTTAGCAAGCAGTAATAAAGAAAATTCTAACATCAAGCTAATAATTGAATAACACGTTTTTTATTTAAATTAAATACAAGAATAATAACAGACTAATCACAATATCTGTGATTAGTCTGTTATTGATTTGCGCTAAAATTATAACTATTCATTATGTTAAATCATGTTAGTATAAGAGAATAAAAATGTTCAATAGCTATTGATTCTCATTTTTGAAAGATTACATATTATAAAAAAACTGCTCCCTAACAATTTTTCCTTGCTGTACTTCGTACACACAAATTTCATTAATCTGAATTCTACCCTTATCTTTAAAGGTGATATCGTTTTCCATAGTTACCGCAAAATGATTTCCAGTTACAATTGGGTCAGATACAAATGCACTATGAATTTCCATAACCGAATCATCCCAAACAACTGTTTTAGCTCTAATAGCCTCCATTCCTTTTGTAATTGGAGCACCTGATTTCTCATCTTCAATACTTACAATATCATTATGATATAATTCTTCCTGTGCCTGTGGGTGTCTTTCTTCGCGGCATAATTCAACTAATCTGTTTGCTACTTTTTGTGTCGTCATTTTATATAATCTTATTATTTAAATTCTTTCCCTATATGAAACAAAGCATCTCCTTGATTTACTAACGGGTGATTATTAGTACAAAAGACATATCCATCAAAAGGAGCTTTGATTACCGTACTTCTGTTCCCATAAGCATCAGTAATATATCCTAATACCTGATCCTTTTCAATTCCTTCACCGTTATTTATGTTAGAAGTAAAAATTCCTCCTTTACGAGCTCTTAACCACTTTCTATCCATTAAATGAACCGTTTTATTTTTGTTTTTAGTTGCTAGTGAATGGGAGTCAATTATCCCATATTTTACTAAAATTCGTAAGATTCCTCTTATTCCCTCATTAATTGAAAATTCATCAAAGCGCATACTTTCTCCCCCTTCAAACACCAATATCGGTGTTCCTTGTTTTTCTGCAGTTGCTCGAAATGATTTCTTTATTAAGTTAGATTCAAATTGTATAGGCGCATTAAATATTTTAGCTAACTTTTTACTTTCCGAACAACTAGGCGTATATCTAATTTGCGGGTAATTACTTCGCATCGCTCCTCCAGTATGAAAATCGATTCCAAAATCAACATGAGGTAAAATTTCATGCGTATGATAATAGGCTATTCTTCCTGCTAAAGATCCAGATTTAGAACCTGGAAAACTTCTGTTTACATCTTTCCCGTCAGGTAAATCCCTTGAAAAATGAATAAATCCATATACATTTAGTAACGGGATTACTATCACACAACCTTTTTTAATATTAGTAAAATATTCATTTACCAACATACGTTTACAGGTTTCTACGCCGTTAATCTCGTCACCATGTAATCCTCCTTGCAATAATACTGTTGGCCCATCTTCTTTTCCATTAAAAACATAAATAGGAATCTTTATTGGAGTTCCTGTTGGCAATGACCCAATTGGTAATTTAATTACTTTATGTTCTCCGGGTTTTATGTTCGTTTTAAAAATATGCTTCGTACTATTTACTGGCATTCTTCTCAATTAGTTTAATAATTTTTCCTGCTACATTTACTCGTGTAGCTTTTTCAATTCCTTCTAATCCTGCAGTTGAATTTGCCTCAATAACTAAGGGACCATTTTTAGAGCGTATCAAATCAATTCCAGCCACATCCAATCCTAAACATTGTGCCGTTCTTACTGCTATTTGTTTTTCTTCCAAAGTCATATCAATTACTGAGGTACTCCCTCCTCTATGCACATTACTCCTAAAATCTTTTCCATTACTGCTACGTTTCATACTAGCCACAACCTCATCCCCTACCACATAGGCACGGATATCCTCTCCATTTGATTCTTTCACAAACTCTTGTATTAAAATAGGCTTATTCAAACTGTGCATGGTCTCAATAATAGAAATAGCAGACTTTTTACTTTCTGCCAACATCACACCTAATCCGTGTGTACCTTCTAAGAATTTAATGATACACTGCTCACCTTCTAGTAAGTTTAATTGTTCTTTTAATAATAATGTGTCCTTAGTATATAATGTTTTTGGAATTGGAATATTATTCTTCACCATGTGCTGCATTGTAAACAACTTATTCCGTGAACGTAAAATCCCAGTGGAACTTGCTATAGTATAACTTCCTGTTTTTTCAAACTGATTTACTATTGCTAAGCCATGCTCTGTAAAAGAAGCACCTATTCTCGGAATTATTGCATCTGAAAAATTAGTAATATCTTCATTATTAAAAAGTATCTTAGGCTGATTTTTATCAAATAAAATAGCGCATTTGGTATGATCGATAATTCTAATGTAATGCCCCATTTTGGAAGCCTCATTAAACAAGCGTTGTGTAGAGTACAAACTCCCACTAACTGATAAAAGAAAAATTTTCATTCGAAATAGTGTAAATACAGGCTAAATATAATCATAGTTTACTTTAAATACATTCTAAATAAGTGATAAAAGCACTTGATATTTTTGTTTAACCCCTGATTAAAATTAAATTTGCTTGAATTTCACTAACTCAACATATACAATGAGCGGATTATTAAAATCATCAATTGGAAGAAAGTTTGCAATGGCAATCTCTGCCTTCTTCCTAATGTTTTTCTTATTACAACATTTTGTAATTAACTTAACATCAATTTTTCCAGATCACGGAGTAACATTTAACAACCTTTCTCATTTTATGGGAACTAACCCAATGATACAGTATGCTATGCAACCTGTGCTAATTTTTGGTGTAGTTTTTCACTTTGTAATGGGATTTGTATTAGAGATTAAAAACAGAAATGCACAAAAAGTAAAGTATGCACAAAACAATGGAGCAGCAAATTCTACTTGGATGAGCAGAAACATGATTTGGTCAGGTTTAGCTATTTTAGCATTTATCGTATTACACTTTATTGACTTCTGGTTCCCGGAATTAAACACTAAGTTTATTCAAGGAGACTGGTCAGGGTTACACAATGGAGAATTAAGATACTTCCATGAATTACAAGAAAAATTCCATAATCCCGTAAGAGTAGTTGCTTATGTTATAGCTTTTGCTTTCTTAGCAATGCACTTGTTACACGGATTCAATTCTGCATTCCAATCAATGGGAGCAAACAATAAATATACTAAAGGATTGAAAACTTTTGGTAAACTTTACGCAATCTTAATCCCTGTAGGATTTATGATTATTGCACTAGTACACCATTTCAATCATTCACATTAATACGCAATTAGTATGGCTACTTTAGATTCAAAAACACCAAAAGGTCCATTAAAGGATAAATGGACTTCTTATAAAAATAAAATTGATTTAGTAAATCCCGCAAACAAACGTAACATTGATGTTATTGTAGTTGGAACAGGATTAGCAGGAGGTTCTGCCGCTGCAACTTTAGCTGAATTAGGATATAACGTAAAAGCTTTTGCTTATCAAGATTCTCCACGTAGAGCGCATTCAATTGCAGCACAAGGAGGAATCAATGCAGCAAAAAACTACCAAGGAGATGGTGATTCATCTTATCGTTTGTTTTACGACACTGTAAAAGGTGGTGATTACCGTTCACGGGAGTCAAACGTACATCGTTTGGCTGAGGTTTCTGCAAACATTATTGATCAATGTGTAGCACAAGGAGTTCCTTTTGCTCGTGATTATGGTGGTATGTTAGATAACCGTTCGTTTGGAGGGGTATTAGTTTCAAGAACTTTTTACGCTAAAGGACAAACAGGGCAACAATTATTATTAGGAGCATACTCTGCAATGAACCGTCAGATTGCTCGTGGTAAGATTGAAATGTTCAACCGTCATGAAATGTTAGACGTGGTAAAGGTTGATGGTAAAGCGCGTGGGATCATTACACGGAACTTAATTACCGGGGAAATTGAACGTCACTCAGCACATGCCGTTGTAATTGCTTCTGGTGGTTACGGTAATGTATATTTCTTATCTACAAACGCAATGGGATCCAATGCTACTGCAGCATGGAAGGTTCACAAAAAAGGAGCGTATTTCGCAAACCCTTGTTATACACAAATTCACCCAACGTGTATTCCACGTTCAGGGGATTACCAGTCTAAATTAACGTTGATGTCTGAATCATTACGTAATGACGGACGTATTTGGGTTCCTAAAAATATGGACGATGTAATGGCCATTCGTGAGGGACGCAAAAAACCTACAGATTTATCTGAAGAAGAAAGAGATTATTACTTAGAAAGAAGATATCCTGCTTTCGGGAACTTAGTCCCTCGTGATGTTGCCTCTCGTGCAGCAAAAGAACGTTGTGATGCTGGTTACGGTGTAAACAAAACAGGAGAAGCTGTTTACTTAGATTTTAAATCTGCAATTGAACGATATGGTAAAGAACAAGCAAAAATAAAAGGAATCAATGCTCCTTCAATGGAAAAAATCATTGAATTAGGGACTGCAATTGTTGAAGCAAAATACGGTAACTTGTTCCAAATGTACAACAAGATTGTAGATGAAGATCCATACAAAACTCCAATGATGATTTATCCAGCGACACACTATACAATGGGTGGTGTTTGGGTTGATTATAACTTAATGACTACAGTTGACGGATTGTACTGTATTGGTGAGGCAAACTTCTCTGATCACGGTGCAAACAGGCTTGGAGCTTCTGCATTAATGCAAGGTTTAGCTGATGGTTATTTCGTATTACCTTACACTATTGGAGATTATTTATCTAATGATATTCGTACAGGAAAAATCCCAACGAATACTAAGGAATTTGATGAAGCAGAAAAAGAAGTTACCGAACGTATAAACTTCTTCGTAAATAATAATGGTTCAAAATCCGTAGATTACTTCCATAAGAAATTAGGGAAGATTATGTGGGAAAAAGTAGGGATGGCTCGTAACGAAAAAGGTTTAAAAGAGGCTATGGCCGAAATTAAAGCTGTACGTGAAGACTTCTGGAAAGAAGTAAAAGTTCCTGGTACTGCTGACGAAATGAACCCTGAATTAGAAAAAGCTGGAAGAGTAGCTGATTTCTTAGAATTAGGAGAATTATTTGCTAAAGATGCTTTAAATAGAAATGAATCTTGTGGTGGTCACTTTAGAGAAGAATCAGCAGAGACTGATGGACCTCAAAAAGGAGAAGCAAAACGTAATGATAAGGATTACGCATATGTAGCTGCTTGGGAATATAAAGGAGAACCTGCTGATGCAATTTTACACAAAGAGCAATTAGAATTTAACGATATTGAATTAAAACAACGTTCATACAAATAAAATTGACATTATGAATTTAACACTAAAAATTTGGAGACAAAAAGGACCAACTGACAAAGGTCAGATGGTTGATTATAAAGTTACCGAGATTTCAGAGCATATGTCATTTTTAGAAATGATGGATGTTTTAAATGAACAATTGATTAATGCTGGTGAAGAGCCTGTAGCATTTGATCATGACTGCCGTGAAGGAATTTGCGGTATGTGTTCAATGTACATTAACGGTGAAGCGCACGGTCCTGATAGAGGGGTAACCACTTGTCAGTTACACATGCGTATGTTTAAAGATGGTGATACTATTACTATAGAGCCATTTAGAGCTACTGCTTTCCCTGTTATAAAAGATTTAGTAGTAGATAGAACTTCTTTTGAGCGTATTCAACAATCTGGAGGATTTATATCTGTAAATACATCTGGAAACACTCAAGACGCTAACGCTATTCCTATTCCTAAAAAGGATGCAGATGACGCTATGGATGCTGCAACTTGTATTGGTTGTGGAGCATGTGTTGCTACTTGTAAAAACTCTTCTGCTATGTTGTTTGTTGGCGCTAAAGTAAGTCAATATGCTTTATTACCACAAGGACGAGTAGAAGCTACTGAAAGAGTGCAAAACATGGTTGCTCAAATGGATCTAGAAGGTTTTGGGAACTGTACCAACACTGGAGCATGTGAGATTGAATGCCCTAAAGGAATTTCTTTAGAAAACATCGCTCGTATGAATTCCGAATTTATGAAAGCAAGTTTGAAAGGATAATATCCTTTTATTCTATATATTAAAAAACCCCGAACAGTATTGTTCGGGGTTTTTTCGTTTTATTTTACAAGCTTAACCCTAATATAAGAATCAAGTTTTCCTTTATTAGTCTTTATATTAAAAATTGAGATTGTATCTCCTAAATAAGGTGATCGATAAACATATTGACTCATCTGGTTAGATTGATTTCCTTTAAAAACTTGAGTAGCTTTTCCAGGTACTTTAACATCAAAACCTATTATTTTAACACTTTCACTGTTGGTAGCAAGAATAGCTGCTTTTAACTGTTCACGTGTAAATTCAAGAGAACAATTACTGCATTCTTTACCATTAACCAAAAGAATTGCATTAGTTGTTTTAGAATTTGATTAAGCGTGACTTGTAAAAATATTTAGGAATAGGAATAGAGTGAAGACTAAAATTTTCATAATAAAGTAGGTTTAAGATTTGATTTTAAATATACAAAAACTGCCCTCCATTTTTATAGATTATTTAAAAACACTACATACATCATAAAAAATAACTTTTTCACAAAAAGTCTTATAGAGGTATTAATCAAAATCAAATTACAGATATTTTGTGATTTTTAAAAACCGTTCCAAAATATGGAGAGAGAGGGGGGGGTAGGGTAAAATATATTTAAAGAGTTTTATCTATATGGATTTAACTTCAGCAAGAGTAATTAATAATATAGATATGACACTTTAAATTAAACTTAATTAAATATTTATTAATTAAAGCATATTATTATTCGATTATACGTTGTGATTTTGTTAATTTTTTTTATATTTTTATAAAAACTCCAAATAACCACTAACTATGAATAAAAATTATCCATACCTACTTACAATTTTTTGGTGCCTAATAATTTTATCTTCTTGTAAATCAGATGATGAAACGGTGTATATTCCAATTCCTGTCTCTCCTGTTATTTTTGACATAGAAACTGTTCCATATGAAAAACTAACTGATTATAACGCTTTTGAAGGCACACTATCAGAAATGAACCCAGTTTATGGTGTATTACCTTATGAACCAATTAATCACCTATTTACTGATTATGCACATAAGAAGCGTTTCATTTGGATGCCTAATGGTGTAAAAGCTACTTATGTGGAAGATTTCAAAACGCTAGATTTTCCAACCGGAACAATTCTTATAAAATCTTTTTATTACAACAACGTACTTCCTGATAATCTCACTAAGATAATTGAAACTCGCATGATGATTAAAAAGGAAACTGAATGGATATTTGCTGATTATATCTGGAATGATGAACAAACTGAAGCAATACTCGACTTGACTGGATCGACTGTGAATATCGAATGGATGGAAGGAACTACAACTAAATCTACCTCATATAGAATTCCTAGTGATGCAGAATGCTTAGTTTGCCATAAAGTTAGTAATACTCCTACTCCTATTGGAACTAAACCACAAAATTTAAATTCAATATTTTCATTTGATGATGGAGATATTAATCAATTAGAAAAATGGAACTCGTTTGGTTATTTGGATAATACCAGCTTACCAAATGCTTCAGAAATAGAAACTGTAGTAAATTGGAAAAACACTAATGAGTCACTCGACCTAAGAGCTCGTTCATATTTAGACATTAATTGTGCGCATTGCCATATTCAAGACGCACATTGTTCATACAGACCTATTCGTTTAGGGTTTAACGAAACCTCAGATCCCGAAAAATACGGTGAATGTGTTACCCCTGATGAGGATGTTAATAGCTCCCTAACTCATGTAGTTTCACCTGCCCGACCAAATCGTTCCGTGATGTATTACAGAATGAATTCTACTAATGAATCCGTTAGAATGCCTTTGATTGGACGAACCATAATCCATGATGAAGGAGTTGCATTAATCGAAGAATGGATAAATTCCTTAACAACTGTTTGTGAATAAATTAACCCACAATACTAATTATTATGAAAAAAACTACTAATTTAATCTTTTTGTTTTTATTAACCTTTAGCTTTTCATTCGCTCAAAATAATTGCGGCACTGCAAGCACTGTAGTAGCCAACACCATCTACTCAGTAGGTGTTTTTGACGGAACACCCGTTACTAACTCATGCTTTGACGGAAATATTGGAGCTAACGGAGAATGGTACATTTACACACCTACGACAGATGCTTCTGTAACCGTTACAACAGACTTACCTAATAGCGCAGGTAAAGACACTAGAATACAAGTATATGATGGAACTAATGGATGTGCTAATTTAATATGCTTAGGTGGTGATGATGATAGTGCCTCTGCCTTTCTATCTACCTACACTTTTAACGCTACCACTGGGACTCCCTATTACATTGCTTTTGATAACTACTGGGTAACTAATACCAATAATTTCGATTTTCAACTAACTGAAGCACCAATTGTAGTTAGCCCAATAACATTTACTTCTTCAACTCTAGGTGCCACTGGTCAATACAAAAATTGTGTGGTAGATATGAATGGTGACTATTTAGATGATATTGTTACTGTAGATTCCAATAACTTAAACATACATTACCAGCAAGCGGGTGGCGGATTTACGTCCACAGATATAGCTACAACTGTGCCAGACGATGTTCCTTCTTGGAGTATTGCTGCAGGAGACTTTAATAAAGATGGATTTAATGACCTACTTTATGGAGGTGGTAATGGCGCTTCATTTATTGCATCTAATGCTACTGGAACCGCATATACAGTTACATCAAATCCAGAGTATATTTTTTGTCAACGATCAAATTTTGTCGACATCAATAACGACGGACATTTAGATGCTTTTCTATGTCATGATGTTGACCCTAATGTGTTTTATTTAAACAATGGAACTGACAATACTTTAGTGTACAATCAAGGTGGGTTAGGTGATTCTCCAACCGGGGGGAATTACGCTTCTACTTGGGTAGATTATGATAACGATGGTGATGTAGATTTATTTCTTGCGAAATGTAACGGTGGAGGAGCTGCAGCATCTGCAAGGTATAATGAACTGCATAGAAATAATGGAGATGGAACATTTACTGACGTAAGTGTCGCTGCTGGATTATATGATCCTATACAAACATGGTCTTCAGCCTGGGGTGATTATGATAATGATGCAGATTTAGATGTTTTTGTTGGCGCAAGTTCTTTTGCTGATGGTCAACACAAGCTAATGACTAACAACAATGACGGAACATTTACTGATAGTACCAATGGTACTGGATTAGATACTTTTACTGGAACCAGCATCGAACACATTACTCATGATTTTAATAATGATGGTTTCTTAGACCTTTTTACTGCAAATAACACAATCATGTTAAACAATCAAGATTTAACTTTTACTGCTATAGATGTTGGATTTTCTGTAGGAGCAGTTGGTGATTTAAACAATGATGGATTTTTAGATGTTTACAATAGTAACAATCGTATTTATATGAATGATGCCAATAGTGGTCATAATTGGATAAAAATAAATACTCAGGGAATACAGAGTAATAGTAACGGTATTGGTGCTCGTGTAGAAGTACACACTACTAATCTAGGAACACAAATTAGAGATGTTATTACTGGAAATGGCTTTAGACACATGAGCAGTTTAACAACTCATTTTGGACTAGGTTCTGAAACAGCAATTATAAAAGTTGTTATTAAGTGGCCTTCTGGGATTATCGATGAAATAATAAATCCTAATATTAACGAGACGCTAAATGTTGTAGAAGGAAACTTTTTGGATGTTGCCGATTATAGCTTAGATAGTAAACTCATTTATCCAAACCCTACAACCGATTTTATTCGAATAGTTGATGTCAACCTAGATAAAGCTAGTACTTTAATCTTTGATATTAATGGTAAAAAGGTTCATAATTACGCTATTGAAAACAACCTTATAAATGTTACTAAACTTGCTTCTGGAACTTACTTCCTAAACATTCGAGAAGGAAACAAATTATTTAAAAATAAGTTTATAAAGCAATAACATCTTATTTCCTCCCTAAAGGTTTAATACACCAATGATTGTATCAATCTATAACCTATTGGGCTAAAAAAATTAACTTCATAAAAGCAGTGTCTATTAATTTAGGCACTGCTTTTTCTTGTTTAAAACACTTGTTTAAACTATATTGTTCGGTACAATAGAACTTATAATATGCTTCAACATCAATCAAAGCTACCAGAAGTAAATTCATCAATATTTTCAGTAATGAGTAGGCTAGCTAACACGCACAATGCCATCAACTTATCTCAAGGATTCCCTAACTTTAAAAGTGACCCTAAATTATTAGAATTGGTTACTAAAGCGATGCATTCTGGTCACAACCAATATGCCCCAATGGCCGGCGCAATGGAGTTACGAGAAGCTATTGCTACTAAATTTGAACTTTTATATAACAGCTCCTATAATCCTGAATCAGAAATTACGGTTACTGCTGGTGCTACTCAAGCTATTTATACTATCATATCAAGCTTTATTAAGCAGGATGATGAAGTTATTATATTCCGACCTGCATATGATTGTTATGAGCCTACAATTGCTTTAAATGGAGGTAAAACAATTTCGATTCAATTAGAAGCACCTGCCTACAATGTAAACTGGGAAGAAGTGAAATCTAAAATTACTAATAATACTAAGATGATAATTATCAATACGCCTCAAAATCCAAGTGGGACCGTATTTTCTAATCAAGATATGTTGCAATTACAAGAACTTGTTAAGAATACTAACATCATTGTATTAAGTGATGAAGTATATGAACACATCATCTTTGATAATGAACAACATCAGAGTGTTTGTTTGTTTCCAACCTTAAAAGAACATAGTTTTATTGTTGCTTCTTTTGGTAAAACATTTCACAATACGGGGTGGAAATTAGGCTATTGTTGTGCTCCAAAGACCTTGATGCAAGAGTTTCAGAAAATACATCAATTTAATGTTTTCTGTGTAAACCATCCTATGCAAAAGGCAATTGCTGAATATATTAATCAACCTCAACACTACACTAGCCTTCCTAGTTTTTATCAAAAAAAAAGAGACTTCTTCTTAAACCTAATAAAAAATTCTCGCTTTAAGATTACTCCGTCAAAAGGAACTTATTTTCAAGTATTAGATTTTAGTGATATCACACAAGAAAATGATGTCATTTTTGCAAAACGATTAACTATCGAGCATAAATTAGCATCCATACCCATGTCTGTTTTTAACGAAAAAGAAATCGATTATAAAGTATTGCGGTTTTGTTTTGCCAAAACTGAAGTGACTTTAGAAAAAGCTGCTGAAATAATATGTAACCTATAAGTTATTAGATGAATACTCCATTATCATTTTACACCTCTGAAGTTAAAAGGCTTACTTTACAAGCTCAAGCAACCAAAAAAAAACTATTAATAATCAGCGCATTACGGTTTTCAATATTTATCGTAACCGCTACTTTAGGATATATTTTTATAGCCTCAAAGACTATAGTTCCTATTTTAATTCTCGGAATAGCTGGTTTTAGCTATTTACTTTATAAGTATACTACAACAAAAAAAGAGAGAAAATTAATTACTGAATTACTGCTCATTAACAACTTAGAAATAGTAGCCCTTAACGGAGATCATTCAGGCTTAGAAAATGGGAAAAAGTTCATTAATCCTGCACACTATTATAGTTATGATATTGATTTATTTGGTGACGGTTCTTTTTTTCAATTTATTAACAGAACTGCTACCAAAACAGGAGCTAAAGCATTAGCAAATATATTAACGGCAAATACTACTAATGATATTACTAGTAAGCAAGAAATGCTACAAGAATTATCAGTGATTCCAGAATGGCGGCAATTATTTACAGCAATTGCACGTGTATCAAAAACAGAAACAAAGACTAGTACAATCTTAAAATGGATACAAACAAATACTCCTTTTGTCCCTAAAACATTTCAACATCTACCCACTATTTTCTCTTCCATATCCTTACTACTACTGGTATTGTATGCTATAAGTATTATCCCTATTGCAATAATTGGTTTATGGTTTTTAATAGGAATGTCAATAACAGGGAAATATTATCCTAGAATTAATGCCCTTTATAATGACTCTAATAAAATTGGAGCCACCTTTAAGCAAATAAGTTTATTGTTACGTGAAATCGAACAGTCCGAGTTTAAAAACTCCATTTTAATTAAACAAAAAAAAAGGATAGCTACTTCTGATAAAAAAGCGTCAATGTTGGTAAACGATTTTTCAAAAGCATTGGACGCATTTGACCAACGAAACAATATGCTTTTCGGTTTTTTTGCAAACGGATTATTACTCTGGGACTTAAAACAATGTTATAGAATAGAAACATGGATTAAAAACTATGCTATTAATGTTGAAAATTGGTTTGAAACGATCACCTTTTTTGATGCACAAAACTCATTAGCTAACTTTGTATTTAATAACCCAAACTACACTTTCCCTAATATTGGTACAACTGGCTCTATTATAAATGCTAAAAACTTAGGTCATCCTTTATTAAAAACTAACACTAGGGTTGATAACAATTTTAATATTGCCCAGTATGAATTTTTTATCATTACAGGAGCTAACATGGCTGGTAAAAGTACTTTTTTAAGAACAGTTTCTTTAAGTATCGTTATGGCTAATATTGGACTACCAATTTGTGCCACAAAATGTGACTATGCTCCTATAAAACTAATTACAAGTATGCGTACCTCAGATTCGTTAAAAGACAATGAATCCTATTTCTTTTCTGAATTAAAGCGCTTAAAATTTATTGTTGACCAAGTACAACAAAACAATTACTTTATCATTTTAGATGAGATACTAAAAGGAACCAATAGCGAAGATAAAGCAATAGGATCAAAAAAATTTGTTGAACGACTAGTGAATACCAATGCTACAGGGATTATTGCTACACATGACTTAAGTTTATGTACTATAGAAAAAGAGCTTTCACAAATTAAAAATTTCTATTTTGATGCAGAAATTAGAAATGATGAACTTCATTTTGATTATTCTTTCAAAAAGGGAGTCTGTAAAAACATGAACGCGTCGTTTCTTTTAAAGAAAATGGAAATAGTTAGCTAACACAATAATTTAGAGACCTCAAAAGTTGTAAAATCTTCAAACCAGCACTCCATCCCATTTGCTTCCATTACTGCTTTGTTTTTAGTGCCGATTCCTATGAATTCTAAGTTCAAGTTTTTAGCGGTTTTTAAATCCCATACCCCATCTCCAACCGAGATTACTTTTTCAAAATTGGCTATATTATAAAATGATTTTGCTTTTTCTATCGCTTCTTTTACAAACCCTTCTCTTGAAAAACTTGTTTTTGAAGTTGATAGCACTGCTACTTCCATCGTCAATCCTGCTCCGTTCATTTTTAAAATAGCCGATGCTGGCAATGATCCAGTAGCGAATGCTATGGCATACTCACTATTCTCTAATTGAGACAACACCTTTCTTACCCCACTAATAGCGATGGTTTTAGGTTGCTTTTTTAAGTGCTTAACAATTAAACTTTCAAACTGATCTAACAACCCTATTGGCAAGGTTTTTTTAAAGAAATTTTCATAGTTATATTTCAAAGCATAACTATCTGTATGATGTGCAAGTTTATTAAAATTCGCATCTATGTCTTTTATCCCTAAATCAGTCATTGCATTTATGATAACCTCATGATATCCAGAAACACTATCTATTAAAGTTCCGTCAATATCAAAAATGAGCAATTTTCTCTTTTTCATTTTAAAATGAATTAATTCAATAACAATAATACAATTTTATCTAAATTTATATCATGGAAAATGAATTAAACATTACGATACTACAATCCAATTTAGTTTGGGAAAATGCTATTCAAAATAGGTTGAATTTTGAAAATAAAATACTTGCGATAAATGAATCAACTGATGTCATTATTCTTCCTGAAATGTTTACTACTGGCTTTGCAATGCAACCTGAAGATTTAGCCGAAACCATGAATGGTAATACGATACAATGGATGCTAAATTTAACCAAAAAAACAAATAGTGCTATTTGCGGAAGTATTATCATTAAAGAAGGTAAATACTATTACAATCGGTTTTTATTTATAACTCCCTCAGGAGAAGTTTATCAATATAACAAGCGTCATTTATTCTCTCTAGCCGGAGAGCATGAACGCTATCAAAATGATAACAAACAAGTTATTATTGAATACAAAGGCTGGAAAATTTGCCCGCTCATTTGTTATGATTTGCGCTTCCCAGTATGGTCTAGAAATACTTCAAATTACGACTTGTTAATATATGTAGCCAATTGGCCAAAACCACGTATAATAGCCTGGAATACACTCTTAAAAGCGCGTGCTATTGAAAACATGAGTTATGTTGCGGGAGTAAACCGTGTTGGGACTGATGCTAACGGACATGAATACACCGGAAACTCTATTGTTTTAGATGCATTAGGAAATGAAAAAACATCTGTTTTAGAAAATCAAGAAGCAACTATTACCACAACATTATCAAAAACAACACTACAATCAATTAGAACAAAATTTAACTTCTTGAATGATCAAGATCAATTTGAAATAAAATAATTTATTTTAAGGTAAACTGTTCATCAACATCCCAATTAGCTCTTATTTCAATAGCTTCTGGATGATAAGCAACGCGTTCCGGTTGTTGTTTCTTCAAGTAATTACCTGTATCGTATTTCTTATTATTGTTATCATCAAAAATTACGCGCAAATTATAAGTTGATGGATTTACATTCAAGAAATCGAACACGTAAATTCCTGTTCCTGATTTCTCGTATTTAACCGTTCCTCTTTTTGTTACCAATTGCACTATTAAAGGTGTTTGTGGAGCATTATTTAAGGTGATTTTTATGTTCCCATAAGCCGATAATTCTTTTGTTCTAGCACGATAACTTAACGTATCATTTGTTGCTTCAAAAAAATCAGTAAATGCTTTTGGATAAATTTTAATAGCATATTTTTCACTTTCTTTTTTATCAAAACTTAAATTAATAGCACTCGTTAATTTATCAATATTTGACTTAAATGAAACTACAACAGAATCCTTGTCTAAAATTTCAATTTTAGACTCATCTATTTTCGTTATCGGAACTGTGGTTGTTATGATATAATTTTCATCTAAAGCTAAACTACTAGCCCCTCCTTTAAATGCTAATGAATCAGTTTTTACTTTCTTTCTTAAACGGACTTTAAACGAATCTATTTTTTGCTGGTACTCCATCGTGAAGTTTAGCGAATCTAATTCAAAGCTAGGTGTAAACCAATAATTTAAACTATCGGTTTCTATATCTTTCGTTAACATGCTTTTAAACCCCTTTGGTTTATTTTCTGTTAATAGTTTTATTTTAAGCTCCTTATGGAAAGGTCCTTCATAACGAAATTTTATCCTGTTTTTTCGTTCATGTTTAGGCTTTAATGCTTTATATTCTTCAATTTCTTTAAACAAAATTAATTCATGAGATTCGTCATTAGGGATTGTTATAAATTCTTTTTTAAACCCTATTTTATCCGTCTTTTGATTGAATAAAAAATTGTCAGATTCCTCTTTTAAAGCCATTAACAAATACTTACCAGCTTTTACGTTTTCAAATTGAAATGTTGTGGTACTATCTAATGTATTAGTTATATAACGTGGTGATTTATTATATACGACAGAATCAGTAAAGGTAGAATCTACTTCATACAACATTACCGATACAAAATCATCCGCTGTTTTAGCAATAGCATCTCTTATACTTCCTTTTAATTCTAACGAATCAATACTTTTCCCTGTTGAGAAAACATATTTAAAATACGGATATGGATTACTTTCATTATTATCAACAATACTTTTTCCAAAACTAAATGAATATGTTGTGTTTTGTTGTAATGTATCATAAATTTTTATTTTCACAAACTTACTTGCCCCACCTTGAGGAGTAATTAATGGTCTGATTTTTAATGGTGGTGAGATAATTAGTTGTTTCGTTAAATCATTTAATTTCACATACTCATTAAAGACTATTTTTATCTCATTTCCTTTAAAATTTGTACTAAAATTTTTAGGGGTTGCATTTAACATCACTGGTGGCTCAATATCTTTTTCCCCTCCTGAAGGCATTCCTTTTTTAGCACAACTCGCAATAGTGATTCCAATAACTGATATAATAATAAGTAGCTTTTTCATCTTTGAGAAATACGGGTTTAATATACTGAATGCCTCTAAATTAATTTTTCCTAATAAACAAACCTTATAACACTATACAATTATGTTTATGCCTGGAAAAGACATACAAATTAACAACATATTTAGCGATATGACAATCAATATTTTGTTAAAGCTATTGGTCCGTATATGCCATTACAGCTAAGCTTATTTTTATATCAGGAATTTTATGCAGTTCTTTAACACAAGCTTTGATAGTTGCTCCTGTTGTTATGACATCATCAACCAATAAAATATGCTTTCCTTCTAATGATTTTATATCAAGTACTTCAAAAATCGTTTGTACGTTTATCCAACGTGTTAATCTGTCCTTTACTGTTTGAGTTCCTGTATTTTTTATTCGTAACAAAGTGGTGTTGTTATAACTCGCTTGTAAGCATGTTGCCAACTCTTCTCCAAAACCTGCTACTTGATTATAGCCTCTTTTCTTCAATCTTCTTTTATGAAGCGGTACTGGAATTACAACATCTACAAACTTGTAATAGCCACTTTCTTCTAATTCTATTCCTAACCACTTCCCTAAATAATTGCTAATTTCTGGCTGGTTTTTATATTTCAACTGATGAATTAATTGTCTAACAAGTCCCTTTTTAGGGAAATAAAACAATGCAGTAGCGTGTTCCAACGCTACTGTACCATAAAAAATATTCGAAATTACTTTTGAGTCATTTACATGTAAATTTGTTACCGGAAGATCATGCAGACATGCAATGCAAACAATATGTTCTTGCTCAACCAGAATATTTTTACAACCAACACATACTTTAGGAAAAAATAAATTAAGTAATAACTTTAACATTATTCTAATTGAATTTTATCATTACACAAAACGCACATTTTAAAATTTATATAAAAATATAGTAAAATCAAGTGTTATCATAACAATTAACTTAAATTAAAGACATATTATTAATATTACCCTTTATTTATTATACAACACAAAATTACACTTTCACAACATTTAAAAGAAATAACTGAAAATAGATTCTATATTTACGCTAGAGAACAAGAGGATTATTCCCCAAAAGTAATTCAATAGTTCTTATAGGAATTGAACCCCAAATCAATTTTAAAAAACTTACTAAAAGTAAAAAAAGCAGAAACCACATGGTTTCTGCTTTTTTATAAATTAACGTTATCGTTTCTATAAAGAATTGGCCCAGAAACTTACAAGCATAAAAAACCCGAAGTTAAGCTTCGGGTTTTTTATGCTTGTATATTTACTTACTCTTTAATAATTCGTTTTACACCAGTTTTTCCACCATTGGTATATACTTTTAACAAATACATTCCACTAGATAAATGACTAGTATTAATACTTGTTTGAGTAGTTTCTAATACTTTCTGTCCAATATAATTAAATACCTCAACTTTTTTTATTAGTTCATCACTATCTATATATAAATCACCTCTAGTTGGGTTTGGGTATATCTCAAAATTTTCTAATGTAACATCAGGTGTACTTAATACAGAAAATAATACAGGGGTGGCATCTATCGTTCCATAGACATCTGCAGTACTTCCGTTTGTTCCTGTTGTATAATTAATATTCAAATAATTCTCATTTTGGGTACTATTTAATATTGCATCGTTATTGTTTACTAAAACAACATCTCCAGAAGTAGGGTTTCCAGCTACCTGAAAGACTGCCATAATGATTGGTGTACCAGACACTGCATCAAACAAAACATTGGTAACTCCAGGAGTTCTTAATAACTGATACACATAACGTCCACTAGTTGATGATGGAGCTGCTAAATAGGAAGCACCCCATTCCGTTGCAGTAATAGCGTAATCACAAACATTAGTTGCGGGTGGCGTAAAAACACAATCATTAACAAATCCTGTGTTAGTAGGCAACAAATATCCGCCTCCTGAAATAGAAATAACAGCTCCCATATCAGCTGAATTACCATTTGCTTCTGTAAAATCTGGTGTAGCTACTAAAGCTATTTCGTAATTTCCTGTTCCGCTATTTACACCTATATAGCTTAAACTATAGTTCATATTTTGAGCACTTAGGTTAAAAACCGATACTAAAAAAGCTATGATTATATATATTTTTTCCATGTTATTTATCTTTAGTTAATTATCGATTTAGTTTTCTGGTAATTGTTCCAATATTATAAATAAGTTTGATGGTGCGCTTTGATTATCAGGATGTGCTAACATAATATCTTTAACTGTATTGGAGTCATTTCCTGACCCTTGATAACGGGATGACCCATCTAAGTTTACATCAGCTTTACTATAACCAGTAAAAGAATGTAAATTACTACTAGTAGTATTTCCTATATCTGCTAGCACAGCATCCTTTAAACTATTGGTATCATTTCCTGATCCTTGATACCTGACAGATGTATCTCCTCCAACATTTCCAGCCCACATTCCTAGCATTCCGCTTTGCATACCAAAACTAGATTGTGCATTAGTACCATACGTAATTGGGCTAGCACTATTGGTAAAATCTACTATAGCAGCTGAACTTGATAACGTTACGGCGTTAGCACTCATAATACTCAAGTGGTTGCGATGTTTTATCACTACATAATAATTGCCTGATGTAGTGTTAAAACTTAAACTAGATATACCATCTGTAGCAACAACATCTCCATCTCGTTGTAATAAAGCAGATTGACTATGTAATATAGCTGTATTGTCTGTTTCGTCTCTTAACTCTACGAATACCCAATCAACAATAGCATCATTCCCTGTTGTAGTAAACACTGTTGCATTACAGGTTAAGGCATCAGTATAAGGGCTTGTTGTCGGGATATAACCATTAGCCCTTAAATTATCATTCATTAACCCTGCTGAATCTGGATTTAATGAAGGCCCTTGTAAAAATACTTTTGGAGCTATAGCTATTGATAATGAAGGATCATACTCATAACATCCCATATCTACCGTGGTATTATAAATTCTAGCATTTCCAGCTAAATCGGTTGTCATTCCTGCAGTAACATAATTATTATCTCCTGTGTCAATAGCTGGTGAGCCTACTTGAAAATTAAAGTTATTATTAGTCGCATCTACAAAAAGAGGGTCTGTAGTTAAGGTATTCTGTACAGTAATTCCTCCTGCTACTCCATTAAAATCATATGGAGAACCTACTCCATTTCCGTATACAATAGAATTTCTTAAAAAAGTAGCTAAGTTATCCCCATTAACAATTTTTATTACTTTATCATTTACTCCTGAGTTATTAGAAAACGTTGAGTTTATAATATTAATTCTTGATGACCCCCAGGTTTGTGTGTTATTTAACGGGTCGTAAGTTGAAGAGGAAACCATTATACAAGAAGCTTCAGTATTTGATATATTATTATGAAATAAACTATTTGTAATTACCCCTCTATTATACAATTGATAAAATGAATTACCTGAATAAAGCATTGTAGAAAGATCTTGAGAATAATTTTCTCTAACAATACATGAATTAAAATCTACATAAGCCTGCATATTTGTAGATCCTCCAGAAAATAAATGTCCATAAACTGATACACTTACCCCTGTATTTTTTTCTAAAATACAATTACTAAAAGTTGCTCGTAATATATTACTACTACTATAAGTTTGAGAAAAAATAGCCCCTCCTCTTGTTTCATAATATTGGCTTGTAGCAGTTCCAGAAGTTAATATTCCTCCATTTGCATTTCCTCCTGAAATGGTAAGACCATCTACTACAATATTTTGAACCCCTCCTTTTACACTAACTACATGATAAGCATTATCTTGTCTAGTAGGTTCAGTATCTAATAAAATTGCATTATCATCTGCTTGCAAATCACCACTTAAAATAGTAATGTTTGTTTTAGGGCTTCTTTCAGACAACAGAGTTTCTATTCCTGAAAACCCTCCGTAAATTTTCACTCCATTCGGAATTAAATAGGTTGCTTTTCTAGGATTAGCGTCGTTTGTTGAAGGAATATATGTTCCTGCTGCTACCCAAATTGGAGTTACTGAGTTTGCTACCAGTAGTGCATCTTCTAACTTTGTAAAAGCATCCGTCCAAGAGGTTCCGTTATTAGCACCTGTAGCATTTGCATGTACAAATACTTTTCCTAAAGTAGTTGTATTAACTGCATTTGTCCACCCATTAATACTTGTACAGTCTTCTGATTTTACATAAATATCGTAGTTTGTAAATTGTGTTAAACCAGTTATAGTATAACTCGTTCCAGTAATATTAGCTATTGTTACTGCTGAAGTTGTTGGCTGTCCATTTTCTACAAAAGAAACACTCCAATTTGTAACATTAGCATTAGCGTTCCAAGTGATATCTGCTGTTGATTCAGTAACGTTATTTACTTGAATATTTAAAGCGTTTTCACAAACAGTTGATGATTCATAAGCTCCTAAATCTACTGTAGTAGCATAAACTCTATCATTTCCTGCTAAATCTAGCGTTATACTAGCTGGGATATAACTATTATTACCTGCATTAATTGCTGGTGATGTAGACTGTAATGTAAAATCATTACTAACTGTATCTGTAAAAAGAGGGTCTGAATTTGTTCCACTTAATTGACCACCTTCAATAATACTATTACTTACAGAAGCTGCAGTACTTGTTACAGAAAATGGAGTAATACTTCCATTTCCATATATAATTGTATTTTGTAATTTAGAATTTGAAGCTTGAACCATGGTCATTACATTTCCATTAGTTCCTATGTTTTTTGCAAATGTAGTATTAATAATATCAACTTGTGACCCAGTTGCATTTCCTCCAGTACTTGCTCCTAAATACATACAGGAAGCATTATTTAATGATGTATTATTATAAAACAAACTATTTATAATAGATCCTCTTGCATAAAGGTTATATTGTTGTGCACCAGAAAATAGCATTGCTGTTAAGTCTTGAGAATAATTGTCCCTTACTATACAAGATTCAAAATCGACATCTGTAGTTAAATTAGTAACCCCACATGGATTAAACATAGAATAAACAGCTACACTTGTTCCTGTATTTTTTTCTAAGATACAGTCTTTGAATAATGCAGTTATATTGTTTGACGAAGTATACGGGTTAACATATATCGCTCCTCCTCTAATATCATAATATTGACTAGCTCCTGGCGTAGAACAACTGTTATCTATACTACCATTTGCATTACCTCCAGATATGGTAAACCCATCTATAACTACATTTTGTGTATTCCCTCTTATAGAAACTATATGATAAGCATTATCTTGTCTTGTAGGCTCAGTATCTAATAAAGTTGCATTATCATCAGCTTGTAAATCACCACTTAAAATAGTAGTGTTTGTTTTAGGATCTCTTTGAGATAATGTTATTTCAGTACCATTAAACCCGCCATATAACTTAATATCACTTGATAATAAAAATGTTGCTTTCCTCGGATCTGAATTAGTAGTTGTTGGAATATAAGTTCCTTGAGCTACCCAAATTTCTGAAACACTCGTTGCTACATTTAATGCTGCCTCTAAAGTTGTAAAAGCATCTCCCCATGTACCTCCTGTATTATTTCCTGTAGCTGTATCATCAACATATAAAATATTACTAAAAGTTGCAGTAATAACTTTATCCGCATCCATAGTAACAACTAATGGATTTGTGCTTCCATTTACAGCTCCACTCCAGCCAACAAATGCATAACCTGAAATTGGTGTTGCAGTTAAGGTTACAACATCGCCATTATTATAAACTCCACCTGGTAAATTAGGGGCTATATTTACTGATCCGTTAGTAGTATTAACCGTTAATGTTCTTGGTATGAAAGTATAAACAGGTGCTCCATGTTCATACACTCCCATATCTACAGTAGTATTATGAATTCTTACATTACCTAGTATATCTGATCCTATTCCTAAAGGAATTTTAGAATTATTTCCTGCGTCAATAGCTGGGGAACCTGATTGTAACGTAAAATCAGTGCTTCCAGTATTAGTAAATAAAGGATCAGTACTAGAGCTATTTGTAATACTTGCAGGCGGTATAACAGAAAAACTATTCTCGTCTATCGAGCTATCTACTGTAATATTTTGTCCTAAAGTTGTATGAATTTGAGCAATAGCTTTTGATGTTACACCTCCAGTTGTTGTGTTTCCCCAAAAAATACAATTCGCTACATCTCCATTTAAAGTTCCACTAATATATCCCATGCCAACAGTTGCTCTATTAAAGTTATTTAGGCCACTTGCTGTCCCTGTGTCTACATTATTGTAATATGTATTATTAATTAAAGTACTATTCATTGTAGAACCTGTACCATAAGCTCTAAACCATCCTGCACTTCCTGCATAACCAGTAGTTCCTCCGTTGTTTTTAGCAGTATTATTATAAAATAAACTATTAGCTACTTCTATATCTGCAGTAAATCCATTACCTGTATAACTGTAAATTGCAGTTCCATATCTAGATAGATTGTTATTAAATTCTGAATTATGAATCTTAAGCGTTCCTGTAGCATCAAACCTAGAATAAACTGCTGCTGCAGCAGTAGTAGAAACATTGTTTTTAATAATACAATTATTTACATCTAAGCTATTAATGGTAAAGCCTTTAAAAATAGCTCCTCCTGACTGTTGTTCAGCCGAACTACCATTTGCATGCGCTCCAGAAATAGTAAAGCCATCTATTATTACATTATTAGCATTTACAGTAATTATGTTATACGAATTATCATTTCTTGTTGAATTTGAAAATTCAATGGTAGTATCATCATTAGCTAATAAATCTCCAGATAAAATAGTACCATTTGTCCTAAAGTCTCTTTGTAACAAATTTGTTTCTGTCCCTAAAAATCCACCGTAAATCTTTGCCCCAGTATCAACAATGTCAAATGATATATCTCTATCTGAAAGATCTGGAGTATAGGTTCCTTGCGCTACCCAAATTTCCTCATTTGCTTCCATGTTTAACAAAGCATCTGTTAAGCTCGTATAAGCATTTGTCCAAGAAACTCCATTATTATTTCCGGTAGCGGCATGATTTACATATATTTTCCCAATAGTTCTAATGGTTGCGAAATTATGTGCTCCAGACCATCCAGTAGTATTACTAATACATTGTTTTCTAATATATATACTATACTCTGTAAACTCATCTAATCCTGATAAAATAGTACTTCCAGAACTTACTCCTGAAAGAATCGTTGCATTAGAAAAAGGTTCGCTAGTTTTATGATAAGCTACATCAAAATTACCAGAGTCTGAAATAGATACCGTTGCTGATGTACTAGTAATCGTATTGGTAGTTATAATTGCTTCATTTGGAGTTAAACAGTAACCATTTATATTAGCTAACTGATTTACCTCTACCTGTGTTAAAGATCTATTATAAACAAATATATCATCTAAAGTATCTTTATATTGATTTACTGCTGTTAAATGATTTGTTCTACTATTTGCAATAGTAACATTTCCTGTTGTATTAGGCGAAGTTACTATTCCGTTATGAGTCGCTGAACTTGATTCTACTAGTGTGTCTATATAAAACTTTGAGGTAACATATTGTATTCCACTGATAATATATGTTTTAAACTCTACCACAACGTGATGCCAATTTCCATCTGCAATGAATTTATTTGATGCATGACCATAGCCTTTAGCTATTATTGGGCTACTAAACATCAACCTTGTATAAAACCTACTGGTTAACCTAAGTTTCCCATCTTGCAAGTATATATAATACCCAGTATCATCTCCGTCAAAATGTGTTACTGTATTACGAGTACTATCATCTATTATTGTTTCTAAATTAGAATTATTTGTAGTTGTATTTACCCAAAAACTATAACTAATTGCAAATGTGTGAGTTCCACTAATAGAAATATCTGTACGGGTTAAATAATCTCCATTTAATTGAACTGCATTATTAGCAGTAGCTAAACGATCATTAACAGTAGTTAAAGCGGTTCCTGTTTGTGTAAAATTATTCCCATTTGCTTGATCTAACAATCCTCCATTTGTGAAATCGTAATACCCTACTAGGCCTGTAGTTGGTACTTGAGCTAAAGTTATACTGCTTATGAAAAGTAGTAGTAAAAGTAATTTTGTTTTCATTTTTTTAGTAATTTAAGAGCCGTAAAAATAAATATTAACTTAGGTTAATGTTTGTTTCAATTGCCGAAATGCTGTTTTGAACTGCTAAAACAATCATTAAAAAAAGACAAGGAAAAAGGGTTTCCTTGAATAAATTAAGCCTCTAAAACAGCGGTTTTACCTGCTTAAATTAAAAACTAGAAATACATATATGTGGGATATCCCTCGTAGTGGCAACTCTTCCTTTTTAAAGCTCAACTAAAAGGAATTCAGTTTACTTAGAAATTTAACTGATATGAATTGATTAAAAAAATTAGGAAAGTAAGAATTACACTAACCTATGCTTTGAACAATCATTAAAAACTCTTCTTTCTTGTCTTTAGATATGGAAACTGTTTTATTATTATCCATTACAATATATCCTCCTTCTTTTTTAATATATTTTTTTATATAATTAAGATTTATTAAATAGGATCGGTGTGGTTTGTAAAACATGGGCTGTGAACCTAATAATTCAACAAAATGCTTCAATGGTTTGCTTACTAAAATTTCAGAACTGTTATTGACCGTAATTTTAGTATACATCCCATCAGCTTCTAAAACAATAATCTCTTCAAAATTGACAAATTTAATTCCATCAACAAAAGGAAGTGCTATTTTCTTAAAACCTTTATTGGTAAAGTTCTTTTTTAACTCTTCTAACTTACTATTCAATTGTGCTTTCCCTATTTGATGTAGTGCTTTCTCTACCGTTTCTTTTACTTGAGCAGGTCTGATAGGTTTTAATAGATAATCAATCGCGGACAATTGAAACGCCTGTATAGCATATTCACTATATGCAGTCACAAAAATAATTTCAAAATTATAAGCTTCCTTATCTAAAAAATCGATTATTTCTAACCCTGAATGTTCTGGCATTTCTATATCTAAAAACACGAGTTGTGGGTGTTCTTTTTTTATTAAATTTACTCCAGAAATCAAATCTTCTGCTTCAAAAATTTGAGTGATTTGAGGGCAGTTTTCTTCTAGTAAAATTTTTAAAACACTTCTGGCTTTTCTTTCGTCGTCAATTAATATTGCTTTCATCTTTTTATATAAGGAATGCTAATTAGTACTTGAGTTCCTAAGGGAGTCTTTTCTTTAGAATACAAATCGTTTATTACTACACTTGTTTTGTGTTTTTTTCCATAATTTAACAACTCTAACCGATCATTCGTTGCTTTGCTTCCAAAAGATTCGTGCACTGCTCTTCTTTTGGCTTTTAATGCTGATGCTTTAATTCTGCCTACTCCATTGTCTATCACCTCGCACAATAAATTTTGCTGTTCCTTTTCTAATGTAAAATTAAGGGTGAGTTTTCTATCCTTTTTTTTATGTAACAAGCCATGTTTTATGGCATTTTCTACATAAGGTTGTATTAACATAGTAGGTATTTCAATAGTATCAACATCAATTCCTTCAATTAGGTTTATTTGATAATGCAATGAATCTTCAAAACGCAATTTCTCCAATTCTAGGTATTGATTTAAAGCTTCTATTTCTTCCGACAACGAAATTCCTCTTTTTGTGCTATGATTTAAGTACATCCTAATTAAATCGGAAAATTTTCCTAAATAATCTCCAGCTAAATTTTTCTGATTTAATAAAATATACTCTTGAATAGAGTTTAAGGCATTAAATATAAAATGAGGATTCATTTGGGAGCGTAAATTCTCTAGTTTTAAAAACACTAGCTCCCTTTCTTTTGCAACTTTCTCTAATTGTTGTTGCTTCTCGTTCTCCTTTATTCTTAATTTATTCCTATAATACCCTATGATTAATAATCCGCCAAATAATACACTACATGTTATAAACCACCACTCTTTATAAAACGGTACTTTAATTTTTATTTGAACTGATTGAACTGAAGTTTCTCTAAATCCATTTTTTTCAACTGCTTTTAATTGAAATGTATATCTCCCTGCTGACAAATTGTTAAATGTAACCTCATTAGCGCCATCATTAACCTCGAACCAATTATCTTTTGCCCCTAATAACCGATATTTATAAGTAATATTTTTTTCAGACTGATACCCATTTGCATGAAAAGAGATTTGGATTTTACTTACATCAGGAGCTAAATCGTAACTTGATTTTATTGTGGTAATTTCGTCCTCTACAGTAACTTTTGTAAAATATATTTCTGGCAATTTTGAAACTTTAAATACTTGTTCCTTCTCTATTTTAAACAACCCTTTATTTGAACTAAACACAACCTTATCTTTAAAAACACAGATTTCTGAAATATTAAACGAAATTATACCGTCTTTTGGGGTCAGTGCTTTAAATCTTTTTGTTCTTGTATCTAATAATTGTATCCCTTTATCAGTAACAATCCATAGCTTGTCACCATCACTTTTTATGGTACTTGTTTGATTGGATAATAATCCATTTTTAGTTGTATAATTTGTAAACACACTCCCATTTTTAATTCCTATAATTCCATCATTAAAAGTAGATACCCATATTGTTTCATCAACTGTTTCATCAATATCTATAGCAAAAATTGGCTCATTATTAAACCTAATAATCGATGCATTAAATGCTTCATCATACATTTCAAAATCATCAACATATCCAACATAACTCTTACTTGTTTTTTTACTATAATATGAGGTATACGACCTTCTTGTCCCGATGCTCTGAGACTTGTATAGCTCATCATTATTAAACTTTAATACATAAGCATTTGCATAAGTTGGAAACAAGACTCTTCTTTCATCAACCAATGAAAAATTTTTAGCGTTGATAAAACTTTTTTGATGTTTTTGTTTTTTTGTTTTTTTATTATAAACTAAAGAAGAATCGTCTTGACTTATGTATATAAAATTATTGTAGCTATTATTACAAATTGAACTTACCCGTTGCTTGCTTTTTAATTCAATAATATCTGTTTTTTGCGTGCTTATATCAAAAAAACTTAGATAGCCATTAGTACTCCCTAACACAAGTGTATGTTCATTTATTTTATCCATACAACTGATGTTGCTTACTTTTTCTGGAAAATTAAATTGTTGTAAATGAATGTTAGGCATAATAAACACCCCATTTTCTAAGCTCGTAAACCAATAATTATCATATTGATCTTTAATTATTTTAGTAATAAATTCTCCTTTAAAATAGCTTGCTTTATACTGAAATTCCCCATGGTAAAAATCATATACATTCACTCCTTCGGAGGTAGATATCCAAAGTAGATTATTGTTTTCGAAAGAACTAATAATTTTATTCTTTTCTAATCTTTTTGGAGTAGGGATCTTATAAAACTCCTTCCCTTTTCTAACAAAAAGAACATGCCTATCTGTATTAACATCATAACTTGTTAAAAACACATCCTTTTTATATATAAAAAACCCTACCTTTTTGTTTTTAAAATCATATTCTTTTTCCCCATAATTTTTAAGCTGCCCAATAGTTTTATTGAAATATTTTAGCCTATTATTAAATGTGCATATTACAGTATCATTAATTTTAAAGTGCGATCCAAGGTAGTCTGATTTACCAGTGTTTGAAACTATTCTTTTTGTTTTTACATCTATTTCTAATAATTTAGGGTAAGATGATAATATCAGTTTACCATTATGAAAAGAAAATGAAGCTAATTGTCCTTTGGTATATGTTTTAATATCCATAAATAATACCAGTTCATCATTTTCTATATAAAAAATTTGTCCTGAAATATTATTACACCATAACCTTCCCCTAGGACCTATTTTTAACCCAAATACAGATAACCCATGTTTTTTAGGGTGGGAATAGTTTTTAAAATGTTCTCCATCATATCGATACAATCCTTTATCTGCTGAAAGCCAAATAAACCCTTTTTCATCCTCAATCACTCCATAGAACTCAATATCAGGCAAACCATCTTTCTCTGTTAGATGTACAGATACTGGATGTTGTGCATAGAGAATATTCATGCTACAAAAAAGAATAAAATATGTTATAATTTTTAACAAAAAACTTCTAATATATGTTAGGTTCAAAGCTACAACTAAGATTTTTATTACTAATCGCTATATTGCTGAAAGTGTTAAACTAATTTCTAAAAGATACTAATTTAATTATTGTAGTTTTGTAGTACAAATTTCTTTTATGAGTAATATACGAATCACTAAACTATTCACTTTTGAAACGGGCCATGCCTTATATGGTTATGATGGGAAATGTAAAAATGTTCATGGGCATAGCTATAAGCTTTCTGTAACCGTAATAGGGGAACCAATTACTAAAATAGGAGCGGTAAAACTAGGTATGGTAATTGATTTTGGCGACTTAAAAAAAGTTGTTAAAGAAGAAATTGTTGATAGTTTTGACCATTCAACAGTGTTTAACAAAAATACACCTCACATAGAATTAGCAAAAGAACTACAAGACAGAGGGCACAGTGTAATCTTAGTAGATTATCAACCAACCAGCGAAAATATGGTCATTGATTTCGCTGCTAAAATAAAAAATAGATTACCTGAAAACGTTCAACTACATTCATTAAAATTATCAGAAACTGACACTTCTTTTGCAGAATGGTTTGCTAGTGACAATGTCTAATTTAAGCATAAACATACCAGAAGGGAAGAAAGTCTATTTTTCATCAGACAATCATTTAGGGGCTCCTGATTTTGAAGCGAGTAAACCTCGTGAAAAGAAGTTTGTGGCTTGGTTAGATGAAGTAAAACAAGATGCCGCAGCCATTTTTTTATTAGGGGACTTATTTGATTTTTGGTTTGAATATAAAACTGTAGTCCCAAAAGGATTTGTTCGTACTTTAGGGAAACTAGCCGAAATAAGTGATAGCGGAACTCCTATTTACTTTTTTGTTGGAAATCATGATTTATGGATGGGTAATTACTTTGAAAAAGAATTAAACATTCCTGTTTTTCATAAACCACAAGAGTTTTTACTGAATAATAAAACCTTTTTAATTGGTCATGGTGATGGATTAGGCCCTGGAGACAAAGGATATAAACGAATGAAAAAAGTGTTTATTAATCCTGTTTCAAAATGGTTCTTCAGATGGTTACACCCAGACATTGGTGTAAAATTAGCACAATATCTATCCGTTAATAATAAGCTCATTTCAGGTGATGATGATGCTAAATTTTTAGGAGAAGATAATGAATGGCTGGTGCAATATTGCAAGCGAAAACAAGAAAGTAAACATTACGATTATTTTGTGTTTGGACATCGCCATTTACCTATGACCATAGATATTGCCAAGAATTCACAATACATAAACTTAGGAGATTGGATTAATTACTTCACCTATGCAAAATTTGATGGAAAACGATTAGAATTAAAGGAATATAAAAAAGGAATTCATTAGATCCTTTTTTATATTTCCTCCTCCATATATCCGATAATCGAATTTTCCATCTATAATGTTTTTGGAGTATTAAAGTATATTTATTGGCTCATAAAAAAATATCATATATCCCGGTTGTTAGCTTTTATGTGTTAAATACACTAATTTAAACCAACACCTTTCAAATACATATCTAACTCCATCTGAAACAAAGTTCCTTTTATCAAATCCGTTATTAATTGTAGTTCTTCTTCATTTACAGATAAATCTACTTTCTCAGAAGGTGTTTGTAATAAATAATTATTGCACTTGTTTTTATGCGTACAACCCTCACACTGCTTCAACTTATTTGCGACTTTCGCTTTATTATGGAACTCTTTTATTTCAGCATAAGTTAAATAAAACCCCGTATTTCTAAATACCAGTTGTATGGTGTCTGTATTCCCATTTTGAATATCTCTTTTCCATTGAAAAGCTATTCCTATACTATTATAATAAATTCTATGAATATCTTGCATTTGTACAATTTTAATTTTACAAATATATTATTATTTTTAATTATTCTAAATAAGATTTAGCTGTTTTTTAATGCTTAGAACTTTGAATAGCAAAGCAACAGGTTCTCAGAAATATAAAGCAAAATATGGTTTTAGAAAAATCATACTATTTTAAAATCCATAAAGCAGCAAGCAAGAATAATGTTGCTTTATATTTTTATTAATTATAAATAAAAACAGTATAGATAAAGATCATACTGATTGTTATATACTTAGTCCCCTATCTTTATTTTCTCAAGTAAAAAATGAAGAACTACAATTAATGAACTTACCAATAAAAGCAGCAAGTGAAGTAAATACTACATTTAAATTGCAAAAACTTATGCTAGGTCGATCAACCTCATTTAATATCTTTTACCATTAATTGCAAATTCACATTCCCTTGCCATTCATTTTCATCCAATATATAAGCAGTACTAAATGGCTTTTTATTCGTTATGCAGCTTAGTTTATTACCTAAACCAAAACCAATACCCACTATAGAGTTAGAATTTGCTTCCTTTACAGTAAACCTCAAATGTTTATCATCTTCTCCTACACATTTACCATATCCCGTATCTTGCATATTTTCACTCATAAAAATCGGATGCATGTTCTGTGGCCCAAAAGGGCCTATTTGTTTTAACAAACGCATTAATTTGGCATTAATATCATTTAGTGATATTTTTAAATCAACTGTAATTTCTTCTACAAGTAAACGTTTATCTATCGTTGCAGCTACCACTTCTTCAAATTTTATTTTGAATTTACCATAATTCTCTGGTAATAAAGTTAGCCCAGCAGCGTACATATGTCCACCAAACTGTTCAATATGTTCTGAGCATTGCTCTAGGGCATTGTACACATCAAAACCTTTTACAGAACGTGCCGAAGCCGCTAATTTATCTCCGCTTTTTGTAAACACTAAAGTAGGGCGATAATAATTTTCAATCAAACGTGAAGCTACAATACCGATAACGCCCTTATGCCAAGATTCATCATATACCACAGAAGTAAAACCTTCCTCTTCTTTATTCACCTTTATTTGTTGTAAAGCTTCTTTAGTGATTTGTTTATCTAAGCCTTTTCGTTCAGTATTATAGGTTTCAATTTCAACTGCAAATTGTACTGCAGTGGTATAATCTAGTTCCGATAATAAACTAACGGCATGATTTCCATGTTTTATACGTCCTGCTGCATTAATTTTTGGCGCTATTTGAAAAACTACATCCGTAATAGACAACTCCTTCTTTTTAGCATTTTTGGTAAATGCTTTTATGCCAGGGCGCGGACTTTCATTGATTACTCTAAGACCATAATACGCTAAAATTCTATTCTCTCCAGTTATGGGTACAATATCGGCTGCAATACTGGTAGCGACCAAATCTAAATACGGAATAAAATCATCCATGGTTTGCTTACGATTTACTCCTAATGCTTGTATCAGCTTAAAACCTACGCCACAACCACTCAATTCATCATACGGATAAGTACAATCACTACGTTTAGGGTCTAAAACAGCAACTGCTTTAGGTAATTCCTTTCCGGGTCTGTGATGATCACAAATGATAAAATCTATCCCTTTTTTCGTCGCATAGGCAACTTTATCAATCGCTTTTATACCACAATCTAAAGCGATTATCAACGAAATATCATTATCCTCAGCATAATCAATCCCTATATAAGAAATCCCGTATCCTTCTGCATAACGATCCGGTATATAAGTAGCCACATGATCGTAATAGGTTTTTAAATAGGACGCGACTAAGGATACTGCTGTTGTTCCATCAACATCATAATCACCAAAAACCATAATATTTTCATTATTAGCAATTGCATGTTCTATTCGCACTACTGCTTTATCCATATCTTTCATCAAGAACGGATCATGTAATTCCGTTAATGAAGGTCTGAAAAATGTTTTGGCTTGGTCATAAGTTTCAATACCACGTTGTACCAAAAGCGTAGCTATAATTTCATTTACACCTAATACTTCTTGTAAATGAATTATTTTATTTGAATCAGGTTTTGGTTTTATCGTCCAACGCATTGATTTTATTTTTTACTAGCAACTATGGAGTAACAAAGCGGCATTTTATCTCCAAAAGGTTTTATTTGATATTTTCTATACCCTATTTTTTCTGTATGTGAAAAACAATCATAAGGAGAGTAATTGTACTCTTTAAAATTATCTATCGACAAATTATTATTTAGCAACCCAGACATAACCTCACTCAACCCATGATTCCAAAAAACATAACTAAATTGCACTTTAGAATCTTTATCTGCATATGTTCCTTCTTCTATTTCTGTAATAGCTTCCTTGTTAAAGTAACTATACTTCACACGAGTAAAATCATCATCATACATCCACACATTCGGATGAAACTCTACAAATACAAACTTCCCTTCAGGTTTTAAAAAATGATGGATTACGCTTGCCCATTTATCCATATCTGGCAACCATCCAATAGTTCCATAGGATGTAAATACTATATCAAACTTACTTTTTAAATTATTTGGTAAATCGTATACGTCCGAAACGATAAATTCAGCATCTAAATTTAGCTCTGCATTTAATTCTTTGGCTGTAGCTATAGCTTTATCTGACAAGTCAATTCCGGTTACTTTTGCTCCCATTCTAGCTAGTGATAAACTATCTTGCCCAAAATGACATTGCAAATGTAAAATTCGCTTGTCTTTTACATCACCTAATAAACCTAACTCAATATCCATTAAAGAACTCTTTCCTGCTTTAAAAGCATCCATTGCATAAAAATCAGATGTTACATGATGTGCAGTTCTTTTATTCCAAGACTCTTTATTAAGTGCTAAGTAATTTGTTTCAGACATGATATTATGAATTATGGTATTTAATTGCAATAGTAACCTCAGCAAACTGACGAAACATTTCCATTACTCCACAATATTTATCTACTGATAAATCTACTATTCTCTGAATTTTCTTTTTGTTTAAATCGTTACCGTAAAAGTTATATTCACAAGCTACTTTGTGGTAAAACCTAGGGTGTTCATCGGTTAATTCAGCTTCAATAATAATATCGAAAGTATCTATCTCAACCTTCATTTTTTTCAATAACATGGCAATATCTATCCCTGAACAACCTGCTAATGATGATAACATCATTGCTTTTGGTCGTAATCCATCTTCATTTCCTCCAATTTCTTTACTAGCATCCATTACTAATCCCCCTCCAGGGTTACTAGATTCAAAAGTCATATCTCCTTTCCAATATGTTTTTACGATATTCTTATCCATCAAATTAAATTTTAAAAAATTGTTCTTGTAAATGTAAGCAATCTCCATAATTAAAGACTGTACTATGATACCTATTAAATTTCAAGTTATATAAAAATTGGTATAATCAAAATAGAAAATTGTATTTTAGTAATTGTAAAAAATAAATATATGCCTTTAGTAACACCATTAGCTACCGATCATGATTCGGAAACTCAAGAATTAGCAACTTTTTTTAATGAAACATTAGGTTTTTGCCCAAATTCAGTATTAACAATGCAACGAAGACCCGCCATTTCAAAAGCTTTTATCAACTTAAACAAAGCAGTTATGGCCAATGAAGGAAATGTAACTTCTGCCTTAAAAAGAATGATTGCATGGGTTTCTAGTAACGCAACAGGATGTAGGTATTGTCAAGCACATGCTATTAGAGCTGCTGAGCGTTATGGTGCTGAACAAGAACAGCTGGATCATATTTGGGAATACAAAACGCACCCTGCTTTTTCTAATGCCGAACGAGCTGCTTTAGATTTTTCACTTGCTGCCTCTGTTATTCCAAATGCTGTAGATGAAAAAATTCAAAATGAATTGCGTAACCATTGGAGTGAAGGTGATATTGTAGAGATGTTAGGAGTTATTTCATTATTTGGATACTTAAACCGTTGGAATGATTCTATGGGAACTTCTATTGAAGATGGAGCTGTTGAATCAGGAAACCAATACTTAGGGAAACACGGTTGGGAGAAAGGAAAGCACATTTAATACCTTCATTCTTTTATAAAACTGTTCTCAATACAACTACACTTTTGTTCTAGCTCCTTGAGTCAACACTAAAGTTTAAATAAAACCCCATCATTATATTGGGGTTTTATCTTTTTTTATTCTTAAACTAAGTTTTTGTCTTTCAGAGCTTATTCTCTTCAATTTTTACACTATTCTTTTCTTACTACTAATTATTATTATGAAACTTAATACTATTTCTTTTAGTAAAATTGTAAAAAATAAAATTTTACCATTATCCTCTTTTCTATTTCGTTAAAAATCAGTAACTTGTAGATTACCCGGTTTACTTCCGGCTATTTTATTTCTTAAATTCTCTTTCTATGAAACAGCTCTCCCAACATTGGACAAACGACGAGTTTTTAGCATATACGTTGTTATACTCGGCTCATGTAGATTATTTTTTTGACGATGAAGAAAAAGATTTAATTCTCTCAAAAGTGAACAAAGACGTCTACAAAAATATTCTTAAAGAATTATCAAAAGATAATGATTATCAAAGTTTACAAAAGATTTTAGCATACACAAATGAACACAAATTTAGCAACAATGAAGTAGACTTATTGCTTTATGAAATAGAGTTGTTATTCATGTGTGATGGCGAATATGATATTTTAGAAAAAAACATGATGATGAACTTAGCACACTTGTTAAGACGTCAAAATGATACAGAATTAACACATTAAAATTACAAATTATTTAAAATTAATTAAGGCATAAGTAATCCCTTTTATTACTTCTGCCATTTTTTGGTAATCCAGTGTTTCAATAGTATCTGTAACTTGATGGTAATTTTTATTTCTAAAAAAAGAGGTATCCGTAATCATCACTGCATCGTAATCATGTTTCCAATAATTTAAATGATCAGAAAAATCAATCCCTTGTAGTGAAGCTGGAGCGTTAATGGATACTACCTTAATATCACTTCCTTTTTTCATTTTTGATTTTAATTGTCGTGTCAATTTACCTTTTCCTATTTTCCCAACAACTGCTATATAATTTGCTTTTGTAGGATAAAATAATTTTAAAAAACCAAAAGGGTAATTTTGTGACTTAGGTAACTCAGAAAAATAACCTATCATTTCTAAAGATACCATTGCTTTTACTGCAATATTATTCTCTTTTAAATACTTCGCATGTACATGACTTCCCATATAATTAGTTCTGAAAAATGGAGGCTCTTCTAATGTATATGCTATAAAATCATACCTGTATTGCGTTTTAGGCTGGTGCTTTTGAAATTGCCTTGCTATTTCTAACACTCCTGCTACTCCACTTGCATTATCGTCTGCTCCTTGTTGATTACCGCAAACATCATAATGTGCTCCCACAACAATCCGTTCACCATTCTCTGGTCCGTAGGAGGCTATAATGTTTTTATATGGGATTCCATTTACTTTATACGTTTGTTCTTTAACTATTAAACCTACTTTTTGAAACTCATTAAAAATATAACTACCTGCTAAATTTAATGAGGCAATATTTTTGTAATTTCTTGCTTTTGGAGTACTACACAGCTGTTGTACATCCGTTGTAATGCGTTGTGTGTTTATATAAATAGCGGTACTGTCCTTCCCCACAAAAAACACAGGGTTCCCTACAGCTTGTACTATTGTTACTATTAAAAGAAATACTAATGCTATTCCTATTTGTTTTAAGTTCATCTCTTTTTAATTAAAAAAAGCACTGAAAAAAATCAGTGCTTTTAATGGTTGTTTACGCAAATATGTTTTTCTTTTAATTTCCTTTAAAATTATTATACTTAGCACGTTTTTGGCCTTCTTTTATTCAACCACAACAGATCTGATAATTGATTCCAATTCAAACATATAATCCCTTTTGCTTATTTGAGGGGCGTAGGTAAACCCTTCTAATACCAACTGACGGTTGTGCTGTTTATCATCAATTACATAAGTAATAAACGGCCCTGCCATATAATCATTTTTTACATCCCAAATCCCTCTTGTTTCTAATGTATACTTATTATTAATTGTGGTAGTTCCAAGATAAGGAGTAAATGCTTTTTCCGTAACCATGTATGAGTTCTTTACTGGTCCAGCTATATATTTCTCCCCTATTGAATCACGTAATTTTACAATTCTTTGTATTGCTGTACTATCGTTTTTAATTGTTCCATAAGGCACTTCATAAATCATCAAATTCATGTCACCATTTTTAATATCTTTACGAAGCCACATAAAATTATCTGTTTTTTTAGCGATCCTATAACTAAATAGTACTGTTAAATCAACATCAAACAACTCCGAAATAGCATCATTCTCCAATGGGTTTTTAGAAATTTCTTTTATTTTATGAGCAATCTCAACTGATTTAATTTTATCAGTCATAGCTGTAGCGTTCTCTTTTAAAACAGCTTTTAATGCTTCATTATTTTCTCCACTAATTATAATTCCTAATTGAGGTGTAGCATACACATCCTTTACAAATTTAATTCCTTTAGGAGCTCCTTTTTTCAGCTCTACAAAAGTTCTGCTTTTTTTTACATACTCATGAAAAGCTCTTGGTTTCATTTGTCGCAGTGTAAAAAGAGGCTCATCCTGAGTTAATCCATATACTGATGCCGCAAAGACAGCTCTAGTTGCATCACCAACCTCACCTTCCCATAACTTATCTTCCGATACTATAGTTAAGGTATTTGTAGTTCCTCCAGAAGGTGGTAAATAGCGGTCATTTTTTTCAGCATCATTCTTACATGAAAAAACAATTAACACTAAAGTAATTATAAACAGGTGTTTGTATAACATATTCAGTTTTTAAGTTGGTTTTATTAGCTAGTAGACTATCAAACCTTGTACCAAATATACTCTATATAACTTGATAATTAATTATTATTTTTAAGCAGACAATTTTATCAAAAAAAAATAAACTTCAACGAGTCATTATCCTTTAGGAATTTTTAGTACCATTCCAGGTTTTAAGCCAGTATTAGTTAGGTTATTGTGACGCTTTATATTGTCAGCTGAAACTCCAGAAATATCGTTTTGCTATACCGTAAAGTGTATCTCCCGTTTTTACAGTATAACTTCCAATAGTTGTCATTTTTCCCAAAGATTTTTTCCTAGAAGAACTTTTCTTTGTTTTTTTACTAACCACTTTTTGTGGATGCCTAGGGTAAATAATTAAACGTTGTCCAATTTTTAAGCTATTTGATCGCAAACCATTCCAGCGTTTTATTGAGCTTACCTTGACACCGTACCTACCTGCTATTTTACCTAAAAAGTCACCTGATCGCACTTTATAACGTATTCTATTAGAGGTTTTTACTAACTCAGGCAATGGTTTTTCTCGCTTGTTAAAATCTTGATTAGCATATGCATAAATAGCCTCTTCATGCATTATAAATTTTCCCATATGTTCCTTTGGTAAACGAAGCACATAATTTTCTCCTTTTATAACTGGGATAACATCTAATTTATAAGAAGGATTCATAAACTGAAGATCTTCCATTTTTATTTCTAATAACTCAGCAACATGTTTTAAAGATATTTTCTTTTTTACACGAATAGTATCCACTTCAAAATACTGATGTTCTGGAATATCTCCTCGTAAATTATGTTCCTTTGCATATTCAAACACATACATAGTTGCTTGAAATATAGGAACATAACCCGCTGTTTCACGAGGTAAAAATGAACGAATATTCCAATAGTTTTTATTTCCTCCTGAACGACGAATCGCCTTTGATACATTTCCAGGGCCTGAATTATAGGATGCTAAAGCTAAATCCCAATCTTTAAATCGATTATATACCCGGGTTAAATATTCACACGCTGCTTTAGTTGATTTGTCTAAATCACTACGTTCATCAACATATGAATTCACATCCAAACCATGTTCTTTACCTGTTGCATACATAAATTGCCACAATCCCGTAGCTCCCACTCTAGACTTTGCTTTTGGATTTAATGCAGATTCTACAATTGCCAAGTATTTTAATTCCAATGGCATGTTGTGTGCATCCAACTCTTTCTCAAAATGAGGAAAATAATAGGCGCTTAAGCCCATTAAACGCTGTAACGATTTTTGACGATTTTTTAAAAAGCGTTTGATAACACTTTCTAAAATTGGATTATACTCAATATTAAAAGGAGTTTTGTCATTTAGTCGTTGCAAACGAGCAACTAACGTGTCCTTAGTTAATGCAGGGTAATAAATTGTATCTGCTTTAATATTCTTACGTATGTGATGAATTGAATCATATAAATCATTACTATATAATTCCTTCAACCATAAACTATCTATTGCCGCAGCATACGTATAATCTGGTTTTTCTTTTATTGCTGCTTTTAATTTTAAAAACGCTAGTTGTAACGAATCTTTAGGAACCGTATCTAATGTTTTAAGAGCAACACTAGCATCACTAGTTAAAACACTGTCTTTTACTATTACTGCAGCATCCTTTTTTATTTGTAATGTTTCTTTTATTCCCCCTATTAATTCCGTTTTTACACTATCAATTGCATTCGTATTTATGGAATTTGTATCTATACTTTTTTCTTGTGCAAAAGAAGTAATTGCTAGAAAAAAGAAACTGTTTTTTATATATTTTAAAATCATAACGAATGAGAGTATTGTTGTTATTACAACGGTAACGCTGCTAAAATAGTGTTTTCTTTCTAACCTAGAAAGGACGTGATTCTTTAATTAATCCTTAATTTTAAAGCTTATAAAATATTTATTAATGCAAATTACACTCGATTTTTTACAAATTTTTGACTTAATGAGCTTTACTACCGCTTCTATTTTAGGAAGTCTGTTTTTATTTAAAACTCCTAAAACGAATATTTACTTAGGAATATTTCTTTTGTGTTTAGCTTTAGAAGTCTTTCATGTTTTTTGTACATCTGTTTCTATTAACAATACCTTTTCTATTGAATTTCTTTCTATAATTAGCCTACCAAGTTTAGTGTTTTTATTATTTTATGTTCAAAAAAATATTTTGGGTTATATCCCTAAAAAAGCATGGTTATTATTACTATTAGGTATTGTATTATCCTTTTTAATTCCATCTATTATTTATGATTCCAATATTTTATATTTACGGATTATTGATTATATTTTTAATCTCTCTATAATTATATACCTTTTTAGAATACTCCATAAGCACCAAAAAAATGTTCTAAACTATTATTCGGAAATAGAATTAAAAACACTTTCTTGGATAAAAACCATTCTTTATATTTTCGTAACTTTTTACTTTTTCTGGATCGCAGAAGATATCGTTAGTCTCTTTAATCAGGAGTTACCGGAAGTATTTGCAAAAACATCCACTGTTGCCACTTGCGTATTGATATACTGGATTGGTTATAAAGGAATGACACAACCTGAAATTTTTAATCACACTTTATTTAAAGAAAAAATTGCCCCTGAACCAATACTTTCAATTGAAAAATCAACTATTTCTAATGAAAATGATTTAGCAACTTTTAATGCTATTAAAAAACAAATCATTAAAGAAAAATCATACATCAATCCTAACTTAAATTTAAGAAGTCTCGCTATTGATTTAGGTATTAAAGAGAAAGAGTTGTCTAAAATAATTAATACACAGACTAATTTTTATCAGCTGATTAATTCCCTTAGAGTTGATGAATTTAAAATACTTATCCAATCACCAAAAGCGAATCAATTAAGTTTATTAGGGTTAGCTAACGAGGCTGGTTTTTCTTCAAAATCAACTTTTTATAGTGCTTTCAAAAGATTAGAAGGAATGACTCCAAAACAGTATGAAAATAAAATCAACATCCTCAATACAAGTAAACTAGATATAAACTAGCACTATTATTTTTAAGAAAACCTTGAAGAATTATACTCACTGGCGGGATTAAATGTCCGAATAGAAGCATTAGGACTTTTTTAACAGTTTATTCATAGGGAAAGTATTTATTGATATGTTTTAAATATAAATACAATAAAACAAACCTATGAAAAACCTTTTAACTTCGCTTTTATTATTTCTCTGTTGTATAGCATTTGCTCAAAATTATAGTATTAGTGGTACGCTAAAAGATATCACTACAGGAGAAACATTATTAGGAGCGACTATTTACTCCAAAGAATCTGCCAAAGGTGCTGTAACCAATGAATATGGTTTCTTTTCACTTAGCTTACCTCAAGGAAAACACACTATTGTTATTTCCTATCTAGGTTATCAAGAAGTGACCCAAAAAATAGAGTTAAGCTCAAATCAGAAACTACAATTAGAGTTAAACCCTTCAGAAAATAAATTGGAAGAAGTTGTACTTACTAGAACTGGTAATTCTAAAAGTCAAACCAAACAAGTTATTGCAGGTTCGATAAATTTAAAACCCAAAGACATTAAACTATTACCTGCTTTATTAGGAGAACCTGATGTAACAAGGGCTATCCTTACTCAACCAGGTGTTAGCTCAATTGGTGAGGGTGCTTCTGGATTTAATGTCCGTGGTGGAAATATAGATCAGAATTTAATTTTATTAGATGAAGCTCCCATTTATAACTCTTCACACGTTTGGGGGTTCTTTTCTATTTTTAATACCGATGCTATAAAAGATATGCAATTGTATAAAGGAGGTATTCCTGCCAGATATGGTGGTAGAGCTTCATCTGTTTTAGATATCAGACAACGAGAAGGAAGTTCTAAAAAATTCAAAGGAGAAGGTGGCTTAGGATTACTTTTTTCTAGGTTAACACTAGAAGGTCCTATTAAAAAAGAAAAACTTAGTTTTTTAGTTTCTGGACGTAGGTCCTATTTTGATTTATTCTTCCCACTATTTAAATCACTAAAGAAAAACAAAGTATATTTCTATGACTTGAATGCAAAATTATCTTGGGATATTAATGAAAATAACAAGCTATTTGTGTCAGGATATTTTGGTGCTGATGCAATGAAATTGAAATTTGAAGAAGAGATAGATAGTGAAGAAGGTAATAATCCTCAGCAAAATAAACAATCAGAAACTATAGATTTTCAATGGAAAAATGCAACTACAACGGTGCGTTGGAATCATATTTTCTCAGATAAATTATTTATGAATGTATCTGGTATTTTTAGTCGTTACAACTACGCTCTTTCTTCTAAAAATAGTGCTGGTGGCCCAACAGGGTCTGCAAGTAATTTTAAATGGACCTCAGCAGTAGAAAATTGGATTGTAAAACCCGACTTTACTTATTATAAAGATGCCGACACCAAAATACGTTTTGGTATTAACAGTACCTTATACCGCTTTACTCCAGCTAAAGTAACAAGTAACGAAGCAGGTGTAAATAACATCAATTTCGGAACTGAAAAAGGCTTAGAAGTTGCTCCGTATCTATCGTATAACAAAAAATGGAATAAACTGTCTATGAATGCTGGTATACGTTATTCATGGTTTGGTAATATAGGTGCTAATAAGGTTTCTTTTTATGATACAAATCAACCACAAAGTATAAGTACAATAACAGGCTCTAAAACATACAAAAAAGGGGAGGTCATAAAAAACTACCACGGGGCGGAACCGCGTTTATCTTTTAAATATAACCTTAGTAATAGAAAAGCAGTTAAGCTAGGATATAACAGAATGTTTCAATACATTCATTTAATATCCAATACACATGCTACACTTCCTTTTGATATCTGGAAACCTGCTGGTTATCATGTAAAACCCCTGGAAGTAAATCAAGTTTCTGGTGGATATGCATATGATACTGAAAACAAAAAGTATAACTTCTCTGCAGAAGGGTATTACAAAACCTTTAAAAACTTAGTAGAGTATAAAAACGGAGCTGATTTATTTTTAAACGAAAATCTAGAAACGCAGTTATTAACTGCTAAAGGATATTCCTATGGTGTAGAATTGGGTGCTTATAAAAACAAAGGAAAAATAACAGGTAATGTAAATTATACCTATTCGGTTACCAAGCGTAAAACAACAAGTTCTTTCAATGATAACATTAATAACGGAAATTACTATTCGTCTAATTATGATAGACCACACATGTTTAACTTAACCACAGCATATGCCATAAATAAAAAATGGACTGTTGGTGGGTTTTTCACCTTTCAATCTGGTAGACCAACTACTTATGCAACTGGAAAATATACCGTTAACGGAGAACAGTATTTTACCTATTCAGATAGAAATGACTATCGTTTAAAGCCAACACATAGGTTAGATATATCGTTTACCTATACTCCTAAAAAGAAAGAAAACAGAAAATGGCAAGGCAATTGGGTTTTTGGTGTGTACAATGTATATGCACATAAAAATCCATTCTCAGTATATTCTAAATTGCGTAATAATCAGTTAAAAACATTTCAGTATTCTGTAATTGGCGCACCAATACCTTTTGTTACCTATAACTTTAAATTTTAAAAAGATGATTTCAATTATAAAAAAAATAACATGCATACTAGTAGTAACACTACTAATTAGTTGCACCAAAGAAATTAGCGTGGATGTTGCTCATGAACCTAAAACTATTATTTACGGACAATTAAATAATGGCTCAGATTCTGTTGTTATTAACATTCAACAATCTGTTCCCTTAAATAGTACCGCCACTCATTTATCCGTAAACGACGCTACAGTAATGGTATATACCAAAAACACTTCGGGAGTTACCAGCCTAGTTAGTGATAGTTTTGATGTAAGTAATGGCACTTATACTTCTAATAGTCCTATCACTACTCAAATAGGAAACAAATATTGGATAGAAGTAGCTTTGAGTAATGGTACTTTATTTAAATCTGAAGAAGAAATACTAAAACCTGTGATAACAATTAATGACGTAAGCTTAAATAACGAAGATGTGCTAAGTATCACTTTTAGCGATCCTGAAAACGACATTAACTTTTACAAATTTGATGTGAAATTATATAATAATGGTATGCTTGTTTCTACAAATCAATATCAATCTAACGATGTTGTTTTTAATGGAAATGATGAAGCTAGCGTAGAGATTGATTTATTTAAAGAAACAGATGAAGACACCGACGATGAAATATCTCAAATTGTATTTGATGAAATAACCATAACCTTATATAATATTAATTTAAGTTCGTATCAGTTTTACCTGAATCAGAGTCAGCAATTAGAAGCTAATTTAGCAAGTGATTCTGGCGGACCAGATCAATTATTTGCTACGCCACCAGTTAGTTTATTAGGTAATATTACCAATATAGGTACTAATAAAATTGAATTAGGAAATTTCACTATTCAGTCTAAAAGCACTGTAAATCAGCAACAATAGTATTTAAAAAGTCTATTTGGAAGCAGCCGGACTCTTAAAAAATAAAAATCATAGGGAAAACTCTATTTCACCGTTTCTTTAAATGTATAAACCTTTAAAACCCATTTCAAATGAAAAATTATTTAAACCTATGTAGCTTACTTATTGCAACAATAATCCTAAGTTGCGCATCATGTTCGACTGACGATTCTGTAACATCTACTACAACACCTATTAGTATTGTTAATCCAGGTACAGATCCTAACTTTACTATTGTTGCTAATACAGATGCTGGATATACCGGATTAAGTAAAAAAGTAACCGTATTTGGTATTCCTATTTATGCAGTTGCAGCAGTAGAAAATACTAAATTATTACATGCCGCAAATTTAATGGCACAATATTTAGATAATAATGAAGATGGAACTATCGATAATCAAACTGTCGTAGATGCAATGATAGCCAACAATGCTTTTATGTTTATGTGGAAATCGGAATCCGATCAAAATACGGTAAGCATGCCTAACAATGCTACTGGCCAAGATTTAGGTAATGATGAAACCATTCCTGCTTGGCACACCAACGGACATACAGGCCAATTTGATGCTGCTTTAGAAGAAGTATGGCACATTATAACCCATGCTGGTTATGCGAGTGCTTATCCTGCTGTTTTTGGGGAAGGAGCTGGCACTTCATTAAGCAATGCGATGGATATAGCTAGAGGTGGAAATTTTACAAGTATTCCTAATCCATACCCAAATGGTGCTTGGTATACTTATGATGATGCTACTTGTGAATATGATTGTATGACTACTGAATACATTTACTGGTCTATGAGTTCAATTTTAGGCGCTCAAGCAAACCGATTAAATGAAATTTCTCAAGAATGGGATTTAAACACTAATGCTTTAGTACAAAGTACTGATGCTGCAGTATACGGATTGTTAACAGATCCGCAATACAAATTCCCTACAGTATTACCTGATGGAACTTATAGGCATTAGAATTATTAAGTGTTGTGGGGTATTGTTAAGTCTATTAAACCCAAATAACAATACCCCAACAACCACAAAATAACATATCAGTTTACAATTCAACACTGAAGAAGATCTTGGAATTGTAAACTGCATATTAAGTGCATACTTCAGTAGTCTTATGACTATTTAAGCGTACTTTTTTTAACCTTTTAAATAAATACTATGAATTATATTTTAAAAAAAATTAACCTGTTATTCCTTCTTGGTTTCCTTGTTATTTCTTGTAATAAAGACGATAGTATCACTAACAATAATAACTCTAAAAGAACCTTTGGTATTTTTAAGATAATAGAGGGAGATACAACCGTAGAAATGAACGGAGTAATTAATAGCAATTCTTTAACCAATTTCAATTCACTCTATACTGCATACCCAAACATTACTAAAATAAACATCAAACAATGTGATGGCTCTATGGATGATGAAACCAACCTTTTATTATCAAAAAGAGTATATGATTTAGGTATTAATACGCATCTTTTAAACAATGGATTAATTGCTTCTGGAGGGGTTGATTTTTTCTTAGCAGGAATACAACGTACTAAAGGAGCTAATACGCAAATGGGTGTACATTCTTGGTCTGATGGAAACGGGGCTCAAGCCACCGATTTTATTGTTGGACATGCAAACCATTTACCCTATATAAACTATTATGTTTCTGTAGGGTTTACCCAACAACAGGCAGAAGACTTTTATTATTTCACCATCAATACTGCCACTGCAGAAAATATTCATTGGATGACCACTACAGAAATAAGTACTTATAATATCATTACTCAATAATTATACACTCTCTAAAATATTTAAAAATGAAAAAAACATTTAAAACTATTGCGCTGTTCATCAGTCTGTTATTTATTGGTACCTCTTGCAACAATGATGATACTATTAATTCAACTACTAATCCTGTAGCAACTACAGAACAACAAAAAGTATTTCAAGAGTTCTGGGATATTTATGATAGGCATTACCCATTAATGCATAGAAAAAATATTAATTGGCAAACCATTTATGACACCTATTATTCGCAAATAACGAGTACGACTACCGATACTCAACTAATAGGAATTTTTACCATCATTATGAATGATATTATAAAAGATGGACACACAGACGTAGTTTACAATAACAGTCAAGAAGTTATTTATGAACCTCCTTTTAATGAAACCATTGAAGAGATGGTTCAAAACAACACACCAAATAAAGTTATACTAGTTACCAGTAGTACTAACAATCCTTATATTTCTTATGGAACATTAACTACTGATACTAACATAGGCTATATCAATGCTAAAAACTTTGAGCCAGTAAACGAAAATAATAACGAGTTCAATAATTTTAAAGCTATTGTAGATGAAGCGTTAACAGCTTTGCAAAATAAGTCAGGAATTATAGTAGATGTACGTACAAATGGTGGAGGACAAGGTCCATTTGCTTATTATTTAGCTGGACGATTTTTTGCAAGCTCTACTCCTATTGAACTAATCAGACAGCGTATAAAAACGGCAACTGGTAGTACTAATTCTTCTTTAGGAAGTTGGGCTACCGAAGAGTTTGAAGGTTATCCTGATGCACGTGCAGAAGGTGGTTATATTGCTGGAGTATTCCCTGAAGACAACACTATAACCAGCTCTGGTAATTTCCAATACACCAATAAAGTAGCACTCTTAACAGCTAACGGAACAGCTAGTGCAGCAGAGTATTTTACTGCAGCAATGAAAACCCAATCGCATGTAAAATCTATCGGAGATAAAACCTTTGGAATATTTGCGGGTAGTGATATATTAACATTAACTAACGGAAATAGTAAATGGAAAACACGTGTTTCTACTCATGATATTGAAATAAAATACAATACTACTTTCCAGTCTTTTGAAGGCATTGGAATTACACCTGATGAACAAATATTACCTATTGAATCTCAAGTAACATCAGGTGATGATGTTCATCTAACAGCTGCAATAAATTACATTACAAACTAGTTTATCAATTCATATACTAAACAGTCCTAACAAATATTAATGTTCCTAACCGAAAAATGATGGTTAACTTTCATTTTTCTCAATATCAGTAGTTGAATAATTGATACGTTTAATATTAATGAGGAAGTATTTAGTTCCACTTTTCGAAAGAGTATATTAAATATTTAAAAGAATAAAATTCCATAACCGTTTTGTGGTTATGAAATTTTATTTTATTTACCATCAGGCAATATTTTATTCTGGTTCTTTTTTTGATAAATTTGTTTATAATGGAAAAAGTAGAATCTGTTTGTGAAGAAAATGTTTTTAACAGCGTGTATAAAAAACATGCCAAAGCATTATACAACTTTATGTACTACAAATGTGGCGATGTAAATAAGGCTGAAGATTTTGTTCAGGAAAGCTATGTAAAACTCTGGAACAACTGTGCTAAAGTAGTTATAGAAAAAGCCAAAGCATACTTATTCACCTGTGCTAATAATTTATTTTTAAACCATGTAGCACATCAAAAAATAGTACTAAGACATCAAAAATCAGGTGTAAAACAGTATACTAATGAAAACCCGGAATTCTTATTAGAAGAAAAAGAATTTATGGCTAAACTACAGCAAAGTATATCAGAACTACCTGAAGATCAAAGAACTATTTTTTTATTAAATAGAATAGACAAGAAAAAATACCGAGAAATATCCGAAATACAGGGTATAGCTATGAAAACTGTAGAGAAAAAAATGAGCTT
>Ga0209291_1000315_pt1 | contig 47606 bp, 45 predicted proteins | sample GOMGulsemesocosm_FD_184633 | JGI IMG/M metagenome (GOLD analysis project Ga0209291, IMG submission 184633) | Methane-oxidizing microbial communities from mesocosms in the Gulf of Mexico - GOM9B Gulf of Mexico (SPAdes) (version 2) | ecosystem: Environmental > Aquatic > Marine > Cold seeps...
AATTCCTCAATAGCTCAGTTGGTAGAGCAACGGACTGTTAATCCGTTTGTCCCTGGTTCAAGTCCAGGTTGAGGAGCCAATTTAAAGTGATGGCTTTTAGTATGATTAAAAGCGGTGACTAAAGAACAATTCCTCAATAGCTCAGTTGGTAGAGCAACGGACTGTTAATCCGTTTGTCCCTGGTTCAAGTCCAGGTTGAGGAGCCACATAAGATAAGCCTGCAATTATTTGCAGGCTTTTTTTTTGCCATAAACAATACTGTAAGTTAATAGTACGTAGATATTGGAAATAATGATTCGGTAGCTCCAGATGATGGCTCCACGGACTGCACTGATATAAATAGGCGTTTGTCCCTAGTTCAAGTCCATCTCTAATAAAGAGCTTAGGGGCCACACAAAATAAGCCTGCAATTATTTGCAGGCTTTTTTTTTGCCATAAACAATACTGTAAGTTAATAGTACGTAGATATTGGAAATAATGATTCGGTAGCTCCAGATGATGACTCCACGGACTGTACTGATATAAATAGGCGTTTGTCCCTGGTTCAAGTCCATCTCTAATAAAGAGCTTAGGGGCCACATAAAAAAGCCTGCAATTAATTGCAGGCCTCTCATATTAAAAATAACTGTTTAAAACATGTTACATTTTAATCATCAAGCCTAACGATTAAACTCGATGTATCCCAGCGATTACCACCTTTTTGTTGAACGTCTTCATAATAGCCATCTAATTGTTTTGTGATGGTTAAATCTGCTCCAATTTTTTCAGCTTCACTAAATGCCATCGCAAGGTCCTTGCGAACCCAATCAACAGCGAAGCCAAAATCAAATTCTCGGGCACACATTGTTTTTCCACGATTATCCATTTGCCAAGAGCCTGCAGCGCCTTTAGAAATGGTCTCAATGAGTTTATCGGTATCTAAGCCTGCTTTTTGAGCAAAATTCAACCCTTCAGCTAACCCTTGAACAGCGTTAACAAAACAGATTTGATTTACCATTTTTGCTAATTGGCCAGAGCCAACCTTCCCCATAAGCTGACTAAATCGAGCGTAAGCTTCCATGACAGGTTTAACTTGTTCAAAAACTTCTGGCTCACCGCCTACCATAATGGTTAATGCGCCATTTTCTGCCCCTGCCTGCCCACCAGAAACGGGAGCATCAATAAAGTGCTTATTCTGCAGTTTAGCTAAGCTATCAAGATCCCTAGCAAGCTCTGCAGAAGCAGTAGTATGGTCAACTAAAATAGTACCGCTAGATAAACCAGCCATAACGCCATCATCTCCTAAAATGACCTGTCTAACATCATTGTCATTACCAACACAAGAAAACGCGATATCACAGCCTGTAGCGGCCTCTTTCGGTGTTAGTGCAAGGCTACCACCAAACTCATTCACCCATTGCTCTGCTTTTTCTGTAGTGCGGTTATAAACGCAAACGTCGAAACCCGACGATTGCAGATGACCTGCCATAGGGTATCCCATTACTCCCAAACCAATAAATGCCACTTTTTTCATGTTAACTCCGAGTAAATTCAAGCAAGATGATCAGCTTGATAATAACGTAAATAATTGTGCATAAAACAACAGTTCATCACACGAATTTAATATCAACAAAAAAGCCCATCACTTTCGTAATGGGCCTTCAGTATTAAATAGAACCGATTAGCAACTAAATATAGTCAACGGAAACTATTTCATATTCAACGATACCGCCCGGTATCGTAATTTCAACTTCAGAATCAACTTCTTTGCCGATCAAACCACGAGCAATAGGAGAATTTAAAGAAATGCGTCCTGTTTTAAAGTCTGCTTCGTCGTCGCCAACAATTTGATAAGTTACTTCGACTTCAGTATCAATATTTAATAACTTAACAGTAGTGCCAAAAATCACCTTTCCGTGATTAGGTATTGTCGTTACATCAATGACCTGAGCGTTACATAATCTGCCTTCAATGTCTTGAATACGACCTTCACAAAAGCCCTGCTCTTCTTTAGCAGCATGATATTCTGCATTTTCTTTCAAATCGCCATGCTCTCGAGCATCAGCAATATCTTTTACAATACGTGGACGCTTTTCTGTTTTTAAATATTTAAGCTCTTCTTGTAACAATTCGGCGCCACGAAGGGTCATTGGATATTTAGTCATCGTTCTCTTCTTTTTCTAACGATAAAGGCGGTAGCACCATAAGTGACCACCACCTTTACAAAAGTTAATGAACGGAATTTATCGTATTTTGATAAACGCCAATCTTATTATTTACACTTCTGATGTAACTCTTGAATAGAAGTTACTGTATTTCTATCATCAGCAGCATGAGCCTGACAAGTAGCAAAAGCTGCGTTAAGTGTTGTTGTATAAGCTACTTTATAACGCAAAGCTCCACCACGCAACACTTTAGAATCTTCAATCGCTTTACGACCTTCTGTAGTGTTAATAATATAACTATATTCACCATTTTTGATTCTATCAAGAATATGCGGACGACCTTCTTGAACTTTATTCACTAAGCGACATGGTATATTTGCTTCACCTAAAATCACTGCCGTTCCGTGAGTTGCATCAACGTCATAACCTAAAGCAACTAATTGTTTCGCTAAGTCTACAACACGTTGTTTATCACTATTACGAACAGAAATTAATGCACGTCCAGACTTAGGAACAGAAACACCAGCACCTAAACTAGCTTTAGCATATGCTTCTTCAAATGTATCGCCAACGCCCATAACTTCACCAGTAGAACGCATTTCTGGGCCAACTAACGGGTCACTTCCGTGAAACTTGTTAAAAGGAATTACTACTTCTTTTACAGAGAAATATGGAGGACGCACTTCTGCTGTTATACCTTGCTCTTTCAGTGATTTACCCGCCATTACACGAGCACCTACTTTAGCAAGAGGTACAGCAGTAGCTTTCGATACAAATGGAATTGTACGAGCAGCACGTGGGTTTACTTCAATCAAGTAAACTTTGCCATCTTTAACTGCCATTTGTGTGTTCATTAAGCCAATTACGCCTAATTCAAATGCTAAGTCAGTTACTTGTTTACGCATAACGTCTTGCACTTCTTGGCTCAAACTATATGCAGGTAATGAACATGCCGAGTCACCTGAGTGAACACCCGCTTGTTCAATATGTTGCATAATGCCGCCGATAACAACATCAGTACCATCACAAACAACATCAATATCAACTTCAATTGCATCATCTAAAAAGTGATCAAGTAATACAGGAGAATCATTCGAAACACTTACAGCTTCGGTCATATAACGACGTAAATCATCTAAGTCATATACAATTTCCATCGCACGACCACCTAGAACATAAGATGGACGAACAACGAGAGGGAAACCAATAGCTTCAGCTTTTGCCATAGCTTCATCTAATGATGTAACCGTTGCATTTTCTGGTTGTAATAAGTTTAATCGGTCAACTGCTTGCTGGAAACGCTCTCTGTCTTCAGCTCTATCAATTGCATCTGGTGATGTACCTATAATTGGCACCCCAGCGGCTTCTAAAGCACGTGCTAATTTAAGTGGTGTTTGACCACCGTATTGAACAATAACGCCTTTTGGCTGTTCAATACGAACAATTTCTAATACATCTTCAAAAGTGATTGACTCAAAATATAAACGGTCAGAGGTATCGTAATCAGTTGAAACAGTTTCAGGATTACAGTTCACCATAATGGTTTCATAACCATCTTCACGCAATGCTAAGGCAGCATGAACACAACAATAATCAAATTCAATACCTTGGCCAATACGGTTAGGACCGCCACCGAGAATCATAATTTTGTCATTGTTGGTCGGGTTAGCTTCACATTCTTCATCGTATGTAGAATACATATAAGCTGTGTCTGAACTAAATTCCGCAGCACAGGTATCGACACGCTTATAAACAGGGAAGATTTCAGCATTGTGACGTTTCTTACGTATTTCAGCTTCTGCCACACCAATCAAATCAGCAAGGCGAGAATCAGCAAAACCTTTACGTTTTAGTTTACGTAAGTATTCAGGTGTAAGTACTTTTAAACCATTTTCAGCAACGTTTGCTTCTTCTAAAATGATATCTTCAATTTGTACCAAGAACCAACGGTCAATCATAGTTAAGCGGAAAATATCATCAACGGTTAAGCCTAAACGAAACGCATCAGCAACATACCAAATACGATCAGCACCAGCTTCTTGCAATTCATGCATTATTTTCGTTTTAGCACCTGGTTGAGTTACATCAACCATAGAATCAAAACCGTTAACGCCAACTTCTAAGCCACGTAAGGCTTTTTGTAATGATTCTTGCTGGTTACGACCAATAGACATAACTTCACCAACAGATTTCATTTGGGTAGTTAATCTATCTTCTGAGCCTGCGAATTTTTCAAAGTTAAAACGAGGGATCTTTGTAACAACATAATCGATAGTCGGTTCAAACGATGCCGGTGTTGCGCCACCAGTAATATCATTTGATAATTCATCAAGTGTATAACCAACTGCCAATTTAGCGGCAATTTTTGCAATTGGGAAACCAGTTGCTTTTGATGCTAAAGCTGATGAACGTGATACACGAGGGTTCATCTCGATAATAACCATACGGCCAGTATCAGGACAAATACCAAATTGTACGTTTGAACCACCTGTTTCAACACCAATTTCACGTAATACAGCAATCGATGCATTACGCATGATTTGGTATTCTTTGTCAGTTAACGTTTGCGCAGGGGCAACGGTAATAGAATCACCAGTATGAATGCCCATAGGGTCAAAGTTTTCAATCGAACAAATGATAATACAGTTATCATTTTTGTCGCGAACCACTTCCATTTCATATTCTTTCCAACCAATTAAAGATTCATCAATCAATAATTCTGACGTTGGTGAAAGGTCTAAACCACGGGTACAAATTTCATTGAATTCTTCGATGTTGTATGCGATTCCACCACCAGTACCACCCATAGTAAATGAAGGGCGAATAATACATGGAAAACCTAAGTTCTTGCTAGCAGCATGCGCTTCTTCAATAGTATGAACAATTTCAGCTCGAGGAGTATCTAAACCAATCGCTTTCATTGCTTTGTCGAAACGAGATCTATCTTCTGCTTTATCAATAGCATCAGCAGTTGCGCCGATCATCTCAACATTAAATTCTTTCAATACGCCTTTTGCTTCAAGTTCTAAAGCACAGTTTAAAGCCGTTTGACCACCCATAGTCGGTAAAACAGCACAAGGACGTTCTTTTTCAATTATTTTGCGAACAACTTCCCAGTGAATAGGTTCAATATAAGTTGCATCGGCCATTTCAGGGTCAGTCATTATTGTTGCAGGGTTTGAGTTAACTAAAATAACTCGGTAGCCTTCTTCTCGAAGTGCTTTACATGCTTGTGCGCCAGAGTAATCAAATTCACAGGCTTGACCAATAACAATTGGGCCCGCGCCTAAAATCAAGATACTTTTTAAATCAGTACGTTTTGCCATTTTTCAGTTCTCTCTATATCTTGTTTAAGTGCTAAGCTTTTGCATCGTTCATTAAATCGATGAAATGATCAAACAGTGGTGCGGCATCTGCTGGACCAGGGCTTGCTTCAGGGTGACCTTGAAAACTAAACGCTGGTTTGTCTGTACGATGAACACCTTGAATTGAATTATCAAATAACGACACGTGCGTTACTTTCAAATTTTCAGGCATATTATTCTCATCAATGGCAAAACCATGATTCTGCGCAGTAATCATCACAACATTACGATCGAAATCTTTAACCGGATGGTTACCACCATGATGGCCAAACTTCATTTTAACTGTTTTAGCACCACTGGCTAAGCCAAGAAGTTGATGCCCTAAACAAATACCAAAGATAGGTGTGTCGGTTTCTAAAAATGTTTTAATAGCAGAAATCGCGTAATCACATGGTTCTGGGTCACCTGGTCCATTTGATAAGAAAATTCCATCAGGTTTCATGGCTAAAACATCGCTTGCAGATGTTTGTGCCGGCACTACGGTGACTTTACAACCACGGTCTACTAACATACGTAATATATTACGTTTAGCACCGAAATCGTAGGCAACGACGTGAAACTGAGAATTTTCAGGCGTTATGTGCCCTTTTCCTAGTTCCCAACTTCCTTCTGTCCATTGATATTGTTCTTTTGTTGAAACAACTTTCGCCAAGTCCATACCTTTAAGGCCTGGAAATGCTTTAGCTTGGGCTAAAGCGTCTGTTTCTGCGGCTTCAGTAACGGCATCAACAGTCATTATACAACCGTTTTGTGCACCTTTCTGTCGTAAAATACGGGTTAGTTTACGAGTATCAATATCGGCAATACCTAAAATATTATTTGCTTTTAGATAGTCGCTTAAATTTTGTTCATTTCGAAAATTACTCGCTAGAAGCGGTAAATCTCGAATAACTAAACCTTTTGCCGAAATAGTGTTTGATTCTTCATCTTCACTATTGGTACCTGTATTACCGATATGCGGGTAAGTTAGGGTAATAATTTGTTCTGCATATGAAGGGTCAGTTAGAATTTCTTGGTAACCGGTCATTGAAGTATTGAATACTACTTCACCAACAGCCGCTCCGTCTGCACCAATAGCGGTGCCTTTAAATACAGTGCCGTCTTCAAGCACTAAAATAGCAGATTTAGTCAATTTAACCTCCGTAAAGAAGAAAGAAGCTTAACGATGTACAACTAAAGAAACATCATTAAGTATTAATTACGCGTAGCTTGTTTCCTAATGAAACAGCCACAAAAAAATGTCAAAAATTTCGTTATTGTTAATCGAATGACTAAATTTTTGACAAAATCCACTTATTTTACGCTTGTATCGCATTTTCGTCTAGCGATAATTGTAAAAAACTAAGTGTTTAATTCAATTTCCATCTAAAACAGCTAAAAGTAGCTGTTTTCTATTATATTTTACTTATTTCAAGCCTAAAACATCTTGCATATCATAATAACCATTATCGGCTTCGCTTAACCAGAATGCGGCTCTCATTGCACCAAGCGCAAAAGTCATTCTTGAACTTGCACGATGAGTAATTTCTAACCGCTCGCCAATATCCGCAAAAAAGGCCGTATGTTCACCGACAATATCACCGGCACGAACCGTAGCAAAACCTATGGTTTCTTTATCACGTTCTTCTGTTATACCTTCTCGGCCATAAACAGCAACCTTATTTAAGTCTCTATCTAAGGTATCCGCAATGACTTGCCCCATTTTAACTGCAGTTCCAGAAGGAGCATCTTTCTTAAATCGGTGATGTGCTTCAAATATTTCTATATCAGTATAGTCACCAATTGCCTTTGCGGTAATTTCTAAGAGCTTAAACATCAAATTAACACCGACACTGGTATTAGGGGCTAAAATTACTGGCATATTTTCACCAGCAGTTTTAATTAGTTGAACTTGCTCATCACTAAAGCCTGTAGTACCAATAACCAATGCTTTTTTATGCTGCTGGCACCATGTTATGTTCTCTAAAGTCGTTTCAATAGAAGTAAAATCAATAAAAACATCAGCTTCAAGTAAATCGTTTAATTCTGTTGATGTTTTCTGACCAATAGCACCAATACCAGCAAGCTCACCTAAATCAAAATTAACAAATGATGATGACGTACGGACGCTACCACCGACTAGTTCAATCGATTGATGCTCAACAGCGGCTTGAATTAAGTTACGTCCCATACGTCCGCTACATCCTAAAATGGCTACTTTTACTTTCATATTCATTCTCAATTTGTCTTATTATTTCGTTGTTGATTCGTTATTGATAAATCAAACGTTAAGTCAACACTGTTTGATAAATCATGTGATACGACACTGATGATTTTATATTGTTCTTCTACTTTGGCTAAATGATAAAAAGCACAAAAATCTGCAAACACCTCTTTTTTATTATCGATAAACGCCCAGTCGATACAAACGTCTATACTATCGTTTGCAGCTAGACTATAGCTCGCTTTAGTCGCGATAATTTCTTCGGTGTTAGCATGTCGTAATACAGTGAAAATATCGTCAAACTCTTGCTTAAAACTTACAGTATTAGCAATATATGCGATTTTATCCGGAGTGTGCAAAGTACAAGGTAGTTGATAACACGTTTGGACTGCAGATAAGTCATAATGCTTAAAAGCAGAAATATATGCTTGGAACAAATTGTCGAGCTCTATGCTTTTCATATTCAGTATAATTCTACTTTACGTGTTTATTTAATTCTCTAGCTTTTTTATGAATACATTTTAATACGGTCATTAAAATGTATTCATAAAAAAGCCCTCAATTGAGGGCTTTAAATTTATTAGCTAACGATTGCTAATAATTCAACATCAAATACCAATGTTGCGTAAGGAGGAATAGCACCTTGTGAACCTTGTTCACCATAAGCTAAGTTGTAAGGTACGTATAAACGCCACTTTGAACCTTCAGTCATTAATTGTAATGCTTCAGTCCAACCAGCGATAACGCCGCCTACTGGAAATTCAGCAGGCTGACCGCGATCTACAGAGCTATCAAAAACGTCGCCATTAATGAAAGAACCGTGGTAATGGGTACGAACGGTACTAGCAGCTGTTGGCTTTTCGCCTTCGCCTGTCGCTATTACTTCATATTGTAAACCTGATTCTAAAACAGTAACTTCGTCACGCTTAGCATTTTCAGCTAAATATGCTTCGCCTTCAGCTGATTTCTCTTTAGCTGCGGCCTGTTCTAATTCTTGCATTTTTTTAGAAACAACAGAGAATGCTTCGTTCAAATCTTCGTCTGATACTTGGCTTGCTGCATTAGCAATCGCATCAGCTAAACCTGCTTGTACAGCAGATACGTCAAACTCTTTAAAAGGATTGTTACGTAATTGATCACCTAATTGACGACCTACACCGTAACTTACGCGTTGTTCGATAGTTTCAAATGTTTTTTCTGACATGATATCCACTTAATGTTTTCACCAGCACAATAACTGTGCAAAATGGCGATATGATAAAAAATTCGCGAAAGGATAACATAAAGTTCTTCAGGGCTGTAGCTTGAATTTACGTCATTTTGTTATTAATTATAATTAGCTGGGTACTTAAATGGTACTTTAACATTTTGCTATCAAAGAGGATTACGCTAGACTAGCCTTAACTTAATGTTAAAGATAAATTTTATGAGTAATGAACTAACAAAACCCTCGGCATCTTCTTCCGAAAAAAACTTATTAAGCTTACTGCCGTTTGGCGTTTTTCTCGGTCTTTTTCTGGGTACCGGTATTGTTTTAACCACACAGGGTGTTGATTTTGCTTTTTATCAACTCCCCGCCAGCATAGCGATAATTCCAGCGATATTGGTCGCTGTGTATTTAGGAAAAGACAGTATTAACGACCAAGTAAGCCAGTTCATTTCTGGTGCAGGGCACTCAAACATTATTACCATGTGTATTATTTATTTACTTGCAGGTGCCTTTGCAACAGTAGCAAAAGCAACCGGCAGTGTTGATGCTAGCGTACAATTAGGTTTATCATTTTTTCCTGATTACTTGTTACTGCCTGGCTTGTTTTTAGTTTCAGCTTTTATTGCTACAGCCATGGGCACATCAATGGGTACTATTGCTGCAATTGCACCTGTTGCGCTTGGCTTTGTTGACTCTGCCAATTTAGATGCCTCAATCGTTGCAGGCTGTATTATTTCAGGTGCTATTTTTGGCGACAATTTGTCGATAATATCTGATACAACTATTGCATCAACGAGGAGTCAAGGCGCGCACATGAAAGATAAATTTAAGGTAAACTTCAAATTTGCTGTACCAGCCGCCCTCTTGTGCCTCATTATTTATGCTTCAATGGGTGTGAGCATCCCGCATGAACAAGCCCAGGATATTAATGTACTTGGTTTGTTGCCATATATTGTTATTTTAACGCTAGCCTTAATGGGGATTAATGTTTTTGTTGTGTTAATTGTCGGTATTATTCTCGCAGCTGCTATAGGTATGTTTGATAATGGTTACCAACTGTCTGCTTGGATAAACGATATCAATACGGGTTTCGGTAGTATGCAAGACATCTTTATTTTATCACTATTTATTGGTGGATTAAGTGAACTAATAAAACGCCAAGGAGGCTTAGCGGCATTAACCAACAGCATTGAAAACTTTGCGCGGAAACTTAACCCTAATAATAAAAAACGTGCAGCGGGTTTAGGCATCGCATCGCTTGCTTTTGTTTGTAATTTTTTCACAGCAAATAACACGGTATCTATTATTGTTACCGGTGAAACAGCGAAAGAGCTTGCTGAGGATGGCGAAGTTACTCCAGCACATTCGGCCAGTTTATTAGATATTTACGCTTGTATTAACCAAGGGTTACTACCTTACGGTGCGCAAGCTTTATTACTAGGTGCAACATTAAAAATATCACCTATAGAAGTTGTCTCAAGCGCTTTTTACCCGATGATATTGCTCGTTGTTGCCAGCATTGCTTTTTGGCGCATCACCAAATAGTCGCTATTTAATATCCTAACGCGTTAATTTATCAAAAATAAGCGCGTTATTCCCTGCCTTAACAAAAACGCCTTTCTACTATTCATCTCAATAAATCTAATGTATATTGTATGCAATCATACTTAAGCGTTATAAAATAAATGAATATTAAAATTAAGCCTAGCCTAGTATTACTGTCAATTATTACTAGTTGCTCGATACTCAGCGCGTGCTCTCAGCAAACGGAAATGACTCATTCTGTAGCTATGACAAACAAAATCACGCAACCAGTAGAGCTATCAACTGCAGCCATAGAAAAACTTTCGATAATACGATTACTTAATGCAGAACTTAGCGAACAATGGAGTAACAACTTTGATCATCTGCAAGATAATTTGCTCAGTGATGTTGCTAACGCTATTACTTTTTATGCTCAACAAGGCGATCTTTCAAGCAAAGACTTGAACAAACTTAGTTACTATTTACGTATTTATAGTAGCTTCGGTCCTGTTGATAATTGGCCTGAACAAACGGCCGCATCCTTAAATAGTGCCCTACTTGCATTACAGGCCATGCCAGACTTTTATCAAGTAAATGCGCATTCAGCCCGTTTGCATGAAAACTACGCGGTAGCGTTATACCGACTGTATTATTTAGAACCTTTACATGCCTTTGTTAGCGACCATGTAACCCCTTTAAGTAAACTTATCGATTTATATGCCGGCACTGAACTGCCTGACGAACTAGCTGTTGATTATGCTTTATGGGAGATACTACGCTCTGCCGCAATTTTACCTTATGAAGCACGAAGAAAAAATAAGGAAGCCCATATCAATGCGGTGCTAAAAGGAAAAAAACTAGCCACTTCATTAAGTCAGTTTTTAACCGCAAAGAATTCTATGCTACGTGGTGATAACTGGCCACAACAGCACGCTACATGGGCATTAGCTAATTATTACAACCTTTATAACAAACAATACCTCAATGAATATTATCAACGTAGTAAAGATGATCAGAAAAAACTTAATGACGGCACCTTAACCCTACCGGTTGAGCAGAATATGAGCGAGTTAGACAATACTGTTTGGTCTGCACTTTCTGCCAATACCGAGCTAACAACAGAGCAAATTAAAACACAATTTAGTATTCCTTATGTTGTTAGTACTTTTCGCGGTAAGTCTGAATGTGAAGAAGGCAGCTTAGAAAACCGCTGTATAACTCCTACTATTGAGCAAGCTTTACCTAATAAACATGTGTGCTCGGCTAGTTTATATATTCTTAGTCAAGAAATGACCGAGGCTCAGCTTAATGATTCATGTAAACAATTAACTTCTCAAGAGTCTATTTTTCATGAAAAGCTTGCCACCAATAACCAGCCGGTAGCCAATGACTTTAACGACTCTTTACGTGTTGTCGTTTTTGAAAATGCTGCAGAATATAATAAATTTGGCCAGCTCGTTTTTGATATTAATACCGATAATGGGGGCATGTATATTGAAGGTACAGTACAAGATCCCGACAACATTGCTACATTTTATTCATATGAGCACTTTTGGGTTAGGCCTGAATTTAAAGTGTGGAACTTAAATCACGAATACGTGCATTACCTTGATGGTCGTTTTATAAAATATGATACTTTTAACCATTTCCCATCACATATGGTGTGGTGGTCAGAAGGTTTAGCTGAATACATATCTAAAGGTAATGAAAATCCAAAAGCCTTGAAAAAAATGATCGATACTGAGCAAAAAGACTGGCCAAGTTTAACTGAAGTTTTTAATACCGAATACAAAGATGGTAGTGAACGTGTGTATAAATGGGGCTATTTAGCCGTGCGATACATGTATGAAAATCATCAAAAAGAATATCGTCAGTTAGCGCGCTTTCTTAAAACAGATTATTTTTCTGGTTATAAAACTTTGTTAACAGCCCTTGGTGAAAAACATGCAGACTCATTTAAAGCATGGTTAATTGCCCATAAAAAAGAAAACATCGAAACCTTACAAGACAATAAAGATACTGATAATAAACCAAGACAGTTTTATCGTTACACATACAAGGATTATTTACAGCCCAAACATTTACTTGAAACACCTGAGCATATGCACTGGCAGTATTGGCATGAGAATGCACTAAAGAAATAAAGACATTATCTGTTATACCTCAGAAAGTAGAGCTGACAAAGAAGAAACAAGAAAACCACTTGTCAGATTTATCAAGGGTCATTTAACAGCAGAGAATAAAAGCTTTTAATATTTTGCGGGCTTTCAGGATTTGAAATCTTATGTTTAGAATTAACGATGAGTGAATACTAATAAGCAATAGGATTATTATATTGCCTTAGGCTCATCTATTAAGCTTCCTTATGTTTTTAATACGTTACTCGGATATTATGAGTAACGTATTATATACCTTAACCGATTAGCTAAATTCAGCAAAAGCGTTCATCAGACTTGAAAACGCTTAATAAATAAAGCAAGCATTAAAGTATGTCTGTTAACGCTATGCCAAGCCCAAATCTTTGCTGGCTATGATTATAATCAATTAAACTTTCCCCATATCCCTTAGTAAACTGAACATAACCTCTAAGTTTCCCCCACAATGGAAAAGTAAAACCCAGCTCTAAACCACCATGATGCTTTGAAAAGTTTTGACGCCCTTGAATAGAAAATTCATAATCTGACATTTTATATACAGCAGACAATTCAAAGTGCCCCATATAATCACCAATATCAGGGTTATCGTCACCTTCAGAAGACAATGGGTCTTCTTTTTCATCTTCGCTTAATCTAAACCAAGGCTTGAAAGATAGAGCAAAATTGTCCTTTTCATAAAGAAAGTTTAAATAGGCTCTATTCCAGCTTCGGGATATTAACTGACTACGCCCATTTGATTGATGCTCTAAGCCAACTATTATTCCTGTATTACCGCCCATAGGATGCCAATCCAATGGGGCTAAGTAGAAAACTTCAGGTTGGTAATTAGTTTCTCTAAAAGGTTTAGATATATTATCTGAATATATTTGCCACCAAGACTTTAGGGTAAAACCAAAAAATAAGCCGTCTCCTTCTACAAATAAATCTTCGTTATTCAGTGGTACTTTTAAACTGATTTGGAATTTAGCTTCTATATCTTCAATATTTTCAGACCAAGTTCCAAATTCCTCATAAGCACTTCTATTAATATGATCTGTGGTAAGAACAGGTAAGATGTAATTCATTTTATGTGGAGTAAGAACATATGGGTCAAATTCTGTTTTTCTTTCTTGTATAATTCGTCGTGAAATTGCCCCCAACTTTACAGGTTTATTAACCATTTTCTGGTCGCTAAGCTTCTTTTCACATAACAAATAAAGTTGCTTTACCGTGACATTCTGAGCTGACACCTTTAATTCGTTTAATAAACATTCATTTAAATCCTTATCATCCTTTGCATAAGTAATTTGTGAAATACTACCTAAGGTAATAAATATAAATAATTTAACTATGCCCGTATGTTTTTCAATCGTCACTTCATTGCCTTTCTTTTAGAAAAAGTCTTTTATCGATTATAAAAGAACCTATCGATAAAATATATATATTCGACAGGAACAGTAATAAATTTAAGGTGTTATAAGTTTTCCTTCATGGTGTTACGCATTACTTTTGCCCATTTATCGATTAATGGCTTAAGGTTGTCTAAAGTAAGCGTTGTATTTTCATTTGCAAGTGTTTCACCTACACCGCTCTTTACAGCACTCGCCATAACTTCTCCGGTTAATGAATCAACAACTTCGGCCTCAACTTGAAAGTGAACCTCTACATCACTCAAACCACCTGAGGCAGCATTAATAACAAAAGCAATTGGAACATATTGATACAGAGCTAATTCTTTATCGATAATTTTAACCCCCGTAATAGCCATTTTTATTCGTAAAGTTCCTTCTCCTGCGTTATTGACAACAATTATTTCTTTAGCAACAGCTTTTGAAATTCTTTTATTAAAGTATTGGCTAATCTCGGCTAGTACTTGCTGAGGCATGTTGTTAGATGCTTTAGGGGCAGGATAATAAGAAACAGGATCTAGCATTACTTTGGTATAATTCCTCATTTTTAACTGCTTGCTAATAAAACGAGTTAACTTTGAATTATCACCAACATCAACGGGTTTTAATTGCTTATAATCGCTTAAAAAGCCAGATTGATTATTTAAAGGTTTATCATGAGAATTATCTGATGATGTAGAGCTACAAGCACTAATTGAAAAGGCTAAAGCAACTAAAAACACTTTGGTTTTCTTGTACATATTAAAACTCCATTTATTGATGTTGTTTTTAGTTAAATTTATAAGCCTACACTCAATCTCTATTTGAAAAGATCGTAGGTTTATGTTTTTAATTCAACTATTTATTAATGTGAATTGACGTTATTTAATTGGATAAATATATTTTAGCCACGCTAACATTCTTAATAAAATACGCCTGACTAGTGAAACATGTAAAATATCATGTTCATAATTTAAGGTTGCTGCCTGCCCTTGTACGCCAAGCGGCAAATTATAATCATTCAAGTCTTCATCGAGCTCGATAATCGCAATAACAAACCCATGTCGCATCAGCATACTTGAAGGCAACAAGTTACCATTCGCCTGAATTTCACCTTCAGACATTGCCGGTAAAACATCAACCACTTTGCCGGTAAATACATGCCCAGGTACTGCATCAAGAATAACTTCAGCATCAATACCTATTTCTAAACGTAACAAGGAGTTTTGCCAAAATGCCGCCGCAAACCGTCTTTTTTCATCAGGAATAAATGACATAACCGGCCTTAACGGTAATGAGCTAGCTCTTACTCCTGGGCGAATTGCTATTTGTGTTGGCGTACCATCAACAGGCGCTTTGATAAAAGTTCGTGCTAAGTCAAGCTTTGCTTTATCTCGACTTGCTTGCAATTGAGCAACTTGGGTATTTTCTCCTAATATTTTGGACTCAGTAATTAAGCGTAGGCGACGCTCGTCAGCCTTTGCTGCATTAGTTGAAGCTTGAGCAGATTCAAAAAGCTTTTTCTTAGTATCTACTTGTTGCTGTGTAAAAGGTGAATTGGTGCCACCAGTTTTATGAGCGTCATGGTAGCGTTGATAAGTGGTTTCTGCTCTTTCTTCATTTGCACTTGCTTTTGCAACTATTGCAATTGCGGCAAGTAATGCCTCATCTTTTTGAAAAACAGCATTTTTTGCTTCAGCCAAAGCGGCTTCAGCTCTTTGCAGAGTAATTGTTTGCTCTTCATTTTTTAAGCTAAAAAGAATATCGCCTTTCTTAACTTTCTTATTGGCAACAACATTTACTTCAGCAACCGTACCAGAGATTTGAGGAACAATAGGAATATTAACAAAAACCTCTTTGCCATATTTTGCATAAGGATGGTTATAATTCATCACCATTAAAATAGCAGAAAGAATAAAAACGCCTCATAAAACAGCTGTTGGTACTGACCATTTATTTAACGGTATTTTGAAAACTTTAAAAATTGAAACACAAATTGCGGTATAAGTGAGAATAATTAATAAATCCATTACTTTTCTCCCTTATCGAACTGCCCTTGACGTTCATTTAACACGGCGACTTGTTTTTGTAACTCTACTATTTCGTTTTTCAGCTGCTCGCTATTATGAGAGCCCTCGCTTTTATTTATCATCCCCCAACCAACACCGGGTTTATATAGCGTTGCCCAAATCCATAAAAATGGCCAAATGGCACCTAAAGTAAATAAGCTTATCCAGCCAGCCACATGTATTGCATCTTGATGAGGGTGTTCTCGGTGCACTGCGATTTCATACGGAATATCATGAATTACGATGATTCCGTAAAAAATGACAATAAACACAAAAAACACCAAAAATAACGCAAAATAATCTAACATTGATAAATGTCCTGTTTATATTCAACACGGAGTTAACTGAGCAACGAAAATAAATTTAATCAAGCACAACAGAAAGCTTTAAATTTAACTGCATTCGACCTATTTTTTATTATTTACAATTATTTATGTAATTACCTTCCTTTTAAAAGTAGAGCTGTTTTCCAATAAAGTCGAGAAAACAAATAAAATTCAATTACGGTGATTTATATAGATAAGGCCATTATTGATAAACCAACACTCAACAAAGCTAAAATTCATAAGTAATGCTCAGAGGCCTAAGAGTAAAGTATGTGGTTTGTAAGTAATGAAGTGACATTTAACCGCTGAGATAAGCGCAATTTTATCAGTGGAGGTGATTATAATTATTGATAAATATATTTGATCTGCCAAGTGGGTACGAAATAAAACAATTAAAATGGTCAATAGCATTCTTTATTTGTTTTGAATATAAATCACTTCGATAAACATACTCAAAAAATATTATCTAAAGCATTAATTTATGCTTTAGATAATATAAAGGACTGCAACCATACCAACGCTTAAATGCACGATTAAAAGAGCTTTGGTCTTTAAAGCCTAATTTCATTGCTATTACGCCTAGAGGATATTTGCCAATATACAAAAGTAGCCGTCTTTGTCGTTCGCTTTCAAGTAAAAGGGCAAACGATATTTGTTCTTGTTTTAAATGACGTTGCAAGGTTCGAGAGGACATATTAAATGCACTTGCTGTACATAATAAACTGCAATCATCTAAATCACTTTTGGACATCAGCAAATGGTTAACTTTTTCAGTTAATAATTGCCGACTTTTAAAACGGGAAAGTTGCTGATCTGACGCTTGCTTAAGCACGAAATTAATCTCGCTATTGTCCGTTTTAAAAGGCAGGGTTAAGTAGCTACTAGGAAACGATATTTGATTATATTTAGCATCAGTTTTAATTGGACAATTAAACCAGTTAGCGAGGATTTTTTTTTCGCTTTTAGACCACATACCAGTAAAACAAATTGCACTAGGCGACAATTGCGGGTTAAGTAATTGGCGAATAACACTTACCCAAGCGGTCATGTTACGTAAGATAACCTGCGGACTGCAACTGGGGTTTGGTAACCATCGAATAACAGCAACACCTTTTTGTTGCTCAAATTGTGCCTTACCGATATCTGCGACCAAACTGTCATAATGAAGAAGCGCTGAAATTGCACTTGCCAAGTTATTACAGGATTCGATTAAATACCCTAAAACACCATAATCAGCGGTACGAATTTGTTGGCCAAGTTTAAAACCAAACAATGGCTCATCCAAGGTATTTTCAGCATAATCAAGTAGTGCATTATAACTAGTTAAACTAATACGAGGCACTAGCTGTTGAGTTTGTTTATTACTGTACTCATTAAAGTTAATCGCCGACATAACACTTTGACTATTGAGTCCGAGAGTTTCAAGGTAATCAAGACAGCTTGAAAAATAATGATCGGCAATTGTGCTCATTTGTCGCCTAAAGCTAAAAAATAGTCGTGTAACAGCAAGTCTGCCACGGAATATTTTTATATGCTAGTGCAATGTAGGAATAAAGGCTGATGTAAGAATGATATCAATAAATTTAAAACATACGATTGCTGCTACCCCTTCGCAAATTAGAGAGGTATTACTCGAACACGAGCAATTAAATCGCTTTTTTAATGCTGACTTTCAACTTATTAATAAACAAGACGACGGTGAGTTGCTAGGTGGTAAAGGTGCTATCAGGCAAGTAAGTATGCTTGGAGTTAAATTTAATGAGCAAATTATTAGTGCAGATGACCAGCATATAAGTTATCGAATAATGGGTAATAAACCCGTTGCTGATCATCGTGGTGATATTTATTTTTATGCGGGTAATAATTTCCTAACGCCAATGACAGAAGTCAACTACAAGATTAGCTGTAATCCGCCTTGGTGGTTACCAAGCTTTGTACTTGGTTTTTTCATTAAAAAAGATATTGCTCAAGCTCTTGGCAAGTTAGCGAGTAACTTTAAAGGCAGTGAACTATGACAATCGAAGTTATTCTACTTGCACTTAGCCCCTTATTTATATTGTTTATTACTTATGAATTTATTAAACATAGACGTTATTACGATATAAAAGATAGCTTAGCCAATACTGCACTTGCACTAATGCACCAAGGGTCAGATGCTATTGCTTTACTGGTGTTAATGCCTTTTTTTTATTGGCTTTATGATTATAGATTATTTGATATTGAACTAACGTTAATCAGTATTTTTATTGCCTTCATATTGCAAGATTTTTTATATTATTGGTTTCATAAAGCTTCACATCATATCCACTGGTTATGGGCAGCACATATAGTGCATCATAGCTCAACTAAAATGAATTTTTCCACAGCCTTTAGACAAAGTTTAATGTACCCACTTGCTGGCATGTGGCTCTTTTGGTTGCCTATGATTTTAATAGGTTTCGATCCCATTACGGTATTTACGGTAGTCGCACTTAATTTAGCTTACCAATTTTTTGTACACACTCAAATCGTACATAAACTTGGCTGGTTTGAAATAATATTTAATACGCCTTCTCATCATAGGGTGCATCACGCAATTAACGAAGGTTATCTCGATAGAAACTTTGCTGGAGTATTAATTATATGGGATAAATTATTTGGTACCTACGTTGAGGAAAATCCATCTAAACCCTGTAAATATGGCATTATCGGGCAGCTTAATAGTAATAACCCACTCACTATCACTTTTCATCAATGGCGTTATTTAATAAAAAGCAGCGTGACAGCTAAAGGTCTAAAAGCAAAACTAAAAATATTATTTGGTTACCCGACAAGTGCTGTAAAACATAAGTAAAACTATCGATAAATATGGCGTTTTTTAATTTAAAACGCCTCATAAGCATTGAACGAAATTAATAAAACTAACTAATAGAGCCCTTTAAAAGCTATTTTAATTTTTCTGGACTTAACTTATTGTTAGAACTAATTAAAGTCCGCAGTAGCAATGCCAAAATTAATACCATTGAAATAGCAAAATAATCAACCAAATAACCTTGCCCATCAGTAAAGTTACCAAATGCCATACCTAATGAAAATGGTGGTGCATATAAAAACCAATTATCTCCACCAATGACTCTTATGCTTTGCGAAACAAAAAATAGCAACAAAATTATGACACTACTTTTATTGTGCCGCCACATACCAAAAGCGCCATATGCAGGTATGGCGAGATATAAAATGGCATAAGAGAAAAGGTTAATTAGTGCTTTGTTTTCAAACCCTGAATGCACAAAAACACCGAGACCAACAAGAGAATATATAGCAATCATTGAGCTAACAAACTTGAACTTCACTTTTCCACCCTACGCCCAGTTGTTAGAAAGTGTACCCAGTCCATCCGTTCTCTTTTTATGCTCTCAACAACGGCTAGCTTTACATCGTATGGAACATTAATATGCTTAATACTCCAAATGCCTGCTCTTTTTTCAATAACTGAATAAGACGCCATAGCATTAAAATTTTCCATCGAATGGACATTAGGTTCATCATCTGTATACGCTTGCAATCCGACACTACCAGGGTTAACGATGATTTGACCCGAGGATAAAGAAACGGTTCTTGGCGTGTGTGTATGACCACAACATATAAGCTTAGACTTTTGACCAGCTAAATGTTTTATAATTTCATTATCATCGCGTAAACGAGCATAACCAAGTTCGACGTCTTCAAGTAAATAAATCAGGTCATTGTCGGGTGTGCCATGACATAAATAAACATCATCATTTAATTGTTTATCAAAAGGTAATGACTTCATCCACGTTATCGGCTCTATACCAAGGTCCTCAATGATAAATTTCATTGTCGGATTCGACGCTATTTCTTCTGCGCTTGCTTCAAATATTTGGCGATCTTGGTTACCACAAATGGTCACAATGTCATGCTGCATTAAAAGGTCATAAGTTGCTTTAGGAGCAATAGGCCCGTAGAGAATATCACCAAGGTTTACAATTAAATCAACAGAGTGCTTTTTTGCGTCAGATAACACAGCCTCTAGAGCAAAAACATTACTATGTATATCAGATAATACGGCAAACTTCATAAAAACCTCGTTGGGTAAAACACGCTAATTAAGGAAGATGAGTAGCTAGCTAAAAGTGGAAGAGAAGCAGTAAATTGTATTGGTTACAAAACAAGCAACTTATTATTAAACGATTGTTAAATATTGCTCATTTTCTTAAATTTTCTCACCTTTTTTCGCATATTTAACATTGGTGATGATGTATTAAATTGAATCATTTTACCTAATGTATATTTTTCGTACCAAGGTTCGCCATAAAGCTTTTGGTCATTTAAAGACTCTATTAGCGCTAAAATATGAGCAATAGTTTTTTTAAACTCTTCAAGGAGCATTTCATAATTCCATTCGCGATATTCAAGATGAAATGACTGAGCCAGTTTACCTAATTCATTCCATTTGTACCCAGTTTCAGGAAAGTTAACCGCAAGCCCTTTAGACTTTTTCTCGTACCATTTTAATACTAACTTTCCCCAACCAATAAGGTACGCGATAGTATCACTAACACTAATTTCAGTGTTTTTTATGTTTCCCACGACACCTTTGTTTCGCGAAATGTCTGGCGAAATATTGGAATAATCATCTAATATTTTATCGAACGCTAGCTTAATAGCTTGTTGTAGTTCAACTTTATTTGTAGGTACAGATGACAATTAGATTCCTTATAAGAAAATAAATAGTTGATTAATTTGAGTAATATTAACAATTCATAGCAAATCAGCTTAAAGATCAGTATTAACTATCATATCAAGAGCTAACGATTAATTATGTTTGCCTCGTTTATTTGCTATTTTTAACTTCTGTCTCAACAATAATTATTTCTGTATGCCCAATATTTTTAACATTATGAGTTGTCGTTGGGAGAAAAAGGGTTTGACCATCAGTAACATTTAAAACCTTTGACTGCTGTTTCTTGTCCTGTGGAATTAACTGCAATTTTCCACCTTTAACAAAATATACCACTCTGTTTGGGTGTTTATGAGTATGCATGCCTGACTCGGTTCCCACTGGGTATGTTAAGCGAACAACTTCCACAGATGAATTATCTAACAATATTTCCTTTTTTCCACGTTTATCATCTGCAATAGTACTGTTTGAAAAAAAAAGTAATATGATAGGTATTAATATATATTTCATTTAACATCCTTAATTATAAGTTACGAGAAGTAATAACAATTACCCTTACTGCTGAGGCAATAAAATGGTAAACGTATAAATGCCTCGATGAAAGTAGAGCAATTTTTTTGTTATATTTTAATGGCGAAATCGTTATATCACCTGAACATTATTGGCTAGGTTCACCTTAGTAACCAAACTGTTAATATCCTTTTCTGCTTCAGTGATATCAAATCCATTTTGACAATTCAAATGAACAAAACCACCGTATTTTATCCCTAAGTACTCAAATGTATCTATGAAAGAATTGAGAAAAGAACTATCGACTTCTTCACTTATTGAAGTAGATACTACGTAACCCACTTTATTCCTTAATTCACGACCTTTATCTTTTAATTCTTCTACCGATAAAAAATCTGACATCCGATCTATGAATATTTTCATTTGAGCACTCATAGCAAACCAATAAACAGGTGAAGCAAAAATTATATTTTCATGCTTCAAGAGGTGATCCATTAGAGGCAAAAAGTCGTCATCAATATTTTTATGCTCATAATCAAATGGTGAGATATTTTTCGTGGCTAAGTCGACAACCTCTATGTCTAACTCCCTTGAGATAAAATCAAGTAGTTTTCCTGTATTTCCATTACGTCTTGAACTACCAATTACGGCAATAGTTTTTTTCAACCTACCCTTCCTTAGCAATATTATGCTTCAATAAAAGACAATAAATATAAAATATCTTAATGTACACTCTGAGGAATTATAAATAAACATCATAATTACATAAACTTATAAAAATAATTTTCTATAATTTTTCTATTACTTTAAATCCTAACTTTTTAGTAAGATTTTAAATCGTCTACTGCTCATTATCAGCGTTCTTAAAAAAGGAGCCGAAAATGACATTAAACAAATTACTACTTACACTCTGCTTTACAACCACTAGTTACCAAGTTTACGCAGCCCAAAAGATAAAACCTATAGAGCCTATTATGGCAACTATTCCTGCAGGTTCCTTTGAGATGGGCTCCTCTAAAAACGAAAGTACACAACCAATTCATACAGTTAATATTAAAGAATTTAGCATGGGAAAATATGAAGTAACAGTTAGTGAGTTTCGACAATTTATTGAAGCGACAAATTATCCCGCGCCTCAAAGTTGCCGTCATGAAATGGATGGTTGGTTTTTATCTTCATCAAAAGGAAATTGGGAAACAAACGCTTTAAATACCAGTGAATTTCAACCTGTAGTTTGCATTGACTGGCAAGCCGCTAGTGCATATGTCAAATGGTTGGCAAAAGAAACAGGGAAACCTTATCGTTTACCAAGTGAGTCGGAATGGGAATATGCAGCAAGAGCTGGTACAAAAACCGATTATTTTTTTGGAGATGATCCGGATAATGCCCAAGTATGTGAATATGCAAACGTCGGCGATCTTAGCGGTGAAAATATTTTACAGCGCGACAGTAACACCAGTTATTTAAATTGGAGCGGTGATATAGCAAACTGTAGTGACCAATCAGGTTATGCCAGTATTGTTGGCATGTATAAGCCAAATAGTTTTGGTTTGTACGATGTTTTGAGTAACGTACAAGAGTTCCTAGCCGACTGTTACGTACGAGGCTATAACCATGTAGAAAACGATGGCACCGCGTACTTAAGTGAGACTTGTGAGCGACGCTCTGTTAGAGGAGGCAGCTGGCATTGGAGCCATGGTCCGTTGTTTCAACGTGGTGCAATACCCGATAACTTTGCCGGTGGTGTCGATGGATTTAGAGTGGCTATGGATGGTGAATCATCGGTATTATCTAAAAACAGTAAAGTGTTTTTATCTGAACTAACTTTTGCCCAAAAACAAGAACAGAAACGCCGAGAAATAGTGCCAAGTATTCCTGATCCTGTAACCAATGTGGCATTAAATCAAAATGATGATTCTGTTACTTTAACATGGGATAAAAGCAAGCAAAGCGATGTAGAAAGTTATCGGGTATATCGTAACGTAATTGCCGATGGAACAGTAAAATTACTGGCAAGCAATTTAACTACCACCACCTTTATTGATAGCAATATTGATCAACATAAGTATGACTATACGGTTGTAGCCGTACGACAACATCTACAAAGTAACTACAGTGACCCCGTAACAACACAACCAGGTTGGCTTGATATTTCAAATAAAATTGAGGCTGAATGGGCTGCAGAAATTAACGACAGCTCTATCTCTTTTAGTAGTGATTCACTTGATGCTCGTGGTAATAGTGTGCTAACAGGCCCTGGTGGAATTGGTGAAAAAGCAGTATTGAAATATCAAGTTAAAGTACCAAATTCAGGGCGATATAAACTGGAGTACCGTGTTGCAGCCCCGCGCGACACCAAAGGTTTTGATATATACCGTGAAGATCAAAAATTAGGCTTAAATACTGTGCTTAATACAGATGGCTACCATACATGGCAAACGCAACAGGGAATTATAGTTAACCTTACTAAAGGCAAGAACACCCTAATAATAAAATCTCTAGATAATAATTGGAAATTAAATTGGTTAGCACTTAAACCAATATAAAAATTTAACTATCAGTCAAGCTATCTGAATTTAAAGCAGCGCTTATTTCATCAATATAAGCGCTGTCTCTTTTGCTAAAATTCTTTAAAAGATATTTTGGAAGTTTACGGCTATTTAAGGTTAATACTGGATAAACACATATTTAAATGACAAATAAAATAATCAAATTTATCAAATTTATCCTTGTTAATGCATTTATCTAAATCATGAAGTTGTGCGAAAATAATAGCAATTGGGTGATTATTTATTTCAACAGGAGCAATACAAACCGAACCTTTTTCAAGAAAATTAATAACTCCACACTGGCTATCGTCGGCTTTAAAACTGTTAATAACCAACGATTTATGAGTTTCCAGTGCTTCTTCGAACGGGGATGCTTTAATAGAAAACCTTGCGACAAACTCTTCAGATGCTCCTCTTATGTTGTAATTAAACCGCGATTGGATTTGTGTTTTATCTGTTGTTAATACCATCAAGCAGCACTGATCAAACTGTAAAATTTGAGCAATACTTTTAAGGGTATAATGCAAAAATTCATTTATATCATTACAACTTCTCGTTAGCTTAGTTAAATGCTGTAAAGCTACTAATTGTTCTTTTTCTGGGCTATTCTCCGCTGGAGTATCATTGCTACTTTGTTCAATAAAATCTTTTTCTGTTGGATATTCCTTTAAATTATCAACTAAGATGTTTGCTTCATACGAAGTAAGTAAACTTTTAGCATCATTTAACACATACGAAATACGTTTTTTTAACTGGTGCTCCTTAACGCCCATCAATTGACAAATAGGTTTGATGACTTGATCAAACTCTTGTTTAGTTTTCGGTGGCGAAGCGATAAATGAGCTAAGCTTGTCCGCATAAAAAATGACCTGTACTTCTTTTGTACGTGTTGTTGGACTATCTAATGATTTGATTAATAAATTACCTAACCCCCAATTTCTTGCGAGTCCGACACTTAGCTCTTGAAAACTCATGCCAAGAATTTCTTTACTTTTTTCTTGAAATTCTTCATTGGGAAGTGAAATATGCTCAATTAACTGTTCAACTTCTCTCCCTCCCATACTCCAAAACGAAGTTTCTCCAATGCGGTATAACATAGCTGCAAGGTATATTTCTTCTTGTAACTTTTCCTCGTGCTCAGGCAGCATCATCTTAGCTAATAATCCCGCGTAGAAACTATTTGTCATAAGTTTTATCAAGCGTTCAAAAACTGGATGTTGCAAATGATGATTAGTCAGAAGAGAGTCTAATACTTTAGCCGTTATGCAAATGTTTTTAACAGTTTGAAGTCCTAGAAAAACTGTCGCTCTTGAAACCGTAGTAATCTTAGAAACTACTCCACGCCTGTTACTATTAGCAACTTTAATCATGCATGATGATAGAGCTTGATCATGTAAAATAGCTTGGCTTAATTTAGGCAAAGAGGTGACGTCATCATCAGCAAATTTACTTAAGAGGTTGGCTGTTGATGTTATTGCAGGTAACTCGTGCTGAGCAATTTTTTCTATCCATTGTTGTGGAGTTTTTTTTTGCTTGTTTTTCATAATTACGGTATTCACTATTGCCCTAACTAAATTAGTTTACCCTTTAGAGCTTCAAATTATTATTACCTGTAAACCGAACAAAAAATGTGCGTTGCCGTTTCTAAACAGTACAACTATCTTACCCACTGATTTGCATGATAGTTTAGGCATCTCACTAAACTATTTACACAGTATAGCTAATTTAATTAAAACAAATAATATATTAGAAAATGGATGGAAAAGATTGATGAGCAAGAATGAAAGCTTATTAAATTATCCCGCCTATGTTAATTATATTATTTAAACTCTACAGTAAGTTAAGTTACTTTTTTTCTCCGTTAGGCGTTTTATTATCCACTATTTTATTAAGGTAGCGATCAATTGTTTCTTTAGTTGAAGCCGTTAACCCTCCTTTATTATGTTGCTCTTTTAATAAAGATTCGACGTGAGAAAACAATTGATCTACATTCAAATCAACTATATTTTTATGCCTGTTACTAGCGTCTGAATTGCTAACGACTTTATTTTGATCACCAAACAAATTTAGCCATGAATCAGTTTGATGACCAAGGCCCATTAATTTATAGAAATAACTTTTTGAAAGAGAGTTGCCTAAGAAAATATCGGCAAGCCCACAAATAATTGAAACGGGGCTCAACAACAAGTCACGAATTGCATCTAAGGCTAACTTAGCCTGAAAAACAAGCATATCCCGAATTAAGTTCCAACGTGGTATATCAGGTTCCTGCATTTGTTATTTTCCTTAACATAACTCTGTTTATTTAAACTATTTAGATATTTTTTCATATTATAGTATGGCTAAATGTTTGCAAGCTGCTCATTTATAATTGATTGAATCACTTATATTACTGGATTTACCTGCTAATCACGCCACTTTACTTAGCAACCGCTATTGTAAGTATCCAATAGCGGAAGTAAATTTGATGAAGATGAAAAACGACTACCTCAAATATGACCAGATTCTCAGCTAACCTGTGTGTTCTTACTTTTTTTGTTGATTAACCAGTACCCAAAAAAGCACACAACAGCAGGTGAAATTGGCTTCACTAATTGATAGAACATAGAGTGCTCTGGATGTAACCAGATGCTCAACACAGAGAAAGCCGTCAGTAAAACAGTGAAACCTATAATGGCTGAGTTATTTTCATGCCGTGTCTTATGCGCCAGTACCATGCTAATAAATAACGCGGTGATCACACCTATTGCTGCACTGTACAATTGAATCATTAATGATGACTCGGCTAATGTTTGTAGCTGTCCCTGGTCTAACTCCTGAATATTTTGCCCTGATAACCAGATTGACATTATTATTGCAGCTAAAATAATAGTAATAATCAGGTAACTGAAAAAAGCGATGGTGAATAATTTAATAGTTTTGAATGTTATAGACATAATTTTCCCTTAAGCGTTAGCTCAATAAAAATGAATTGTTTAGTAGATTGAGAGAGTTAGTTCAGAATAAGTCTGATTTCTTAAATAAGCCGTTACGGTATGCCTGAAAACAAATAAGGCCTGTACTAAAGATTAACGCGATTGAAATAACGTCTTTAAGGAGATGGAAGGTTTCTATATCAATTTTATTGGCATCGAATGCGCTATACACGCCGTAAAATCCAAACAGGTTTGATGCGATTACGATAATCAATGCCAAGAAAAGCTTACGGCGTAACTTAGTTAGCTTATCCTGTTCTTGTTCCTGCTGGTGGTTATTGCATGGGCTGTTAATGCTCAGCTTTTCTGTCGATGTTTGTTCATTTATTAATAGGCTTGCATTCTGCTCATCAACAGCGGAAGTGCTATGTTTGCTTTCTGGCAGAAGTTTGTCACATTCAACCTCTAAAACTGCGGCAATACTTTTTATAGTCTCTTGTGAGGCAGCAGACTTTGCTTCTAGTCTTTGTAATGTTCGCACGCTAATTCCTGCCATTTCTGACAATTGTAGCTGGGACCAACAACGTTGTTCTCTCAGGTATTTAATTTTTACTGCATTTACTTGCATATACATAGCTCGATCTCCTCGGTTAGCTCGAAAGCAATATTAACAAGGAGATCTCCATTAGAGTGACGTTACTTTAACGATAAAAGGACGAAAGTAACACGACATAAACACGACAACTAGCTGATAAAAACCACACAAATCATTAATTAACAGAAACTTACAGGCAAAAGAGACTGATTACGATTATTATCAGATGTAGACAAATAAATGCAAACGACAAAACATTATTCTTTATAAATACGCCAATATATTTGTCTAATAATAATTAATCTGTATATCCCCAAGGAGTAACGGGTTGCTCTGTTGTTTGCGTTAAATCAAAATCGACTCGAAACTCTCGCCCTTGACGAGTTAATCTGTAGGTAAATTTATCGGGGTAAATATACATGTGCCAAGTATTATTTACTGATTGCGGCATAGCAAGATTAACAAACAACTCTTTGGAATATTGATCCGCAGGAAAAGATTGCACTTGTGGCCAGCCGTTATCAATGGTGTGTCCACCATACATAGTTGAAGCATCGCTAGAGCCATCTTCATGTCGGTGATCATGTTTTAAACTTAAGCCACTGCCCGTTTTAGTTATAAGCCAAGTTCTAGATGCATCTTTGCCAACATGAAACGGTATCTGTAATTCATTATCTGTGCATTTTCGAATATGCATAACCAATTTACTGGTATTAAACTTACTCGGTGGTGCATTATCAATAACCACCTTACCCAGAAATGATTTACCACAAAGTGACTTTAAATGGTTAAAAAAACCATCCTGACTTGGAATTGAAACCACAGGAGATTGTGCGAATGCACTTGCAGAAATTACGATTAAACTACTCGCCACGCCGCTTAATAACAGGTTAAATTTATTCATCATGTTGTTATGAGATATTATTGAATTAACAGCATTAAACGATAAATGTAAAGCATGCTGTGGTCAAGTCATGCTCTACATTTATCTCTGCATTAAAAAACAATCAACTTAAATAGCATTGCTTACTTACAACGCAAAAATGAATAAGGAAATGTCATCAAATTTATATTTTCGAAATACTATATATTCTTCGGTTTTATACAACGTGGGGCATTACTCGCTTGATAGTAAGCTTGAGATTCAGCCAAATGCTTTGTGAGTTGCTTTATCCGTGTATCATTGGATGGATGAGTTGATAAAAATTCAGGCGGCGCCCCATTTGAAAGTTTTGCCATATTCTGCCAAAGCGAAATAGCCGCAGTAGGTTTAAAACCTGACTTTGCCATTAAATTTTGACCAACAATATCAGCTTCACTTTCATGAGTTCGACCATATGGCATTAACACACCATATTGTAAACCCAAACCTAAGCCAGACATCCAAAGGTTTTTATATTCTACATTGCCAGCTGACATTGCGCTATCAACAAAAGCTAAACCCGTTTGGGAAAGTTTACTGGAAGACATGCGCTCATTAGAATGGTGTTCAATAACATGCCCTACTTCATGCCCGATAATAGCGCCAAGTTGGTCTTGGTTCTCAGTAACTTTTAAAATTCCGGTATAAACCCCTATTTTTCCGCCTGGTAGAGCAAAAGCATTCACTTGCTCAGAATCAAACACTACAACTTCCCATTCACCATCATGTGCAGTTTTAGACACGTTTTTCGTGATCGCTTTCGCCACACATTGCACATAGCTATTTACTGATTTATTGGTGCTTATTTTTTCTTTCTCTTTCATTTCCTCAAACGAACTTGCGCCCATTTTATTGAGATCAGAATTTGAAAAAAGTGTAATTTGATTTCGACCAGTAGAAGATTTAGCACAACTTGTTAATACAAAAAGAGCCGCAAGCGTGAATGAGGTCGTTATTTTTTTATTCATAATATTCCTAAGAGAAGAGCGTAGACAAAGTCCTTTACGGTATTCTAAGTAAATTAACAAAAAAATTCGACTGTTAAATAAGGCTATAATGAAACTTTACGTAAGTTAAACGAAAAGCATGTTCCTTCTCCCAAAGTACTGGTTACTTTGATGTCAGTTTTTAATAATTCAAGTAACTTTTTGGTTATGGCAAGCCCTAACCCCGTATGCTTTTCTTTATCTTGTATGGCATTGCTCGCGCGATAACGAGTATCAAAAATATAAAGTAGCTCTTCTTCTTTAATACCTGTTCCGGTATCGGTAATACTCAACTGGCATTGATTATTATTGTGCTCTGTTATCGTTAAGGTGATCATGCCCTTTTCGGATGTGTGTCTTATAGCATTCTCTAATAAATTACTTAAAACACGTTCAAGTTTACCTATATCACTATGTATTTGTGTATAAGAGCATTCTGGTACAATTGATATCTGAATATTCTTCGCTATGGTTTGTAAACTGAACTTTGCGGTAACATCGTATAAAAGCTCGGCTAAGTTGAAGGTTTCAAGGTTTAGTGATACTTGTCCTCCTTCTAAATGCGCCAATTCGAATATTTGATCAATGAGCGCTTTTAACTGTTGTGCATTTTTTAGTGCCGTTTCAACAAAGTTTTGTCGTTGCTCTTCGGATGCTTTATTACTTTTTAGCGCCAACGTTTCAATATAACCTTGTAATGAAGAAAGAGGCGTTCGTAAGTCATGTGAAATATCTGCAAGTAATTCGCGGCGCTGAACATCATTCTTTTGTAACATAGAAAATTGCTGATTTATTTGTTTGACCATTTTATCGAATGCCGCACCTAACTGATGCACTTCATTTCTACTGTTTGGCATCCACTGAGTTAATTCAACTTTGCTTTTATCAAAGCCAACGGCTTGCAAAGCTTTAATATCATGACTAAGTCGCCTTAAAGGCCGAGTAAAATAAGCAAATATTCCTAACATTACAACAAAAAGAAACAGCATAGCCCCCAACATAAGCATAATTGAAAATTCAGTTTGCCTTGTTGATTGTAAACGATTAAAGGCTGATTCATAGCGTTCTCCAGCCACGATCACATATAAGTAACCCTGTAATGTACTGCCATTAAAAACAGGTGCTGCAGAAAATATTTTTTTACGGGAATTATGCTGAGGGTCATCGCCATAAATAGGCAAAGGCGCTTGATTTTGTGTTAATTGCGTCAGTGGTAATAAATCAATTTTATTACGTTTAATCAGTGAAGGCGCGATTGAGTGAGTCATGATTTTGCCTTTTGGGTCAACAAAATAAAATTCAAACGCGGGCCCCAAAACCATCAGAGTATGAAATAAGTTTTTTAATGCTTTATGATCATAAACACCTTGCTGAAGTAATGGGTTATCTCTTGCTAAATTAGCAGCTAATGATAAATGCAGATGTTGCTCTGATTCATATCGAGTTTTTTTCTCAAGTTGCTGTGCCCAAATATAAAAAGCGCTAATGATTGCAATAAAGACCACCAGTAATGATAAGGATAATCGGTGATAAAGAGACAGCTTCATGCCGCAACGCCTTGTTTACTAAATTTATAACCTACGCCCCAAACTGTTTGGACAATTTCAGGCTTGTTAACATTTTTTTCTACTTTATTACGTAACCTATTTATATGAGAATTAACCGTATGTTCATAACCACTATGGTGATATCCCCAAACATTGCTCAGCAATTGCTCACGAGAAAAGACTTGCTCTGGATGAGATGCTAGAAATAGTAGTAAATCAAACTCTGTTGAGGTTAAATCTAACTCTTTTCCTGCAAGTAATGTTTGGTGAGAAATATTGTCTATTTGTAACTCGCCTAATCTTAAATGCTGTTCCGGTTGCAGTTGCTGTGATTTTTGTTCATTAAGCTGAGCAGCTAAACGCAAACGTCGTAATTGGCTGCGAACTCTTGCCTGTAATTCACGTACGCTAAATGGCTTGGTCATATAGTCATCGGCCCCCAGTTCAAGCCCTAAAACCCTATCGATTTCACTGTCTCTAGAAGTTAACATGAGTATGACTTGTTCAGGTTTTTGCTCTCGAAATTGTCGGCAAACATCTAAACCAGAAATTCCTGGTAACATGACATCAAGTAAAACCATCGAGTAACTATTATCGGTAAATTTTTTCAACGCTAGTTCCCCAGTTAAACAATGCTCTACCGTTAATGACAGCTCTTGCAGGTTCAAAGTAATTAAATCAGCAATGTCTTGATCGTCTTCAACAATTAGTATGGTATCCATAGTCGCTCACTATTTAAGTTTATATTAGTGCAATAAAAAAAATAGGTACTTGAATACTCAATGTAAAATAAAAACTCACCTACCGACTGATTACATCAGTATTAGTCAATACAAGCAGGTGAGTACGTGCCTTACAACTTGGTTATAAGCTTTATTCTGTGCGTGTTACCATTACAGCTAACGTTGGATTGTCGAAACGGTGGGCTTGCGTTAATGCTGAAACCATTAAACCGTCATCAACTGAAACAACACCGCTATGCATAGCAACCTTGTCAATATCATCACGTTCAGCATTAAAACCTTCACCACTACCACCGCCAGCTGGGCCAGGGATAGTCGCCATTAACTCCGAGTTTTTTTCAGTACCTGAGTCATAAGAACTTGTCGTCAATGAAATACTTTCGCCAATGGCCAAATTATTTATCCCTAATGCATTAATTCCGGTAAATGCATCGTTGGTATTAACTAACATAGTTGCTAAAGAGAGCATCATTGGGGCATTATTTACATCGGTAAAAGTATATGAAACATCGATAACTTCACTCATACCTGGTAATAAAAGTCCTGAACCGCTTTTCCCTGACAACGCTATAGCGTCAGCTAAAACGTCAGTGTTATCACCACTTTCGGCTAAGTTTTCTAAAGCGACACTGGCCATTTCGCCCACGGTCCACAATTGACCTTCATTATGAAGAATTAAAGCGAGCGGCGACATTGGCTGTGCGTAAGTTAAATTAGTTACCGTTACTTGGTAGCTGTACGTGATCATAGGATCAGGCATATCTTCTTCCATCATACTTGAAGATGAACCACCACAAGCACTAAGCATTAGCCCAACTAACCCAATTAACGCTATTTTTTTATTCATTGAAATCATGAGATTGCCTCCTAATTAACCGTTACGGTAATACGAGCAACTGGGTTTAACCAACGATGAACTGTGTTGTCTAAATCACTTCTACCTGCGGTTAAATCGTCATCACCTAAATTTCCACGGTGAACATGCACATAAGCATTATCTTCTGTCATGGTAACACCAGTACCGCCTGTACCTACATCCATACCTGGGGCCGCAGGAATGCCAACTGCACCGGGTGCACCACCGCCTGTGATCATTTCATCATTAGCTTCAGTACCTGCGTCATATGCATTTACAGTGAATGAATAGGTACCAGCTTCGCTTGGGATCATCCAACTATTTACACCGATAAAACCATCATTGGTCGGTAACATCATAGCAACGACCGATAAGTACATATTACCGTCCATTGTTGATAGCATGGTTGATGTCGACATGGTCGGCGCTAACAATCCCATAGCAGGATTTTCTGCTTTATCAGCATTTGTTAACATGGCAGATAACGCAGAAATATCGCCACCTTCAGCCATCATTTGAAGTTCTGCAGATGCCACTTCACCTGATTTGAACAATTTGGTGTCGCCATCATGTGCAGCAATAAGGATCGGTGTGAAATATATGCCTTGAGTAAGGTTAGTCACTTTGATATCAAGCTCTTGTGCTTGAACTTGACTAATAGTTGTAGTGCTAAATAATAGTGCGCTTGATAAGAGTAACGCTTTATTCTTGATTTTTTTGGTTTTCTTTACTGCTTGCGAAAGTAACATGTTCATAATTTTTCCTTGGCTAATAAATGATTACCCATTGATTATGCAAAGGAAATATTGCTAAAGTTTCACGAAGTTATCACAAATTTATCACAAGAAATAAATATAAAAGTAATGAAATTTTATTGTCGAACAGCCTTTCTATCTCTAGTTAGCCCTGTCGTTAATGCTTGCCAATAGCCTATAAAACATGACAAAATTATTGATAAATAAAGTTCAGCTTGTAACGCTTTAATCTCATATGAAATATCGATTTACTCCAGAAACATTCAATAATATCGCTATAACTTTATCCACTTATCGATGGAAATTATTAGCATGGAGTGCTTTTGCTTTTCTGTTATTTTTACTGCTGAACGAGCAAATAAATTACAGTACACCGACGACATTAGTCTGGCTGGCTATTTTTATTTTATTTGCAGGCTTGCAAGCATTAGTTGTGGCGAGTTTTATTTTTTTCTTTCAGTCTTTACCTTCAAATAAAGCTGAAAATAAGTCTTTGATCAAATTTTATCAAACGATTGAGTGGTGCGAAGCGATTATTTTCACAATAATCTTTCCGCTACCTATGTTGTTATTTTTTTATGCGCTGATAATTATTTAAAATAGCAAACGGTAAAAATTAAATGTGTCGTTGTTTCTGCGCATACATGCCAAGCAATGAAAATATCAAAAATATAACAGGGACTATATAAACATTAGAGATATGTGATAACTGCGTTGATAATAATCCTGTTAACCAAATAGTTAATAATCCATAACCAAAAGCACATACTAAAACAAAAATAGCACTACGAATAATGAAGTGCTGTTTAGCAACTAGCTTTTTAATACTATTATTTATATCGTTACCAAAAATAACTAACAAAGTTGCAACAATAGCCATCGCAGTTTGGTATTGATAACTGCGAAACCCCTGCCCTAATTCGATTAATAAATCGCTCATAATAATTTCATACGCTTAACTATGCTTAGAAAGTAGCGCAACGAGGTCATCTTCGCTGAGTATTTCAACACCAAGATCTTGTGCTTTCACCAATTTAGAACCGGCCTTTTCACCCGCAACTAAAAAGTGGGTTTTAGCTGATACACTACCTGAAACTTTTGCTCCAAGTGCTTGTAGTTCAGCCTTTGCTTCATTACGCCCCATCTGACTTAACGTGCCGGTTATAACAAAAGTTTTATCTTTAAAGGGTTGTTCGTCAGCAGACTTTAACTCAATATCAGGCCATGACATTATCTCTTCTAGCTCTGCAACAACTGCAATATTGTGTTCTTGCTGAAAGAACTGAATAATGTTTTTGGCAACAATAGCACCAACATCAGGGACTTTTTGCAATAATGTTTCATCTGCTGTTTTTATAGCTGAAAAGTTAAGAAAATAGTTGGCAAGGTTTGCTGCTGTTGTTTCACCTACTTCACGTATACCTAGTGCATAAATAAACTTAGGTAGCGTTGTTTTTTTTGCTTTAGTTAAGCCATTGATCAAATTGTCAGCAGATTTTTTCCCCATTCTCTCCATCGTACTAACATCAAGCTCTTTTAGCTTAAATAAATCAGCAGGTGTTTTAATCAAGTTTTCATCGACCAGTTGTTCAACCAATTTATCGCCTAATCCGTCAACATCAAGCGCTTTTCGAGATGAAAAGTGCTTAATCGCTTCTTTTCGTTGAGCGCCACATATCAACCCGCCAGTACAACGAAGTACAGCTTCACCTTCAGCTTTAACAACAGCGGAATCACATACCGGACAACGCTCAGGAAAAAGGATATCACGGGCATTCTCAGGACGTTTTTGTAATTGTACACTTACGATTTGTGGGATCACGTCGCCTGCACGGCGAATAGTTACAAAATCATTAATCTTAATAGCTAAACGATCAATTTCATCTTGGTTGTGCAAAGTAGCATTACTTACAGTTACCCCTCCGACAAAAATAGGGTTTAACCGTGCAACAGGAGTAATTGCCCCTGTTCTGCCAACCTGAAAGTCAACATCAAGTAATTGTGTGGTTTCTTCTTGAGCAGGGAATTTATATGCCGTTGCCCAACGTGGTGCACGAGCTACAAACCCCAGCTTTTTCTGTAAAGCAATGTCATCAACTTTAAAAACGGTGCCGTCAATTTCGTAACTTAAGTTATCACGCTCTTGCAAAATGTGCTGATAAAAGCTATTAACTTCAGAAGAGTCACCCAATAACTTTACCTCCAGACACATAGGTATGCCTAGTGCTTTTAATTGACAAAGACGTTGATAATGGGAACTCTCTAACCATTCTTCTCCTAACGCAGTACTTGATGCTTGTTCTACATAACCGACCCCGTAAGCATAAAAAGCTAAATTACGTTTGGCCGCAATCTTAGAGTCAAGCTGGCGCAAGCTACCCGCAGCAGCATTCCTCGGATTAGCAAAGGCTTTTTCACCTTTTTTTAAGGCATTTTTATTTAAGTCATCAAAGCTCGCTTTCGGCATGAATACTTCACCACGCACTTCTATAACATCAGGATAATTTTTACCGTTTAGCTTTAATGGAATTGATTTAATCGTTCTAACATTTTCAGTAATGTTTTCGCCAACAGCGCCATCGCCACGCGTGGCTGCTTGTACTAATAGTCCGTTTTCATAACGTAAACTCACAGCTAAGCCATCAAGTTTTGGTTCAGCACAAAATTTAATATTTTTTTCCGACACTAAACGGTCTTGTACTCGCTTAGTGAATGCTTGCCATTCGTCTGCTGAAAAGACATTATCAAGTGATAACATAGGCACTTGATGAGTCACTTGACTAAATGACTTTAAGGCTTGTCCGCCGACTTTTTGGCTAGGTGAATCAAGTGTTTTCAAGTCTGGAAACTCAGCTTCTAAAGCTTGTAATTCACGCAATAATCGATCATATTCCGCATCAGGAACACTAGGTTCATCAAGATCATAATATTGATGGTTCAACTGATTAATAAGCTGATGAAGTACTTGCACACGTTCTTGACTAGCGGATATTGACATAATAAGTTTGCTTTTAAAAAGGTGAAAACACGTTAATTTACATCTAAATCAACGTGTTTATATTGGAAGTTTATTTAAAAATTAAGCCGATGCTATTAAATTTTTTCGTTCAAACTCTCGAATATTACTACTGTAATGCTGCTCGGTTTGTTTGGTCATCACATTACGTTTATCGTCTAATAGCTGACCATTAAACTCTAAAGCAAGTTGTTTAGCAGCATTTAACATTTGCTCAAAGACAACAAATGCATCACCTGCATTGGGCAGAGTCATAAATAAACTAACCCCTTGCGTGGTAAAACTTTCCATATTATCGAGGTCAAAAGTTCCAGGGTTCATTATATTCGCCAAACTAAAAGTGACTTTCCCGTTACCTGCATTATCTTCATGACGATGGAAAATGTTCATATCACCAAACTTCATACCTAAAGTTAGTAAAGTAGGTAATAAAGCCGCACCTGATATTTGCTGATTATCCGGCATAACCACAGAGATAATTAATACCTCAGGGTTTACAGTTACTTTTGGAGCTTGAGCTATATTTGGCTCTTTTTTGTTTCTTTTTATGTCAGTTTTACTATCGCCACCAAAGTTAATCTCCATTTGATCACGTTTAGCTGCTGACTTCTTTACCGGACGCTCTTTTGTTTTTCTTACTGGTTTTTCTAAAGTTATAGGAGTTTGGTAAACATCTTTAGCAAGACTCTCAGCCTTCCTTTGCTCTTTAACTGACACTTGCTCTTCTGTTTCAGCTTTCACTTGTTCAAATAATGACTCATCGTGAGCACTAAGATCAGGGACATTATTGTCAGCCTGCTTAGAAATATCATCCATATTACCTAAAGTAGGTTCAGAGTTTTCATGAGTAATTTCTTGATAAGAAGCTGCTTGTTCTTCGTAGTCAGTTGCCGCCGGCATAGGCACTTCTTGATGAGGCACTTCATCTTTTAATGGGTTCTCTATGATTCTCGGCTTGCTAACACCGTCTTGGTCAAAACCCGCCCCATCGAAGCCACGATCAAGCGGTTCAATATTTTCAGTTTTATCTACTTTTGTTTTTAGCTTATAAGGGTTCTTATTTTTTCTTATTGTCCAAAAGCCATGAACAAAAATAGCCGTGATCACCACAACGCTAATTACTATTAATGCAAATCTTAAATTATCTTCCATCGGATAGCCTTCTATTATTCTATTTCTAGCATATTCAGTTTGTTCTTGTTTACGTGCTTTCTATTTCAGCCATTGCAATAGCTTCATCGATATCAACTGCCACCATTCTTGAAACTCCTGGTTCAAACATAGTGACACCAGTTAATTGACTGGCCATTTCCATCGCTATTTTATTATGGCTAATATAAATAAATTGCACTGTTTGCGACATTTCTCGCACCAAATTACAAAAACGGCTCACGTTAGCATCATCAAGTGGCGCATCAACTTCATCTAACATACAAAATGGTGCTGGATTAAGCCGAAAAATAGCAAAGACCAATGATAATGCGGTCAGCGCTTTTTCGCCACCAGATAATAGGTGAATCGTACTATTTTTTTTGCCCGGTGGCCTTGCCATTATTGTCACACCAGTTTCGAGCATATCATCATCGGTTAATGCTAAATAAGCATTACCACCGCCAAATACCTTAGGAAAGAGCGCTTTTAGGTCGTTATTTATTTTATCAAAAGTTTCTTTAAACTTATAACGACTCTCTTTATCTATTTTTGCAATAGCCAATTCTAGCGTATTAATCGCTTGTGTTAAATCTTCATCTTGTTGATCAAGATAAGTTTTTCGCTCTAACTGGCTTTGATATTCATTTATTGCCGCAAGGTTAATAGCCCCTAAACGATTAATGTCTTTACCTAAGTTTATGATATGGGCTTGCCATAAAGCTTCTTTTGCCTGTTCAGGCATCGACTCGAGTACCGTTTTTAAATTTTGTTGCATTTCTTTTAATTGCTCTAGCGCAGCATCCGCTCGTAAACGATAGCTTTCAGCACTCAAATGCACTGCATTTATTTGCTCAGTTTTATTACTAATTTTTTTCAATATCTGCTTAGCATTTAATTCTGCTTCTGCAATTACCGTTTGCATGCCAGTGGTATCTTGATGAAGTTTCGATATTTTTTCATCTATTTTAGTGATATCAATAAGCCAAGATTGTAATTTTTGCTCATCGACTTGTAATGGTAAGGTACTCTCTTCAATAACTTTCTGGTGTAGCTTTTGTTGTTGTGTAAGCTGTTGAATGCTTTCTTGTGCTCTCACCAGTGATATTTGGCCTTGAGTTTGTTCATGAGTTAGTTTTTCAATAACAAGCACTTGCTGATGTTTATTTTGGTTAAGTTGTTGGATCTGACCTTGGTTATGCTGAATTTTATTTTGCAACGACTCTTGCGCAATACTCAGGTTCATAAGCTCCTGAGGGTCGTGTTTCGGTAACTTTGCTAGGATGACTTCCTGCGCGGACAAAGCTTGCTTACTTGTTATCAAACAAGCAGAAAGGTCGTTAATTTCCCGCTGATAAAGAGCGCTTTGTTTTTCTCTATGCTGCTGAGCCTGCTGAGCTAAAGCAATTTCCTGCTGCAAAGAGTTATGTTGCTTTCTAATTAGTTTCAGCTCTTTTTGTAATGTTGAATTGTGACCAATAAATTGATTATATTCACAAAGAAATGTATTTTCTTGTGCCTGGTGCCCTTTATTATTTAACTGCAATTGACTTAGTTTTTGCTCTGTTAAACTAATATTCTGAGCTAACTGCAATACCGCACTATGATTATCAATATTACCTTTTCTTATAAAAGAATGGCTTAACCAAGTACCATCTTGACAAATAATTGATTGATTCGTTAACAATGAAGGCAATAGTTTTCTTGCTTGCTGATAATTATCGGCAATCATGATGTTATTCAATAAAAGGGTAATGGCAGGAACACCCATTGCTTTTTCGGCTAACGAGCCAGCTATAGCTGAAACTGTATTTCCACTAGCCGTTAAGTACTTTTCACTAGGTACTAGAAATAAGGGGCTTATTGCTAATTCTTCAGGAAGATGTTCAACCAGCTCTCCTTGCAAGCAATGCTGCAAGACATGTTCTACACTTGCTTGCCAGCCAGTCTCAACTTCCAGCGATTGATATACACTCCCTAGCGATTCTAAGTTATTTAAGTTTAACCATTTTTTTTGCGCTATGCTCCAGTCGGCTTGTTGATCTTGTTCTTTTAATTGCGTTAAAGTCTGAGTTAACGCTGATATTTCGCCTTTATTCTGTGCTTGCTGTTGAGCTAGTTGGCTAATTTTTTCGGAACATTCTTTTTGCTGTTGTTCATTTTCAATCACTCGTTGTTCTAATAAGTGCTGTTGGTTTTCTTGAGTCAGTAGTTTTGCTTTTAGCGCAGATATTTTTTCACTTCTGTTAAGGTGTTCATCCGTCTCGCTATTGTGTAACAATTCTTTTAACGCTACTTCTCTTTGACTTTGTTGCTTAAGTTGCGCGCTTATTTCAGATATTTTTTGATTAATGGTAAATCGGTGGTCATTAGCATTTTTATGCTTAACTTGTAGTGCTTGCCACTGTTGATGTTCATTTCGCTGCAGCTCAACAATATCATCAAGTGTTTCTTGGCTAGCCGCTAGTTGTTGCTCGGTTACCTCGAGTTCAGGTTGCTGTTCATTCAATTTTACCGTGCATTGTTGGAGTTTTTCTTGCTCAGCTAATATAACTTTTTGAGCATTAATAAGTTGTTGTTGAGTAACCGTATTATCATTTTGAGCTTTTTGCTTTTGTTGCTTTAGGTGTTTAATATTTTGTTCACTACGAGCAATGTTATTACTTAATAGTAGTTTTTTCTGATGTAATTCTCCGCCCGATTCACCGCCAATCGTTATTTGTTGTTTAGCATCATAGAGTTTAATTTCTATTTGCTTTTGCTCAACGACTAGAGCTTCAATCTCTGTTTGATACTCACTTATCTTTAATTTTTGCTCATTCGTTTGCTGCTCAAACTTTTGCCATTTTAGTGCGGCTAATTCAGCACGGTACCTTCGCTCTTTAGTTTTAAGTGTTTTAAATCGTTTAGCCGCTTCGGCTTGCTGATGCAATTTATCTATTTGTAAGCCAAGCTCTAAGCGAATATCGTTTAAGCGTTCAAGATTTTCTCGAGTATGGCGAATTCTATTTTCAGTGTCCCGACGACGCTCTTTATATTTAGAAATGCCTGCTGCTTCTTCAATAAAGATTCGTAATTCTTGAGGTTTAGACTCAATAAGTTTTGAAATAGTCCCTTGTTCAATAATCGCATAGCTACGAGGACCAAGTCCTGTACCTAGAAAAATATCGGTAATATCACGGCGTCGGCACTTACTGCCATTAAGATAATAGGTATTTTGACTTTCTCTATTAATGACTCGTCGAATAGACACTTGGCTACGATCTGCCATGCTACCTTGAATTCGGCCATCAGTATTATCAAACAGTAACTCAACAGAGGCTTGCCCGACCGGTTTTCGACTTGCCGCACCATTAAAGATAACATCGGTCATGGCATCGCCACGTAAGTTTTTTGCAGAGCTTTCACCAAGCACCCAGCGAACAGCATCAATTATATTCGACTTTCCACAACCATTAGGCCCAACAATTGAGGTCATTTGTTGTTCAAATGGTACCTTAGTTGGATCTACAAATGATTTAAAACCGGCAAGTTTTATATGCTTTAAACGCATAAATGAGGAAAACCTTTTATTGTTATACTTTTATTGTGCTCAACTAAAAATTTTACCAGAATAATCTATGTTTTGTAACATCAAAGCACTGGTCAATGTTCGAATATCTTTTATAATTACCAGAAAAATACCTTTCAGGATAAAAACCACTCAATGAATACAATTAATAAAGAAACGCTTGCAAATAGCGGTGCAGGATATTTCATCAAAGGCTTTGAATTAATCAAGCAAAAAGGAATACGTCGCTTTGTATTTATCCCTTTATTAGTTAACTTATTGTTATTTAGTTTCGCTTTTTATCATTTATTTATTGAACTAGACGTTTACATGAATATGCTTGATAGCTGGGTACCTGATTGGCTGTCTTGGTTAAGTACTTTTTTATGGCCTATTGCCGTGCTCTTTTTGCTTTTTATGTTTTCATTTATCTTTAGTTCAGTTGCAAACTGGATTGCGGCCCCCTTTAATGGCTTATTATCTGAAAAAATGGAGTTCTTGCTTTGTGGTAAAAGCATACCTGACACAAGCACACTTGATGTTATTAAGGATATTCCTCGCACATTGTCGCGCGAATGGAGCAAGCTTGCTTATTACTTGCCAAAGGTAATTGGTTTTTTCATTTTGTATTGGCTATTACCTGTTATAGGGCAAATTATATGGCTGTTGTTTTTAGCCTGGATGATGGCAGTTCAATATAAAGATTATCCATTTGATAATCATAAAATTTCGTTTTATGAGATGCGCCAAGCGTTAAAACAAAAACAAGGACTAAGTTATGGGTTTGGTATAACGGTGGCTATATTTTCAATGATCCCTATTGTTAATTTGATCGTTATGCCAGTCGCCATTTGCGGGGCTACAGCTTTATGGGTAGACCATTATCGAGATGGTTTTACCGACCGTTCATACTAATTAACGATTAACCAGTTTGTTTGCATTTTTTATACATAGTGCTCTCTTGCCGAGCAAAAGTGGTTCACTTTACAAACAGCTACTATAAATAATGGTAAGTCTACGTTTTGTAAAAATAATCTTGACCGCTATCTCTCAAGGCACTAAATTTAGAAGTATCAGCTTAAGGATCAAAAATTATGTTAAACCAAGATAACGCTAATTTTCCTAATTACTTAGCCCATTCACTAAAAGCGATTGTTATCGCTTTTACTCTGTTAAATTCAAGTCTAACGATTGCGCAAGATAAAGTCTCCATTATCACAATTCCAGCAGTAAGCGACGCTCGTATTTTTGCTGAATTTAAAGATAAAATGCCTGCGGTAGTTAATTATTTTACTAAAAAAACAGAAAAAGATATTATCGAATTTTATCAAAATGAATATGGTCAACCGTTACATAGAGAGAGAAAACGTGGCCGTTTAACTTTAAATTTCAGCCAAGAAACAACCGATATTCGCGTAGTTATTTCACAACAAAATCTTGTTAGACAAGTAGATGTGATTATTGAGAGTAGCTCACCAAATTAGCTATAAATGTAGGCTTAAATAACCAAGGTTTAATTTAATTAATGAGCTAAAAAAACCACGTTAATTTTCATTAACGTGGTTTTTTGTTTTAAAGCTATATCAAAAACTAGTTAGCTTTGAATATGCCATCAATAGTACCTTGTGCTAAGCCATGGTAACCAGGGCGTGCTTTTTCATAAACATCCAGCGCCCAAGCCTTTCCTTTTGGTGTTTCAGCTAATGCCTTATACAAAGGAACTATTAACTTACGACGACCAATAGAAATTAAATATTTAGACAATGCTGGGTACACAGTATCGTAACCCGTTCTTAGCGAAAGTAAGTACCATGCATGAGTAATCTCAGCATTGGTGCTATGCGTTAAATTAAATGCTTTATCAAGTGAACTCATACGGTCAACAGGTAAAGTTACTGGTAAATTATTAATAAAATGCAACCATTCGTGTAACGTCCATGCTTTCGTTGGCAAACTAGCCAATGTTATTTCGTCACTTAATAATTGTTCAATTTTACTATCAATAGCTGTAAATGCACCAGATACAGGTTTAGGTGCATAGCTTGGTAAACCTTGTTCATAAATCCATTCATTAACTTCAGTATCACTAACAATATTTGGGTACTTATGCGTTAAATGTTTTTTAAGATAAATAACAAAGTTTTTAGTTCCTAGGCTTTCAAAAGCATGACTATTAAAATAGTCTAAAATGAATGGGTCAAACTTATCGCGGCCAAACTTAGCTTCTAAGAACATTAAAAATAACTGACCTTTTACATAAGGAACACCTGAAAAAGCGTCATCAGGATCTCGCCCTTTCAAGTCAATATATAACTGCGTATCGCCCGGTGGCAATTCAGCAATTTCATAATTTAAGTCCTGTGCACCTAGTGCTTGCTCCATAACAGCTCGGTCTTCACCAAAAACGGCTTCCATAATACGATTTTCAACATAACTGGTAAAACCTTCGTTTAGCCATAGATCACGCCAGCTTTCATTAGTCACTAAATTACCCGACCATGAATGAGCAAGCTCATGAGCAATAAGGTTGACTAAACTTTTATCACCAGCGATAACAGTAGGTGTGATAAAAGATAAACGAGGGTTTTCCATGCCGCCAAATGGGAAGCTAGGAGGTAAAATAAGTAAGTCGTAACGACCCCAACGATAGGCACCAAAAAGTTTCTCTGACTCATCAATCATCGCTTGTGTATCGTCAAATTCAGCAACAGCAGCATCTAGAATGCTAGCTTCTGCGTAGATACCTGTTTGTTTGCTCATTGCTTTAAATTCTAAGTCTCCCGCGCCAATAGCAATTAAATATGGAGGAATAGCTTGTGGCATACTGAAGAAGTAATCGCCATCACGAGCTGTATCAGGTTCGTTATTCGCGCTCATAACCGCCAATAAGTTATCAGGGGTAGTAATACGTGCGGTATAAGTTACACGAACACTTGGTGTATCTTGTACAGGTATCCAAGAGCGAGCATGGATTGCTTGATTTTGACTGAATAAAAAAGGATGCTTTTTACCAGCGGTTTGCTCCGGCGAAAGCCATTGTAAACCTGAAGCTTTTTCTGTCGATTGATAATAAACACGAACTTTTTTTGCTTTAAAAGTATTATTAATCGTTAACTTTGAACCTAAAACGTCATCGCGCTCGGCAAGATCGAAACTTACTCCGCGCCATTGGCCTGACTTAGACTGTGCCATAACACGATGGATGATCAAATCACGCGTATCAAGAATTATCGGTTGTGATTTATTGCTTAACCAGTTTAATGATAACTCTGCGAAACCAGAAAGTGATTTTTCGTCAAAATTTACCGCTAAATCTAAATAGATATGAGTCGTTTTAACTTGGTCGTAATTAGCATATGTGTATGCGTCATTAGTTTTTGCCAAGCTGGTGAAGCTTGTGAAAACCAATAAAGCGAATAATGATTTAAACAATGGTCGCATTATAGAAGATCCAATAAAAAAATAGGCAGGTAGATTAAGATAACCTACCTGCCTATTCAACTGAATTTTGTATAAAAATAAGATTTATCGCTAAATTGCTCTACGGCTGTTCCATTCGTATAACAACACGTCTATTTTGCGCGCGGCCAAGAACGGTGTTATTTGACGCAATATGGCGTTTTTCACCATAGCCTTTTGCTTCGATTCGACTAGGGTCAATTCCGTTTTTAACAAAGTGATCACGGATTGTTTTTGCGCGACGGTTCGACATTTTCAGGTTATCGTTTCGACCACCATAACTGTCTGTGTAACCATCAATGAGTATAAGCTCTAAGTTTTGATCTAGTGTTAAGTATTCAGCGATCATTGCTAATCGTTTTTTCGATGATTTAGTTAAATTATCCCCACCAAATTGATAATTTAAAACAGTATAAGAAATATCATCGAAGTTATAATTTAGCAGATTGCCGACACATCCAATGAACTCTTGATAAACACGATTAAATTTAGCTGTTGATATACCAACTGAAATTTTTTCGTTCTCACTATACCAATCGTTATAGTAAAAAGTGGGGTTCATTCCTTGCTCTAATTCATTGAGCATATTCCATGCAACTTTCTTCGGCAAACTAGGGCTAAATTGCTTATATAGCTTCATATCTGCAATGGTTCGTCCATTTTTTCCGGGACGCCAATTAGGCGCTACCGAACGAACTTCAGCTAAAGAATAGTTATCAGGTAAACGCATCATGTCGAGCTCAAATTCCATATTCATTTTACGGCTGGCCGTACTATAGAATTTTGCTTCACCATAATTAGGAATTTGATGAGATAACGTACACTGTAATCGAGAGTTATTTGTTAGCTGCCAATTGGCATTCTCTAAATAGGCGCCATACTGACGAATGCCAGCATTGCTTTGGCTTACAAATACTAATAATGCTAATGATATTATAGTTTTTTTCATAAAATATTTATCTTTTATCCAGCAACGTATTTGTTATCGACCAAAGGTTTTATAACTTTAGCAGTTATCAACAGTATTTTCATAATTTTTAAAGTACATATGATCGTTCGCATAGAGTTTCACATTTTTTTCTGCGATAATTTAACTCCTGAACACGTAGACTAATGATATAAGATAATAAAATGAGTAAAAGCCCAGTTTCCCCAAATAATAACTCCACTGATAAAAATGAAAAAAGCGCTTTTTCTCAACGTTTCCGAGGTTATTTTCCTGTTGTGGTTGATGTTGAAACTGCCGGTTTTAATGCTCAAACCGATGCTTTATTAGAAATTGCAGCAACAACATTAAAGCTTGATGAAATAACAGGGTTATTTGCTCTCGATGAAACCATTCATTTTAATGTTGACCCTTTTGAAGGGGCAAACTTAGAAAAAGCAGCATTAGAGTTTACCGGTATAGATCCAACAAATCCGCTTCGTGGTGCTGTTGATGAATATAAAGCTCTAACTGAAACCTTTAAATTAATACGTAAAAAAATGAAAGCGGCAGGCTGTCAACGCGCAGTAATGGTTGCTCACAATGCTGCCTTTGATTTAGGCTTTGTAAATGCTGCCACAGCACGTTGCTCAATAAAGCGTTCTCCTTTCCACCCTTTTGTCAGTTTTGATACCACAACATTATCGGGCTTAGCATTAGGACAAACCGTATTAGCAAAAGCTTGCCTAACTGCAGGTATAGAGTTTAATAACAATGAAGCACACTCTGCACTTTACGACACAGAAAAAACTGCAGAGCTTTTTTGTTTCATCGTTAATAAATGGCAAAAAATGGGTGGCTGGCCACTAGCGATTGATAATGCAGATGAGGCTGAGCAGGTTAACGCCTAACCTAGAATTAAAATAGTTTAGTTGAACGACTGCGGTTATTATGCCGACATAGTAAATTTCTAACGGCTAAAACAATCAAGGTAAAAGCGAAAAACTGTAAAATCTGATTTTTTGTGACCATCAAAATGAAAACACCAATAGCACCATATGTGTAAGGTAAATACTCATAAATAAGGTAAGGTATTTTATGCTTGAGTGCTAGGTTCTTCTTTTTATCCATGCGTCTATGTGCTGAACGAGTAACTAGAGTAACGCATCCTGCACTATAAAATAATCCCGCCGAAACCAATATTGGCCAGGTAATTTCAAGCATTAATAAATAACCACTAATAATGAAATACACAAATGGTAAGTTTTCGTAGATAGGCTTTGGTATGAACAATACAATTCCATTACTCAATGAGATGATTAGTTAAGTGTAGATTGCTTTTCAATTTTGTCTTAATTTTTAACTTCTTCATTTATTAACATCGACTTATATGTAAATAAGAATGTACTAATGATGGCGATATAATGAAACGTTATGCGTGAATTAAATCTCTTCGTTTTGATCATAAAAAAACCGCCTTTAGGCGGTTTTTTTTGGTAACTAACATTTATTAGCTGATGCTAATGAATGTGCAGTGTATTAAATTATAACTGATCAGCGTTATCAGTTAAGTAAGATGCAACACCTTCAGGAGAAGCTGTCATGCCTTTATCACCTTTGTTCCAACCAGCTGGACAAACTTCACCGTGCTCTTGATGGAATTGTAATGCATCAACCATACGTAACATTTCGTCTACGTCACGACCTAATGGTAAATCATTAACAACTTGATGACGTACGTTACCTTCTTCATCAATTAAGAAAGAACCACGGAATGCAACACCAGCTTCAGGATGTTCTACATCGTATGCTTTACAAATTTCATGTTTAGTATCAGCAACTAAAGTATATTGTACTGGGCCAATACCACCTTGGTTTACTGGAGTGTTACGCCATGCGTTATGTGAAAATTGTGAATCGATAGAAACACCAATAACTTCAACACCACGGCTTTGGAATTCTTCCATACGGTGATCAAAAGCTAATAACTCTGATGGACATACAAAAGTAAAATCTAATGGGTAGAAAAATACTACCGCTTTTTTACCTTTAATTGCTTCTGATAAAGTAAAGCTATCAACAAT
>Ga0209291_1000316_pt1 | contig 47095 bp, 41 predicted proteins | sample GOMGulsemesocosm_FD_184633 | JGI IMG/M metagenome (GOLD analysis project Ga0209291, IMG submission 184633) | Methane-oxidizing microbial communities from mesocosms in the Gulf of Mexico - GOM9B Gulf of Mexico (SPAdes) (version 2) | ecosystem: Environmental > Aquatic > Marine > Cold seeps...
AATGAAACCAAATTTAGGGGTTAAAATTTTCTAAAATTTAAAATATACACTAAAAATATATCGTATGTTTGACACTCCAAAAACTAAGCCATACTTTTACAAAAATAGAATTTACATTGGTGCAATTAAAAAGCTTACATATACTTTTAATAACATTTTTAGCATTGTTTATTAACAATTATGCTAATGCACAGGATTTACCTTCTAAGGGAATTGCTGTAAAGTCAGATTCATTGGCATTACCATCAATAAAAACTGGTATGCCTTCATCTACTGAATTTGAAAAATTAAATACTAAGGAAGTCGATACTATTCGTCCAAAAGACTCGGTAAAATTAAAAGAAACTCTTAATGATGTTGTAAAGTACAAAGCTACTGATTATATAAAAGTAAACAGACGTGAGCAACTAATGTACCTATATAATGAGGCTGAAATTAATTATACCGATGTAAACATAAAGGCTGGTAAAATTATCATCAACTATGCAAAAAGCGAAATTTACGCTTATGGTATAAAAGATTCTACTGGTTATACTCAACCTCCAATATTTAAACAAGGAGATAATATTGTAGAACCAGATTCTATTAGATATAATTTTGACACAGAAAAGGCACTAATTTTCAATTCTAGAACTGAACAAACAGGGATGAACTTAAAAGCTGCAGTAACTAAAAAAGAAAACGATTCTGTTTATTATGTAAAGGATATGATCCTTACTACTTCTAAAAACTTAGAAGATCCTGAATACCACATTAAAGTTAGAAAAGCCAAGCTTGTTCCTAAAAAGAAAATTGTTAGTGGTCTTGCCAATATGTTCATTTATAGCATACCTACCCCATTAGGTATTCCATTTGCTTATTTTCCTTTAACTGAAGATCGTGCATCTGGTTTTATAATCCCAACTTTTGGTGAAAATAATGATAGAGGGTATTTTATTCAAAATGGTGGATATTACTTTGCTGTAAGTGACTATTTTGATTTAACGCTTCTTGGTGACTTCTATACAAATGGTAGTTACGGTTATAATATAAGTTCCGATTATAAAGTAAACTATAAATATAGCGGTCAATTTGGATACCGCGCCGAAAATTTAATAACAAGCGAAAGAGGTTTCCCTGATTACAGCAGGTCTAACATCTACAATTTAAGATGGTCACATAGTCAAGACGGGAAATCAAATCCAAGCTCAAGATTTTCTGCTTCTGTAAACTTAGGAAGTAGCACATATTACTCACAATCAAACAATCAGAACAACACCGCAAATACACTAACTAATACATTAAGCTCATCAATATCCTATAGTAAAAGTTTTCCAGGGAAATTAGGAGCTAATTTATCTGCAACTGCAACACACTCACAAAATACAAATACACAAGAAATTAATATGACGCTTCCAAACATCCAAGGAAGCATCAATAGAATTTACCCTTTTGAACCAAAAGTTGGAAGTAAAAAAGGAATTATTCAAAATATTAATTTCCAATATTCTTTTGCTGGAGAAAATAGAATAAAAACTACTGATGAGTTTTTCTTCAAAAGTGAAATGTTTGACGATGCTAAATTAGGAATAAGACATTCTATCCCTATTAGTACCAACTTTAAAGTATTAAAATATTTTAGTTTAACAACCGGAGCTTCATATAATGAAGTTTGGAATTTTGAAAAAGTTAACAAATATTTCGATGAAGTAAATTTAGAAGAAATTACAACTATTGACAAAGGATTTGCTAGCTACAGAACTTATAATTTCTCCTCTAGTTTAGGAACAACTTTATACGGTATGTATAATTTTGATAAAGAAGAAACTGATACAAAAATTAAAGCAATTCGCCATGTAGTAAGACCAAGTGTTAGCTACAATATTAATCCTGCATTTGACCAATACTATGAAAGTTACAAAAAAAATGTAATTACCGCAGAAGGTGAAACAATAGAAGATGTAGAATACAGTCCGTTTGAAAATTCTATTTATGGTTCTCCTGGCAAAACATATTCTAGTTCAATTGGTTTCGGAATTGGGAATTCAATTGAAGCAAAGGTTAGAGATAAAATGAATGATTCTACCGAAGTAAGCTACAGAAAGGTAAGTATCTTAAACAACTTAAATTTTTCTAGCTCATATAACATTGCTGGTGACTCTTTAAAGATTAGCCCCGTAAGTGTATCTGGAGGTACTCAATTAGCGAAAGATAAACTAAGTGTTAACTTTAACATGACGTTAGACCCATACGCCTTAGACAACAATAATACTAGAATAGATAAATTCAATATTAATAATAATGGTAGTTTATTCAGGTTAACAAATGCCAATTTAACACTAAACTACTCTTTTTCTAGTAAAGATTTTGAAAAAGATAATTCAGACAACAAACCTACAAACAGTACAACAACATTTAATAGTACAGAGGATTTATTAGGAAATAATAACGACCTAAGTAAGTCAAGCTTTGATGATAATGAAGATGAGAAACAGAAAGATATTAAATCTTATAACTATAAAATCCCTTGGAGTCTACGTTTAGCATATTCCGTAGCTTACAATAACTTCTCAAGACAAAATGAAATTTCAAGTAACTCACTTATGTTTTCAGGAGACATAGAATTATCCCAAAGATGGAATGTTGGTATTTCCTCTGGTTATGACATTAAAGGAAAAGGAATTACCCATACTAACTTAAGATTTGAAAGAGATTTGTTAAGTTGGAAAATGAACTTCAACTGGACTCCCTTTAGCGCTAATAAATCATGGTTTTTCTTTATCGGTATAAAATCATCCGTACTAAGCGATATTAAATGGGACAAACAAAGAGAACCTGATAAGTTGATTAATTAAGTTTTTACATATGACAAAGAGAATAATTACTACAAAAGACGCCCCTGCGCCTATTGGACCATACAACCAAGCTATATTAGTAAACGAAAACACATTATACACTTCTGGTCAAATTGCTCTAGACCCAATTACAATGGAATTAGTTTTAATTGACATTAAAACTGAAACGAAACAAGTAATGGAAAACATGAAAGCTGTTTTAAAAGCTGCTGAAATGACCTTTGATAATGTCATAAAAACATCTATTTTTATTTCTGACATGGACAACTTCTCACTAATAAATGAAGTTTACGGGAGTTATTTTGATGAAGCTACAGCACCTGCAAGAGAAACTGTTGAAGTAGCTTGTTTGCCTAAAAATGTGAATGTAGAGATATCAATGACTGCAATTAAATAGAACATCAGGATTATGCATAAAAAAGAGCCCATTAAATTAATGGCCTCTTTTTTATGCAACTACTTAAGGTGATAGCGAACTAAATCATCAATTGGTTTCTGAATAAAACTCCCTGTGTTTAATCGAAAGGACTTAAGTGCTTTTTTCAATTCATCTTGTAATAAATAAGATATACTCCCTACAAAATGTATTGGCAAATCATAAACCCTATCATACTGTGTGATTTGATTTTCAATAAAGTCAGAAAATCCTTTATTAATTATTTGCGAACAATACATTTCATTTTTATGCTTAATTAAAAATCTAGCATATTGAGCCAAATATGCATTTGGATGTGATTTTTGATAAAGATTTAGTTTCACATCATCTGGATATAAATTAAACTCCTCTTGAAACATATCATGTAGTTTCTTTGGCATTTTATTATAAAAATAATCTCTTAATAAAATTCTACCAAAATATCCACCAGAAGCATCATCCATTAACATATACCCCAAAGAAGGTACCTTACTTGTTATTTCAGTTTTACCATCAAAATGGCAACAATTACTCCCTGTACCTAAAATGGAAACGATTCCTTCTTTCCCGTTAGATACAGCAAACGCTGCTGCATAAATATCTTCTTTAACCATGATATTAGCCTTTGGAAAAACCTCCTCTAACAACATCACTAGTTTCTTTTTAGGACTTTCAGTACCACATCCCGCTGCATAAATATACACTTCAAAAATATCATTTACATATTCCATCACAACACTATTAGTCGTAACAGTTGTATACAAATCAAATTCTGAAAACACCGTAGGGTTTAACCCTTTAGTAGTAGTGTTTACTATTATTTCTTTTTGAGTATTTACCAACACCCAATCGGTTTTTGTAGAACCACTATCTGCAATTAATATCATTTATTCTATAGTAAAAACTATTTATAAATTGTTTTACAAGACAAGAATTCACCTACCTTAACTTTCTCCTTTAGGAGAAGGAACTCTTTTTACTTCTTTTAATAGATTAGTCTAAACTTGCTGAATACACAGTTAAATCGACTAATTTATTAGCATAACCAAACTCATTATCATACCAAGAAATTAATTTAAAAAAATTACTATTCAACTCAATTGATGCTTGACTATCAAAGATAGACGTCCTAGTATCACTCACAAAGTCTTGGGAAACTAAAGGATCATTTTCAAAACCAACAATTCCTTTAAATTCATTTTCAGAAGCCTTTTTAATAGTTTCAGAAATCTCTATCAAAGAAGTAGCCTTATCTGTTTTCACTGTTAAATCTACAACTGAAACATCAGCCGTAGGCACACGGAAAGCCATCCCTGTCAACTTACCTTTCAACTCAGGTACAACCTTAGTTACTGCTACTGCAGCTCCAGTAGAAGTAGGTATAATATTATTCATAGCAGCCCTACCTCTAGTCCACTTACCAGAAGGTCCATCAACAACTTTTTGAGTAGATGTTGCCGCATGAACTGTTGTCATTAATGCTTCAGACAACCCAAAATTATCATTAATTATTTTCGCTAATGGCGCTAAACAATTTGTAGTACATGAAGCATTAGAAATAATTTTATCCGAAGTCTTTATATCCGTATGATTGACTCCCATAACAAACATTGGCACATCCTTAGATGGAGCTGAAAGTAACACACGTTTCACTCCTTTATCAACTAAATGAGCATTTGCTTTATCAATAGTTGTAAAAAAACCAGTGCATTCTAACACATACTCTGCACCAACTTTATTCCATTTAATATCAGCAGGATTACGTTCTGCAGTAATTCTAATTTCATTTCCGTTAACAATAAGCTTCTCGTCTTTAGTCTCTATAGTTCCATCAAAACGCCCATGAACCGAATCATATTTTAATAAATATGCCAGATAATCAACATCTAACAAATCATTTATCGCTACTACTTGTACATTATCTTTTTTCATTGCCGCTCTAAAAGCTAAGCGCCCGATTCTTCCGAATCCGTTTATTCCAATTTTTATCATATTATATTTTCACTGATATTATTATTCAAATAGACAAAATATCTGAAATTCTTAATAATTCCCTATTTATACTATTTTTACATCGCATTATTTCAATAATTGGAGTCGCTACAATTTGATTATTTCTAATACCAACCATTACATCTTTTTCTCCTTCTAACAAAAGCTCTACTGCTTTTACACCTAATCTACTCGCTAAAACTCTATCAGCACATGTTGGGCTACCACCGCGTTGTAAATGCCCTAATACAGTCACTCTTGGAGAATAATTCTCCATGTTTTCTTTTACATATTCCGCTAATTCAAAAACATTTTTTCCTGTCTTATCCCCTTCAGCAACAATAACTATACTTGAAGTTTTCCCACTTAGCCTACTTCTATTTAAACTTTCTATCAATTTTTCTAAAGGTTGGTTTTCTTCAGGAATCAGAATTTCTTCTGCTCCTGCACCAACCCCTGCATTTAATGCTATAAAACCCGCATCACGCCCCATAACCTCAATAAAAAACAGCCTGTTGTGAGAACTTGCAGTATCGCGAATTTTATCTACCGCCTCAACTACCGTATTTAATGCTGTATCATAACCAATTGTAAATTGAGTACCAAAAATATCATTATCTATGGTTCCAGGGATACCTATCACAGGAATATCATACTCTTTACTAAATAACGCTCCTCCAGTAAATGTTCCATCTCCACCAATAAGCACCATAGAATCAATGCTCTCTTTTTTTAAATTTTCATAAGCTAGCCTCCTACCATCCTCTGTCCTAAACTCTTTCGACCTTGCGGACTTTAAAATAGTTCCTCCCTTATTAATAATGTTTTTAACATTTCTTGATGTTAGCTCGATAAAATCATTTTCAATCATTCCTTCATACCCCCTATAATACCCTATACATTTAATCTCATAATAAGCACACGCTCTAACAACTGCGCGTATTGCAGCATTCATACCTGGAGCATCACCACCAGAAGTCATCACACCAATTTTTTTTATCTTTTTACCCATTAATTAATTTCAAAAATGTTTGTTAACAAATATCAAATTAAAAATACAGAACATTTTTTTAATTTGATTATTTTTAACCAAAATATTAACACTTTATCAGCACATTTATGCAATTAGCTACTTTAGATTACGCTATCATCATTAGTTTTTTTATATTATCACTTATCATAGGAATACTTGTCGCAAAGCAATCTGGAAAAAGCAGCGAATCTTTCTTTCTCTCTGGAAGAAATATGCCATGGTGGTTACTAGGTTTTTCAATGGTTGCAACAACTTTTGCTGCTGATACTCCTGGTCTGGTAACTCAACTAGTTCGTGAAAACGGTGTTTCCGGTAACTGGGTATGGTGGGCAATGTTATTAACAGGAATGCTTACTGTATTTTTTTATGCTAAACTATGGCGAAAATCAGGTATAAACACAGATTTAGAATTCTATGAATTACGTTATTCTGGTAAATCAGCTGGTTTTTTAAGAGGATTTAGAGCCATTTATTTGGGTGTTATTTTTAATATTATCACCATGGCTGGTGTTTGTTTGGCTGGAGCAAAAATTGCTAATATTCTTTTAGGAATTGACCAAGACACAATGTTAATCATATCAGGAGTAATTATAGTTTTTTACTCTGCTTTAGGAGGCTTAAAAGGAGTGTTAATTACTGATTTTATTCAATTTATTATTGCTATGATTGGTTCTGTATGGGCTACGATTTACATTATAGATCTGCCAGAAATTGGTGGTTTAGAAGCTTTGTTAACGCATGAAAACGTAAGTAACAAGCTAAATATTTTACCCGATTTTTCTGATTCAAAAGCCGTAATAACTTTACTTATTATCCCATTCGCTGTACAATGGTGGAGTACCTGGTACCCAGGTGCCGAACCAGGTGGTGGTGGTTACATCGCACAACGTATGTTAGCTGCTAAAGATGAAAAACATGCTACTTGGGCTACCTTATTCTTTAATTTTGCGCATTACGCATTGCGTCCATGGCCATGGATTATTGTTGGATTAGCATCATTAGTTATTTTCCCTAGTATTGAGAGTATTAATACTACATTCCCAAATTTATCAGAAAATATGCAAGGACATGATGTTGCTTATGCAGCAATGATGACGTATTTACCTGCTGGATTAATTGGTATTGTTTTAACTTCTTTAATAGCGGCATTTATGAGCACAATTTCTACTCAACTGAACTGGGGAAGCTCTTATATTGTAAATGATTTTTATGCTCGTTTTTTAAAACCTAATAGTACGGAAAAAGAAAAAGTTTTTATAGGTAGAATTGCTACAATTGTATTGATGATTTTCGCTGGATTACTTTCTAAATACCTAAGTGATGCTCAAGAAGTTTTTCAATTATTACTACAAATTGGAGCTGGCACAGGCTTATTATTTATTTTAAGATGGTTTTGGGACAGAATCAACCCGTATAGTGAAATAGCTGCCATGGTAATTTCATTTATCATAGCCTTAGTATTTTTTGTTAATGAAAAACTAGATACCCCATTATTTCAATTAGAAGGGCATTGGCAATTAATAATAGGTGTTGTAATCACAACTCTTGGGTGGATTATTGTAACCTTACTTACCCAACCAACAAATGAAGAAACTTTAACAAAATTTAATGCTTTAATATTCGATTCTGAAAGCAAGTTTCACAATATTAATTATAAAATACTAGCCTTCATATTAGGTGTTGTTGGTACCTATAGCTTTTTATTTTCTACTGGATATTTTATCTACGGAAAAACAACACTAGCATTAGGATTAGCACTACTCACTTTAGTATGCGGGTTACTGCTAATTAAAAATTGGAAAAAAATTAGTTAAGAGACATCTTTTAATATAGTAATTGATTGAATATATTTTTCAATTAATTACTATATTATTTTTTAGGTTGCGTTTTTATAAAACTATTAGGATCTTCTTCCTCTTTTGCTTTTTTTTCAGCAACCTTCTTTTTTCCTTTAAATATTTTCTGAATTAATTCTTCAAAATCATCAAAGTCTACTTTATAAGATATTCCAACTCCTTGCGTATATCCTAATTCGTTAGTTGCTGTGGCAGTCTGTGACAAGTCATTTTCTCTGTTAAATATTTTTGCTCGAAGTGTCCCATCTCCATTCAATAAAAACTCTACCTGAACATCACCAGCAACAACTGTTTTACTAACTCCACCTACAGGAATACCTACTTTACCGTTGATTAAAATTCTGTCAGAAATTTGAGTAGAAATTGTAAAACCTAAACGATCCTCTATGCGTTGTTCCTCTAGTGGGTTATTCTCTCCCTGTTCATAATTTAAACCAATTTTAAACTTATCATCAGCTTTATTTAGCATATTATTCACCAAACTCGTAGCGCGCTCCACCAAATTTCCTGTAACCGCACCTTGACCATACGCATAAGATCCAGTAAACTGACCTGCTGTTACTAATGATAATGCTTGTTTATCCCTAAACTCTTTATCATCTAGTTTATATAACAATTCTGATTTTACAACTGAATTAGTTTTTGGGAATTGAATATCAAAATTAACATCCGGTTGCATTAACCCTCCATTTAAACTAATAACTACATCTACTGGTATTTTACGATTTATTGATGGATTATCTAATAAAATTGCAGGGTTAGCCATTGTACTATACACAGCATCCATATTTAAACGTGCTTTATACGGATTACCATCCCAATTAATTGTCCCTCCGGGTTTTACTTTAAATCGTTTTTCGATAAACCCTCCTTGCAAGAAATTGTTACCATACACAAAATTATATGTTCCATCGCTTACAATAAAATCACCATACATATTAAATTTATCATTCGTATTGATCTCAATACGCATTAACCCAGAACCTTTTCCTTTCAAAACACTCCCCGCTTCTTGATCGAGTACTATTTCAATTTCAGCGTCTGGCGTAACATCCAAATCAAATTCTAACTCCAAACCACTAATATCATCTGGTAAATTAGCATCAACTTGAGTTTGATTTAACCTGTCATATTTTGAAACTGTTTTAATAAAAGAATTATCCCCTACAGACTCAGAATCACTAATTGGTATTTTAAATACTGTCCCCTTATTTGTGCTCGCATTTACTTTTACTAACAACTCACTTGTAGGACCAAGTAATTCAGCTGTCCCAGAAATAAATGCTTTTCCATAATACAAAGATTCCTCTTCTTGTTTTTTATCTAATACTAATAGATTATCTGTTGATATTTTTAATCCCAATTCCCAATCAGTAAAGTAATTATGCGCTACAAAACCATTTAAACGACCTGATGTATAGTATTTAGTGTCTAGAATAGCAATATTATCACATATAAAACTCCTATTCTTTAAATTAATTTTTGCATTATTCTCAAAATCAAAATCTACATTTAAATACGGTATTTTTAATCCAGCTTCATCTAAAGATAATGTCCCAATAAATTCTGGGTTATCATAATCTCCAAAAAGTTTTGTTTTCCCAGAGACCAACCCTCTTATATTCGTAATTACATCATCTCCTAAATCACTAAAAAACGAAAAATCTAATTGATTTAGATCTACATCTAGGTTTAAAAACGGATGTTCTATAGTAAAATCAACATAACCATTAGCATTTAACGATTTTACGCTTTCATTTTCAATGCTTGAACTTATGCGATATTTATTAAATTCATCATCCCCTTCTACATCCAATTTAAACAAACCTAACTCACGATTGTTTATATTAAAATCTGTTATAGCAACTCCTGCTATTGGCTTATACACCCCTTTTTCTTGTAACAATTTCAATTTTCCGTTTGCTAAACCTTTAAAATTGAAGTGTTTTATTTCAGGCAAAAGCTTAGATAGCTTTACATCATTAATATCTAAGCTAATATTCTTTTCATTATCACCATGAAGTTCGCCATATAACTTTAAGAACTCTGTATTATGACTAATTACAAATTGCTCCAATTTTACATCCTCAAACTTTTTATCAAAAACTACTTTACTTTTCTTGTCATTTAATTCATTAATAAACCACTCATAATCGTTTACCTTAAATTTCGATTTTTTAAACCCAAATACAGATTTATTGTTTTCATTAATAGTATGGTATAAGTTTAATTTATAATCATCATTTCGTTGTTTACCTCCTTTAAATTCTGTTCTAAAAAACAACGTATCACTTATTGTTTTATTAACTAGGTTAAAATCTGAAACATCATAAAAACTAGTTTTAACATCCTTAATCCTTACGTAAGCATTATAAAACGGATTGGCATTATCTAATTGAATATTTATACTATCAAATACATTATCTCTATAAGAGATTTTAGGAGATTTTAAATTCAACTTAAACTCTTCTTCATTACTTGATACTCTACCTTTAAAAATTGCGTATTTATCTATAATTATATCTGGATAAAGTATTTGTGTAAGCTTGTTTTCTATTTTAATATTGAAATCAAAAAACTGCCCATCGGCTACTTTAATTGGACTGTAATTAGTATATATACTTCCTAAATCATTCTCCGCTAAAGAAAGCAACTCTTCAAACCTAAACTTACCTACAATTTTACCTTTAATAACATTAGGAGAATTTACCGTAATTGTCCTTACATTCTCTTCATCAAATGAAGAACTTAACTTGAATTTTTTAAAATAGAAATTATCGTTCTGATTATTATAATGTGTATTTGTAAATAAAACTTCACCAAAAGCATCATTAATATTTGACCCTTTCATTTTCATTTCAATATCTCCTTTAAATATTGAGATAGAATCTCTTTTTACTAAATTAATTTTATTAAAATCAGCAAATGCTATCGATGTTTTAAAATCATATACATCAATTTTAGACGACATATCTATCAATCCATCAAAAGTCAATTGTAAATTAGCGTCATTCGAGACTAAATTACCCTTAAATATTTTTTGCTGGAGCTTCCCTAAAACAGAAACATTATGATATATGTAATTATTAATTTCAATGGCTGAAATTTTCCCCTGAACCAATGTATTTAAATTCGCTAAGGTAAACCCCTTCCCATCCACCTTTGCTTGAAATGTAGCTAAACCAAAACTATGATCTTCCAATAATTTCCCAAAATTAAACTTTATGAATTGAGTTTCTCCTATATATTTTGCGTTATCAATATCCTCAATATCTGAAAGCACTATTTTTGCATTCATAGCCCCTATACTACTTTCCACAGCAATATCCGTATCTATATATTGACTTGTTACCACAGTACTACCTTTTGCAGAAAACACCCCTATATTCCTAAACGTTGAAGGAAGAGACCTTCCTAACAAACCAGGTAACATATTCTTTAAATCAGTGTATGTGGATTTTAAATTATCAAATTTTGCTATTAATTTAAAATCATCTGAATTTTTAGATAATAAATTTTTAAAAATTAAATCGCCATTTACTTCAGTATTGTTTAATGTTTTTAGTTTTAAATTTGGAAACCTTAAATCATTCAATGTTCCTGTAACATTTGTTGTAAACAAAGCTGCATCTTGACCAAATTCATCATAAAATGCATTTAAATCAGCATAAGCAATACTTGAGTTTTTAAAAAACGCATTTATTTTTACCTTATTATTAAAATCAGAAAAATCAGAACGTTTATAATCAAATACTAATTCACCAAATATAGCTGACGAATTTGTTTTCAAATTAATTTTATCAAAACGCATTTGTGTAAGTGAATACGAAAAATTAGTAGCAAGCTGAGTTATTTGCACCCCTCTATGATCTAACATATTAGCATTCGTTACCAATACACTTACATTTGGCCCATTAATAGATAATGTGTTACCGTTTATATTTAGGTTTTTGAAATCTAATATTTTAGAATTTTTTATATTCTCATCAACAAATCTAAATCTACTATTTCCAATAGCAACGCTTTTTGCAGTCATTAAAAATGTTGAAAGAGTTTTTTTAGGGACAGGATTATCTTCATCAAAACTTGCAATAAAAACATCCAAGCTTGTATCTGTTTCTCCTTTATATGTTTTTATAATAAAATCTAATTTATCAATTTCAATTGCATCAAATAACAAGTCTCCTTCACTTAATTCTTTAAAATCAAGTATAGATGTGTTTAATGCTCCTATATAAGCCAAGGTATCTTTATGGTGATCCTCAATATAAATATCCTTCAAAGCAACATCTCCAAAAATATTGATACCTACTTTACCTACATTGATATTTGTATTATATTCTTTATTGAGAGATTTTGTTACTTTTTTTCCTAATTGGGTTTGCACATAAGGCAAGGATACTAATATCCCCAACAACAAAAACAATAACAGTAGGATTACAAGAATCCTAAATAGTATTTTTCTTAGTTTTTTGATAGTTTTTATTGTTTTAACTTTGCGTTTTATTTACAAATACTGTGCCTTAATTTATGAAACCCGAAGATATCTATATTCTTGCTATTGAATCGTCATGTGATGACACAAGCGCAGCCGTACTTTGTAACGATAAAGTACTAAGTAATGTTGTTGCTAATCAAGATATCCACACCAAATATGGTGGTGTTGTACCTGAATTAGCTTCAAGAGCACATCAGCAAAATATTGTTCCGGTAGTACATCAAGCATTACACCAAGCAAATATCGACAAAAAACAACTAAAAGCCATAGCTTTTACGCAAGGACCTGGATTAATGGGATCATTATTAGTAGGTACCTCATTTGCAAAGGGTTTAGCTCAAGGCTTACAAATACCTTTATTAGCTATCAATCATATGCAAGCGCATATTTTAGCTCATTTTATTGATGAAGATTCTCAAGAAAAACCTGAATTTCCTTTTTTAGCAATGACTATTTCTGGCGGACATACTCAAATAGTTCAAGTAAACAGCTATTTTGATATGACTGTTATAGGAGAAACTATTGATGACGCAATTGGGGAGGCTTTTGATAAAAGCGCTAAAATACTGGGGCTCCCATATCCTGGCGGGCCTTTAATTGATAAGAATGCTGCTTTAGGAAACCCTAAAGCCTTTCAATTCCCTAAACCAAAAGTAGCTGATTTGAACTTTAGTTTTAGTGGTTTAAAAACTGCCGTATTATATTTTATCCAAAAAAACGTAGCCAAAAATCCCGATTTCATTAAAGAAAATATGAATGATATTTGCGCTTCATTACAATACACTATTATTGGTATCGTTATTGATAAACTTAAGAAAGCTACTAAAAGTACCGGAATAAATCGGATTGCTATTGGTGGTGGAGTTTCTGCTAATTCAGGAATCAGAAAAGCTTTACTAGAAGGTGAACAAAAATTTGGATGGAAAACACACGTTCCAAAATTTGAATACACTACAGATAATGCAGCTATGATTGGAATTGTAGGATATTTAAAGTATCTTGAAAAAGATTTTTCTAACGTACTAGCTACAGCAAATGCTAGATTTAAAATCGAACAACAATGATTATGATAAAAAAGCACTTTTACATCCTTTTATTTTTTTGTTTTTATTTTTCGTTTTCACAAACAGATATAAAACAATTGAAAACAGATTTAGAATTAGTTACTGATATAAAATCTGCAAAACAATTCATTAAGGACAACCCTAATGTAAAAGCAAAAATATACACCTATAACGAAGAAAAACACAACAACAGTTTATCAAAAAAAATGTTTAGTAAAACTATTGGGGCTAGCTTTGAAACTGAAGAACAAAGCGCTAATACACTTTATAAAATAATCAGCATTACCCCTACACTACACTACCGAGCTAGTTACATATTTTTAGATGGAAAGAAATTAAAAATATCAGCAATTGATAGCTTAAGGACTATTATTATGTCAAAACTAAATAGTGGACAACAATTTAATCAATTAGCTGGCAAATATTCTATGGATAGAAACGCTATTAGAGGAGGTGATTTAGGTTGGTTTACAAAAAATAAAGCCTCAAAAGAATTTATTAGCTCACTAAATAATAATACGCCGAATACTATTTTTAGTCTAGATTTATTTAAATCTAAAAAACATTATATCATCAATAAAACCGAACAACAAAAAAACATACGTTTATTACAAGTATTAAAAATTACTTTTGAAAAAGAGAAAAAGACACAATTAATTAACGTTACCAACTAAAAACATGGCTTTTAACGAGTTACTTGCTATTCGAATTCGTGCGTCAATAACTCTTTTCCCAGAAGTATTTACTGAAAAGAAAATGTTTGGTGGTCTTGTTTTTCTATATAAAGGGAAAATGACTATTGGAGTTGTAAAAGAAAAAATTATCGTTAGAGTAATTTCTTCTAAAATGGATGATTTACTAGCTAAACCAGGGATTACACCAATGGATTTTACAAAAAAACCTATAAAAGAATTTTTATATATTTTACCAGAAGCCCTAAAAACAGAAGAAGATATATTATTTTTTACCGAACTTGGTATAGAACATGCCAAACATAAACTGAACGAAATTTAATGCAATTATTTTATAGCCCTGATATTAATTCTGACAATAAACAATATACTTTCTCTAAAGAAGAAAGTAAACATATCGTTAAAGTATTGCGAAAAAAGGAAAGCGACATACTTTCCATAACTAATGGTAAGGGAGATTTATTTATCGTAGAAATTATTATTGCAGACACTAAGAAATGTATTGTTCAAATTAACAACATTGAGCAACAAAAAGGTCATGATTACAAACTACACATCGCTATTGCACCAACAAAAATGAACGATCGTATGGAGTGGTTTCTAGAAAAAGCTACTGAAATTGGTATTGATGAAATTACCCCTATATTTTGTGATAATTCTGAACGAAAAATAATCAAAAAGGAACGTTTTGAAAAAATTATTCAAAGCGCTATGAAACAATCCTTACAGATGCAACTACCTAAACTAAATGATGCAATCAGCTTTAAGCAATTTATTAATCAAAAGTTTAACGGACAGACTTATATAGCACATTGCGAAGAACAAGAAAAAACACAACTCCATTCACTAGTACTACCTAATAAACAATATACAATACTAATTGGTCCAGAAGGGGATTTCTCTGTAAAAGAAATTGAACTAGCATTAAGCAATAATTTTAAACCTGTAGCACTAGGGAATACACGTTTGCGAACTGAAACTGCCGGAATAGCAGCTTGTCACACCATAGCATTAAAAAACATATAATTGGAACGAATGTCAAAAACAATACTTTTTTTACTTACTTTATTTTCAGTCTTATCATTCTCACAAGAGATAGCTATATTGAAATATAATGGCGGAGGGGATTGGTATGCCAATACAACCGCTCTACCAAACTTAATAAATTTTTGCAACAACAACATCAATACAACTATTAACAACAAACCTAACACCGTAGAAACCGGCAGTGTTGAATTACACCAATACCCTTTTGTACACATGACCGGGCATGGAAATGTTCATTTTTCTACAGAAGAAGCAGAAAACCTACGAAATTACCTTAATTCTGGCGGGTTTTTACATATTGATGACAATTACGGGATGGATACCTATATTAGAAAAGAACTAAAGAAAGTATTTCCAAACCAAGAACTAACCGAACTACCAGCCAAGCACAAAATATTCAATATTGCATTTAAATTACCTAAAGGAGTTCCAAAAATTCATGAGCATGACGGAAAACCTCCTAAAGCCTATGGTTATTTCCATAACGGAAGATTGATATGCTTATATACTACAGAATCTGATTTAGGAGATGGATGGGAAAATCAAGAAATACATAATGATCCCCCTGAAATAAGACTTAAAGCACTACAAATGGGCGCCAATATTATTAAATATGCTTTTGAAAACTAATTAACAATGCAACTCACTCACTACAATTCTATATTTAACAAAAAAAAATTCCCTATAACTGTATTATGCGAAAACGTGAGCAATGCACCTAATATTGGGTCTTTATTCAGAACATGTGATACTTTCGGTATTGAAAAACTTGTTTTCTCCGGCGAAGCTATTCCAATTCCATCAAGGAAAATGCAAAAAACCTCCCGCTCTACCGAAAAATATGTCCCATATGAAATCATCAATGATCTACACCAATATATAGAACATTTAAAAGACACACATCATATCATAGCAATTGAAATAACCGAAAAAAGCACTCCTTTACACCTTCAAAAATTCAATACCAGTAAACCTATCGCACTAATTATTGGAGATGAGAATTTTGGAGTATCAGAAGATATTTTAAACCAAACTAATGAAATCGTTCATATAAATATGTTTGGAGAAAACTCAAGTATGAATGTGGTTCAAGCGACTAACATAGCTTTATATGAAATCACAAAACAACTACAAGAAGCTGTTTAATACCAAATAAATCCCTATTTTTAAATTTCAACACAATAATCATTAATACAAAGATCATTGAACACCACAGACTCAAAAAACATTAGTAACGGTATATTAAGAGCCTTAGCAATCATTTCAGGTATCTGCATCCTCTTACTTTTTCTATACAAAATAAGTGACGTACTTATTTACATAGCTATTGCAGGAGTAATTTCATTAATAGGTAGACCAATTGTTAGATTTTTAAAATCGCGTTTAAAGTTCAAAAATACTATTGCCGTTATAGCTACTATGTTCATTTTACTTGGATTTATTGTTGGTTTAGCATCAATGTTTATTCCATTAGTTAAAAGTCAAGGAGAAAACTTAGCCCTATTGAACTACAGTGAACTGGAAGCCAATTTTAAATATTTATCAAAAGAAATAAACAACTACTTATCAGCACATAATATTGATTTATTTCAAACACTTCAAAATTCTGATTTATTATCAAAACTAAATGTAAATGCAATACCTGAGCTATTAAATTCCGTTTTAGGTATGGTAGGTAGTTTAAGTATAGGTCTATTTTCAGTATTATTTATATCTTTTTTCTTTTTAAAAGATAGTAAATTACTGGAAGATGGAGCTCTATTATTAGTTTCAGACAATAAAGAGGGAAGATTAAAAAAGTCCTTTGAAAAAATAAAAGACCTACTATCACGCTATTTTGTTGGACTAGTATTTCAAATATTAATTCTCTTTATAATCTACACATTAGTTCTATTAATTTTTGGAATACAAAACGCTATTGTGATTGCTTTTTTATGCGCATTGTTAAACTTAATTCCTTATGTTGGCCCATTAATTGGAGGTGTTTTAATGTTTGTTTTATCAATGAGTAGCAACTTAGGAATGGACTTTCAAACGGTTATTTTACCAAAAACAACCTATGTAATGATCGGTTATGCGATAGCACAATTGGTAGATAATTTTGTCAGTCAGCCTTTGATTTTCTCGAATAGTGTAAAATCTCATCCACTTGAAATATTCCTTGTAATCATCATTGGAGGACTTCTTTTTGGGGTTGTCGGAATGATTATAGCAGTGCCCTCATACACCGCTTTAAAAGTAATTTCAAAAGAGTTTTTATCAGACAATAAAATTGTTAAAAAAATCACTGAGGGCATTTAAAATAATACTACGACTCAATATTCCTAGACTTTATCACAGAAAAAAAAACTTAATCTACCGCTTTGAACAAACAGATACTAAGTACTGATATACAGTTGTTTATAAACAAAAACACAACTACTGACATTTCGTCACTACTGTTAAAGAAACTTGTTTTTAACAATATAAAAGCACAAGAAATAATTGAACAAATTGAAGCTAAAAAACGTTGTAAAAACAAATTAATAACCTGGTATAACACTCCTTTAATATACTATCCAAATAAACTAAATATAGAACAAACTTCTTCAGAGATTACTGCAGAATATAAAGCTAATTTAGTTTCTGGAAAATCATTAATCGACCTAACAGGAGGTTATGGAGTTGACTGTTTTTATTTTTCAAAAATAATAAATCATGTCTCACATTGTGAAATAAATCCATCACTTTCAAAAATAGTTAATCACAACTTCAAGCAATTAAAATGCAATAATATTAAAACCATTATAGGGGATGGTATTAAATATTTAAGCAGTAACTCCGAAGTATTTGATTGGATTTATATTGACCCTTCAAGAAGAAATGATTCGAAAGGAAAAGTATTTTTACTGAGTGATTGTTTACCAAATATTACTGAGAATATCAACAATATTTTTAATAAAACTAATAATGTTTTAATTAAAACCTCTCCTCTATTAGATATCACAAACGGAATAAATGAATTAGCTTTTGTGAAAGAAATACATATTGTTGCTGTAAAAAATGAAGTTAAAGAATTACTATTTCTATTAGAAAAAAATTATACTGGAGAAATCACTATTATCACAACAAATATTCACAATACAAAACATAACAATTTTAGATTTGTTAAAAGTAGTTCAGTAATTGCTCAATATGAACTTCCTAAAAAATACTTATACGAACCGAATGCTGCCATATTAAAATCAGGTGGTTTTAATGAAATCGCTCTACAACACAACATAAGTAAACTACACCAACATTCCCATCTGTACACAAGTAACGCTTTAATCCATTTTCCTGGAAGATCGTTTGAAATAATAGAAGTAATCCCATACAATAAAAAAGAACTCAGAAAGCGCTTTAAAAAACAACAAGCAAATGTTACTATTAGAAATTTCCCAAAATCAGTTGATGAAATCAGGAAAGAACTACAATTAAAAGATGGAGGAGTTATATATCTATTCTTTACTACCAATATGGAAAACAAGAAAATCGCAATACTATGTTTAAAAAAACAACCCTCAATTAGCACACATTAATAGTTTTATTTAAGCTTAAATCACAGTTAACAACTATTGAATACCTAATAATTACACAAATGATACATAAAACAGTTTTTCAATTATTTCAAGAATTAAGGAATCCACCAAAAAATTGGTCAAAGATAACTGACATTGCAATAAAGAAGAATTATAAAAAAAACGATGTTATTTGTCGCTCTGGACTTCATCCTGAAAATTTATTTTTTATACAATCTGGAGTTGTAAGAAAATATATTACTGACAATTTAGATAAAGAATACAATAAATTTCTGTTTTCCAGCAACCATGTTGTAGTTTCACTCACCGCTATTTCTACAAAAAAAACATCTAATTTCACTATTGAATGCCTAACAGATGTAACATTATATGAAGTATCATATAGTAAACTTAGAAATATTTTAAAGAATGATTTAGAGTTAAGCAACCTATATACTGATATGTTACATCACTTTTTTGTGATCATGGAAGAAAGTGAAGTAGAAAAAGTTCTTCTTGAAGCAAAAGAAAGATATATTAATTTTCAGGAAAGACACCCAGATATTATCAATAAAATACCCTTATTCCATATAGCTTCATATCTTGGAATAACTCCAATTCAATTAAGTAGAATTAGACGAAATATCAAACTAAAATAAACTTTAAACTACTTAGCTTTATTTGTTTACACATAACCCATCCCTAAGTAGTATCTAAATTACCGTGTAAAATTTCACCATCAGACTTCCTAAAAATATTATTCAGACAATTTAACAAAAATTAACACCTCTATTATCATATGTATATTTAAAAACATTATTTTTATTTCCCCCAACGTCATAAATAATGAACAACTATGGAAGCACTTTTTAATTTTGCTAATAGACTAACCCCCATCCCAAGAGAAATTTTTGAATTAATTAAACCTCACCTAAAACATATATCCGTAAAAGCAAACACTATACTTTGTGATACAGGTGATGATGCTGATAATATGTTTTTTGTTATTTCTGGAGTTGCGAGAACCTCTGCAGTAAGTGAAAATGGGAAAACTTTTACAAGAACACTACACACTGCCAATCAGTTTTTAGGCCCCTACTCAAGTTTAATCAAAAATGAGAAATCCAACTTAGTTTACGAAGCATTAACTGACTGTGAAATTATTCAATCTGCACACAAAGATGTATTAAAAAACTTTGGGCACTTACCTGAAATGATGCAGTTTGAAATCAAAATATTACAGCACATGTACAATGACATGCAAAAAACTATTATCAACCTAGGAACATTAAACGCAAAAGAACGCTATCTAAAACTTTTAAAACGTATTGTTGGCATTGAAGAATTGATACCACAATATCAAATAGCATCTTATTTAGGAATAACTCCAATACAATTAAGTAGGATTAGAAAATCAATATCTGAACCAATAGTTTAATAAACAAAAAAGCTCTTCATATTCGTGAAGAGCTTTTTTGTTTATTAAACTATATAAATATTTAGTTACCTAACTAACTTCTTGTATTTAATACGTTTTGGCATTAAGTCACCACCAAGACGTTTCTTTTTATTCTCTTCATACTCAGAGAATGACCCTTCAAAGAAATACACTTCTGAATCGCCTTCAAAAGCTAAGATATGAGTACAAACCCTATCTAAGAACCACCTATCGTGAGAAATAATCACAGCACATCCTGCAAAATTTTCTAATCCCTCTTCTAATGCTCTTAATGTATTTACATCTAAATCATTGGTTGGCTCATCTAATAACAACACATTACCTTCTTCTTTTAAAGTCATCGCTAAGTGCAACCTGTTACGCTCCCCTCCTGATAATGTATCAACCTTTTTATTTTGTTCACTTCCAGCAAAGTTAAATCGACTTAAGTAAGCCCTAGAATTAACTTGCTTACCTCCCATCATAATTAAGTCTTGTCCGTCAGAAAAATTTTCCCAAATAGATTTACTTCTATCAATATCCTTATGTGATTGATCTACATAAGCAATCTTAACAGTTTCCCCCACTTCAAAATTCCCCGAATCTGGAGTTTCTTCCCCCATAATCATTCTGAAAATAGTAGTTTTACCAGCACCGTTTGGCCCAATAATCCCCACAATTCCTGCTTGAGGCAAATTAAACTCTAAATTATCATACAATAATTTATCGCCAAAAGCTTTAGAAACGCCTTTAGCTTCAATTACATTATTACCTAAACGATCACCATTAGGAATGAAAATTTCTAATTTCTCATCCATTTTCTTCTGATCTTGACTCATCAACTTGTCATAGTTCTTCAAACGAGCTTTTTGCTTTGTTTGTCGACCTTTAGCTCCTTGACGTACCCAATCTAATTCACGCTCAAGTGTTTTTTGACGTTTTGACTCTGTTTTACTTTCTTGCGCTAAACGTTTTGATTTTTGATCCAACCAAGTAGAATAATTTCCTTTCCAAGGTATTCCTTCTCCTCTATCTAATTCTAAAATCCAACCTGCAACATTATCTAAGAAATATCTATCGTGTGTTACTGCTATTACTGTTCCTTTGTATTGTGCCAAATGATGCTCTAGCCAATGTACTGATTCAGCATCTAAATGGTTGGTAGGCTCATCTAATAATAATACATCAGGCTCTTGTAACAATAGTCTACATAAAGCAACTCTACGACGCTCTCCCCCTGACAACACCGATATTGGTGTATCTGGAGCTGGAGTACGTAATGCATCCATTGCTATTTCTAATTTTGTCTCTAACTCCCAAGCATTACAAGCATCAATTTTATCTTGTAAAACAGCTTGTTGCGCCATTAACTTATCCATTTTATCAGCATCAGAGTATATTTCCTCCAAACCAAACATATCATTAATTTTATTGTATTCATCAAGGATAGCCACTGTTTCAGCAGCCCCCTCTTTTACAATATCCATAACTGTTTTAGTTTCATCTAATTGTGGTTCTTGCTCTAAATACCCTACTGTGTGATCCTTAGAAAACGTAACATCACCTTGATAGTTTTTTTCTAGCCCAGCAATAATTTTAAGCAAAGTAGATTTACCAGAACCATTTAATCCTAAAACACCAATTTTAGCTCCATAAAAGAAACTTAAATAAATATCCTTTAACACTTGTTTTCCAGTGCTTTGATAGGTTTTAGAAACCTTGTCCATGGAAAATATAATTTTCTTATCGTCTGACATGTTATATATAATTTTTAGAAGTGTAAATATCGTGAATATTTAATGATATAAAAGTATAATTTGATTTTACTATAAAAACAAAAAACTCAGAGCATTAAATCGTTTTGGGGAAACAATCTAACTTAAAAGCTCTGAGTTAAACTAACTTGCGTCAAAAATAACAAAATTTTCATATAAAAAAAACGTTATCAACTATTTGTAACAAAAAAGTTATTTACAATAGTAAAAAATAACATTCTAAACACCTTTATATACACGTTATTCCTTAAAATATATTTTTTTTAAATACTACTTCAAATTTTTATAATAAAGTAATTAAATTCTATTTTTATCCATAAACTACTTCCATATAGAATAAAAACTACTATCTACATTACTTTTAAATTTCCCCTATACAAATATAATTACTCCTATAATTACTACTTAGCACATTGACTAACATACATAAGGGTACACATACAAAATATATGTATACTATTATTTAATAATAAACAAAAAAGACTTTCATAAATGAAAGCCTTTTTTGTTTTGTTTATTTAAACTGTAACCTTTTATTGATCTCCTAATATAATTGGCATTCCGCTTTTTCCAGCCCCAATTAACACCACTTTACTATTTGGTGATTCCGCTAATTTTAAAGTAGCCTCAATACCTTTGTCTTGCAAAATTTTATCTGTTAAAGATGCACTTAAAATCTTATTCGCATCAGCTTTACCTTTTGCTTCAATTATTTGCTTTTCAGCTTCTTTTTGAGCAGTAACCAATCTAAATTCATATTCTAAAGATTCTTGTTCTTGTTTTAATTTACGCTCAATAGCCTGCTTAATCGTCGGAGGTAAAGTAACGTCACGAACTAAAACATCATTAATTTGTACATGTTGGGCATTAGCTTTTTTTGAAACCTCTTCATATATTTCCTTTTGAATCACATCACGCTTACTAGAGTATAATTGCTCCGGAGTATAACGTCCAACAACACTACGTGCTGCTGATCGTACTTCTGGTATTATTACAACATCTAAATAATTTTTACCTTTTGTTTTATGTAAAAACCCTAATTCTGAAATTTTTGGAGAGTATAGTATTGAGACATCAAGTTTAATCTCCAAACCATTAGATGACAGTACCTCCATGTCTTGTATGAATTTATTTTGTTGACGTACATTATAAATAAATACGTTATTCCAAGGCGCAATAACATGAAAACCTTCTCCTAAAGGCACATCATCCGTCACAACACCACCATCAAACCTTTTCCATAATACTCCTGATTCCCCTGCATCTATAGTTACTGCTGTTTTTAACAGCAAAAATATTGATATTACTACTAAAAATATTATTGGCAAGCCCAATTTTGGTAATTTTTCCATTTGTTTATTTATTTAAATTTATATTAATCCGTTATATTTTCTTAAAAACCATTCAGCTCCAAGTACTATAATCAATATGCCTAATAAATACTTCCAATTTACTAATGGCAATTGTGTTATCACCTCTCGTTGAGTAATTTTATACTTCTCGTTATTTCTTAATTCTTCAAACAACTGCTTATATTTTGATATATAATAGAGTTTTGTTTTACTATTAGTAGCCAACTGACCTAGTTTTGTTACATTTGGATTGATAAATTGTGATTCAATATTAAAATCTAATATTTCAAACACTCCTTTTTTGATCAATTTATTCGTTTTTGTTGTTATGCTATAACTGTAAATACCAGATTTTAAATGCGTTAAATCAAGCTCATAACCATTATTTTTGTATAAAAAATCATACTCAACTCCCTCATTTGTTTCTTGATATATTAATTTACAAGAAATAATTTCATTTGCATCCGTAACATAGTTTTTATCAAAATACTGTGCTGTTAGCTTAGCTTCTCCTAATAGAAACTCATCACCTATAGCCAAAACTAATCGCTCTCTTATATTATTTGAGGCTAAATATTGAACTGCTTTACCTATTAAAGCATCAAACTTCTCAAAGCTTTGAGTATTTATAAAGCTTTGAGCTCGCCATTTCCATATCCCTTCTCCAAATAACACTGCCTCTCTCCTATTGTTATTTTCAAAAAAACAAAATAAAGGCTTCTCAGTTAGTACCGAACTAATTTGTTGAGACAATAAAACAGATGCAGTGTTATTTAAAATAACATCTCCATAAAAACCTCTTAATGGAGGAAGTGATGAATAATCTAACTCTTCATTCTGAAACAAATCAAAATTAGCATTATAGCTACCCGAAAAATCTTGTGACTGATTTATAACTGAATTTTTATAGTTTTTGCTCACTCTATTTAAAAAACTCCAATCAGTTTGCAAACCTGTTATGGTAAAATTATTTTTCTTAAAAATATCAATCTGTTCAAATATTTTTTTAAACTTAATTGTTGGTTGATACAATACTACTAATTGATAATTATTGTAATCAATTACATCATTAGTAGTTAAGATAGTTACTTTACGCTGCTTATTAGTTTCAATAGCTTTCTTTATCCCACCTATATCAGGATGAACAATATCTGATACTAACAACACATTTGTCCTTTCATCAATAACCTCAACAGAAAAATCACGTGTATTATTAGTTATATTTTCTTCATTAGCAATTGACGTAATAACCGCATGATATTTATACCTGCCTACATTTTTTGCTTTTAAATTAAAAGAAAGTACCCTAGTTGTACTTTTCTTAGACAACTCAATACTTTTGGAATATACTTTAGTATTCCCAGAATAAATACTTAATTCCTTTTTTATAGCTGTATTCCCCACATAATTCACTGTAATTTCTACAGGGAATTCGTTATTCAAAAATGTGTATTTATTATGCTGAATGTTTGCTATTTTAATATCTGATTTTAATACCGAATCCCCTAAAACGATTGGATAAACTGGTTGGTTATAGGTTAGCGAGGATAACACATAATCTTGTCCATAAGTTTGATTTCCATCCGACAGCAATAATGTTGGTGAATTTGTACCTGAATACAATTCCTTAAAAGATGAAAAAACTGTAGAAATATTAGTCTGTGTTTTTGTAAAAAGAATCGAATCTTGCAATTCATTTACAGCATTACCAAAAGAATAATAATCAATTTGAAATTTATCAGAAAGATTTGATTTTTTTAATTCTTTTAAAAAATCAAGAACTTTAGTTTCCTGCTTAAGAAAGCTAATAGACTCCGAATTATCTACTGCAACAACTAAGTTAGGTTTTATATTAGTAATCACTGTTTGTTTAAATACTGGATTTAACAACAAAACACCAAGCATAAACAAACTCAAGAAACGTAAAAAAGCAAAAAGAAACCGCTTATTATCGGTTCTTTTTGCTTTATAAAAATATTGAAAAACCGCAATTCCCAAAGCGAAAATTACAATTAATAATATGTATATAATATCGTTTTTTATCATTTAATCTACAACCTCACACATAAAGCGTAAAACATGAATTAATACTAATTATTTTTAAACGAGATAGTTTAAATTAAATTTATGGTAATATTAAGTTAACATTCCACCATCAACATTTAATACCTGTCCTGTAACATAAGCACTCATATCACTTGCTAAAAAGACACAAACATTTGCCACATCCTGGGGAGTACCTCCTCTTTTCAATGGTATAGAATCTCTCCATCCTTGAACAGTATCAGCATCTAATTTCCCTGTCATTTCAGTTTCAATAAAACCAGGAGCAATTGCATTACAACGAATATTCCTAGATCCTAATTCAAGTGCTACTGATTTTGTAAACCCAATTATACCTGCTTTAGAAGCCGCATAATTAGTTTGACCAGCGTTACCTTTAACTCCTACTACAGAACTCATGTTAATTATTGATCCTTTACGCTGTTTTAACATTGTACGCTGTACGGCTTTAGTCATATTAAAAACTGACTTCAAGTTTACCTCTATTACTTTATCAAAATCATCTTCAGTAATACGCATCAGCAAGTTATCCTTAGTAATCCCTGCATTATTAATTAACACATCTATACTATCAAATTCTTTTGTAATAGCAGCAATTAAATCTTGTGACTCCTGAAAATTTGCTGCATTAGACTTGTATGCTTTTGCCTTTATCCCTAAATCATTCAATTCTTGCTCTAATGCTAATGCTGGAGCTTCTGATGAACTATATGTAAATGCTACATTTGCTCCGCTTTTAGCAAAAGTTCTTGCAATTTCATTTCCTATACCTCTACTTGCACCAGTAATAATTACTGTCTTACCATCTAAAAGTTTCATATACTGTATTAAATTATATCTTTTTAATTAATTATAATCAAATATATATCATTTCAAGATAAAATAAACTAGTAATTAAGAGAATATTCTTTTTGATAACATTTTAAGTTTATTACACCTCATACAAACCCTTTTTCACTACATAAGACCTATATTTTTTGGTTAACATCAAATCTATTTTTATCTTAGCTGTCCCCAAAACTATAACCAATATTAAATTAATTATGAAGTCCCCAGTAAGAGTTCAGAAAAAATCAAAAGCTAAACTACTCCACCAGTATTACTCTTATACAGGGTTTTATACATTTATAGGTAATAGTTTAAAGAAAGCTATTGTACCTATATTAGTAGTCATTACAGCCTTAATCTTATTTAATAAATATGTTTATAATATTAATGATGCACTACAAGGCATAACTGAAACTTTTTCAACCTTAGGTATTTTAATTTCATTTTTTGCTTCTGAATCATTTTTAGGACTTATTCCACCGGAAATTTTTATCGCTTGGTCTAAAAAGACAAGTGATCCTGTACTAAACTTAACTATTTTAGCTACATTATCATACTTAGGAGGAATTACATCTTTCTTTTTGGGTAAAGCAGCTTTACAAATAGACTCTATAAAGAACTATTTAGAAGTCAAAATGGCTAAGAGTTTAAAAAACACTAGTAAATGGGGTGGTTTTTTAATTATTGTAGGCGCATTGCTACCTATTCCTTTCGCCATTACATGTATGGCTGCAGGAATGATTAAGTACCCGCTAAAAGGAGTTTTATTATATGGTTTATTACGCTTTGTTCGTTTTGCTGTATATGCAATTGCAATTTTTCAAATGGTAAGTTAAAATATATAAATTATGATTAAACTTTTTAGAGGAATCAGTTTATTAGAAGGGTTATCGCTTTTAGCCTTATTATTTATTGCTATGCCATTAAAATATATTTGGGGAAACCCAGAATATGTTCGAATAGTTGGTATGGCTCACGGATTATTGTTTGTTGCCTATATCTTATTTGCCGTAATGACAAAATTTGAACTAAATTGGAAAGCAAAAACACTGTTTATTGTATTTGCAGCTTCAGTTATTCCTTTTGGAACTTTTTATGTTGATAAAAAATATTTATCAAAAAAATAAATGCCATTCTATTATAATTAAAAAATCCCTCAGAAAATTCTGAGGGATTTTTTAATTAACAGGATATCTATCAATTACATAGTTATATCCATCTGCTTTTTTAATTTACTGCTATAAAAATTTCAGCTTCTCCATTTGTTGGTTCTATTGCTTTTTCTCCGTAAACTTCAAAATCTGATGTATATTTTCTATTTAAATCCATTCCCCAAATTTTCTGCCATTGTTCAATTACTGCAGGACCTGTTAAATCTCCCTTAGCAGTAAACTTATCATAAGTTGCACTTTCAATACGCTTCCCTAACATTCCATCAGGAATAATATCCAAATTAGCTACTTTAAACCCAAGAATAGTAGTATATGGCTTGGTATGATCTCCTTCATAATCGGTATATACTGCATAGATCGTTTCATCTAATATATTCGAAATTTTTACAGCTATGTTTTCAGACATAAAGCGCGCCCAAAGTGCTCCAATATCTTCTTTTGCCTTACCATTCTCATTTGTAGTTCTTACAGAAATTCCTATAACGTTGAATTCGCTTTTTTTTACTTGTTCCATTTTATATGTTTTATTGTTTTATACAAAAATAGATTGGAGTTATGACAAGTGTGTGTCAGGGGTATTAGACTATTTTTTTACATATAATTTAAAATACGTTTCTAAAGTCATATTATGCGATTCAAAGCACTCATTTTTAACTACTAACTGTTGAATTAAATCTATTCGGAAAGCTCTAAAATCTTTTCGTAATCTACAATACGCAATTAACAACCAGTTTTCTTGGGTGCTATACAATGCAAAAGGCTCAACTGTTCGTTTTGTACTTTTATTTTGTAAAGACAAGTACTCAATTTCTATTAAATTAAATTTAGTAATACAAGATTGCAATTTCATTAAATAATTAGAAGTGTTTTTCTCTTCTATATTTGCTCTAAAGTAAACCCTGTCCGCTAATAAATCTGTTGTAGTTTTTTGAGAATAACGTAGTACTGATTTTATTTTAGTAATCGCATCTGTGTAATTATCAACTAAGGATTTATCTTTATTTTTCCGGATTAATTGTTCTGCGGTTATTAAAGCATTAGCTTCATTTTCGGTAAACATTACTGGAGGTAATTGATATCCTTCTTGTAAAGTATACCCCTTCCCTTCTTCCGTTAGAATTGGAATACCAGACTGTTCCAAAGTTCTGATATCTCTATATATTGTACGTATACTTACCTGGTGTTTTTCAGCAAGAAGCTTGGCCGTAACTAATCGTTTAGATTGTAGTTGTGTTACAATAGCTGTTAATCTAGAAAGCCTTGGCTTTTCATTTGGCTGCATAGTTCTATATTAAGTTAACCTATAAAGAGTTATTTCTATCTCAAAGGAGAAGAAATAACTCTTTATATATCTAGTTCTTAAATAATAAATTAATCATTAAGCATCCGTAGGAACCTCATCTACTTTTAATTGCTTTGGTTGTTTAAACATATCCAAATATGCATTAGAAATATTATCAATAGCATCACTTGCTATAAATGACTGGTACCCCTTTTCTTCTATAGCAATATCTGCAGTTCTACCATGTAAATACACTCCAAATATAGCAGCGTTTAATGGTTCATATCCCTGAGCTATAAATCCAGTAATCACTCCTGTTAACACATCACCTGTCCCTGCTGTTGCTAAAGCAGGATTTCCAGAAGTATTTACAAATACCTCTTCTTTATATACCGTAATCGTAATTGCATCTTTTACAACTATTATACAGTTGTTCTCTGTTGAAAAAAATTTTACTTTTTTCAACATATCAAAATCATTATCCCACTTTCCTATTAAACGTTCTAATTCTTTTTTATGTGGAGTTAGTATCGTTAACTCTTGTAAATATTTTAATAACTCTTTATTTTCTGATATTATATTTAATGCATCTGCATCAATAACTGATGGTAATTTATTTACTTTCAAGAAAGATTTCAGTGCAGCAATAGTTTCAATATTTGTTCCCATTCCCATACCAATTCCAGCTACAGTAAAATGACCTTCTGGTGAAATATCAGATAATTCTTTTACATCATTTGATGTTTGTACCATTGCTTCCGGAAAAGAACTTTGCAATACATTATAACCACATTCAGGTACATATGCCGTTACCAAACCACAACCAGAAATTAAAGCAGCTCTACTAGCCAATTGTACTGCTCCAATTTTACCATAAGAACCCCCAATAATCAAACTATGACCATAAGTAAATTTATTAGCGAATTTCTCACGCATTTTATACATTGGTAATACTTCATTTTTACTTATTAGTTGAGTAGCTTCTACAGTTTGCATATACTCTTGATCCAGCCCAATATCTAATACTTCCCATTGCTCTGTAAACACGGCCGTTTCAGGTAAAAAGAATGCCATTTTCGGGCTTTGGAACGATAACGTATAGTTAGCCGACAATACATTTTCAATATTATCTGGAGCTTTATTAGAGTATAATCCTGAAGGAATATCAATCGCTAACTTAAATGCTTTTGACTTGTTTAAATACACGAATAACTGATTTGCTAAAGTTCCTGGATCTCTATTTAGTCCTATTCCAAAAATTGCATCTACAATAATATCATCTGGAGAAATATCCGAAGGAAACTCTGAATCATCAGTTAACAATACTGGCCATTGCTTTAACGATTTAATCCTATCATAATTCTTTAAGAATCCAACTGTACGTTTTTTACTATAATTAACAACATAGTTAGCTACATTATATCCGTGTTCCAATAAATGCCTTGCTAATACCAATCCTACACCACCATTATTACCAATTCCGCTAAAAACATGTATTTTAACTTGTGATCCTTGCATGCGAGTATGCATCCAATTGAATACTTGCCCTCCTGCCCTATCTAATAAATCTAATTCTGATATTTGTTGATTTTTGATTGTTAAATCATGGCCTTGATACAATTGTTTTGCTGATAATATCTTCATGTAAATTATGTATGTTTAAAAAGTGTTTTAATCTACTTATATCATATATTGATATAATTTTATGTAAATAACTGCATTATTTTAATTGTATAAAAGAATAATTACTACATTTGTTATAAGTTTATACTAAACTATTGTAATTGAATACTAATAAACAAATAGCATTTTTTGTATCTAACACTACATCTGTAGTGGCTACTGCTATGTTTACAATTACTACTACCACAACAACCCTTTAAGGGTTAATTATATACATATTATCCGTCCCTTTATATACTTTTTTCTTAAAATAGAAAATCTAGTATACACTTAACTATTATATAAATTAAAAAAAAAGGCCATGAAGGTTTTAAAATTTGGAGGTTCCTCTTTAGCGTCAGCTGCATCAATTAAATTAATTATAGATATCATTAAAAAAGAACAACAAAAACTATGGATAGTTGTTTCTGCGTCTGGAAAAACCACTGATAAACTTGTAAAGTTAACTCAGTTAGCCTTAGCAAAAGATGAACTCTATAAAATTGAATTAAAAATACTAGAGCAACATCACATTACTATTTCTAAAGAGTTATTACCTATAGCAGCACAAACAAGTGTTATTGCTTTCATTAAAAGTTCCATTAATACTCTAGAACAGTTATTAGATGCCGTTTACTGGCTAGAAGATTTATCCCCTAAAACTCAAGATAAAATCATCAGTTTTGGGGAATTTATTTCAGCTCAACTGTTAGAAAAAATCGCATCACAAGAAATTAAATCAGTACAATACAAGGACAGCAGAGAACTAATTAGCACAAATAGTCAGTTTACAAATGCTAAAGTAAATTTTGAAAAAACAAACAGTACTATTACTCACTACCATGAAGAAAATAATGCAAGAATTACTATCCTAGGAGGCTTTATTAGCTCAAATGAAGCTAATGAAACTACTACACTAGGAAGAGGTGGCTCTGATTATTCTGCTGCAATTTATGCAGCTGCATTGAACGCTGAAGTTTTAGAAATTTGGACCGATGTAAGTGGTTTATATGCTGCAAATCCAAAATTAGTAAAGCAGGCAAAACCAATTGTAAACATCTCTTATGAAGAAGCAATGGAATTATCTCACTTTGGAGCAAAAGTGATCTATCCTCCTACAATAAAACCTGTTTTAGAAAAAGAGATCCCAATTAAGATTAAGAATACTTTTAACGCTAAAGCTCCAGGCACAACTATTAGTAATTCTTCTAATGGAAAACGCCAAACTATAAAAGGAATTAGTCATGTAGAAGATGTTGCATTGTTGACTCTAGAGGGTTTAGGTATGATCGGTATACATGGAATTTCAAAACGTTTATTTGAAGTTTTAGCAAATAATCATATCAATATTGTTTTAATTACTCAAGCTTCTTCTGAACATTCTATTTGTATCGCAATAGCAAAAGAGAATAGTCAAAAAGCTGAAGAATTAATTAACACAACATTTAAAAATGAAATTTCAGAGCATTTAATTTATCCAATTACTGTTGAGGGTAATTTAGCTATTTTGGCTGTTGTAGGCGATCAAATGAAAAGCCACCAAGGAGTAAGTGGCACTCTATTTAGTGCGCTAGGGCGTAATAATATTAACATTAGAGCTATTGCCCAAGGCGCCTCTGAACGAAATATTTCATGTGTTATTAAAAAATCCAATGTTAAAAAAGCATTAAATTGTATTCATGCAGCTTTTTTTGAAGCACATATTAAAGAACTGAATGTTTTTATTGCAGGTATTGGTAATGTTGGTGGTAAATTAATAAGTCAGCTACAGCAACAACAAGTCTATTTGAAAGAAGCATTACACCTCAACGTAAAAATTGTTGGTATAGCAAATTCAAAACAATATTACATTGATGAAAACGGTATAGATAAACAGAATTGGAAATCTATTTTAAGTAATCAACAAAAGCATAATGATGTTTCTTATTATGATGCTATTGCACGTTTAAATAAACAAAACAGTGTTTTTGTTGATGTAACTGCTAATGAAACAGTTTCTAATTCATATGCTAATTTACTGCGTAAAAGTATTTCAGTTGTTGCCTGTAATAAAATTGCTTGTTCTTCTGATTATAGTGAATATAAAGAATTAAAATATCTCGCAAAAAAATACAAAGCATCATTTTTATATGAAACTAATGTTGGTGCTGGGCTACCAATAATTAAAACTGTGCAAAATTTAATTTCTTCAGGAGATCAAATCACTGAAATACAAGCTGTATTATCAGGAAGCTTAAATTTTATTTTTAATAAATATACTAACGGAAAATTATTTAGTACAGTCGTAAAACAAGCACAAGATGAAGGATATACTGAACCTGACCCTAGAATAGATTTAAGCGGAAAGGATGTTGCTAGAAAGATATTAATATTAATTAGAGAAGCAGGAATTCCATTAGAATTTGAAGCTATTGAAAATATTCGTATGTTACCAGAAGGAAGTTTAGAAGCAGCTTCAGTAACTGATTTTTACAATTTAATTACATCTGAAGAGGAGTATTTTAAACAATTGCTTTTTAAGGCTAAAAATCAAGATTCCAAACTAAAATATGTAGCTAGTTATAAAGATGGTAAAGCTAAAGTAGGACTACAATTCATTCCAAAAGAGCATCCGTTTTATAACTTAGAAGGGAAAGATAATATTGTTTCTTTTTACACTAATAGGTACCAAGATCAACCATTAATAATCAAAGGTGCTGGAGCAGGTGCCGATGTAACTGCCTCTGGTTTATTTGCAGATATCATTCAAATTGGATCCGATAGCTAAAATAACAAGAATATGAAAACTAATAATATAGCAAAAGTATTTAGCAAGTATGCAAAAATTTATGAAGATAAATTCATGGAATCAACTGTATTTAGTGATACCTATGATGTTTTTTTAAGCTATTTACACTCTAATGATTCAGCAATATTAGACATCGGTTGTGGGCCAGGAAATATTACGAAATATTTATTGGATAATACTCCTGAACTTAACATATTAGGGATTGATATTGCTGATGAAATGTTACTACTTGCGAAAGAAAATAATCCCTCAGCTAATTTTAAATTAATGGATTGCAATAGTATTCATAACATCAATACATTATTTGATGGAATTATAAGCGGGTTCTGTCTTCCATATTTATCAAAAGAAGAAGTAAGTGTTTTTATTAAAAATTCGTATCAACTTCTAAATGTAAATGGCATTCTATACATAAGTACCATGGAGGATTCTTATGAAAACTCAAAATACGTTGGACCAAGTTCAGGCGAGAATGAAGCTATATATACCTATTATTACCCTGAAAATTATTTGAAAAAAGTTCTGCTTGAAAATGGTTTTAAAATATTAGATACCATACACAAAAAGCAATTAATAGAAAAAAATAACATTGAAGCTAAGGACATAGTTCTAATTGCTAAAAAATAGCTTCCTTATCCAAGGGAACTACAAAAACAGACTTCTGATTTTTCGGAAGATAAAAAATGAAAAATGAAATAAAAATATTCGCCCCTGCAACAATAGCAAACCTTGCATGTGGTTTTGACGTATTGGGATTAGCACTTGATAGTGTTGGAGATGAAATGATTATCAGAAAATGTGATGCGAAAGGTATATTTATCACAAAAATAATAGGCCAAGAATTACCTTTGGAAACCGAAAACAATGTGGCAGGAGTTGCTGCATTAGCGTTATATAAAAAATTAAATCTTGATTTCGGTTTTGAAATTGAGATTTATAAAAACATAAAACCTGGTAGTGGTATTGGTAGTTCTGCGGCAAGTTCTGCAGGAGCTGTTTGGGGAATTAATGAATTACTTGGCAAACCATTTTCAATATTAGAATTAACAAAATTTGCTATGGAAGGGGAACGATTAGCTAGTGGAAATGCACATGCCGATAATGTTGCCCCTGCCCTTTTTGGAGGAATAACATTAGTACGAAGTTATACACCACTTGATATCATAAAACTACCTTGTCCAAATAAATTGTATGCCACCGTAATTCATCCACAAATAGAATTAAAAACAGCGGATTCAAGAAAAATACTAAAACCCCAAATTAATATTAAAGACGGTATTATACATTGGGGAAATGTAGGTGCTTTTGTAGCTGGATTATACACCAATAATTATGACTTGATAGGAAAAAGTTTAGTTGATGTTGTTGCTGAGCCACAACGCGCCGATTTAATTCCACTCTATTATGAACTTAAAGATGCCTTGTTAAAAGAAGGAGTTCTTGGGGTAGGAATTTCCGGATCTGGGCCATCAATATTTGCTTTATCAAGAGGAAAAGAAATAGCTAATAAAGCAGCCAGAAAAATGCAATCCGTTTATGAAAAATTGAATATCGATTTTGATATACATATTTCAAAAGTGAATGAACAAGGAATAAAAATCATTAATAACTAAAGTAACAAGATGAATTACTACAGTTTAAATAACATACAAAACAAAGTTTCTTTTAGTCAAGCAGTAATTAAAGGGATTGCTTCGGACAAAGGATTATACTTCCCTGAAGAAATAAATCAACTACCAAAAGAGTTTTTTGATAAAATTGAGTATTTTTCTAATGAAGAAATTGCTTATCAAACAATAAAACAGTTTGTAGGAGTTGAAATTCCTGAACAAGCTTTAAAAACGATTATCAAAAAAACATTATCATTTGATTTCCCATTAGTTGAATTAACAAATAACAATTATGTTTTAGAATTATTTCACGGACCAACTCTAGCGTTTAAAGATGTTGGCGCACGTTTTATGTCTCACTGTTTAGGGTACTTCTCAAAAGAAAACAACAAAAAAACTACAGTTTTGGTAGCTACATCTGGTGATACAGGAAGTGCTGTTGCTAATGGTTTTTATAAAACACCAAATGTAGATGTTGTTATTTTATATCCCAAAGGAAAAGTGAGTCATATTCAAGAACTTCAACTAACAACACTAGGTAAAAACATTACAGCTTTAGCTGTTGATGGAACTTTTGATGATTGTCAAGCTATGGTAAAATCAGCTTTTATTGATGTTGAGTTGAATTCCCTACAGTTAACCTCTGCTAACTCGATAAATATTGCACGTTGGTTACCTCAAATGTGGTATTTCTTTTTTGCTTATAAACAGTTAAAGCAAAAAGATCAAGATATTATAATTTCAGTTCCTTCAGGAAACTTCGGGAACATTTGTGCAGGGTTATTAGCACAGAAATTAGGTTTGCCTATTAAACATTTTATAGCTAGTAACAATGCAAACAATGTAGTTACAGAGTATTTAAATAGTGGTATTTACACTCCAAAACCGGCACAGCAAACCATCTCTAATGCGATGGATGTTGGTAACCCAAGTAACTTTATTAGAATCAAAGAGTTATTTGAAGGGAATATCGAAAAATTAAAAGAAAATTTATCTGCCATAAGTTTTACTGATGAAGAAACAAGTAATGAAATTAAGCGCATAAAAAGAGAACATCAATACATTATGGATCCACATGGTGCTGTAGGCCAATTAGGATTAAATACATATTTAAAAAACACCTCAAATTCAATCGGAATCAGTTTAGAAACCGCACATCCAATTAAATTTTTAGATACTGTAGAACCAATAATAAACGAGAAAATTAAAGTTCCTAAACATATTGCCTCTATACTTGATAAAACAATAGTAAATACAGAAATAAGTACCTATAGCCAACTGAAAACGTTTTTATTAAATGTTGAAAAAATTGTATCTTTAAAGGACTAATATTTTAATTTAAAGTAACTCAGATATGGAAAATATAGATTGGAGTGTTTTCAATAAGAAAATTAAAATAAATACTACTTTAGAAAACGTCTATAAACATTGGACCACTCCTAAATTGTTATGTATTTGGTTTTTAAAAGGAGCTGTATATACTAATCAACAAGGAGTAATTAAAGCACAAAATGAACAATTGAAATCCGATGATTCTTATACTTGGAAATGGCATAATTATGATGGTGAAGAAAAAGGTATAGTTATAGAAGCCAATGGAAAAGATACTGTCGTTTTTTCATTTGCAGGTGAAACACAGGTAAAAGTTAATTTAACTGAAAAAAAGAATCAAGTACATTTAGAATTGATTCAATCAAATATTTCTACTGATGATGCCAATAAATTTAAAATATATTGTGGCTGTAGTAATGGTTGGACTTTCTGGTTAGCAAACTTAAAAGCTTATTTAGAACATGGAATTTTATTACACGAAACAGAACCAGGCAGTACAGACGATAAAATGTCATGTGATGAATATGTTAATGTATAATTACCTTATAACTATACTATAAAAACTTATATCTTATATCTAGTGAATATTGTTTGTGATTAACTAGTTTTTAAATAAATTAGCACTTATAAATTTTACACATTCAATTTAAAATGAGAAATACAGCTTTATCACACATACACGAGGCCTTAGGTGCTAAAATGGTTCCTTTTGCAGGTTATAATATGCCTGTTCAATATGAGGGAGTAACTGCAGAACATGAAACCGTACGTAAGGACGTTGGGGTATTTGATGTGTCTCACATGGGAGAATTTCATTTAAAAGGAGAAAATGCATTGGCATTAATTCAAAAAGTGTGTTCAAATGATGCTTCTAAATTAGTGGATGGTCAAGCACAATATTCTTGCCTTCCTAATTATGATGGAGGTGTTGTAGATGATTTAATTATTTACAGAATTTCTGAGCAAGAATATATGTTAGTTGTTAATGCGTCCAACATTGAAAAAGATTGGAATTGGATTTCTAAGCATAATGATTTAGGAGTTACTATGGAAAATAATAGTGATGATTACTCATTACTTGCCATTCAAGGTCCAAAAGCAGCTGAAGCGATGCAAAGCTTAACTGATATTGATGTAACTAACATGAAATATTACACTTTTCAAATTGGTAAATTTGCTGGTGTAAATGATGTTATTGTTTCTGCTACTGGTTATACAGGTTCTGGAGGGTTTGAAATCTATTTTAAAAATGAGGTTGCTGAAACTATTTGGACGAACGTATTTAAAGCTGGTGCTGATTTTGGTATTAAGCCAATTGGTTTGGCTGCTAGGGATACCTTACGTTTAGAAATGGGATATTGTTTATACGGAAACGATATTAGCGACACTACATCACCCTTAGAAGCGGGGTTAGGATGGATTACTAAATTTACTAAAGATTTCGTGAATTCAGATAATCTTAAAAAGCAAAAGGAAAAAGGTGTAGAACGTAAATTAGTTGCTTTTGAATTAGATGAAAGAGGAATCCCTCGTCATGATTATGATATTGTTGACGGTGAAGGAAATAAAATAGGGATTGTTACCTCTGGTACACAATCACCATCATTAGGAAAAGGAATAGGTTTAGGATATGTACCAATAACTTTTAAAGATGTTGGCAATAAAATATACATTCAAGTACGTAAAAAAGCCATTCCAGCAACAGTTGTTAAATTGCCTTTTTATAAAAAATAACTCACCAATGAGTTAATACCATTTTGTTTGAATAATCAGAATAGTATTAAAGCCTTTCGTTTAACTGAAAGGCTTTTTTATTGCTAATTAGCGAGCTTTTTAGTAGGTTTGTTACATAATGAATCATATTAAATAGACAATAGAAATGGGAAGAGCATTTGAACTAAGAAAAGGACGTAAAATGAAACGTTGGTCAGCAATGTCTAAAGCCTTTACACGTATTGGTAAAGATATTGTAATGGCTATAAAAGATGGAGGTTCAGATCCTGATAGTAACTCCCGTTTAAGAGCTGTTATACAGAATGCAAAAGCTGTTAACATGCCAAAGGACAATATTGAGCGTGCTATAAAAAAAGCTTCTGATAAAAATACTGAAAATTATAAAGAAGTACTATTTGAAGGGTACGCTCCTCACGGGATTGCCATTTTAGTTGAAACAGCTACAGACAATAATAACAGAACTGTTGCTAATGTTAGAGCTTGTTTTAATAAATGTAATGGAAACATGGGAACTCAAGGTTCGGTTGACTTTATGTTTGACAGGCAATGTAATTTTAAAATAAAAGATACTGGTTTTGATATAGAAGAATTAGAACTTGAGTTTATTGATTGTGGTGTTGAAGAAATTTTTGGTGAAGAACCAGATGAGAACGATGCTGAGCCAACAAAATCAATTATAATGTACGCTCCTTTTGAAAGCTTTGGAACTATTCAAAAAGAAATTGAAGAAAGAGGAATGGAAATTATCTCATCTGGTTTTGAACGCTTACCTCAAGTAACTAAAGAGTTAACCGAAGAGCAACAAGCTGATGTAGATAAGCTTTTAGAACGTTTAGAGGACGAAGATGACGTTCAACACGTATTTCACACTATGGCATAAAAAACAGTCAAAAACATTACTACACACGACAAACCCCTTATTTTAGAGGGGTTTTTTATTACCTCTAAAGATATTTTATACCTCTATAATAACTGGAGATTTATTAGCAGTTAGAACTGATTAAGTTATTATTATAAATCAAGCCTCATTATTATTTATTTGGAGATATTATAAAATTAATTATACGACTACAAATGATTACAAGTGACTACAAATGTTTACTACCCAATAAACACTAGTAAATACAGGTGTTTACCAGTATTTATAAAAAAATCACTACATTGACCATATAAAAGAAATAAACACCATTGCGTTTATTTACTTGTTGTGTTTAATTAAAAAAATACATGTTTATTAATCCTATTTATATTAAATGAAAGAATTAGACTTATTAATAAACGAAGCTTATAAATTATTCTCGGGAAACAAAATCAATGATAATCTTGACGCTTGTGACGTTTGCTGTTTAAACAAGGAAGAAGTAGATAGTCTTAAATCAATTGAACTAAGAAAAATACCACTAAAACTATTAACTGAATACCAAAATGCTGCAAAACCTGAGGTATTAAATATCATCGAATTAAAGTATTTTGCGCCTAGATATTTAGAACTTTTAAAGAATTTTCAATTTCCAGCTATCGAGCCTTTACTTTCATTAACTAGGTTTGGATATTTTACAGAAGTTGATTGGGCTATCGAAGAATGGATACTTTTGAATAATTTTTCTAGGTTATATTTTAATCGTTATTTAAATCAAGATATAAACGAGCCATGTAATATATCAACCATTGAAGTACTTCTTATGTTTTATAAAGGGAACTTTGATTTAGAATATCTACTTAAAGAATGGGAAACACAATCTTCGAATGAAAGTATATTTTCTTTCAATGAACTATTAGGAGATATCGACTTCGAAAACAGAGAAAAGCCTATGGTTAAAGATGCTTTTTCAGATGAAAAGTTTAGTAACATCATTTGCGATTGGATATTTTCTAATTCTGTAAAAATCAAATTCCGAGAAGAGTTAAAGAAAGCTCTTTCTGGAACTAATTTATTTTGGTGTGATTTAGATAAAGAAAAATTAAATAATCATTACGCATTATTGATGGAATAAAAAACTACACACAACAACACCTATAAATAATACGGCTTTAGTGTTTAAACCTAAATCTTGTGTATATTTACAAATATCGCCAAATCTTTTAATTTGGCTTTTATAAAGCGACAAGCTAAAATCAAAACAAAAAGTTTATGGCTTGTGGCGACACGAAAATCCGAGGATTTTCTGCACCGTACTATTCATAGCTAAACGTTGTAGCACATTAACACAAACCTTATGAACAAAACACTAAATCTATTTTTTTTCTTAATAATTTTAAGTTCTTGTCAAGAGAAAAAAAAATATGATGACAGAGATCAATTATGCAAAGTACTTGGTGAAATGACCATAAATGATCAAAAATATCGTGGTTTACCAGAAATGATAGACCCATTTTTTCGTGTGTTAGATTCTTTACAAGAAGTTAATAATATCTCTAACGCTGATTATGGCAAATTAACTACTGAAGAGCAATTAGAATGGGGAAGAAAAGCAAGAGCAATATCAGAAAAAATACCACAGATGAGTGAACAAAAACAAGATTCACTAATGCAGTTGCAAATAAAATTAGATAATATAAACACTGAATTGTTAATTGATGTAACAAAAGAAATTGGCTGGGTTTCCAAACAAAGTCTTGGATGTAAAGAATATGTTTCAACTTGGATAGTTTTTAGACATTCTCAAAGTCAATATTGGAAAGAAATAAGAGAAATCATTGAAAAAGAAAAAGCAGGAGGAGAACTTCTACCAAATGAATATAATATAATTGATAATCACATAAAGGGAAGGCCATAATTTAAAAATAAAAAATAACGTGTTACAACAACGTGTATAAAACATAGCTTATAAATGCTAAACCGAAAGGTCTACTCCTATTTAGAAAGTTCCGCCAAATTTTTAATTTGACTTTTGAAATAGAAAAGATAAAAACAAAATATAAAAATTCGGCTCTGTGCTTTACCCGAAATGTAGTACATTTAAACACGCTACGTTTCATACACAAACCGTTACCCACAATCATAAAAATGAAATCAAGATACACCAAACCCTATTTTTTATTTTGGAGTTCTATTCCAATTATAATACTAATTGGGTTATTGACAGACCATGAAACATATGACCTTAATGTTCATGATACTTATTTTATAATCGCAAAATTTCATATCGCAATATTGACTTCTATCCTTTTTGGGACAATCGGACTTGGATATTGGATTATGGCAAAACTAGACCGAAAAACATCTAAGTGGATGAGTATAATTCATACATCATTAACTATTGGTGGACTTTTCCTTATTTGGACTCTTTCCTCTTTAAATCTTAATAGTAAATCTGGGTCTGGAATTGCAATATTTGACTCAATTGACTTTCTAGAATTATTGATTTTTCTAATTGCATTAATTGCAATCCTAGCTCAGATATTGTTCCCTATCAACTTGGTATTATCAATATTTCGAAAAAAAACTAAAAACTGTGGGTAACAACACCTATAAAATAATACGGGTTTTGGCGCTTAAACCGAGGGTTTGTGTATCTTTACATAGTCGTCAAACCTTTTAGTTTGGCTTTTATAAATCGACAAATTAAAATCAAAACAAAAAGCTATTGTCTTGTGCCGACACGAAAATCCGCGGATTTTCTGCCCCGTACTATTCATAGCTAAACGTTGTATTTAATTAAAAAAAACAACTGTAAAACTCCTTCAATTGGAACGATAAAATAAGAGCTTTAAAAGGAATAACTTAAGGTTTTGGTGGTTATCTAATGCTAATTAGGTAACTAAATTATTTAGGAGAGTTCTGCGTTGCAAATGATAATTTGTAAAAGTAGAATCGATTAAATGATTTACTAAAGTTATGGAAAAAAAATGACAAAGTCAACTCTAAAAAGCTTTAAAACAACTGAGTACCAAAACCTTAAGTTATGAGTTTTTTTCTTTTTATCATTTTAAAACTAGTCCTAATGACTGACCATATACCCGTATATATTCAATAATTATCCCTAGCAATTGAAGTCCTTTTGTCCTTATTATTTTGCTGTTTTTTTGAACTACGTCTTTTTCTTTTTACTTCGTTAATAGCAGTATCATAAATCATAATGAAGAAATTTTGTTACTTTTGAAAAAGAAAAAAACTAAACACAACAAGCTGTATATTGCATTATTAAAATAACGCACCATACACCTAACGTTGTGCATAATTAAAAAAAAATAAATGAAATCAAAATTCCCAGGCTATTTTAAACTGGCAGATAAGGAAATAAATGAACTTTGGAAAAATGCTTTATTTACTTTAGACGCGAATATTTTACTCAATTTATATCGTTACTCTGATGAAACTAGAGAAGAGTTTTTAAAAATATTAAATAAATTAAAAGAACGAATATGGATACCCCACCAATCTGCTCAGGAATTTTTCAATAACCGATTAGGAGTTATTAGTCAACAAGAAAAATCTTACGAAGAAACTATTTCTTCTTTAAATACAATTGAAAAGGAGTTTCATAATTCAAGACAGCATCCATTCCTTTCTGATAAACTTCTCAAAAAATTCACATCTCTAAATAAAGAAATCTGTAAGCAATTAGAGGACAATAAAGAATTTCATAAAAAAAGAATTACAGAAGACGATATACTAGAAAATATTGAATCCTTATTTGACAAAAAAGTTGGTGATGAATTTACTCAAGAAGAACTTCAAGAAATTTGTAAAGAAGGTGAATTAAGGTTTAAGAACAAAGTTCCTCCCGGGTATAAAGATTCTAGCAAAAGCGATAGTACAGACCTAAATTCAAGAAAATATGGTGATTTCATTGTTTGGAAACAAATAATTCAAAGATCTAAGAAACTTAAACAAGGAGTGGTTCTTCTAACTGATGATAGAAAAGAAGATTGGTGGGTTAGATTTAAGGGAAAAACAATTAGTCCACGACCAGAACTTATTAAAGAATTTGAATTAGAAACTGAACAATCCTTTCATATGTATCAATCTGATAGATTTTTAGAATTTGCTCGTGATTTTCTAAATGAAAAAGTAGACGAAAAAGCAATTGAAGAAATTCGTGAATTAAGGCGGTTGGATGAACGAAGACGAATGATGAATTTACGTAAAGAGGAAGAATACATGAAGTATAGTCAGGCTCGGGAATCTTTAATGAAGGAAAGGATTAACCTAGAAGAAGAATTAAACTATATGCATGAAAAAAGGAACCGTTTAAAAAACTCGATTGACGAACAATATTTAATATTAGACAATTCTGACCCATCTGAATTTGATGAAAGACAACTTTCCCGATTAAAGCATGAGTTAAAAATGTTCAATTCTAAATCAGATGAAATTCGAATGCGTCTTATGTCGCTCAAAGAACAAGAACATAAAGAAAGAATCATGAGGAATAAAACTATGCACAACAACACCTATAAATAATACGGATTTTGGTATGTAATTCGGGACGTAAATGTATATTTACATAATCGCCAAACCTTTTAATTTACTCACCTCAATTTTATTTAATTTAAGGGTGTTCATGATTTGAAAATTGGCTTTTATAAAACGACAAAATTAAAAACAAAATCTAAAAGCTCATGGCTTGTGACGACACGAAAATCCGCGAATTTTCTGCCCCGTACTATTCATAGCTAAACGTTGTACATAATCAGAATGAGCGAAAGAAATACTTCCTTTTTTCAAAGTTTATTAAATGAACAAATAGACAAAGACATTGTCGAAGTAATTGATAATAGTTATATAAATCATTTATTTAATGTTTCTTTTGAAATACCACAGAACTGGAATTTTATTCATTTGGAAAAATTCAATGAGTTAGCTTGCAAACAGACTTTTAAGTATTCTTATGAAGACTTAAAGGAATTTATGTTTAGCTCAGAATGCTCTACTTTCTGTGTAGCTACAAAATACGATCCTGATTCGGACGAACACGATGGTATTATCTCTCCAACAATAAACTTTGGTATAATTTCAAAAGACCTAAATAATAGAAACATATCACTTCTAGAATACGCCTTACAAATTGATATTGATGAACAATATTCTATTCTTAAAGATTTTAAAATATTAAGTAAAGGAGAAGTTTATTGCAAAAATGGCTTTGAACATATCAGTATTGACACTGAATACTTATTTGAGCACCCTGAATTAGACAAAGGAATTATGGTCGAATTGACTATTCTTAATGTAGAATTTGGTGATTTTTTCCTTGACTTTAGTATGACTCAATGCAAATACCAAGGTGAAACTGCTAATAAAGAATTTAATACTTTTATTAAATCTATAAACTTGAAAACATGAAAATAGATAAAAAAACAAAATTATTCCTAGTATTTCTGTTTTGGGGGGCAATTTATTTGTTCATAAGAATTCAAAAATTAGAAGTTGATAAACACCCTTTATACAAACCACTAATGGGAGTTATTTTACTTGGTCACATTGGTTATGAAGGAATCTATAAAAAGAACAAAATACAATCTAAGAAAAAGGAAGTCAAAAAAAAGCACCTTAACGAGCTAAATTCAGAAATAGAGAATTATAAGCCAACAATAAAATCTGAAAGTGTACCTAATGAATTGGTCTATCTAATTCCTTTAGTTGAAAAATGGGGACTTAACAATAATATGCTAAGAGAGGAATTATATGATAAGGCTTCAAAAAAAGAACTTTTAGAATTAAAGTCCATCGAAAATAAACGTGAAGATATTGAAAACTGGATTAAAGTAGAATCTGAAAATGATACACTAAATTCATCTGAAGCTTTTGATTTGACACTTAAGGCATATGATGACTTAGGTTTATGGACATGGAATTAAAAACTATGTACAACAACACCTATAAATAATACGGGTTTCTGTGTATAATTCAAGACGTAAGTGTATATTTACATAGTCGCCAAATCTTTTAATTTGGCTTTTATAAAACGACAAAATTAAAATCAAAATCTAAAAGCTCATGGCTTGTGTCGAGACGAAAATCCGCGGATTTTCTGCCCCGCACTATTCATAGCTAAACGTTAGGTGCAATACAATCATAATCGAAAAATGAAATCACAAACCTATAAAATCATAGAAAACAATAAAGTTTTAGTGAGTGAAAAAAATTATGATTCAAGTAACAATGTAATCAATCTTAAAGATTACTCAATAAAGCCATTTTCTGAAAAAAAATTCACTTATAACTCCTTCAACATGCTAATCAGTGAACTTGAAATTAGTGATGGGAAGATTTTAAATAAAATTGAAAATACATTTGACGAAAACCAAAACCTTATTGAAAGTAAAATTTATTTTGGAAATGAAATTTATGAAAAAATATCAACTGAGTTTAACGAGGTCGGATATATAAAAACAACCTATCAAGAAGGTATCGAGATTGAACGGATGGAAAGAATCAATAACGGTAAAAATTTTGAAAATAAATTTTACGAAGAAAATGAATTAGTAGAAATTCATAAGTATCAATATGAGTCTTCACCCAAAACAGGGATAACTAAAATTTTTGATTCTCAAAATAATCTACTAGCGATTAGAAATGAATACTTTGATTCAAATGATTATATCCTCAAGTTCGAAGAATTCAATGCTAATGAACAATTGATGGAAGAATCAATATATGAAAGAGAAAATGAATTGATATTAAAAGAGACTCAGAGAAACTTTTATAATGGAGCTATTGAATATATAAGCACATACGAATATGATTTTAAAAAGAACTTAATTCGGAAAGAAATAAGGGCTATAAATAAGAGTTTAGTCAGCGCTAACCACAACAGCTATGATGAAAAAAATCGCTTAATCGAGGAGAACCGTATCTCTAATGGAGAAAATGTGAAATATCAACATATCTATTCAAATTAAAAAAAGCACCTAACAACACCTATAAAATAATACGGGTTTTGGTGTGTGATTTTAGAAGTAAGTTTATCTTTACTCAGTCACCAAATCTTTTGATTTGGTATTTAACAATAAAAAAGTAAAAACAAAATACAAAAGCTTATGGCTTGTGCTAACACGAGAAGTCACCACTTCTCTACTCCGTACTATTCATAGCTAAACGTTGTAAACCATATGAAATCGATTCAAATATATTTAGCTTTAATCTTGTACGTATTTTGTTACGCTACTTATGGACAGACTGAAACGGATGAGAAAAAAAAACCAATGCATCCCAATCTAATTTCTCACTTTATTGAAATGAGACAATTAATGGAAGATGACAATATTAAACACGTCGACTCAATTTCAGGATATAGCATTGTTATTCCCCTATGGTGGAGTATTAGAGAAAGTTCTCACCCTAATTTATTTAGTGGATTATTCCCTAGAACTAAAGGTATTGTAAACGCTTTAGCATTTAAAGTTTATCACAAGAAAAGACATTTTGATTTATTAGACTTTGAAAACTGGATAATAAATGATTATGAAAACGGAGAATCACCTAAATGGTCTGACAAACATGAATTAATTTCAAAAAAGGAGATATGTGATTTTTCAGACATTGGTAAAGCTTATAAAGTAAAACTATTATTTAAAGGTAAAACATATGTTTGTTGCTATATCATGGTTGAAACTTCAAATTCATATTTATGGATAGATTTTACTGCAACGACTGAGACTTATGAATTGAATTTTGAAAAGTTTAAAAGTCTAATGGAAAATTATAAAACTATCTAATAATAAAAACGGTTTACAACAACACCTATAAATAATACGGGGTTTGGTGTTTGAAATCTAAAGCTTGTGTATATTTACATTCATCGCCAAATCTTTTAATTTGGCTTTTATAAAACGACAAAATTAAAAACAAAACTTAAAAGCTCATGGCTTATGTCGATACGAAAATCTGTGGATTTTCTGCCCCGTACTATTCATAGCTAAACGTTGGGCAGCATAAAAAATATGATAGTATTAGGATGGATATTGGTTATAATAATTTCACTTATTCTTTTTGTCTATTTGTACTATTTCATTCCTCTAAGGGGTAAAGAGCAAGGATTTGAGTATGTGAGTGTAAATGAAGACGGTAGTGTTTGGGAATTAACGCGGTCGGAAAGAGGGTATCTTACTGAAAAATTTGACCCTACAGATAGTGGCAGGC
>Ga0209291_1000317_pt1 | contig 47009 bp, 42 predicted proteins | sample GOMGulsemesocosm_FD_184633 | JGI IMG/M metagenome (GOLD analysis project Ga0209291, IMG submission 184633) | Methane-oxidizing microbial communities from mesocosms in the Gulf of Mexico - GOM9B Gulf of Mexico (SPAdes) (version 2) | ecosystem: Environmental > Aquatic > Marine > Cold seeps...
CGAAAACAGGGAACTACACTATTGTATTTCAGTACTTAGGATACAAAACTTTAAAAAAGGAAATTTCAATCACCAAATTACCCCATACACTTGATATCACTTTAGAAGAAAGTGAAGTTTCCTTAGATGTGGTAAACATCAATACTAAAACCGATCCTGCATTAGCGATAATTAAAAAAACCATCGCCCAACAAAAACAAAATCTATCTAGAATAAAAGAATACACTTGTGATTTTTATTCTAAAGGAATTTACAGTATAAAAAATGCACCTAAAAAGATGTTTGGGCAAGATATGGACGATTTTTTTGTGGGCTTAGATTCTGCTAGAAATGGAATTGTGTATTTATCAGAAACCATGTCGAAAATAAAGTTTAAAGCTCCAAATAACTTTAAAGAACACATGTTGGCCTCTAAAGTAAGTGGACGTAAACAAGGTTTTAGTTATAATTCGGCTTCTGAATTTAATTTCTCATTCTATGACAATACTATTGAATTAGAAGAAACTGAAGTAATTTCTCCATTAGCAAAATTTGGGTTTTCTTACTACAACTATACTTTAGAAGATTTATTTTATGAAGATGGAGTTGCTATAAATAAAATAAAAATCACTCCAAAAAGGCCCCAAGACAAAGTATTTGAAGGATACATATACATTGTTGATGAGCAATGGGAATTGTATGGAGTTGATTTAAAAGTAACAGGTAAGCAATTGCAAAGTATTGCTTTTGAAGAAATGGTGATTAAGCAAAACTTCAGAAACGATCCTAATCATGATTTCTGGATCATGATTTCACAAACCATGGATTTTAAATTCAAGTTCTTAAAATTGCAGGGAGACGGAACTTTTACTGCTATGTATCGTAATTATAACTTCAACCCTGAATTCGATAAAAAATCATTTACTAAGGAAGTCTTTTTGGTTCAAAAGGGAGCTAACAAAAAAGAAGAGTCCTATTGGGAAACTAGCAGGCCAATTCAATTAACTCAGGTTGAAAAAAAGGATTACAAATTTAAAGATAGTGTACAAGTTATTCGCGAATCAAAAGTATATCTAGACTCCATTGACAAAAAGAACAATAAATTTAAACTAGGCGACTTATTAATGGGTTATTCCCGTAGAAATAGTTACGAAAAATGGTCGTGGGGAGTACGTTCTCCTTTACTAGCATTGCAATACAATACGGTGCAGGGTTGGAATAGTGATGTGAATTTATATTACTTCAAATGGAATAAAGAAAAAGGTAGTAGAACCAGTTTATCTACTAAAATAAATTATGGATTATCTGATGAACAATTTAGATTATCAGGTAATTTCTATAAAATGTTTAATAGCTTTTCAAAACCTGTTTTAAGTATTTCTGCGGGTAGAAAACTAAATCAGTTTAATAGCTCTGAACCTATAAAACCTATTGAAAATTCAATAAGCACCTTGTTTTTCGAACATAATTATGCGAAATTTTATGATAATAGTTTTGGGAAAATTTCTTTTGGAAAAGAACTATTTAACGGTTTTAGAGCTACGCTATCTGCCTCTCATGAAATTAGAAAACCTGTTATTAACACCACCGATTATGTGATTTTAAATGATGAAAATAAAAACTATACCTCCAATAATCCCTTAGCACCAAGTGACTTCTCTCCTAGTTTTAAAAAACACAACATCAGTAAATTAAAATTAAACGCACAATATAGGTTAGGTCAAGAGTATAGCACGTACCCTGACGGAAAATACAATAACAGCTACAGTAGTGAAAAACCATTATTCCGCGTTGGTATAGAAAGTGCAGTTGCAGCGAGTAATTCTGATTATAAATACAGTTTATTTACAGGAGAAATATCGCAAAAAATAACACTATCAAACAAAGGAAAATTCCGATACAATGTAAGTGGTGGATTATTTGCTGATGCTGATAAAGTTTCTTTTATCGACTATAAACATTTTAATGGTAATCAAACACATTTTACACAAAGTAATCAGTTAAAAAAGTTTGCTCTATTACCTTATTACTCTTTAAGCACGAATAAGAATTATGCGGAAGTTCACACAGAACACAACTTTAAAGGATATGTTTTAGGAAAAATTCCATTATTAAATAAATTAAACTTCAACTTAGTACTCTCTAGTCATATTGCTATTTTAGAAGGAGACAAACCGTACAGCGAATATGCTGTAGGACTAAGTAATATTGGCTGGGGGAAAGTTAGAATATTAAGAGTTGATTTTGTAAAATCATTCCATAACGGCATTTCAGAAACCGGATTTCTATTCGGAGTAAAATTAAACTAATTATAAAAACTTGATTAACGAAATACAAACAGCCAATAAGTGCCATTATTGGCTGTTTATTAAAATCCGCCTCTGAGCGGATTTTGCAATAATATTTGGTCATTATCAACGTTATTAACAAACTAGATTCAATTGTATTAATAAGCAACATCTAAAATCCAATTACACTATATAAAACACCTATGTTCAAATATTTTTTTTCTTTCATATTCATAATATTATACTCTTCATTAACAACTGCTCAAAACCAACGAGATATAATTGTTCATGATTCTCTTTCATATCTAGTAATGTACACAAACTATCCACTTGCTAAAAAAAGAGTTTTAAAGCTTGAAGAAAAATACGGCTATGAGCCAGAGTTAAAACACCTTTTAATTACGGAAAGCTTTAGAAACAATGACTTAGCGTTTTTCAAAAAAGAACTAACTGTTTTAGTAGAAAAATATGGGTTTCAGCTAATCTACTTAAAGGAAACTGAACCATATTATACCGCTATTACAGAAGGAGAACTATTTAGTTGGTTTAAAACAATGTATTTAGAGAAGCATTTTATATGGATGAAAAACAATTTTGATAAACAATTAGATTTAAAAAAACTCAATGACATTAGAGACAAGGATCTCTTAATTAGGAAGTACACCAATTTATTCTCTCGTAAACTTGAATTTGACTCTATTCAGAATAGCAACAAGCACAAAGTAATGAGTGAACTTGACTTTGAAAATATTGCTGACTTATACCAGATTACTCAAAAACGGAAAAAATATCCTACTGGTAAATCTTTTGCATTAATACAGCGTAATTTTGGAATAGCTGAAATGCATAATATCCAGGCAAAAGAAAACTTTGATCGCTTTTGGCTACTGTTTTATCCCTTTTACAAAAAGGCATATTTAAATAACGAAATCAGTTATATTTATTTTAAGAACTATGATAGTTATAGTTATGTCCATCATGGCTATCAAGAATTTGGCTTATTAAATATTGAAGATATTCCTGATACGTACATGACTTCGGGGTTAAAAGAAATTCCATTAAAGAATTTTGACTTTTATTTTAAAATATTAAAAGAATTCAATTGGAATTAAACATCCTTTTAAAAGCATTTAAAATCCGCCATTGTGCGGATTTTTTACATCTGAAGAATAACCTGTAAAATAATTTTTACAAAACTGTAACAATCGTGGCTCTATGTTGTCTCTATAATAACTAACTAAATTAATGATCACAAAAAACACAATTCAACTCATACAGCAATGTAAGCTGAATAACCAACAGGCTCAAATGAGTGTGTATAATTTGTATTGTGATGCGATGTATACTATTGCTTTTAGAATTGTACAAAACTCTTTTGAAGCCGAAGATATTATCCAAGAAGCGTTCTTAAAAGCCTTTGACGAATTACACAAATTAAATGAAGTAAAAGCTTTTGGGAGTTGGTTGAAAAAGATAGTAGTTACCAAAGCCATCAATCTGCTAAAAAAGGGGAATAAAATACAGTTTACTAAGTTAGAAAGGATTGAAGATAAACTAGAACAAGCTGAGGAACCTATTGATTTAACAGACGCTAAAGTTCAAGAAATATTTTCTCAAATAAAAACCTTAAAGCCAAATTACTGCTTACTATTAACCTTACATTTCGTAGAAGGGTTTGATTATGATGAAATAGTAGAAATTACCGGAATTAGCTACAGCAACTGCAGAACAACCATTTCAAGAGCCAAAGAAAGCTTGCGAAAAAAATTATACGCTCATGCATAACGAAAACAAAAACATCCAAGACTTCTTTCATCAAAACAAAGATGAACTGAATATTGAAAAAATGAACACAGGACATAGTGCTCGTTTTTTAGAAAAACTACAAGTAACTAAAGAGCCTGTTAAAAAAACAGCATGGCGTTATTATGCTGCTGCAATAGTCATATTATGTATTGCTACTTCATTGTTATTTCAAACTGAACAAAATGATACTCCTATTATAGTAAAAACAACTAATACTAACTTTACAGAAGAAGTGGCTAATGCTCAATTTCATTTTGAAGGAGTCATTAAAAATGAGTTGGTAAAAATTGAATTAGAACGAAACGAAGACACACAAAAAATTATAGAAGATGCTCTTAATAAATTAAAAGCATTAGAAACGGAACAACAGAACTTGCAAGAACAGTTGAATATTAGTTACGACAAACGAATTGTAAAAGCACTGATTAACAATTTTCAGTACCGTATACAATTGCTAGAAAACGTAATGACACGAATTGAGATTACTAAAGAAATTAAAACACTTGAAAATGAAATTATTTAAAACTAATCTTTTCGCTATTTTATTATTACTTCCAGTATTAACAATAGCCAATACAGAGAAACGAACAGGAAAACACACTAAAGAGAAAAATATTCATAAAGAGTTTACAGCTACTTCAAATCCTGAAGTAAAAATTGAAAACTTATATGGGAATGTCGATATTACTTCATGGGAAGGAGATAAAATAATTATAGATACTCAAATAATTATTAATGGTGATAATCAAAACGAAGTCCTTAATGGATTAAAAAAAGTATACATTACTTTTGATATGAATACTAAGAAAAATACTTTAACAGTTAACACTCATGGCACCTCAGAAGTTAAAATTCATAGAGAGATTCATTATCAAATAAAAGTACCTAAAAACTGTCCTCTAAACGTATACAATCAGTTTGGAAACATCAATATTGATGAAACTGAGGCTAACGCAACTCTGATGGTTGGCTATGGTAATTTAATAGCAGGGAAATTAAAGGGTCCTAAAACTAAATTGTATTTTGGGTACTCAACAAGTTCTTCCGTTGAATATGTAAAAGATGCCTATATATGGGGGAGCTTTAGCGATTATAAAATTGGAAAGTCAGAATCAATTTTATTAGAAAACCTGCATTCTTCAAACACTATTATTAATGAAGTTAAAAACTTTAAGTTTAAAAAATGTAGTTATGGAACAGTTGTGGTTAATAACGGAACGAATACCATAAACGGAAATGGCGAATATTTAACAACTATCGTTAATGAGTTTTCTGGAAAAGAAATAGATATTAAGTCTGAATTTGGAGCCATAGAAATTAAAAAATGGAATTCCTCAAAAATGAATTTTGATATTCACCAAGCAAAATTATCATTAGGATATTCAAATACAATCCCATTTAATTTGGATTTAGAAATTAATAGCTGTGCTAGTTTCACAACGTCAGTCTTAAATTATTTACCGAAATCATTTAATAAAAATGTCACTAAAAAAGACAAAAAAGGTTCTTATAGCTTCTATCACTTAAATGAAGATAAAAACCAAATATCAATTGTAATGACAAAAGGAATCCTACGTTTTAACAAAACAGAAAATCCTATTGCCAGAAAATAATACAGCAATATAAATTGCTAATTATAGAAAAATCCGCCTCTGAGCGGATTTTTCTATAATATTTAGTACATTATCATCGTTATAGACAAAATGTAATACAATGATTCAAAAAATATACACTTTACTGTTCTTACTAATCAGCACTATTAGTTTCGGGCAAATAACTATACAAGATAAAGACACTAAAGAGCCTGTATCTTTTGCTACTATTTCATTCGGAAATGGGAATGGATTATTTGCTGATGATGAAGGGAAGTTCGTATTTACCAAAGAATTGTACAAAGACATAGATTCGCTTCATATCACTTCAATAGGCTATAAAGAATTACATCTAACAACCGAAGATTTAGCGCAAACCATTTTGCTAGAACCTCTTGCCAATCAATTACAAGAAGTTATTGTACAAGTAAAACCTAAAGGGAAGTTCAAAATGAGAAAATTGAAACCAACTGTTCATGAAGATTATTTCAAATGTTGGCTTCCTACCATTGAATCAGAAATAGCGGTGTTTTTTTCTAATGAGAACAAAAAAACAAAACAAATCACCAAATTATACTTACCTGTAAAAACAGAAGCTGCTGATTGGAGTAAGCGTAAAAGAGCCAAAACTAAAAAACGTTCATTTTCGACACTTTTTAAAGTCAATTTTTACGAAAATGAAGATGGCTTACCTGGGGATGTGCTTAGTTACGAAAAAGTGATTTTTAGAGTTACACAAGAAAGTGAATCAGTATATGAACTAGACATTAAAGAACATGATATTTTTATTCCTAAAAAAGGGATATTTGTTTCCATACAAATTTTAGGGTATACTAATAAACTTGGCAAACTATTACCTAACAAAAAATATCAAGAAGTTAAAACCCGCAAGGGAATTGTAAAAGTCTCTACTACTTTCCGCCCTTTACTCCCTTTTACGGATGAAATTCCTAACAAAAAGACCTATACCAAACGTATCTTTTTAGATAACAATAAATGGATTCGTTTTGAAAAGAAAAATGTTTCTAACAATAAATTGTTAGCTGCTGGGCTTAACAATTATGGTATGGGTATGGAAATGAAAGTGTATCAAGGAAAATAACAGCAAACCCTTCATTTTAATAAAGATTATTGCTCAACTTATAAAAGGTTTATATTTACCGATATTATTTAAAAAACAAATACATTATATTGAATTTCACTTCAGAAGACATTGTTCAAATTGAAAACAAAGGATTAACTGCTGAGAAAGTAATTTCTCAAATACAGCTTTTCAAAACAGGAATTACACCTACAAATTTGAAAGAGGCCGCAACAATTAATAACGGAATACTAAACTTTAGCGACACTGAAAAAACTACGTTTATAAATTATTTTGACTCACAAAAAGAAAAGGTTTCTATTTTACAATTTATACCTTCTTCTGGAGCAGCTTCAAGAATGTTTAAATTCTTATTTAAATTTCTAAAAGAATTCAATTCAAATAAAGAATCCATAAATTCATATATAAACAAAAACAAAGTTCCTGAAATGACCTTGTTCTTGTTTGGATTAGAGAAGTTTCCTTTTTATCAAAAAGCAAAAACCTTACTCCCCAGTAATTATGAATTACTAACTGATGATGAAAAAGCTATTGCTTTTGTAAAGGTAATTCTTGACAAAGAAAAGTTGAACTACGGTGAACAACCTAAGGGATTACTTCCATTTCATCAATACAAAAATGAAATATCTACGGCGTTTCAAGAACATCTTTTTGAAGCTGCATCATACGCTTCTAACCATAATAATGCTAAATTACATTTTACCATTTCAGAAAACCATAAAGGTAAATTTGAACAAGAATTGAATACGATTCAAGAACATATTTCCATAAAAACTAATTGTACTTTTGATATTTCATTTTCTTTTCAAAAAAATGAAACCGATACCATTGCAGTTACACCAAAAAACGAACTTTTCAGGGAAGAAGATAACAGTTTGTTATTTCGTCCATCGGGACATGGTGCATTAATTGAAAATTTAAATGAGGTAAATGAAGATCTTATATTCATAAAAAACATTGATAATGTTGTTGCTGCTAACCTTAGCGAAACTGTAGCTTCCTATAAAAAAATGTTAGGAGGTGTACTCTTAAAGACACAGGATCAAGTTTTTACTTACCAACAAAGGTTAGAAAAAGAAACTATTGATGAAAAAGAAATTATTATTATTGCCAACTTTTTAATCAATAATTTAAATATTGTTGTCAATCCAGAATTTGAAAAATATTCAAAAAAATATCAAATAGAATATTTAGTCGAGAAACTACATCGCCCAATTCGTATTTGTGGAATGGTTAAAAACGAAGGCGAACCCGGAGGAGGTCCTTTTTGGGTAAAAAGTGAAAACGGGATTATATCACTTCAAATAGTTGAAAGTGCTCAAATAAATAAGAAAGACAAGTTACAGAAGGAAATCATCAAAAACGCCACACATTTCAACCCTGTAGATTTAGTTTGTGGAATTAAGAATCATAAAGGTGAAAAGTATAATCTTTTGGAATTTGTTGATGTAAACACAGGGTTTATTACTTCAAAAACCAAATTAGGAAAAGACCTAAAAGCATTAGAATTACCTGGTTTATGGAACGGTGCTATGGCAAACTGGAACACCATTTTCGTAGAAGTTCCTCTTAAAACCTTTAACCCTGTAAAAACGGTAAATGACTTACTAAAACCTGCACATCAAGCATAGTTTGAACTCAGGAATCATCATAAAGGAATGTGTATTTAAAGCCGTGAGAAGTTCAGGTGCTGGAGGCCAACATGTAAATAAAGTTTCTTCCAAGATTGAATTGACTTTTAATGTTTCAACTTCAACAGGGCTAACAGATAGAGAAAAAGAATTACTCTTTAAAAATCTTCAGCATAAAATCACTAAAACAAGCACCTTACTCCTACAATGCTCTGAGAGTAGAAGTCAACACAAAAACAAGGATTTTGCTATAAAAAGATTGCTATTGCTTTTAAAAAAAAACTTAGTTATTCCTAAGAAACGAGTTGCTACCAAAACACCTAAAAGTGTAATCCGTAAACGACTGAAAAGCAAAAAACATAATGCCGAAAAAAAAAGCAACAGAAAAAAGCCGCCTACTGATTAAATATTTTACGTCTTAATTATAAACTCGTACAATATTCCCACTTTGTTCAACTCTATAAGCTCTCAAACAATTTCCAGTAACACCAGCAGTTTGTTGCCCTGTTAGTAATTGGTACTTGTTCCCATCATCACATTCGCAACTTAACTCTATTCCAGACAAAGTCATTAAAGAACAACTACTTGGTCCGTGGGCAGGATCACTAGCTTCAAATGCAACTATTGAACTCCCTGTATTGTATAAATAAATTCCTTTTACACTAAAACCTCCAACATACAGCGTATTTCCAGCAAACTGTAACCCACTATATTGTGGCAAATTTAAATTAATAGTAGTACCTGTATCAAAGCCATAATTTGGTAATAATACACTTACACATCCATTTTGAACATCATCATCTTTTTTACAATTACCTAAAAGTAATATTGTAAAAATGCATATAAAAATCTTTTTCATTTGTTTGTCTTTATTGTTTTCTATAAATCATACACAACAACTATATAATCCTTCTAGCGTTACGGTAAATTTATTGCCACGCATGTTACAGCTGTAGCATTTTTAGTGAGTTCAAATTTACAATAAATGCTAAATTTTACTATATTTGTTTATAGAAATCCTGTTTTTAACGGGATTTTTTATGTTATAGTATGTAACAGAACAGTAAATTCTCTCATAAAGTAAAGCTTCGAGGGATGAAATAACGATATAATTTTGATCGATGTAAGCATCGAGATATTAAAACCCAATTGAGGGGAATAAAAAATGATATTATGAGTAACGTATCTTATTATAGTGAAGAAGGATTAAAAAACTTAAGAGACGAATTAAACCAATTAAGAGATGTTGAGCGCCCAAAGGCTTCTCAAGCAATTGCTGAAGCAAGAGATAAAGGTGATTTATCAGAAAACGCTGAATACGATGCAGCAAAAGAAGCGCAAGGAATGTTAGAAATGCGCATTGCAAAATTAGAAACAGTAGTTTCTAATGCACGGATTATTGACGAATCTCAATTAGACCTTTCTAAAGTATTAATTCACTCAAAAGTAAAAATTAAAAACCAACTAAACGGAATGGAAATGGTGTATTCCTTGGTTGCAGAAAGTGAAGCTGATTTAAAAACAGGTAAAATCTCAGTAAGCTCACCAATTGGAAAAGGTTTATTAGGAAACTCTGTTGGAGATATTGCTGAAGTACAAGTACCAAATGGAGTTATGAAGTTTGAAATTTTAGAAATTTCAAGAATATAAAACACCTCTTGTTTCTTCTTTTATTTTAGAAAGCAACGTATTAATTAACCTTAATCATTAAGTATGGCATCAATATTCACGAAAATAATCAACGGAGAAATACCTTGTTATAAAGTAGCGGAAACTGAAGATTTTTTAGCTTTTTTAGACATCAATCCAAATGCTAAAGGGCATACTTTATGTATTCCTAAAAAAGAAGAAAATAAAATTTTTGACTTAAGTGAAAAGGAATATTTGGAATTAATGAAATTCTCAAGAAAAGTTGCTCGTGCAGTACGAAAAGTAATCGACTGTAAGCGAGTAGGAATGTCTGTAATTGGTTTGGAGGTACCACATGTACATGTACATTTAATCCCATTAACAACAATGGAGGATGCTCGTTTTACACAAAAACAAGTACTTTCAGATACTGAATTTAAAAAAATTGCTCAAGAGATAAATAACGCCCTGGAAAATTAGTCATAAATATGTCAGTCAATCTGAACTTGAATCAGGTTGGCATTATACCAGCTTGGTTGCCTATTTAATGAGATTCGGAATGACGCCAAAAATATGATTATGACATAAAACTTATATTTATATTAGATTAATCTATTTTTTAGCATCCAACAACGTAGTGACACAATCTCTATACCCTAAACTACCGTCTTCAAACTAATTTGAATCACTGTTCCCTTATCTATTTCTGATGATAGCACCGAAACTCTACCATTATGATAGTCTTCTATAATACGTTTTGCAAGTGATAATCCTAATCCCCACCCGCGCTTTTTTGTAGTGTGACCTGGTTCAAATATTTTAGTAAACTGCGATTTAGCTATCCCTTTTCCGGTATCATGAACTTGTATATAAACCACATCTTCCAGCTGATGTACTTTAATCAACAAATCCCCTTTTCCTTTCATCGCATCAATAGCATTCTTAATTAAATTTTCTATAGTCCAACTATATAACTGAGGGTTTAAATTTGTGTATATTTCTTCATCAATAGCCTCAAAAGTAAACTGTACTAATTTTGATGAACGTGATTGTAAATATCTAAAAGTCTGCTGCGTTTCTGTTATAATATTAGATCTATCCAATTTTGGAACCGATCCAATTTTAGAAAAACGTTCTGTAATTGTTTGCAGCCGATCAATATCTTTGGTCATTTCTTGAAGCGTATCCTCGGATACATTTTCCATTTTCAAAATCTCTAACCAGCCTATTAATGACGATAGTGGCGTACCTATTTGATGAGCTGTTTCTTTAGCCATTCCCGCCCAAAGTTTATTTTGTACCGCATTTTTAGTCGATTTATAAAAGAAAAAAACAACACTCCCAAACAAAAACATAATCAACAATAATGCTAAAGGGTAATATTTTAGTTTATTTAACAAAGGAGCATTTCCAAAATAAATAGTTTGTTTAATATACTTACTAGAAATTTCTATGGGGGTATTTTCCTTTTTAAACTTAGATATTAAACGATTAATTTTTAAACTATCAGTCTTTTTAAGGCTAGCAATATTTCTTAAATCATACCCTCCATCAAGATTAGCTACAATCATAGGAGTTGTAGTATTATTATTAATAATATCAACTGAAAAAGGGGAAACGGTAGCACTTAAATCATCGATATTATGAAGGATATCTTTATAAGCTAAGGACCAAATTTCCATTTTTTTTCGCTCCTCCTCTTTAAAATTTTGAAAAAAAGTATAGGTATTCCACAATATTAAAGAAACAATTACAAAAGAAACTAAGATGCTAATCCAGCGAAATAAATTTTTATTTTCCAACATTAATGTTTGCTATTTAAGTGAACTAAAATAAGGTTTTTTATTAGATGATTTATAGTTATTTTTGGGATTCAAAATAATAACTATGTTATCAATAAATCCAAACGAAATTTCTGTAGCAAAATTGCATGGATACTTATTAGGAAGCGTTGCCCCTCGTCCAATTGCATTTGCTAGCACTGTTGACACAGAAGGAAATCCTAATTTAGCACCATTTAGCTTTTTTAATGTTTTTAGTGCGAATCCGCCAATAATGGTTTTCTCTCCTGCAAGAAGCGTTAGAGATAATACCACAAAACATACTTTAGATAATTGCATTAGCACTAAAGAGGTAGTAATTAACGTTGTTAATTATGATATGGTGCATCAAATGTCATTGGCAAGTACAGCATATGCTCAAGGGGTAAATGAGTTTGAAAAATCTGGGTTTACCATGTTAGAATCGGAAAAAATAGCCCCTTTTCGTGTTGCTGAAAGCCCTGTTCAATTTGAATGCAAAGTAACAGAGGTTGTTGCGTTAGGTAAAGAAGGTGGTGCAGGAAATATGATTATTTGCGAGGTTGTAAAAGTTCATATTCAAGAGGATATTTTAGATGCTAACGGAAGAATTGATCAACACAAATTAGATTTAGTTGCAAGAGCAGGAGGAAGTTTTTATAGTAGAGCCAAAGAAGGTTTCTTTGAAATACCAAAACCAATTGCAACTTTAGGAATTGGTGTAGATGCAATTCCGGAGCATATTAAAAACAGCACCGTTCTTACTGGAAACGATTTAGGAATGTTAGGTAATGTGGAGCAAATACCCTCTAAAGAAGAAGTTGCTATTTTTGAAAAACAAACTATGGAGCGTTGTTCACACATACTAACATCAAGCCAAGAAGACATGCATAAAAAAGCGCATGAATACCTTGAAAAAGGTGATGTAGCAACAGCATGGAAGATATTGTTAATAAAATAATGGCCGATATCACTATTTTTGATAGCTGAAATGTGTTAAACTGTTCAATTTTAACTATTTTTGAAGTTGAAAATATTACATACAAATAAACGAAGTAATGGAAGTACAAGGGAAAATTAAAATGGTTGGGCAAACTCAAACTTTTGGAAGTAATGGGTTTAGAAAGAGAGAAGTAGTATTAACTACAGAAGAGCAATACCCACAATCTATTATGATAGAGTTTGTTCAAGATAAATGTGATTTATTAAACTCATACCAAGTTGATCAAGCAGTGAAAATTTCTATCAACTTAAGAGGTAGAGAATGGGTAAACCCACAAGGTGAAACTAAATATTTCAACTCTATTCAAGGATGGAGAATTGAAAACTTAATGGCTGCTCAAGGTGACGCTCCGGGAATGCCTCCAGTTGCACCAGTAGATGCTTTTGAACCAACTACTGATTTAAAAGAACAAGATCACGACGATTTACCTTTCTAACTCACGTTAGGAATTAAACTATAATTAATAAAAGCCATTTCGATAAACTTCGAAATGGCTTTTACTTTTCTTACCGCTATCATTATTGGTATGATTATAAATTATTCGTAATTTTCGACCGTAAAACTTAGCTCATGAACTTTACCCAAACCATAGAAAACATTTTTAAAAAGGTACTCCCCTCTCCTTTTACAATTGCTGTTCTCTTAAGTTTACTAACCATCTTTTTAGCTTATTTTTTTACAGAATCGAATAATGACAACCATTTACTATCGATATTGAAACATTGGGAAGATGGTATTTGGAACAGTAAATTATTGGTGTTTGCTTATCAAATGATATTGATATTGGTTCTCGGACATGTTTTAGTATTAAGCAAACCCATTGATAAACTGATTAACAAACTAGTTGTTTTTACAACTTCTACTTCCTCTGCTGTAGTACTAGTTAGCTTAACAACAATGTTGGTTGCCTTTTTAAACTGGGGTTTAGGACTTATTTTTGGAGCAATATTAGCCCGGAAAGTAGGCGAATACGCACAACGAAACAACATCCCTATCAACTATCCTATAATTGGAGCAGCTGGGTATGTAGGCTTAATGATTTGGCATTCTGGCGTTAGCGGATCCGCTCCACTAGATGCTGCAGGAGAAGACAGAATTAAGGAGCTGCTGGCCAACACTTCCTATAGCAACCTATCTGAAATACCAAATCATATCGCAACTAGTAGTACTATTTTTAGTTATTGGAATTTAATCCTATTCGTAACACTACTACTTGTTATACCTGCATTTCTATATTTTGTTGCAAAAAAAACAAAACCAACAACCATCAACCTACCTGAATATAAACTTGACACCGAATATAAAGATTTAATTGGCGCAGAAAAATTAGACCACTCCAATATATTAGCTTGGCTATTTGGATGTTTACTACTCATCGTTTTTTGTTTAAAATACGGAGCAGCAGCTTTACAACTCAACTTTACATTGAATGCCATTAACTTTTTAATGTTCGGATTAGCACTCGTATTTCATAGCAAATTCAGTAGTTTTTTTAAAGCATTGGAAGAAGCTATTAAAGGCACAGCAGGAATTTTAATCCAATTCCCTTTGTATTTTGGAATTATGGGAATCATGACTGCAACTGGAATGGTTGAGCAAATCTCAGATTTCTTCGTGTCAGTTGCTACGGAAACTACTTTACCAATTTTCACCTTTTTAAGTGCTGGGCTGGTAAATATTTTTGTCCCTAGTGGTGGTGGACAATGGGTTATCCAAGGCCCTATAGTATTGGAATCTGCTTTAAAATTAGGAGTACCATTACCAAAAGCAATAATGGCATTAGCCTATGGCGATCAAATTACAAATATGTTACAACCATTTTGGGCATTGCCGTTATTAGGAATCACAAAATTAAAAGCAAGAGAAATTCTACCATACACTTTATTATTAATGCTTGTAGGATCTGTTATTTACATACTTGGATTACTGATATTTTAAACTTATAAAAATGTATTTACTAACTGATGAAATAATCTTCCCACATCCATCTGAAGCGGATGCTAATGGATTAGTAGCCATAGGAGGTGATTTATCCTCCGAACGACTGATACATGCTTATGAAAGTGGAATATTCCCCTGGTTTAATGACGACGAGCCCTTGTTATGGTGGTCTCCAGATCCTAGAATGGTGCTATTTCCCAAAGAACTTCGCGTTTCAAAAAGCATGAAAGCTGTGCTTAATAAGGGGCTTTTTATAATCACCTTCAATACCGCTTTTGAAAGAGTCATTCAACAATGCGCCCAAATTAAGAGAGACGACCAAGACGATACTTGGATTACCAATGACATGACAGAAGCCTATATTGCATTGCATAAACAAGGAATTGCAACTTCGGTAGAAGTATGGCAAAATGAGGAGTTAGTAGGTGGCTTATATGGGGTTGATTTAAAAGAGAAAAAAGTGTTTTGTGGAGAAAGTATGTTCTCTACAGTAAGTAACGCCTCAAAAGCAGCCTTTATTACCCTAATCCAAGAATTAAAAACACAAGAATATAACTTAATTGATTGTCAAATGCACACCAAGCACTTAGAAAGTTTAGGAGCAAGAGAAATTACAAGAGATGACTTTTTAAAACACATTCAATAGTACACATTTTAAAACATAAAAAAACCTGCTCATGCAGGTTTTTTTATTCTTTATTTGAAAAATAGTTATACTTATTGAGCAGGTTTCACTGACAAATAACTAATTTTCAACATATTCTCTTTACGCAACTCTTGCTTTACGTCAGACACTAATCCCATATTGGAATTTTTGTCTACCTTTAAAGCAGTCATCATAAACGGAATTATTTCTTCTGTTCTAAGCGCTCGTTCAGCATGAATGAACTGTTTTAATTCAGAAGGTTGAGCTATTTTATCATTTAATTGCAATACTGCCTCTGTACCAAATTTATCAGCATAACCTTCAACTGGCTTTCCAGCATAGATATACATAACTCTATCGTTTTTACGATTAAGCTTTTCGATATCATCAGCTTCTGGCAATTTGTTCTCTACCATTAATGAATTGTCTTTCATTACCGTTACCGTCATAAAAAAGAACAATAACATGAATACAATATCTGGTAAAGCTGCTGTGGAAGCCTGAGGCAGTTCGCCGTCTTTTTTCTTTTTAAACTTTGCCATAATTAATTAGATTTAGATTCTGCTTCAGAAATAATCTGAGGATACATCTTCTTTATTTTTTTCAAACGCGTGTCAAGCTTAGCCTTTAAAGCATCATCTTTCACTTTAGGGTCTTTATAAATAGCATTCATTCTAGTATAGCTATTTCCTTGTCCATATAAACGTACCGCTTCACGATTACGTAATTCAGTATAAGCCGCACCCAATTCATTTTGGATAGCTACATAAGTACTGTATGTTGTTTCACGTTCATTTTTAAGTGCTATAATCGCCTTTGAAGGATGATCTGAAGAACTTTCACTTCTTTCACCTTGACAATAATCACACTTCTCTCCTTCTGTTCCTACTCCTCCACCATTGTCGATGAATTCGATAGCAGCTTTTTTCAAATCTTTAAGCTCCATCAATTCATCTTCAACTAACATTTGGTCGTTTTTGTTAACAACAACCGTGAAAATATTTTTCTTTTTAATCACTGGAGGATTTGGTGGTGGTACATCTTCCCATCTAGGAAGTTTACGCGTGATACCGTTATCCTGCTCTATCGTTGTAGTAACTAGGAAAAAAATTAGAAGCAAGAAAGCAATATCTGCCATAGATCCTGCGTTCACTTCAGGTATTGATCTTTTTGCCATAATTTATTTATTTAATGCTTTTTTAACTCCAGCAGCTACCATAGAAACTAAAGCAATAATGATTAAGATGTAAAACACTCTTAAACCAGTACCTACTAATTTAGATCCTGATTCAGAAACCATTTGTATACCTGTACCGTCTAAAACTTCTTTTCCAGTTGATAATCCGTAGCTAATTCCTACAATTACTAACAACCCAATGATTGCAATTCCTGCAACTTTCATTTTTGCTGGGTTTGAAGCAATGTTTTTTAATGATAATACAATCGCAATTGCACCTGCACCATACACTAATATTTTCCCAAACCATAACATCGCATCTATTGCTGCACTATCATCATCACCTTTGGTAATCATAATCCACATGGCAACAGCTACAAGACTAATAATAGCAATAGCTACCGTTAACATTTTTTGTAAATTCATAATTGTATATGTTTTTACCTTAGTTGTTTTACACTCTTATTGAAGAGTGTAAAACAATTAAGAGTTATTATTTTTTGTTTGCAACTAATATGTCAATCAAAGAGATTGATGCATCTTCCATATCATTAACGATAGAGTCAATTTTAGCGATAATGTAGTTATAAAAAATCTGTAAGATAATTGCTGCTACAAGTCCAAATACCGTTGTTAATAAGGCTACTTTAATATCCCCTGCAATTAATGATGCATCTAATCCACCTGCTGCAGAAATTTTATCAAAGGCTTGAATCATTCCGATTACCGTACCCATAAACCCTAACATTGGTGCAATTGCGATAAATAAAGAAATCCAAGAAACATTTTTCTCTAATTGTCCCATTTGAACTCCACCGTAAGCAACGATAGATTTTTCTACTGAATCAATTCCTTCATCAGCTCTTTCTAATCCTTGGTAAAAAATAGAAGCAACTGGTCCTTTTGTATTTCTACATACTTCTTTTGCAGCTTCAACACCACCTGAAGCCAATGCGTCTTCTACATTTTGAGTTAATTTTTTCGTGTTTGTAGTCGCCATGTTTAAATAGATGATTCTTTCAATTACGAAAGCCAAACCTAAAATCAAACATAATAATACTATTCCCATGAAACCAGCACCACCTTCGATGAATCTAGTCTTTAATACTTCATGTCCAAATCCTTCTGCTGGAGCTTCCTGAGCAATTGTTACGGCTTTAGCATTAACTGAAGCTAACATCATCCCTACTACTGGTAAAATTGAAAATACCTTTTTCATTTTTTAATCTTAATTAAATTAGTACTATTTGTTTTAAACGATATAATTTTAAATACTCTTGTTATTCAGTTAAAAAAAAGCTGTTATTTTAACAAACATCTCATTTAATAGCTTTTAACTAATTAACGACTGCCAAATAACAAAAAAAATGTGATTTGGTAAAATTTTAAGTGTTATTTTTTGAAAGATTTTTACAAAAAACTCGCCGTCAACTCGCCTTTTATTGATGTTTCAAACATTTTTTTAAACTCTTTTTTTGAAAGTTTTTTTGATAACAAGTACATCATTTTAGTAATTGCTGCTTCAAACGTAATGTCTCCACCTGAAATCAATCCCATTTTTTGTAACTCTACACTCGTTTCATAATGGCCCATGATAACACTTCCTCCACTACACTGTGTAACATTTACAACATGAATCCCGTTCATCAATGCATTATTAAGTAAATCAATAAACCATTTTAAAGTAGGGGCATTACCTGCTCCATAGGTTTCCAAAATAACCCCTTCAACATTAGGCGCACTTAAAACTGCTCGAACAACCCCTTCAGTAATTCCTGGGTATAATTTCAATACCGCTATGTTCGGACACATATCCTTGTGAACAAAAAATGTTCCAAACTTGTTTTTTTCTAACAAATTAGCTGATTGCACTTTTAAATGTACTCCTGAAATAGCTAATTCAGGGTAGTTTAATGATGCAAAAGCTTCAAAATGTTCCGCGTTTATTTTTGTGGTTCTGTTTGCTCTATATAATTTATATTCAAAATACAAACAAACCTCTTGAATTGTAGAAACCCCATTTTTTTGCAAAGAGGCAACTTGAATAGCGGTAATTAAATTTTCCTTAGCATCAGTACGTAAATCTCCAATTGGCAATTGTGAACCTGTAAAAACTACTGGCTTGGTAAGATTTTCCAACATAAAACTTAGTGCAGATGCAGTATACGACATGGTATCAGAACCATGAAGCACCACAAAACCATCAACCTCATTGTAGTTTTTCTCAATAACTTCAGCAATTTGAAGCCAATATTCTGGACTCATATTTGATGAATCTATTGGCTCGTCAAAAGAATGTGTGGTAATAGTACAGTCTAACTGTTTTATTTCAGGTATTCTGACTAATAAATTGTCAAAGTTAAACGCACGAAGTGTATTGGTTTCAAAATCTTTAACCATACCGATAGTTCCTCCGGTATAAATTAACAATATATTAGGCTTGGACATTTAATTTTTCTTTATTCAATACAGGGTTAGCATACATTGCTAGAAAATTCTGAAATGCAACATTCTCATTTGCTTCAATTCTTCGCTCTACCCTGCGTTCAAACTGTCTTTTTTCCTTATCAGTATACTTATCACTATACTTTTCAGTGTTGTGCAAGAGGTCATAAGCCACATAGTTTGTAGGCCAAAGTTTATAATTCAGATGAATCTTTTCATCAATAGTCATTGCTAACTGTTGATATTGCTTATTCAACGGTTCTCCTGAATTAGCAATTTCATCCAATTCCATTGACAACACTTCACCTGCATTAATATGAATCCTTTTTTTATTCCCTGTTAAACCTCTTAGTATAGAATTAAAATCTTCATTAGTTGATTTTATATATTCCTCCTCATAATGTTTGGCCATTAATTCTGGCATTTTAAACATATCTGTTGGATCAAACTCGTAGGAAATAGATATAGGGATAATTTTAATTTTTTTGAAATAGTCAAATACCGATAAATCTCCTTTTCCTAACCCAATCATTTTCAATACTCCTTGCTGGGTTACATCATTACCATCTTTTGTTCTTCCTTCACGATGTGCAATCCATATGGAACGGTTATCTACCAATAATTTTTCAGCCATGTATTCCGACATCAACTTTGAGCTTTTTAACATCTCACGGGGACTTAATCCTCGTTGCACTAAAAAGTTCCTATTCAATTTAGCCAACTCTAGCAAGAATGATTTTTTGACCAAATTATCTCCAATAGCAGAAGCCGTCATGATTAAATCATGATTAAACAATGAAATATTTATCAAACAAGTATCTAAAAGAATATCACGGTGATTAGATATGAAAAAATATGCTGTATCCTTATCTAGCTTATCAAAACCTGATGTTGTCAAGCCATGAGATGATCGTGACAATACATTTTGTATTCCTCTGGTGATAATTGTTGTTTGAAAATCACGTATTGAATTACAATTAGCCAATTTCCCCCTTATATACTCCTCACTTGCTTGTGGGTAAATAAACTTAAGCATTGACTTCACCATCGGATGAGAGCTAATACCTTGCAAAGCAAGATTCACTTCACTATCATGATATGGTCTTATGTGATCGTATTTTGACAAAATATTAAGTATTTAAGCTACAAAAAAACGAAAAATAATTGAGATTAATCTATTCTTAATGTCATTAAGCCATAAAACCTTAATTAACACTAACTATTTTCAGCCTATACAATTCCCGAACAATCAGAACCAATAGGAGTTTAAATCCCAAAAACTTGTTTTGAATTTTCAGTAGTAACGGAAGCTACCTCTTCTATAGTTGTTTGATATATTTCTGCTAGTTTACCAGCTACATTAACTACATAAGAAGTTTCATTTCGTTTTCCCCTATACGGTGTTGGCGCTAAATAAGGCGCATCGGTTTCAAGGACTATATGTTTTAATTCTATTTCGTTTAAAAACTGATCAATTTTTCCGTTTTTAAACGTAACAACACCTCCAATTCCCAATTTCATATTATAAGAAATTGCCAACTTTGCTTGTTCAAGTGTTCCTGTAAAGCAGTGAAAAACCCCAAATAAATCAGTTCCTTTTTCTTCTTCTAAAATTTCAAAAACTTCATTAAATGCATCCCTACAATGTATTACAATTGGTAATTGATATTGTTTTGCCAATTGTATTTGTGCTCTAAAAGCATCTTGCTGCTGCTGTAATAGGCTTTTATCCCAATACATATCAATCCCAATTTCACCAATTGCTACAAAACTACGCTTTGCTAATAACTCCCTTACATGCTCCAATTCATCTAAATAGTTTTCTTTTATATGTGTTGGATGCACCCCTGTCATTAAAAAAACATGCTCGGGATACTCCTCCTCCAACCTCAACATTGACTCTGTATATGTTGAGTCGATAGCAGGAACAAACATACGCTGTACATTATTATCGAAAGCTCGCTGCATCATTGCTCCTCTATCCTCGTCAAAAGCTTCACTATATAAATGTGTATGTGTATCCGTTAAAATCATATCTTGAACATATTATTTAATCCCACCAGTGGGTTTTATTCCCAGAAACTTGCCTTGGATGAAAAATAATACTGATTAATTCAATCCTTATGCGAATCCTCCGAGAATATTAATTTATTTTTGCAAAAATATTTTAATTATGTCATTACCAAGCTATCTTTCTAAAAAAGGTTATCAAAAAAAGAAATTAACCTTTACCAAAACGAGCCACTTTAAAACCTCCGCAAAAATAAACGGGATTAAGGGTAGTTTTATAGTTGATACTGGCGCTTCAAATACATGTATTGACATGACATTAATAGAAATGTTTAATTTGACTCCTGAAAAAAGCGACACTAAAGCTGCTGGAGCTGGAGCAACTGACATGGAAACTCAAATTTCAAAAAAAAATACTATCAAAATAGGAAAGTGGAAATCGAAAAAAAACAGCCTTGTTATTTTTGATTTATCACATGTAAATAAAGCTTTAACTGATCATGGATCCAAACCTGTACACGGAATAATAGGTGCTGATATTTTACAAAAAGGAGATGCTGTGATTGACTATAAATCAAACTTGTTATTTTTGAAATAGTTCTCATTTAATTTTATGAGATTCTGAAACAAGCTCAGAATGATAAACTTAAAATAAAAAAGAGGTTTCGAATAGAATTATTCAAAACCTCTTTAATTAGATAAAATGACCTATTACCCTATACTAACAACTTCCTCTATTTGAGGCGCATATTTTTTAATTGTCATTTCAATACCCGACTTTAATGTCATTTGATTTACATTACAAGATGTACATGCACCTTCAAAACGAATATTTACTTTCTTTCCGTTTTCAATTGACATTAATGTTACATCACCACCATCAGACTTTAAAAAAGGTCTAATTTCCTCTAATGCATTTTCTACGTTCAATTGCAATTCTTCTGACGTCATATTCTTATTTTTTAACCGGTGAACAACCTGCCATTGTTGTAATTTTTATCACTTCAGTAGCTGGCAAATTATCATTTCTTTTTAGTACTTGAGTCACAATATTTCTTGTGATATCTGTTATAATTTCTTCAACTGGAGTTCCATCTTGCATTGCCGCAGGGCGACCAATATCTCCAGCTTCACGAATACTCTGAACGATAGGTAACTCTCCTAAAAAAGGAACATTTAAATCTGCTGCTAAATTTTTAGCCCCACCTTCACCAAAAATATAATACTTATTTTCCGGTAATTCTTCAGGTGTAAAGTACGCCATATTTTCAACTATTCCTAAAACAGGGACTTTTATGCTTTCTTGCTGAAACATCGCTACACCTTTTTTTGCATCAGCTAAAGCTATATTTTGAGGAGTACTTACTACAACCGCACCAGTAATTGGTAATGCCTGCATAATTGACAAATGAATATCACCTGTTCCCGGAGGTAAATCAAGCAATAAGAAATCCAATTCCCCCCAAGCTGCATCAAAAATCAATTGATTTAATGCTTTAGAAGCCATTGGGCCTCTCCATATAACAGCTTGATCTGGTTTAGTAAAAAACCCTATTGATAATATCTTGACTCCGTAGCTCTCTACAGGCTTCATCTTTGATTTACCATCAACAGTTTCAGCTAGTGGCCTAGCTCCTTCTACATTAAACATCATAGGAATAGACGGCCCATAAACATCCGCATCTAAGATCCCTACTTTGAAACCCATTTTAGATAAACTTATAGCAACATTAGCTGTAACTGTAGATTTTCCAACCCCACCTTTTCCAGAAGAAATTGCTATTATGTTTCTCATTCCAGGAAGTTGTTTCCCTTTTATTTCAGGGTTTTCAGCAGCAACTACTTTTACATTCACCTTTACTTTCGCGTCTTCAGAAATTGTTTGTTTTATACAATTGATTATTTCTGATTCTACTTTTTTTCTCGCTTGCATTGCTGGGTTAGCAATAGATATTTCAACTACCACCTCATCACCAAAAGTCAATACATTTTGTATTGCTCCGCTTTCCACCATATTAGCTCCTTCTCCGGGAACTGTAATTTGTTCTAATGCTTTAAGAACTTCTTTTCTATCAATTTTCATCTATGACTTTATTTGATATTTTTTTTCGCAAATATACACACGATGTGTCATTTAACCTATTTATACTTACAAAACCCTTATTATCAGGTTAAAAAGTAATTGTTTTATAATCAATCCTTTAATTTTAACCACCAGCTTTTTTACTCTCTATTTAATTCCCTTGTAGGATCCCAAAAACAACTCCCTAAATTTTGAATTTGATTGTCTATAATTTCTATACCCTCATTTTCTAGCAACTGTTGCATTAAATTTGTTCCTTCAAAATGATGCTTTCCTGTCAACAATCCCTTTTTATTAACTACTCGATGTGCAGGCACATCCTTTGCCTTGGATCCATTCATTGCCCAACCAACCATTCGCGCACTTTTAGCAGCACCTAAATAACGAGCAATTGCACCATAGGATGTTACCTTTCCTTCTGGAATCAATCGTGCTACTTGGTAAACCCTTTCAAAAAAATTATCATCAGCCATTGTCATCTAATAACTTAACTTTATCAATGAAAAAATAGCCAATGCAAGTGCTAAAAAACTCAATGCATAATTTGTATTCCTTCCAAAATTCTCGCTTCTATTAGACTTTTTAAACAATACTATATAGGTACTGATTGCCAAAAAACTTCCTACCACAATAGCTAGTATAAAAATAATTACATCGGATGTAGAGAAACTAAAGTTACCAGATGTTGTCAAGGTTGTACATACAAAGCTGTAAAAAGGAATTGGAAACACATTTAATACTGAAAAAATAAGTCCTTTTAAAAATAGATTTCGCTTCTTTTTTAACTCAAACTTTTTAGGCTCTGATTTGACTTTTGCAGAAAAGAAAAAATAAATGGATAAGCAAAAGAAAATTGCTACTCCTACTTTCTGAATTATAGACAATTCATCTTCTGATAAATTCAAAAACTCAGCAATAACAACAGCCATCCCTGCTTGAGCAGCAATTACTAAACATGCCCCTAAAGTAAATATTAGCGCCGCCCTCCTACCTTGTTCAACACTTATTTTTGCTGCATTAATATTCAATATTCCCGGAGGTAACACTCCGAAAAATGACCACAAAAAACAATACAGAAACAAGACCGATAAGTGCATTATTATTTTATTTTAAATCTAATATACGTAATTGCTTTATCAACCTCTAAATATTGCTTCTCGTAAAAAGTTTGAATGGCAGTTACCTCAACCGGAGCACCTTCATTATTGTATACATTATGATTTGCATACAACACTTCATGTCCTGCACCATGTAATAATCCTAAAGTATACCCATGCATAAACTCACTATCGGTTTTTAAATGCACTACTCCATCAGCTTTTAATACCTTTTTATATTTCGCTAAAAAATCTGAATTAGTTAAACGATGCTTTGTACGTTTATACTTTATTTGAGGATCTGGAAAAGTAATCCAAATTTCACTTACTTCGTTTTCTTCAAAAAGCAAGTCAATTAATTCTATTTGTGTTCTGATAAACGCAACATTATTCATGTTGTTTTCCAAAGCTGTTTTGGCTCCTCTCCAAAAACGAGCTCCCTTAATGTCTATTCCTATAAAGTTTTTCTCAGGAAAACGTTCTCCTAAACTAACTGAATACTCTCCTTTTCCACAACCAAGTTCTAAGACTATTGGGTTATCGTTTTTAAAAAAATCGGTATTCCATTTTCCTTTCAACTTAAAATTATCCGATACAATTTCTTCTCTTGTTGGTTGAAAAACATTTGAAAAAGTTTCATTTTCATTAAACCGTTTTAATTTATTCTTACTTCCCACTGTCTATTATATTTTTGGTAAAAATAATGTAACTTGCTTTAATATTCATGACAAAACCAAAAAACATACTTGTAGCTCCTTTAAATTGGGGTTTAGGTCACGCCACAAGATGCATTCCCATTATTCGTGAATTACAAATAAATGGTTTTACGCCTATACTAGCATCCGATGGTGACGCTTTAGAACTTTTAAAAAAAGAATTCCCGCTTCTTGAGTGCATTGAACTGCCTTCCTATAATATTAAATACCCAAAAAAGGGAATCTATTTTAAACTAAAGCTATTCTTACACATTCCCAAGCTAATTAACGCTGTTAAAAAAGAAAAAAAAGCAATTCATAACATTATTACATCACATAATATTACTGGAATTATTTCAGACAATAGATTTGGTGTTTACCACAAAAGTATTCCCTCTATTTATATTACACATCAACTAAATGTATTGAGTGGTATTACTACAGTATTAAGTAGCAAACTTCATCAATATATTATAAAAAAATTTAACGAATGTTGGGTCCCTGATTCCAATGATGAGAATAATTATAGTGGGAAACTTGGCCACATCACCAATTCATCAATAAACCTAAAATACATTGGGATATTAAGCCGTTTCAAACAAATTAAGAGCACAACAAAAAACGACTACTTGATAATTCTCTCTGGACCTGAACCACAACGAACTCTTTTAGAAAAAAAGCTTTACAAAGAGTTAAAAAAAACTACTAAAAAAATTCTATTTATAAAAGGCAAAATAGCCCCTGAGCAAAAAATAACTTCCGAAAAAAACATAACTAGTTACAATTACATGACAAGTAACGAACTAGAAACTGCTATTAATGAAAGTAAACTTATCATTGCACGATCTGGCTACACAACTGTTATGGATTTAGCTAAAATGAATAAAAAAGCCTTTTTTATTCCAACTCCTGGACAATTTGAACAAACATACTTAGCACAACGACTACAAAAATTAAATTACACACCATACTGTTCACAAGACAATTTCTGTACAGACATGCTAACAAAAGCAGCTAACTACAAAGGACTTAGCTCAACAAAACAACATATAGAATTGTCTAATGTTTTTACTGTTTTCAATTAATCAGCCGCTTCTAATGTAAATGAAAACTCCGAACCTACTCCAAATTCACTTTCAATATATATTTTTTGATTGTGTGCCTCAATAATATGCTTTACAATAGACAAGCCCAAACCGGAACCTCCTTTATCTCTTGACCCACTAGAGTCAACCCTATAAAAACGTTCAAAAAGCCTCGGCAAATGTTCTTTTTTTATCCCTACACCATTATCAGTAATACGCACAATAATTTTATCATGACTTAACCGCTCTACACCTACCTCTGTGGTTCCATTTTCTTGCCCATACTTGATAGAATTTATTATTAAATTAGTGATAACTTGTCTTATTTTTTCTTTATCACCTTCTACCAAAACTGATTTTGTATATAATTTGTCAAAAACTAATGTCACTCCATTTTCTTGCGCTTTTATTTCAAACAACTCAAATACATCTCTTATCACTTCAACAATATCAAATGTAGAAATACTTAAATTTAAATTTCCAACCTCTAGTTTGGTAATCAAATCCAAATCATCAACAATATAAATAAGCCTATCAACTCCTTTACTAGCTCTGTCAAGATACTTTTCTCTTACATTATCATCTTCTACTGCTCCGTCCAACAACGTTGAAATATAACTCTGAACCGTAAATAAAGGTGTTTTCAATTCGTGTGCAATATTCCCCATAAACTCCTTACGGTATTCATCACGAATTTGTAATGTTTCAATTTTTAATTTATTATCACGAGCAAACTTCTGAACATCACTTGTTAGCGTAGTTATATCAGTAGTAACCGCTTCTTGATGAAGACTAGTTTCATCCAATAAAGAAACCTCTTCATAGGTTTTTTTAATAAGTCTGTATATAAATTTTTCTGATCGGTACTGAATTACAAATAAGCAAATAATAAAACAAATTACAATAAACCCAACAGCATTTGCAACTGTTACTTCTTTATAAAAAAAAGCTATTAGCAGAAAACTTAACAGAATTGTAATCATCAAAGATGAATACAACGCAAATTTGTATGTTTTTTTAATCCTAGCCATTAATTGGACACGAATTTATACCCAACTCCTTTTACTGTTTTAAATGATTCATCGCCAACTTTTTCTCTAAGTTTTCTAATATGAACATCAATAGTTCTGCCACCAACTACAACATCATTTCCCCAAACGGAATTTAATATTTCCTCTCTAGTAAAAACTTTCCCTGGTTTAGATGTTAATAATGACAGTAACTCAAATTCTTTTCTTGGCAACACTAACTCTACCCCTTCTTTCAGAACTTTATATTCGTCTCTATTAATAACCAAGTGACCAATATTTAATGTATTTTCATTGCTTTTTTCAACAGAAGTTCTTCGCAACAACCCTTTTACTTTACTCAATAATACTTTTGGTTTAATTGGCTTCGTGATATAGTCATCTGCACCTGCTTCAAAACCCGCAACTTGAGAATAATCTTCGTTTCTTGCGGTTAAAAAAGTAATGATCGTATTTGCTAACTCTGGTAACTTTCTTAATTGCTCGCAAGCTTCTATACCGTCCATTTTAGGCATCATTACATCTAAAATAATCAAATTAGGCAACTCCCTTTTAGCAACCTCTATTGCTTCAAGTCCATTTGTGGCAGTACATACATCATACCCACCTGCTGATAAATTATACCCCACAATTTCTAATATATCAGGTTCATCATCTACCAATAAAATTTTAACAATATCTGTACTCATTACTTAACTTAAATTAGTGTCTACAACCAAAGGTACTATATAAATCAAACTTTTAAAGAGCAAACCAAATAAGATAACATTTCCATAACATCCTTAACTTTTAGATAACAATAAAACTCCTTTTTATTTTAACATTAAAATCAACTGATTAAGACATGAAATAAATACAATTAAAATTTTGTGTTTTCACCTCTCAAGTTTTACTAAATATTAAATAATCTTAATTATGAAAAAAGTATACTCAAAATAAAATATTAGTGTTTTATAAGCTGGTATTTATATTGTAAGAGTTATTAAAGATAATTTGTCTGCTACAAAAATATTAATTGTTTAAATAACACCTAAATCATATCTTTTATCAAAAGCGTTCTATTAAATAGAATGCTTTTTTTTATTTTTGATACTATGAGTAAGCTACTAATTTACATATTGTTACTTTCAACCACTATTCTATTTGGTCAAAACAGCCAATTAGCAGACACTTTTTTTAGCTCTGGCGAGTATAAAAAAGCATTACTTGAATACGACAAATTATTAGCCAAACAACCTCATAGAACTGATGTTTTTATTAAAAAAATAAAATGCCATCAAGAGCTCGAGCAATATAATATTGCAAGAAATGCCTTAGAGAAAAAATTATCTACGAAGTATAGGCAACCTCAACTGTACGTAGAACTAGGCTACAATTACACCTTACAAAAGGACAGTGTTAATGCAAGAAAAACATACGACAAAGCACTAAGTGTTATTGATGAGAATCCAAATTACGCACATACTATAGGGCAGCGCTTTGAAAATTACAGCCTTTTAAATGAGGCAGAAGCAACTTACAACAAAGCCATTTCGTTAAACAAAAACGCAAACTTCGATTTCCAACTTGCCAATATTTATGGTCAGCAAAATAAAATTGAAAAAATGTTTGATAGCTATTTAAAGCTTATCAAAAAGAGTAAGACCTTAACCGCTACTGTACAGAATTTAATCGGTAAATTTTTAAGCGATGATCCAAAAAGTGAAAATAATATTTTATTAAAACGCGCCTTATTAAAAAACCTACAAACTACACCTGATGTATTTTGGAATGAGCAATTAAGCTGGCTCTTCGTACAACAACAAGAATACAATAAAGCCTTTACTCAAGAAAAAGCTATTTTTAAAAGAGAAGGAAAAACACTAAATAGAATTTTTGATCTTGCAATAGTAACTAAAGAACATGGTGATCTTGAAACTGCGATAAGAATTTTTAATTTTATTAATGAACAACCACTTGAAAAACAAACAAGAATTAAAGTACTTACCTACTTATTGGAAATAAAAGAACAAAACAGTACTCCTTCAGAATACAATACCATTATAAAAGAATACACTGTAGTTTTAGATAGTTTTGGAATCAACAATCGAACTTTGAACGTACAATTAGCATATGCACATTTTTTAGCTTTCAAAAAACACGATATTATAACAGCTATCTACTTTTTAAAGGAAAACAAAAACCAATCATTAGCTAAATTTGACAAAGCGAGGTATCAAATGAAATTAGCTGATATTCTTGTAGCTGACGGAAAATTCAACCAAGCATTAATTAACTACTCAAAAATTCAACGACACTTAAAAAATAATGTTTTATCACAAGAAGCTCGTTTTAAAGTTGCTAAAACCAGTTACTTTAAAGGTGATTTTGATTGGGCTTTACAACAATTAAAAGTATTAAAAACATCTACATCACAACTTATCGCTAATGATGCATTGGACTTACATTTACTCATTAACGACCACATTAATGAAGATTCTTTACATGTTGCCTTAAAAAAATATGCTAAAGCAGATTTACTTGCTTTTCAAAACAAAAAAGAGGAATCCATCACCATCCTTACCGACATCTTAAATCAACACCCTGTAAATAAAATAGTAGATGATGTTCTATTTTTACAAGGAAAACTACTAGAACAACAGGGTAATTACAAAAAAGCAACAAGTAATTATGAACGCATTATAAATACTCTTAAAGAAAGTATTTTTATTGACGATGCCTTGTTTAGACTCGCTTTTTTACATCTTAACAAATTCGGTGAAAAGGAAAAAGCCATTAACTATTTTGAGGCAATTCTTTTTAACCATGCTGACAGTATTCATTTTGTTGAAGCACAAAAAATGTATCGAAAACTAAGGGGGGATTCACTTGACAATAGTTAAACTCATTTATTAGGTATCTATTGTATCAAAAAACCTTATTTTTGCGTAAATTATAAGTGATATGATTATTTACAATGTTACCATAAACGTAGAAGACAGCATACATTATGACTGGCTTTTCTGGATAAAACCACACATAAAAGAAGTTCTTGCTACAGGAAAATTTATATCTGCTAAAATGACTAAAATTATAGTAGAAGAAGAAATGGAAGGCACTAATTACTCCATACAATACACAGCAAAGAGTAACGAAGACTTACAAGCCTATTATACTGAAGATGCTCCTAGACTTCGCGAAGCTGGTATTGCAAAATTTGGATCAAAAATGCTTGCCTTCAGAACTGAATTACTAATTATAGAAGAATTTCATGCATAAAGAATTTAAAGCAACATCTTTGTATATCATTAAGGCGGTAATGTTATTTGCCGCAGTAATCACATCATTTTTAGTTTTTAATTTTATAATGATGCTTTTGAATGCTTTCATTCCTGTATGGTTATTTTACATCTTAAATGTAGTTTTTGTATTATTCACTTTACTATTTCTTTTCATGCAATTAACCGCAAAAAAACCAGGTTTTGTATTTCATGAAGATGGTTTTAAATACAAACGTAAAAACATTCAATACACTGAAATAAAAAGCTTTACACCTACACAAGGAGGTAGTGAACCTGAAGTTGTTTTTCACGACAATAACACTCATGTTCTAGAATTATCTTGGTTTTCAAAAAAAGACCGACAAGAAATAGAACACATAATTGCAACAAACATTAAGTAATGGATAAGGTACGCGCAAAAAAACACTTAGGGCAGCATTTTTTAAAAGATGAAACTATCGCTAAACAAATAGCCGATACACTTACTTTAAAAAACTATTCTAAAATATTAGAAATTGGCCCTGGAATGGGGGTACTAACCAAGTATTTACTTGATAAAGATATTGATACCTACGTTATTGAAATTGACTCTGAATCAGTTGAATATTTAGGCGCTCATTATTTAAAATTGAGTAACAGAATAATTGAACAAGATTTTTTAAAATATAATATCAACGAAGTTTTAAACCAAGAACCTTTTGCAATAATTGGTAACTTCCCTTACAACATTTCAACTCAAATTGTTTTTAAAACATTAGAAATGAAAGCTCAAATACCTGAGTTTTCAGGAATGTTTCAAAAAGAAGTTGCAGAACGTATTTGCTCCAAACATGGAAGCAAAAAATACGGAATACTATCTGTTTTAGCACAAGCTTTTTATCATGCTGAATATTTATTTACCGTTCCTCCAAATGTATTTAACCCTCCTCCAAAAGTAGATTCTGGAGTAATGAGACTAACCCGTAAAGAGGATTATAGTTTACCTTGTAGCGAAAAATTGTTTTATAGAGTTGTTAAAACAGGCTTTCAACAACGCCGAAAAACATTAAGAAATAGTTTAAAAAGTTTTGGGTTGTCCGATGATATTAGACCCCTAGAAGTTTTCAATAAAAGACCCGAACAACTTTCCGTTCAAGAATTCATCGACTTAACCTGTTTAATAGAAAAAGACATGACTAGCCAATAGTTTCTTTTTCGTTTAAAAAAGTATATTTGTAATAGAACATTAAATTGGTATCGTATGCAATTTCAGATAGACCATACATTTATAGCTCAAATTAAAAACTACATTCACGAAGGTGACAATGTACATTTAACTGAATTATTGAGTGAATTGCACCATGCGGATGTGGCTGAAATTCTTGAAGAGTTAGATTTTGACCAATCGGTATATATTATCAAACTACTTGACAGTGAACAGACGTCTGAAATCATCGCTGAATTAGATGATGATGTTCGTGATAAAATACTAAAATCACTTTCTTCAAAAGAAATTGCTGAGGAACTTGACGAGCTTGAAACAGATGATGCTGCCGATATTATTGCTGATCTTCCTAAAGAAAAAAAGGAAGAGGTCATCTCACAACTAGAAGACGTTGAACACGCAAAAGATATTGTAGATCTTTTACGCTATGATGAAGATACAGCAGGTGGATTAATGCGTAAGGAGCTTATTGCCGTAAAAGACAACTGGACGGTATTGCATTGCGTTAAAGAAATGCGTAAACAAGCAGAAGCATTTGAAAAAGTACATACCATCTATGTTGTTGATCAAGACGATATTTTAAAAGGGCGTTTGTCCTTAAAAAGTTTATTAACAACATCCACTAAAACACCAATAAAAGATATTTACAACCCTAAAATCACTTCTGTTAAAACGGATGAAGATGACCAGGAGGTTGCTAACATCATGCAGAAGTATGATTTGATTGTTATACCTGTAGTGGATGAAATGGGTAGATTAGTAGGTCAGATTACTATCGACGATATTGTAGATGTAATAAGAGACGAAGCAGATAAGGATTACCAAATGGCTGCTGGTTTAACCCAAGATGTTGAAGCAGGTGATACTATTGCACAACTTACCAAAGCACGATTACCTTGGCTTATTTTAGGGCTATTTGGAGGAATTGGTGCTGCTGCCATAATGGGTGAATATGAAGACATTATAAAAAGTCATGCTATTTTATTCTTTTTCACACCGCTAATTGCAGCCATGGCAGGGAATGTAGGCGTACAATCTAGCGCCATAATTGTTCAAGGATTAGCAAATAACGATGTAAAAGGAAGTATTGCACACAGACTATGGAAAGAGCTACTCTTAGCAATCGTAAACGGAATAATTCTTTCCATTTTACTATTTGCATACACGTTTAGCACAGAAGCAGACTTTAACACTTCTTTAGCCATTTCAATCTCTTTATTTAGTGTTATTATTATCGCTGGAGTTATAGGAACATTCATCCCATTATTTTTAGATAAAAGAGGAATTGACCCAGCCATTGCCACGGGCCCGTTTATTACAACTAGTAATGATATTTTTGGAATATTAATTTACTTCTTAATCGCCCAATTAATTATTGGGTTTCAAGTATAAAAAAACAGCATTGGGGAAAAACGCTGTTTTTTTTCAAATAAATAAGGGGTTAATTCGGGTAATTATATTTCTATTTTTGACTAACTGTTGCTCAAAAAAAGAGGTTGATATATTAATTCAACAACCTCTTTTACCTAAAACCAACTTAAAACTTAACTTAATACAAAACAAAAACTATTTGTTTGTATACTTATAAAACACTTATATACACATTTACCCTACCTCTGAATAAATTATTTTTTGAAATTCATAAAATATCCGCTAGCTTTAGCAATTCTTAGCGATTAAATATTTTAGCCCTTAGTTGTATGCCTGACTCTAAAAATAACGATACTGGTTTATGTAAAGAAAAAAGCTTCCAAGCATTTTTTAACACTAATGCTACTTTGTTAAGAAACTTTCTGTACTATAAATATGGAGGCATTGAGGACATAGATGATATCGTACAAGACTCTTTTATTAAACTATGGAATAATTGCACAAAAGTTACTCTTGATACTGCTAAAAGTTATTTATTCAGGATTGCAATTAATCAAAGTACCAGTTTATTTCGTCATAATGCTGTAAAGCTAAAACATCAAAAAGAGGTAAAAAACATTAATCATAACACCACTAATGAATCTCCTGAGTATATTTTGGAAGAAAAAGAGTTTATGGTTAAATTAGAAAACGCTATATCTTCTTTACCGGAACGACAACGAGAAGTTTTTTTACTAAACAGAATAGAGAAAAAAACATATAAAGAAATAGCTGAGTTATCAGGTGTTTCTGTTAAGGCTATTGAAAAGTTAATGCATAAAGCACTATTAAAATTAAGAACTGAAATAGAAAATATCCCCTAAGCTGGTAGGGTATTCTATTTCCATAGCGTTATGTAATTGGAAACGAATAAATGCAAATGAAAAATTTAGACGACATATTCTTATCACGATGGCTAAACAATGAGCTTTCAGAGGATGAATTAACTCAATTCAAAGCCTCTAAGCACTATGATACCTATGTGAACATAATTAAAGGAACTGATAAATTACAAGCCCCATCTTATAATTTAAATGAGGTATTCCTAAGTATTAAAGAAAATAGAAATGTAGAAAATATAATTTCTACAAAAACACCATCTAAAAACAGATGGCAATTAGGTATTGCAGCTTCAGTAATTTTACTTATTGGACTCTTTGCCTATATTAATTTTTTCAGTGCTACAGTTTACTCAAGTGATTTCGGTAAACAATTAGCCTTTGAATTACCTGATGGCTCAAGAGTGCTATTAAACTCTAAGTCTTCTATTGAATTTAACAGACGAAATTGGAATAACAACAGAACATTAAAGCTCCAAGGAGAAGCCTTTTTCGACGTTGAAAAAGGAAATACTTTTACCGTTAAAACCTCTCAAGGAGAAGTAAGTGTTTTAGGAACAGAATTTAACGTAAAAGCTATAGCAGACTTATTTAAAGTATCTTGTTATGAAGGAAAAGTGAAAGTTGAAGACTACACAGATGCTAGTGTACGCAACTTAACACCATCATTAGGATATCAGAATATAAAAAACCATAATGCCATAACGTTAAACTTCGATAACACACGTCCAGAGTGGATGAACCAGCAATCTGTTTTTAAAAGCACTCCTATCAAATACGTTTTGAGTGCCCTAGAAAAACAGTATCAACTACAATTTGAATATAAGAATTTTGATGACACAGTATTATTCACAGGATCATTCCCTAATAATAATAAAGAAATTGCACTAAAAACTGTTCTAAAGTCTGTAAATTTGAACTACACTATTCAAGGGAATAGTATCATTTTAGAAGACTAAACGACAACTATGAAGCAATTCCTATTATGGTGTTTCGCTTTACTTTTTTCAACCTATATTTTTGCTCAAAAGCAAACCGTTTTTGAACAGGATTCCTTACGTGTAATACTACCTGAAATAGAACACTACTACCAAGTTCATTTTTCATATACCGACACTATAATTGACTCCAAAAAAGCATCTATTATATTAGATGATATTATTAGCATTGAATCATTATTACTAACACTATCCTCTCAAACTAATTTAAAATTTGAACTCCTAGATAAATCCAATATTGTTATTTCATCCTTTAATAAAAATGATTTAATAGCTATCTGTGGTCAGTTATTAAGTAAAAATGAGGTAGTCGCTAATGCTGTTCTTCAAATAAACAACAGATTTTTCACAAGTGATGATAATGGTGCTTTTCATATTAATAATATCCCCTACAATTCTAAAATAGAAATCAGTTCTTTTGGGATTAAAACCAACATTATTAATGCTGCTGATTGCGTATTCCCCAATTGCATCACAATTAATTTAACAGAAAAAGCAGCACTTCTAGATCAAATTGTGATTAGTGAATACTTGACAAGTGGTATTTCAAAAAATGTTAAACAAACCACTTTACATAGTAAAAAACTACAACTGCTTCCTGGTTTAATTGAACCCGATATACTAGAAAGTATTCATCAAATACCTGGAGTAAGTAATTTAAATGAAACCGTAAATAGTATTCATGTTCGGGGAGGGAATTCCGATCAAAACCTTGTGCTTTGGAATAACATAAAAACCTATAACAGCTCACATCTTTTTGGTGCAATTTCTGCTTTTAACCCATATATAACCGACAAAGTAAACTTTATAAACAAGGGTACAAGCGCAAAATATGGCGAGCGAGTTTCCAGTGTTATTGATATCACCAGTAATTACAAGCCTGCAAAAAAAATTACTGGCGGCGCTGGGTTTAACATGCTCCATGGAGATGCCTACCTAGACATTCCCTTAGTCAAAGACAAGTTTTCTGTTTTAGTATCTGGCCGTAGGTCATATGCTGATTTTTACAAAACATTTACCTTTAAAAATTATGCGTCTCAAATTTTCCAAAACACTAAAATATTTGATGAAAGTTTAGAATTCAGCAAATCAAAAAACATATTTTGGTTTTATGACTACACAATAAACGCTGCATTAAAAGCTACAAATAAGGATCTCATTAAATTCAACCACATATCCAATAAAGACTTTTTAAATTTTTCTGCATTTAGTGCCAATGCCAATAACTTATATACTGACATATTAAAGACTCAGAACGATGGGTATAATATAGAATGGGAGAAAGAATGGTCAAAGAAGCTGAGTCATCAAGTAGACACCTATCTTTCAGAGTATTCTTTGAGCTACAAATTTAGTAACGAATCAAATATGGGTACGTCTACAAATACTAAAGACAACCAAATTAAAGATTTTGGTGTTAATTTAAATGTCAAATATGATGTTGCAGAATATAAACAAATGAATTTTGGTTATCAGTTTTCAAACAAAAATTTTAAATACACCTTTAAAAACACTACCCCTACGGAAACCTTACTATTAGATGATGCCAATGACACTACTAACTCAAATAGTATTTATACCGAATATCAAGTAAACAAACCTAAAGATCATTTATTCACCATTGGTCTTAGAGCAAATAAATATAGTAGTTCACAAAAGTTTTATATTGAACCAAGAGCGGTTCTTCAAAAATTTGTTATCCCAGAGTTTAGTATTAATGCATCCATAGAATATAAAAGTCAGCATGTAAACCAAATACAGGAATCGGTAATTAGTAATTTATCATTAGAAAACCATATTTGGGCATTATCTAACACAAACGATTTTCCCGTTTTAACTAGTTATCAATACACTATTGGTGCAAATTATACCAAAAACAAATGGATTGTAGATTTTGAAGCCTATTTTAAGAAAACAAATAATATTAATTCTTTAGATTTTGATCTTAACAACCAAGCAGTTTATAAATACCAAATTGGAAGCTCAAGTATCCAAGGAGTGGACTTATTCTTAAAAAAGCAATTAAAAAGCTACAATACGTGGCTATCCTATTCTTTTAACAGTGCAAACTACCGATTTCCGGAACTTAATAACGGTAACCCATTCCCAAGTAATGTAAATATTAATCATACCATAAAATGGTCTCATTTTTACAAATGGAAAAAAATAGATTTCTCTTTAGGATGGTTATGGCATAACGGAAAACCATATACTCAAATAAACACAATATCGAATCCTGACGGTAGTAAAACACACTCCTACGAGGGCTTAAACACCGAAAACCTACATGTTTATCATCGTTTAGATTTTTCCGCGGTATACAACTTTAGACCGCATAGGAATAAAAAAATAAAGTATCGTTTAGGTTTTTCTGTACTTAACCTCTATAACCGAAATAATACTATCAATAAAGATATTCGGTTTTCAAATACTGCATCTAATGAGCTAAATATTAGTGATATTAAAGGAACTGAAATTTCGCCTAATTTTGTATTAAGAGTTTTTTGGTAAAGCTCTTAATACAAAATTAGGTTACTTTATTATTTCACAAGTACTTTTGTACTCACATCCCCATTTGAAGTTTTTATATTTACAATGTATCCGCCAGTACTCAAACTAGCCGTTTTAAGCGTATAAGCATTGTTGTTTGACAAACTACTAAACCTGTATACTGATTGACCAAGCATATTAAACATCTCAACAGATTCAATTTTCTCAAGCATTGGATTATTAATAACAATACTATTATCAGCATTTGAATAATAAACATCCATTGCATCTAAATTATTGTCTATTACATTTAACGTTGAATTGAAAACAACTTCAAAACGATTTAAATACTCCCCTATAGAAAGATTTACTTCATAATCACTCATTCTTAAATCACGATACTCATTCGTTTCTTTATCATGAAGATAAATAACCTGATCGTTTGATATATTTTCTAACCCGTCTAAACTAAACTTCATTATTCCACCTTCAGCAACTTTAACTCCTAATGGAAGCACTTGATTTACATCAAAATTATTAACGGCTTGAATTAAAAATTTACTCTCGTTAAATACCCAGAAACCATCTTCTGAATTGTCTTCTACTAAAGGAGCATCAAAACCTAAATCAAAACTATTAGACGTTACTTCATCAATACCTGCTAATAATTGTCGGTAGTAGCCAGATGGTGTTTCAATCATCAATCTAAACTTCTGTCTTTCATCCGCCGTAGTATTGTAGGTTACATCAGCATTTCTAAAACTAACTGAAGGGTCAGCAGCTTCTGTTTTAAATACTCGTTGACTATTTTTAAATTTAATATCTCCACCTGCTACTGTAACAGTTGTGTTTGCCAAACTAGGATCTAAAAATGCAAAAACAAAGAATCCTTGATTTAAAGATATATATCTTAATGGAATTTTTGTTCCTAAAGCACCATTGTCATTAATTCTAGTATCATTAGAAATAGCTTTGATTCCTCCCATTAATGTATAAGTAGCATAACCACCTACATATTCTGCTAAATTATGTGATGCTCCAGCAAAATGGTCCCAAAAATATAGGGCTCCATTAAAAATATTATCCGAAGCATTTCCTCCATTATCTTTAATATTATCTAATATAAATTGATTTGCATCTATTGAAGATAAATATGGATTTCCAATCAATCTATCATTCCCTAAGGTTATTGGCAAAGTAACATCACCATTGTAAGGTCTTCCTTTAAACACATAATTTTGATTGTCCGTTATAAGCGACAAACCAGATGTTCCTTTCATTGTATATCCTTCTCCTGGAAGTAAACTCGTATTCTCATCAATTGAAATCCAAGAATCATAATCATTATGCAACCCATTAAACTTCCACAACCAATACGTACTAATAGTTATAGGAGAAGTTACTGCTCCATCAGCTGCTGTATAAGCAGGCTGAAAATTAATTGCTTGTGGAGCTGCTGTATTTGTTCCATCAGCTAAAGCTCCAGCTATTGTATACCCTCCATTAACACTAGGAACTCCTGTTCCTTTAGTACCTAGACCACTTCCTATAGCACCTACAGAAGATGACCAGTAGTTATAATTAAAACTTATTGCTGTACCTTGTTGATCTCTTTCAATAAAACCACCACTATCGTTATCAAAAATACTACCATCATCTTGAAGAAATTGAGACTCTCCTATTAAATCAATAATACCGTCTAATTCAACATAATGAGTAACTCTTAAACTCTGCCCAGTGTTTGTTTCATCCTGTACTTCTATAGGATCAGCTATAGTTAATTTTGCATTTGTAGTATCAGAAATTAATCCTAATACCGTAATATTTTTATCACCTGAATTGATATCATGAGATGTTTGTACAATATTCCAATCAACTCTAGTTGAACCATCAACACTTAAACAGTTTGGCTCACTCCACACTGTATCTCCATACAACCAAGGTGTTGCTGCAGATGTATCTCCCCATTCACCATTTCTAACAGAAATGTATGGCAATGGTGCCGTTTGTAACTGAATTGTAGTAATATTTTTTGGTGCTCCATGCTTTGAATTGCTTGATTGATCTTGAATTTGATCATTAAGCATTGGGTAATACCCTTCCAAATTAGCCCAATTAAGTCCCCCTGAAATATCTAAAGGAATAACTTTACCTCTTACATTAGCTCCGTTTTGCTCGATTTCTTGATTCATCATTTGGTGTAATTGAGTAGCTGTTAAACCAACATTCCACACACGAACCTCATCAATAAAACCATCAAAATAAAATCTTGGAACTGCTGGCGTATCACTATCATAACTAGCTCCTAAAATACACTTTTCAGATCCAATTACAGGAGCTCCTGTTGGCGCCCCGCTAACAACTTCAACACCATCAATAAATAACCTTGCTGTAGCTCCATCATATGTAGAAGCGATATGGTACCATCTGTTATTAGTTATTGCATATGGAGAAACAAGGTTTATTTGCATTGTTCCAGTATTGTCATACCACACTAAATTAGGAAAACTACTATTTAATTTTAAGTGGTATCCTCTTTGATTTCCAGCGCCTGCTTTCATATCTCCTTTTGAAATAATGGTACCCGTCGCAACTGTTGCTTCTTGTAATACCCATGCTTCTAAAGAAAAAGCCCCTGTAAAATTATGATTATCTCCAAAATCAACATGGTCATTAAATCCATCAAAATCAAGAGCAACAGCTGGTGATCTCCAATCTGTATCAGGACCTGCATCGAAACTTGGATGCGAACTTGGCTGTAACAAACTGTTTGTTGAATCAAACATAGCATCATCATTATCAAACCCATCGTCCAAACCATCCATATCACTATCAATACCTGTAAAAAGACCTGTATCGGCATTTGGCGCATCAGCTCCATTAATTACTCCATCTCCATTAGTATCATGTCCTTCAATATTGTCAACTTCTTCTGAATCATCAGAATCTAAATCTAAGTAATCAGGTGTCCCATCTCCATCTGAATCTACAGGAACTACTCCTGCTCCACCAAAGTTTACATTATCAGTATCATAATTATCATCTATTCCATCAAAAATCCCTCCAGAATCTGAATCAGAATTTGCTAATGTAACATAAGATCCTGTCGTCTGAGCTTCAGTATTATCTGTAACTCCATCATCATCTGAATCTATATCCATAAAGTTTGGAAATCCCGTTACATCTAAATTTGCATTAGGGTAACTATTAGGAAAACCATCACTATCAGTATCAGCTCCTGTGATTAACAAACTTCCTGCACCATCATAAGCATCATGATACCCATCATTATCCGCATCGGTAAAACCATCTATCATTCCATTTCCGTCTGTATCTGGATCTCCTACTTCTCTTAAATCCACTATACCATCATTATCAGAATCTAAATCAATTCTATTCACTATAGCATCACCATCAGAATCGTAATTTGGAATAGTTGTAACTTCTAAACTAAAATATGTAAATGGAGTTGTATCATACATATCTACCAAACCATCACCATCAGTATCAGTTGCATCATCTACAATACCATCGCCGTCAATATCAACCCCTCCAGCTTCAACTAAATCAGGAATTCCATCATTATCACTATCGGCATCATTGAAATCATGTATACCATCTCCTTCAGTATCCAATCCACAAAAATGCATTGCAGCGATACGAATTGTTGACCCATCAGGTTGATCCACTAAAAAGTCTATTTTGCTAATTTTTACTCCTGGAAAATAAAAGTATACCGATCCTAAAGCATCACTAGCTACTACATCTCCATTGTTATTTGCTCCCAGACCTAAAAACTGATCGTTGAACGTATTTCCTGTTTGTGTAATATAAGTTCCTAAATGATATACATTGTTACTCACTGTTAGGTCAATTAATGTATTTGTATCGTCATAAGCATTTACTGTCCATGTTTCATTTTCATCAAAATCTACCAGTTTAAAAAATAGATTCTCTACGTCATTCATAAAATCAAATGTAAGCGTCCCTAATGTCCCAGGTCCTTTAACTCTCATTGCCCAGCCGTGTTCTCCAGCAAAATAACTCGTGATATCATTAAAATCCGCTTGATTACTAACAGAAAAATCTATTTGATTACCATCATCCATTGGGTGATTTAAAATTGGAAAATTACCCAAGATTGATTCTTCATTTGAAGGTAATCCAGTTGAATTTAATCCTTCTAAGTTTGCAGTATAACATCCTTCTAATATATCTGTTACTCCATCGTTATCATCATCAGAATCAATATAATCTGCTATTCCATCTGCATCATTATCTGGTGCGGTAGGTGGAATAAACACATAACTATTATCAGTATATAATGAAAAGTTAAAACTGGTATCACTACTTGATGCGTTTGTTTGATGAATCTCTACGGCTACTTCATTATTTCCTACCACAAGAATGTTTGCCAAACTTTTAGTAATCCACGTAGACTCTGCTGCTCCACCAACAGTTCCTGTTGCATAAGACAAATAGTTAAAAGCTGCAGCCATATTATCGCTCCAAACCTGAACTCCGTTAATATATACTACCATACCATCATCACGAATAGCATTTAGTACTAATGTTGAGTTTGCTACATCTCCAGCTGTTGCTGTAAATGATTTTCTATAATAAGTTGTTGGGTATTTATTACTTGAATCTGGCCCAAAACTAACTACTGTTACCTCATCGCCATCTCCGTATCCTAATTCAGCATTACCTGTAGCCCAAGAAGAGTAGTCAAAACCAGTTCCGTACCAAGCAGTACCTTGATCTGACCCGTCATCTAAATAACTCCAATTTCCCCCAGCACCCAATAATGGTGCTGAAATTCCTGTACCGCTAACCGTAAAAGTATATGGATTTTCATCAGCATCATCATTTAAAATGGTAATGGTTGATGAGATTATTCCTAAAACACTAGGTGTAAACGTTACAGTGAAAGTAGTACTCCCACCACCCGCAACTGACCCCGCAGGCGCCGTTGTAATTACAAAATCACCGTTACTACTAGTTGCTGAAGCTATGTTTAACATTCCTGAACCAGTATTTTCTATCGTATATGTTATACTTATTGGTGTTAAATTGTCTGTTGACCCAAACTCTGTACTATTAGCTACTGAAGGACTATTACCACTCCCACTAGAAATACCATTAGCTCCACTGTCAACAACATCCATTTCTGGTGAAGGAGCAACTCCGTTACCTTGAATAGCAAAAACATAAGGTGTATTGGTTCCATCAGTAGAAGTTACGGTAACAATTGCTGTTTTTAAACCAATAGAACTTGGCGTAAAAGTAATTACATGATTTTTAGCCTTATTTCTTCTTATTCTACCAATAACAGTACTTGTTGGAGAAAAATCCGGAGAACCAGCTATACTTACAACTACCCCGTTCATATTTGCCACTGTAACCCTTAACACAAAAGCATTTGCTTGTGAAGCACTTACGGCTACATTTCCGAAATCTGTATTATCAAGTATAAATGGCGTCATATCAGGGTTTGTAATTGTTGTTCCGTTTCCAGAAACCTGAAGTGTTTGACTAAACGAAAATACTGTTACTAAAGTAAATAGTATATATAACAGTGTGTTTTTTGAAAAAGTAGTTTTGTTTGCCATAATCCTTGATTTTTTTAATTCAACTCATTCCTTTTCCCCATTTTCATTCTTACCATATTAGTTATTGATTTCAACATATAGAATTACGAGATAATCACAAAATAAAAGCGACAATTGACATTTTATTAAGTTTAAGTGCTATTTATTGCGACTTTGTCAGTGTTCTTGCTTAAAGTATTAACAAATGTTTATCTCGCTTACATGTATCGTAGAAGTATTACAATAGACGACTTTCTATTGAATTATAATTTAGAGTTACCCCATTTAAGCTTCTGAACTAAGCTAAATAAATTATATTACAAACAATTCCTTTCCTTAAAAGGGTCTGTGGGTTCAGTTTTTCAAGAAATTAAATACGGAGTAGGAAACAAAACACCTGTTTTAAGTGGCAAAAACCTCATTTTGAAGAGGATAAATAGCAGCTATTATCAGAGAAAATATAACAAATAAAGACTAGCTCCATAAACTGGCAACCCTCTTATTTTTATTAGGTTAACGCTATGTAACAGTTGGGGCAATGAAAAACACATCCATAATTTTAAGTTCAAAAAACTCTTATTTTATATTTTGGTGTTCATAAATTTTCGATTAAAACGCTGCTATTAGGAAGCTTTTTAAAAACTTAATTAGTTAGCACATTGAATCTTGCGACCACCCCATAGAGCATTAGTATCCATATGATTTCGACATACAAATAACTATCTGGGTAGTTTAACTGATTTTATTTTTAACAAGAATGTATTAAAACAAAAAACACCCATTTATATTTGAAAAAGCACAAAATGGTATTAATCATTATTTTACAACAATCTTTTCTGTATGTTGTACTTTCCTGAAACCATTATAAACTTTCACAAAGTATACTCCAGCTTTTAATTGATCTATTTTTAACTGACTATTTTTAATTTCTGAGCTAATAATTCTTTTCCCTTTTATACTATAAACCTCAACTGTCCAAATATTGTTAGTGGTCGGTAAGTTAAAATAGATTATATCTTTAGCTGGATTAGGAAATATTAAAATATCGCTTGCTAGTTTTACATCATTTACAGCTAACACTCCAGGATTCATCTCATATTCAATGTGTAAAACAGGAGCCGCTAATCCATCTATAGACTCAGCTTTACGTTTTGCAGAAGTACTGGTTAATGAAACACCTGTTCCTTCCAATTTTATACAAATAGCATTTCCAGCACTCCAACCTGGCTTATTAACTATATTTTGAACAGCAGTAATTACCTCTGGCGTACGTTGTGCTACCCCTGCATCACCATCTGTCCATGCTTGCACGTTCCAATACTCTGTTGAAAGATAAGTTCTTCCTGACACATCAAAAGCATTTGTTATTTCAAATACCCCTGCATTAGCAACATCTTCTACTGCTACCAATAATTCTGTAGTATTAGCATAATCTCCATCAGCTGTAAACTGAATATAAGCACTATTGATAATTGCATTTGGTGGAATATTCAAATTCGTAAAACGAACGCCTACAGTTTGATATCCTTGAGAATCGTATGAATCATACATTAACTCTAAATCTGAACTAGTAGAATACACATTACCATCTCCTTCTCTTTCTTCAACATCGTCATTAGCAACAATATCTAACTGCTCAGTAAATGACCCAACCCAAATGGTTACTTGATCTTCATCAGTCAATGCATCATTGTCATAAACTATTGTTTTTACATCATAAGCTCCATCAGCAAACGTGTGTAACATTTCAAAAGGAGCGGTATTATCTGTCCCTATAGATGAACCATTTACAATAAAATCTACATAGTCAATTGTTCCGTCAGCATCTGTCGGGTTTGTTGTAATTAATACATTAACACCGATTGCTATATATTCTCCATTGGTATGAGACGTAATACTTATTGAGGGCGCCTGTAACATAGAATCGATTAAGGTAACTATATCTCCATTACTTGGATTCCATACATCTACTCCTGCTGGAAGTTGACATATTGAGCTGTTACTATTTTCACTTGCACTAGCCTCATTATCTATCATTATTGTTTTTACTGTTACTTGCGATGTAGACACACACACCCATTTAAATTGGTTAAATGATGCCGAATCTCTAGTCCATATTTTTGCGTCGTCAGAACTACGTAGTGGAGCCCCCCAACAACCTTCACCAACATAAACTGTCCCATTAATATCCTCTCGTTCAAATCCTTCTGCACAAATTGCACCGCTACTACATGGTTTTACTGGCCAAGTGGTTTTTACCGTATGAGAATCTGATTCATATACCAAACGCACTCCTTCATCATAAAACAACTGAGCCCAATTATTGTATTCATCATTTCCTTCCGATTTTGAACCCACATGAGGTCGCATTGGCTTATGATACTGCGCGGATTTCCAAATAGCATTATCAGTAGTCAATTCATTTTGCAACCAAGTGTATTGTGAACCTCCAGCGGTAATTTCTGAATTTAACGTGTAAATTGAATACAAGTTAGCTCCAAAAGTTATATTGTAATACACATCTGTAGATAGTGTATTAAATAAATTGTAAATACTATTATTTGTTGCCTCATGATTTCCTCGTGTAGGTAATATAGGGAACATTCTTCCATCAGAAGCAATTGTTTCTTGCCAATCAATAAACCAATCTTGCCATTCAGCATCCGTATCTCCATTAGTCATATCTCCTCCAAAAAATACAGCAGTAGGCTTTAATTTAGCTACTAATCTATTCGCTCTTTGTCGAGGTGTTCTATTATTCCTAGAATCACCTCCAGAAATAAACGACATTTGATCATTTGTATTAGGTGCTGTTTTAAACCAGAAACGCTGGCTTGTACCTTCGGAATCGTTAATCACAAAATAATAACTCGTATTAGGCGTTAAACCAATTAACTTCGTAAAGTTATTATTCATGCCTTTATAAACAACTGAACGGTCTATGGTTTTTGACAAAGGATAACTTCCCCATGTTATTCCATAATCCGTAGTACCATAATGAACTACAGGATTACTTCCAGAACCTTGCTCCCAACCTATCATAATAGTTGTAGCAGGATCATCAGTTAAAATTAATCTATACTTCCCATTTGAAGCATAACCTAAGACACACAAAAACAAGCCTACTAAAAATAATATGGATTTTTTCATCATAGTCGAATTTAAATTTCATATAAACATAACATAATTACAACTAAAATCACAATAAAAACTATGTATTCGTAATTATTTGAAGTATTTTTTATTAATGATGTAAAAAAAAAACATTAAATAGAGTACCTTGGTAGCTTTTGATTATTTTATCCTTTTATCATGACAGAATGGACACAAAATTAGTTTTAAAATATTTAAAGATTAGTTGCTTTTTGATATTTATAGGTAGAGCCTACCAGCATTTATTTTGGGACGCGCCTTTTAGAAGCTTACTATGGGATCAAAATTTATTAGAACCACTAGTGGATTTTTTTTTTAATATGAATTGGAAAGATTATGTTACTAATCTATCTATTGACAAAAACATACAATTCTTCATAAAAGCACATGGTTTTTTATACGCCATCTGTGCAGTTATTTCCTTATTTATCAAAGCGAATACGCATCGTATTTTTAAAATTATAATTGCAATAGGTTCGTTTAGCCTAATATTACTATCATTATTACAAACTAAAGAGAAGTTTTATCATTTTGCAATGTTTTTTGAGCATGCGATACAATTTGGAGCTCCAATTTTACTATTGTATTTTTTAAAAACCAAGTCGATTTTTAAATTAATAATTCCTTTGAAATTAATAATTGCTGTAGCATTTACTTGTCATGGATTGTACGCAATAGGCACTATTTATCCGCTACCCGCAAATTTTGTAACTATGACATTAAACATCCTGCCTATAAATGAACCGAACGCCAAAACCCTATTACTTATTGCTGGAATTTTAGATTTTGCTATAGCCATTTGTTTGTTTATCCCAAAGCTAGCTAAACCTTTTCTATTATACGCAACGATATGGGGGCTAGCTACAGCTTTTGCAAGAATTCTTAGCGGATTCACATATGACATCTCATTAAGCAATATACATCAATACCTCTATCTAACTGTTTATAGAATACCACACGGCCTAATACCGTTACTACTATATTTAATATTAAAAACACAACAAACCAGTGCTTTATCAAAAAGCAGT
>Ga0209291_1000320_pt1 | contig 46881 bp, 39 predicted proteins | sample GOMGulsemesocosm_FD_184633 | JGI IMG/M metagenome (GOLD analysis project Ga0209291, IMG submission 184633) | Methane-oxidizing microbial communities from mesocosms in the Gulf of Mexico - GOM9B Gulf of Mexico (SPAdes) (version 2) | ecosystem: Environmental > Aquatic > Marine > Cold seeps...
TTACAGGGTTGGATAAAGTGAAGACGTATAATTCATCATCTTGGGCATCTCGTGGTTTTTGCACTGATTGTGGAACCCATTTATTTTTTAAATTTAATGACAGTGGTGATTACAATATGCCAGTGGGTATATTTAAAGATTTGAATGGATTAGAAATGGATATGCAATACTTTAGTGATCAGCGACCTGACTATTATTGCTTTTCAAACGAAACGAAAGAAATGACTAAAGCTGAAATTATGGCTTATTTTGCAAAAAAGCTATAACAAGCACGTTTAAAATGACCAATAAAAAGCATCTAGATTAGATTTTTTATTAAAAAAGGCATCATTACGACGCCTTTCTAATATCTACAATGGTATACCTACAAACTAATCCTGACGGTAAGTTGATAAGAAGTTAGCCAGCTTGTTAATCGCAACCGTTAACTCTTCAACTCGGGGTAAAAATACTACGCGGAAGTGATCAGGGCGAGCCCAGTTAAAACCAGTGCCTTGTACAATCAACAGCTTTTCTTGTTGTAACAGATCTAATGCAAATTTCTGATCGTCTTTGATATTGTACATTTCCATATCAATTTTCGGGAACAGATACATTGCACCTTTTGGTTTTACACACGTGATACCCGGAATATCATTTAACATCTTCCAGGCTAAATCACGTTGTTCCAGTAAACGACCGCCTGGTAGAATCAATTCATTAATACTTTGATAACCACCTAGCGCTGTTTGTATCGCATGCTGCATCGGTACGTTTGAGCACAGACGCATCGAGGCGAGCATTTCTAATCCGGCAATATAGTCTTTAGCAAGATGTGTCGCACCACTTAATACCAACCAACCAGAACGGAAACCGGCAATACGGTACGCTTTAGACAAACCATTGAAGGTCACAATCAGAATATCTTGTGCAAGCGTACACATAGGTACATGCTCAATACCGTCATATAAGATCTTGTCATAAATTTCATCAGCAAAAATAATCAGCTGGTGTTGGCGAGCTACTTCAATCACTTCTAGCAAGAATTCTTTGCTATATACCGCACCTGTAGGGTTGTTTGGATTGATTAAAACAATGCCTTTAGTATTTGGTGTGATCTTGGCTTTAATGTCATCCAGATCAGGATACCAATCAGATTCTTCATCACAAATGTAGTGCGTTGCTTTACCACCCGAAAGGGTAATTGCCGCTGTCCACAATGGGTAATCGGGTGACGGTACTAATACTTCATCACCGTTGTTTAGCAATGCCTGCATTGACATCATGATTAATTCTGAAACGCCATTACCCAAATAAATGTTATCAATAGACACATTCAGTAGGCCTTTCTGTTGGTAATGTTGCATCACTGCTTTACGTGCAGAGTATAACCCTTTTGAATCACAATAACCTTGGCTCAATGGCAAATTATGAATCACGTCTTTTACGATTTCTTCTGGGGCTTCAAAACCAAATGGGGCGGGATTCCCGATGTTTAATTTGATTACTCGATGACCTTCTTCTTCTAAGCGATTCGCTTCTTTTAATACTGGTCCACGTATGTCGTAACACACGTTATCTAACTTATGAGATTTTTCTATTGAGTACATCCCGGCTCCAAGGCTGTAAATATGTAAATTGTTTTTCTTTCTGTAATAAAAGTAACGTATATAAGGCATTGTTGGAAGTGATATTTGGCGTTCAGGTCGATTTATTGTTGCGTCATTGTTAATTAACAAGGTTCGGGTGTAACATTGTCAGTAATGGTTACCAGATTATGGTTATTTTGTGAGAATATTGTTGTAATACAGCAGTTAAATTCAATGTTAATAGGAACAAGGAAAGCGCATGAGTCAGCAGTTAAACCCAGCAAAAATGAGTGGGCTAGAGATACTACAAGCAATGGCAGAAGGAATCTTTCCACATCCTTCAATTTGCCAAACAATGCCGATGCAATGTGTTGATTTAAGCGAAGGGCAGATCCACTTTAGTGTGCAAGCCGATGATCGTCATTTAAATCCGATGGGTGGTGTACATGGTGGTTTTGCGGCAACGGTGCTAGATTCGGTTACAGGTTGCGCAGTACATACCACATTGGCCGCTGGCGAAAGTTACGGCACGGTCGATTTGAATGTAAAAATGGTGCGTCCAATTCCTAAAAATACTGTATTGCATGCTAAAGGTAAGGTATTAAACGCATCAAAAACTGTCGCTATATCGGAAGGTGACATTCGTGATACAGAAGGAAAGCTTTATGCGCACTGTACTGCAACCTGTGTCATTATTCGCCCTACTAAATAGGTTTCCTTTATGATAAAAACTACATCTGAGATTCATTTATGACAAATAGTATTTCTGAAATCGCACCGCATACATTTCAGTTCAATCCGTCGGCCAGTGAAAACGCAGGGAAGATGGTGATGGGGCATCGTGGTGCTTCATCTATAGCCCCAGAAAACACCTTGGCCGCTTTTCAATTAGCAGAGGACAATAATGTGCCTTGGATTGAAGTGGACGCCGATATGCTCGCTGATGGTACTGTGGTTATTTGTCATGACAAAACTCTCGACCGCTGTAGTGATCACACGGGGTTATTATGCGATAAAATTGTCACCGACCTTGATGATATTGACGCGGGGGCATGGTTTGGACTCGATTTTGTTGGAGAACGGATTCCAACGCTGGTGGATCTTATCTTATTTACCAATGAAACTGGTATGAATCTGAATTTAGAACTGATGTCTGGACCTGATAAAGTCACGACTGACCGATTGATCGATGGTGTTATTCGTGACATTAACCATCACTGGCAAGGTGGTCAGCAGTTACTTATCTCCAGCTTTAATCACCTATTATTAGCCGAAATAAAACGTCGAGCGCCTGAAATAAGTTTAGCGTGTTTGTTCGAAGCGCCATTACCGGATGATTGGCTAACCTCGATGCAATATGTCGGCGCTGAATTTATTCATCCTAAGGATAGCGGTTTGACTGAACAGCAAGTCAACGCTATGACTGTCGCAGGTTACAGCGTGAATGTATGGACGGTTAATTGTTTAGCGCGTGCGAACCAGCTCTATAATTGGGGCGTAACGGGGATTTGCACTGACATTCCTCAACAGTTTCCGCCTTGTTACAGGAATTAATAGCGAAATAACTCAGAGTATATCGGTGAAAATATCGTTCGGAAAGGACAGCTGTGCATGACGGATAATAACATTAATACAGTCAGTGAACGCTTAGCCCTACGTTGGCGATTATTACTGCAAGATAACTTTACGCATTTGACGATGGCACAAATACAGCAAGCTTGGTCGCGTTTGTTACCCCATTACCAAGAAGCGCATCGGTATTATCACGACCTCTCGCATATTGAGGCTTGTTTTAATTGGTTTGATCAAGTGCAAGATCAGCTTGATTATCCGTTAGCGGTTGCACTCGCTATTTGGTTTCACGATGTTATCTATGATGTAAGACGTGCTGACAACGAAGTCAAAAGTGCGCAGTATGCAGTGACCGCACTCACCAATTTAACTGTATCAATAGAGTTAGTACAACAAGTGTATGAGTTAGTGTTGTTAACTCAGCATCCAAGTAAGCCAAGTCGTAAAATCAAAAGGCAATCAGGCAAGTTTTTATCGAAGACAACTAATATAGTGCGAGCAAGTCTTAATGATCAGGCATTATTTTTAGACATAGATTTAACTATATTAGGCCAGAATAACGCTACTTATGGACACTATGAAAACGCTATTCGCAATGAATACCAGCATGTTCCATCGTGGCTGTATACACGTGTTCGGAAACGTCTGTTAAAACGTTTTTTACGCCAACCAATTATTTATTACTCTCGTTATTTTAAAGAAAAATTTGAACAGCAAGCCAGAGTGAACATACAATCAGTACTCAGCTCCTAGTGGAATACATAAATCATGATTATTAATGGCTCTCCCAGTCAAGATGTTGCAATCGCCGACCGTGGTTTTAATTTTGGAGACGGGCACTTTACTACTATTAAGATAGCGGCAGGACAAGCCTTACTACTCGATTTACATCTGGCGCGTTTACAACAGGCGTGTGCTGCGCTCGTAATCGAATTTACCCAATGGAATGAATTGCTCGCGGTAATCACTCAGCAAGCACTTGTATTACGGGGTGGCGTATTAAAAGTAACCATTACCCGAGGTGAGGGTGGCCGAGGTTATAGCACGCTAGGTTGTAGCCGCGCAAATTGGTTTTTGCAACATCGTTCTATTCCTGCACAATATAGTGACTGGGCGCGTGAGGGGATTGAATTAATGCTTTGCGAATATCAACAAACAGTCAACCCTGCATTAGCTGGATTAAAGACGTTAAACAGACTGGATCAGGTGATGATTAAGCAAGAACTTGATGCCAATGGTATGAATGATGGACTCGTTTGCTCGACAGACGGTTATGTTATCGAGACATCTGTAGCCAATGTGTTCTGGGTTATTGGAGATAAAGTCTATACACCTAGCACCGAACGCAGTGGTGTTGAAGGGGTGATGAAAACACATATTTCAAACTTATTGAATAAACTGGGTTTTAGTCTTAAAACAGGAGATTACACCATTTCTAATGTGCTAGCTGCAGATGAAATTTTTATTACCAATTCAGTGATGGAGGTGGTACCTGTTAAAAGTATTCTAAAGCTGGGTACTCAAGACAATATTAGCGCTATTGGTTATGACTTGTCAGTGAATGATTCATCGGTATGGCGCTTACTACAACAAGAATTACACGGTTAATATGTAATGTATTTAGGGCTGTCTATCTGAACAATAAGGAGGAATAACGCTAAGTGACTAACGTTATTCGATTAGGCATGAATAAATGACGGATTAATAAATACGACGTTTAAGTCCTTTCTTATCCAAGATCTTAGTTGCGATCTCTTCAACCGAAAATAACGTACTGTTGATATAAGGGATCCTTTCTTTACGGTACAGGAATTCAACTTCCGATATTTCCAGTTTACATTGACGTAATGACGCATAAGTACTGTTAGCAATACGCTCGCTACGAATATCTTGTAGGCGTTTCACATCAATGGTTAAACCAAATACTTTATGTTTATTACGCTTTAATGCTGGTGGCAGTTTTAAATTATCCATATCATCGGCAATAAATGGGTAGTTGGCAGTCTTGATACCAAACTGTAATGCCAGATATAAACTGGTTGGTGTTTTGCCACTACGGGATACACCGACTAAGATTAAGTCTGCATCATCATAATCTTTACAGGTAATGCCATCATCGTTGGCGAGGGCATAATTGACCGCTTCAATACGGGCATCATAAGTGTCATTTTTAAGGCTATGCGTACGGTGTGATTTTGGTTCTGCTTTGATATTTAATTGCTCTGAAAGCGGCGCAACAAATGTACTTAGAAAGTCGTGAGAATGACCTTCATTTAATTCGATAATTGTCCTTATTTCAGATGAAACTATCGAATGAAACACGAGTGGCTTCTGTCCTGTTTTAGCAACATGTTCATTAATTTTTTGAGTAACATATTTTGCTTTTTCTTCGGTTTCGATAAAGGGATAAGTATGCTGATCAAATTCGATCGGAAATTGGCTTAGAAGCGCGTGACCAAAGACTTCAGCGGTGATCGCGGTGCCATCAGAGACATAAAAAACAGTTTGCATTAACTCTATCCTTTTCATAAACAGATGAAATTTTCTAAGTTAGTATCTTACATTGAAATTAATAGCTGTGTATGATTAAAAACACTAAGGAAAGCAAGATGATTATTTTGCATTAATAATATGTGAGCAATATCCTATATTGCCCATAATTAAAATCATTTTTGAGATAGATTAAATCTGGAGAACTGCCGTGATAGAGTACGTAATTGGGTACGAAAAACTTGGAATGAACGACGTAGAACGAGTTGGCGGCAAAAACGCATCTCTAGGTGAGATGATCAGTAACTTAGCGGGCGCAGGCGTGCAAGTTCCTGGTGGTTACGCGACTACCGCTGATGCGTTTAATCAGTTTTTAGAGCAAAGTGGTGTAAATGATAAAATTTATGCACTACTTGACGATCTCAATGTTGATGACATCGCAGCGCTAACTAAAGCGGGTGCCACTATTCGTCAGTGGATCATTGACACACCTTTCCAACCTGAATTAGAAGCAGCTATTGCTGAAAGCTATGAAGTACTTGCTGGTGAAGCGGGCGAGCAAGCATCATTTGCAGTTCGTTCTTCGGCTACCGCTGAAGATATGCCTGATGCATCTTTTGCGGGTCAGCAAGAAACATTCTTAAACGTACGTGGTTATGACAACATCATTGTTGCAATTAAACACGTATTCGCATCACTCTTTAACGACCGTGCTATTTCTTACCGCGTGCATTCTGGTTATGACCACCGTGGCGTGGCATTATCTGCGGGTATTCAACGCATGGTTCGTAGTGACGAAGCATCATCTGGTGTGATGTTCTCTATTGATACTGAGTCTGGTTTTGAAGATGTAGTATTCATTACTTCTTCATACGGTCTTGGTGAAATGGTTGTACAGGGCGCAGTAAACCCTGATGAATTTTATGTTCATAAACCAACACTTGCTAAAGGCAACCCTGCTGTTGTACGTCGTAACATTGGTAGCAAACAGATCCAAATGATCTACTCTGCTGACGAAGGACATGGCAAACAAGTTCAAATTGTTGATGTTGAAGCAAGCAAATCACGTCAGTTCTCTATTAATGATGAAGAAGTCATGGAACTGGCTAAACAAGCGGTGATCATCGAAAAACATTATGGCCGTGCGATGGATATCGAGTGGGCTAAAGATGCGATTGATGGCAAACTTTATATCGTTCAGGCACGTCCAGAAACGGTACGTAGCCGTGAAGATAAGCAAGTTATGGTTCGCTTCCACTTAGACGCTAAATCAACAGTGGTTACTGAAGGCCGTGCGATTGGCGGTAAGATTGGTGCGGGTCCTGCTAAAGTTATTTCATCAATTGATCAAATGGATGAAGTACAAGAAGGTGACGTATTAGTCACGGACATGACAGACCCTGATTGGGAACCTATCATGAAACGTGCTTCTGCAATCGTAACAAACCGTGGTGGGCGTACCTGTCATGCTGCAATTATTGCACGTGAAATGGGGATCCCTGCTGTTGTTGGTTGTGGTAACGCGACAGACCTAATCGTCAATGGTCAAGAGCTAACAGTATCTTGTGCTGAAGGTGACACAGGCTTTATCTACGAAGGTATTTTACCATTCCGTGAAACGGCTTCAGAAATTGCTAATTTACCGGAAATTCCAGTAAAAGTAATGATGAATGTGGGTAACCCGGATCGTGCATTTGATTTCGCTGCATTACCAAATGCAGGTGTTGGTCTAGCACGTCTTGAGTTTATCATTAACCGTATGATTGGTATTCACCCGAAAGCACTGCTTAATTTTGATAAGCAATCGCCAGAGCTGCAAGCTGAAATCAATGAGATGATTGCTGGTTATGCATCACCTGTTGAATTCTATATTGCTAAATTGCAAGAAGGTATTTCAACGCTGGCAGCGGCGTTCTATCCGAAAAAAGTAATTGTGCGTATGTCTGACTTTAAGTCAAATGAATACGCTAACTTGGTCGGTGGTGAAAACTACGAGCCTGAAGAAGAAAACCCAATGTTAGGTTTCCGTGGTGCTTCACGTTATATCTCTGAAGACTTCCGCGATTGTTTCGCGCTAGAAACAGAAGCGATTAAGCGCGTGCGTAACGACATGGGCTTAACCAATGTTGAAATTATGATCCCATTCGTGCGTACATTAAGCGAAGCTGCATCAGTTATTGATTTACTGGCAGAGCACGGCCTGAAACGTGGTGAGAACGGTTTACGCGTTATCATGATGTGCGAGCTGCCTTCAAATGCATTGCTTGCTGATAAGTTCCTACAGTACTTCGATGGTTTCTCGATCGGTTCAAATGATTTAACACAGCTAACACTGGGTCTAGACCGTGATTCTGGTATTATCTCTCATTTGTTTGATGAACGTAATGAAGCGGTGAAAATACTGCTATCAATGGCAATTAAAGCGGCTAAGAAAGCGGGTAAATACGTTGGTATCTGTGGTCAAGGCCCATCAGATCATGACGACTTCGCTGCTTGGTTAGTTGAACAAGGTATTGACAGCGTATCGTTAAACCCTGATACCGTATTAAGTACTTGGTTATACCTAGCGGATAAACACGCTAAATAAATTAAGCGCGTTTAACCCTATTTAGTTTAATATAATAAAGCCTCAAGTTAGTGTTAATTAGCACTGGTTTGGGGCTTTTTAATTGGTCATGCAGCGTACTTATTTATGCTTGTCGATGTGTGTAGTTGATATTCGACATTGTTAAGTTGATTGTCAAAATGGGCTAAAATCATATCGATGGACTCTGTCGCGATATTAAAAAATCGATCCGCTTTTATTGTTGGTTGGCTAATAATAATTTCATTATCAATCACTTTCAGCAAATGAGATATTTTTAATAAGTAGTCTGGATTGTTTTGAATATTAATACTTTGTTCTAACGACTGGCAAAGATAGCTTAGTCGAATACGCTCTGCTCGTGTACAAACTTTGGCTGCTGCAATCCCTGTGCCTAGCGCACGTATTTGTGCAATGCTTTCAGCAGTAAACAGTAATTCTTGCCATAAGAATTGGATTGATTCGCTATTCTCATTATTGAGTTGATGTAGCTTATTATCAAACGCAACATCGTTGATAAGGTAGAGTAAATTTAATACTAACTTATTGTGTTGTTCAAGATTATTCCTAATATTTAAGTTGAAGTAATCGATGGATAAACGTTGCCAATGATCAGTCATGGCTTGCCAGCGTTCATTTTCTAATAAATCAGGGTACATATCGATGATTTCTATATTTAATTGACTTATCTGCTCTGTTACCGTATTTAAACGCGCCTTTAGATCCGCTTCGCCGTGTAAAATCCCATTCGATAGCCCACGATGTTGCTGCATACGTGTTAATAATTTACGTATGATATTGAGCTTAATTAAACCATCGAGTTGTAACTGCCGGCGGTTATGTTGTTGTTGCTGCATTTGCAGTAAGAGGAAACATAAGCCAATCAAGGTGCAAAGAATGAGTGTTCCAGTGAGCAGGACGGTTAATAGTGAATTCATATTGCATACCTTATATCCATCTAGGGTTGTATATACTTAAGCAAGTATAGTACCAGCGTGTAAGTAGGAAAATCGGCCTATATAGTGGTAATTATGCACCGAAATTGTGAAAATATGACTTTAATTCCCTAAAATGGTGAGAGGTTATAAGGGATATTCATTTAGGTTTTACCTACGGGGAGCTTAAAATGCAAAATGCCTGATGTGCTGCACTGGACGTTTTAAGTTGTATCTGAATCAATATCTTTCAACGTTTTTCATTTAGCTGATTTTAGTTTTCGCGTAGCGCTCTAAAGCCAATGTAATTAGCTCGGAAATCGGGTTTTAATGCTAAGCGGACATCAATTTGTGACAGTTTTGGGGCGAAGTTCCAAGCGCCGCCTCTTGCAACTAAATCATGTCCACTCGTTAGTTCCCAAACGTTACCTACGGTATCATACAGGCCAAATTTGTTGGCTTTAAATGATTGTACTGGCGCGGTGCTTTTATTCGACCATTGGCTACCACAGTAAGCGCAATTAGCTTTTGAGTTACCAGCATCGTTACCCCACCAGTAGTTGTCATTACTACCTGCTCGCGCTACATATTCCCATTCGCCGTTATTCGGTAAACGGTATTTTTGACCTGTTGCTTTTGATAACCAAGCTAAGTATGCATTGGTATCAGCTGAGCTGATACAGACAACTGGATGCTCGTCGGTTTGCGCAAAACCTGGCTGGCGCCAGTTTAAATTGACATTATATGTTTCTTTGCCGTAAGCATACTCCACACAACCACTACCTGATTCTGCGGTTGTAATATAGTTGCTGGCGTTAACAAAACGTTTAAAATCGGCGACAGTGATCGGATTCTTACCGACAGAGAAGGCTTTGATGGTTTGATTATTAGTGTTATCAATCGATGTTGTTAATTGGCCTGCTGGCACCGAAATTAATTCTGGACCGCGTTCACCAGAAGCTAATAAATCTTGTACTGCTTGACCATCTTGTAGCAAAACGATGGCTTTTAATAACTTAGCTCTTACCATCATGTTGTTTTTTAGTTTAATGTTTTGTTCAAAATCTATGTAATTCGATTTTTTTATTACGACATGGTGGACACCTGGTGACAGCATTACCGAGAGCTTAGTAGATCCATAACTAACGCCATTAATGAATACTTCATCATCGTATTTGTTCGAGCGAATAGTGAGTTGATATAACACATCTTTATTATCTTTAAGATCTTTTTTTATGGCGGGTAATACCATTTGTGATGCTTGAGCTGCGCAATAACGAATTGCAATATTTAATAGCTTACAGGCTTCATTTTTTGGTAATACTCCTTGCATTGTTACCTGTATGGTCGAGTTATAAGTGCCTTGCCCACTGAATTCGCTCGTTAATATTTTGTGACTTATCAGTTTTACATGCGCGCTGGAGTCGGATTTATATTTACTGATTAGATTAGATTCTGTTACTGAATTAAATACCGTATTTAAATACGTCTTCGAGATGTCTTGCTTACTCAATTGGTTACTACGATCAATACACTCTATGAATGAATTTTGTAGATCACAATTAATGCTTTGGCTAATGTTCTGTGATTGAGTTTCTTGTATTTCATTTTTCAAACGATTAATACGTGCAATGTTTATCTCTTCGCTGATTGTTTCACGTTGATTTAGTAGTCTAATGCGTTCAATATTTTTTTCAGATAACTGTTTACTGAGTTGTGCTAGGGCTGTAACTGAACCTTTAATGAGTAGATTATTTTGTTCCTGCTGTTGAATTGCGACGCGATAGTTCTTTTGTGATGTCGTGATATCTTGCATTGGGTTATCAATCATTAATTGATATTGTGCATTCATTTTGGCCAAGGCTTTTTCAGTTTGCCGAGAAAGCATTTTTTTTTGCATTCTTATGTTTGTTAATTTGCTTTTCTCGATAGCTATATCATCATTTATCACTGCGAGTAATTCGTTGAATACGTCATATTCAGATTGAACACTTTTAAGTGCTATCTGTAGATTAACGACTGTGTTCTTTTTCTGTTCTTTTTCAGTGGCTTGGGTTGCATTGTTAATTAGAATGCAACTCACTGCAAGGGCTATTAAAGCAACACGCATTTTGAATATTTCCTAATGATTTTGTCTGAGATGACAATGAAGTAACCCTCATTTACGCTCAGATTTGATCAACGTATAAGCGATGTAGCAAATGTCGTTTATGGCATTTTTCAAGGTTTAAACCACAAGCTAAACAATAGTTGATGTTACTATTATGTTATACAAAACGTATATTGGCATTAAAATCGTTCATTTTAGGTGAATACCTTGCCTAATGGAGAGTCGTTATAAGAGAGATAAATTTAGCCTTTATCTATGGGAGAGTAATCAATTCACTCATGTTACAATGCATTTAGTTGAAAATTGTCACAAGGGAATGGATGATGATCCCCGTATTAAGTTATCAGGATGCAGTAAAATCAGAATATCTCGCTTTTTTGGCAGCGTTAGCGCAAAGTAAATTTAGTGGTGATATCGAAAGGTCGTATGCAAGCCGATTGGCAGTTGCGACAGACAACAGTATTTATCAGTTATTGCCACAAGCCGTAATATTACCTCGTAATCATCAAGATTTAGTTACCATGACGACGTTGTCATTACAGGCCGAATTCAAAACGATTACCTTTTCTCCACGCGGTGGAGGTACAGGTACAAATGGTCAGTCACTCACTGACGGTATTATTGTTGATATGTCTCGACATATGAATAATATTATTGATATCAATGTTGAAGAGGGTTGGGTACAAGTTCAAACTGGTGTTGTTAAAGATCAACTGAACGAATTTCTTAAGCCCTATGGTTTCTTTTTCTCTCCTGATTTATCAACCAGTAATCGCGCGACTATTGGTGGCATGATTAATACGGATGCTTCTGGCCAAGGGTCATTAAAATACGGAAAAACCAGTGACCATGTACTGTCTGTTTCGGCTGTATTAATGGATGGCACCGAATTGGTGACGACAAGCTTGTCTGCTGAACAAGTGCAGGACCAAGCTCAGAATAATAATTATTTTGGTAAGGTTTGCCACCAAGTTATTGATACGATTACGCATAAGCAGCAAAAAATTGCAGACACCTTTCCACCATTAAACCGTTTTCTTACTGGCTATGATTTAGTCCATCTTTATGATAAAAGCACGGATGAATTTGATTTAGGGCGGATCTTGTGTGGCTCTGAAGGATCACTTGCATTTATTAGCGAAGCGAAACTTAATTTAACACCCATTCCAAAATATCGCTGTTTGGTCAATGTAAAATATGACAGCTTTGACTCTGCCCTACGTAATGCACCATTTTTAATTAAAGCCAATGCATTGTCGGTAGAAACTGTTGATTCGGTTGTATTAAATTTAGCCAAGCAAGACATCGTTTGGCATTCAGTCAAATCACTGATCACTGATATACCCAATAAAGATATGCAGGGTATTAACTTTGTAGAGTTTGCCGAAGATGATGGTGATATCCAGCAACAAAAAATAGACTATTTAACGGCTGAACTTGACCGTCTGATGGCTGCGGGCGAAGCGGGTGTTATTGGTTATCAAGTCTGTGATCAGTTAAGCGATGTATTGAAAATATACGGCATGCGTAAAAAAGCGGTTGGTTTGCTCGGGGCAACAAAAGGTCAAGCTAAACCGCTCGCGTTTGCTGAAGATACCGCCGTGCCACCTGAAAATCTTGCAGACTATATTGTTGAGTTCAGAGCCTTATTAGATAGCTATAACCTTCATTACGGTATGTTTGGGCATGTTGATGCGGGCGTTCTACATGTACGTCCAGCACTCGATATGCTTGATCCTCAGCAAGAAGTTACCCTACGTGAAATATCAGATAAAGTAGTGGCTCTAACTGCGAAATATAGAGGGCTGATGTGGGGTGAACATGGCAGAGGTTTTCGTTCTGAGTACGGCCCAGAATTCTTCGGTGATGAATTGTTTACTGAATTACGTAAGATTAAAGCCGCGTTCGACCCTGATAATCGTTTAAATCCAGGTAAAATATGTACGCCAATTAATAGCGATGCAAAGCTTGTTTCTGTTGATGCGAAAAAGCGCGGTGCTTTTGATCGACAAATACCCATTTCAATCCGTGAAAGTTTCACAAAGTCCATTGATTGTAACGGTAATGGTTTATGTTTTAACTATGATACTAAAAGTCCTATGTGTCCTTCCTTTAAGCATACTGGCGATCGTCGTCATTCGCCAAAAGGCCGTGCTGGTTTAATGCGCGAATGGTTACGTCAATTGTCTTGTCATGAGATGAATGAGCAAGAACTAGGTCAGCAATTAACAGTACAGAAGAATGGTGTTGCGACGTTTACCATGCGTTTAAAAAACAGCTGGAACAAAGCGCGTGGTAGTTATGATTTTTCACATGAAGTCATGGACGCGATGCAAGGCTGCTTGGCATGTAAAGCATGTACCGTTCAGTGTCCTGTAAAAGTGGATGTACCTGAGTTTAGATCACGATTTATAGATCAATACCACAGCCGCTATATGCGTCCCGTTAAAGATTTTGCAGTTGGATATTCAGAAAGCTACACTCCAATGATGGCGAAGATGCCGAACTTCTTTAATTTTTGGTTAGGGCAAGATTGGGTGCAGAGCGCAGCAAAACATACAATCGGCATGGTTGATATTCCGTTATTAAGTGCACCAACATTATCGGAGTCATTACGTGGACATTATGCGCAAAGTTTTGATTTAGCATTTTTACAGCGATTAAGCGCGGAAGATAAAGCGCAACATGTCTTAATTGTACAAGATCCGTTTACCAGTTTTTATGAAGCCGAATTAGTGGCATCACTGGTTAACCTAGTTGAAAAACTGGGCTTGAAACCGATTATATTACCGTTCAAACCAAATGGTAAACCGCAACATGTGAAAGGTTTTTTGGCTAAGTTTGCGAAAACAGCACAAACGGCCGCTGATTTTTTAAATTCACTACACGTTTTAGGTATTCCAATGGTAGGTTTAGAGCCCGCATTGGTGCTTTGTTATCGTGATGAATACAAACAAGCACTGGCGGATAAACGTGGAGATTTCTCTGTTCAGCTTATTCAAGAGTGGTTATTGAACGATAAGGTACAAGCGAGTTTGAGCGAGTTAATTAAGCGCGAAACAAGTGATGCTCAACCTTATTACTTATTCGCCCATTGTACTGAAAAAACCAATAAACCAACGGCTGAGCAAGAGTGGCAACGTGTATTTGATGGCTTTGGTCTAGCATTAGAGACTGTGGCGACAGGCTGCTGTGGCATGGCTGGAAGTTATGGGCATGATGCCAAGAATGTGGCAGCATCAAAATCAATTTATGGGCAAAGTTGGAAGCATGCTTTGGCGCAACGAGACTCTTCGCGTTGCTTAGCGACGGGGTATTCTTGTCGTAGTCAGGTTAAACGGGTTGATGAAGTACGATTGAACCATCCAATTAAAGCGTTATTAGGCGCTTTAGCTTAGTCATTATTAAGTATGAGTAGCATTAGTTGTTAATAATATGCCGCTCATACCTTCTCCTTCTTTAGTGTTTAGCTAAGTGCTATTTTATAACGCGTTGTCGCATTTTTCTTTTTTTAGGCGCATTTTTTGATATCGGCAGCGTATGCTGTTGTTGCAATTCAAGTCTGTCTCGAACAAAAGGAAGATGTTCATGCCTATTACATTACCAATTAAACGACAATTTAAATTATCGCTAAAACTCTCTGCTGTTTTATTGGCGACAAGTATGTTTTCTGGCTGTGCGTCTATGGCCGATTTTACTAATAGTGCTGATAGCTTTGTTATGTCAGAAGCTGCGCTCGAAGAAATGAATGCAGTAAATGCTGCTATGAATGCGGTAGAGATTTTATATCAACGTGGTATTAAACAAGAGCTTGCTTATTATTCACCGGTTCATTTTAAAATAGCCGTTAAAAAACGTGAAAAATTATTGAAAATGTATGAAAGCTATACGCCTAATAACGGTGGTTGGTTTTCTAATTCGGGTAGTGAAGATATAGAAACTGAATCAGAGCTATTTGTTCAGAGTATGAATAAAGCGTTTCAGGCTAAACTTATTACAGCACCATTGCTATCAACGATCCGTGACCATGATGAATTTATCCATCATGTCGATATGAATGGTTTTGAAGCACGCCTTAGAAAATTACGAGATTTGACTATTCAGTTTGCTAGCCTCATTGAAAATAGAGGTTCGGGATTAGGTTTGGAGCATCAAAAAACCAAATTAGAGCGTGATTATAAGGCGCTTGAAATTGATATAATAAAACGTAAAGTATTACGTTTACCAACGTCTGAATTTAATTCACTTGATCAGGAAATAATTCCTGAAAGCTATAATCGAGCATTGAATAGTTTATATAGTTTAGAGCGGTTAATTGAAACAGATCCACGTAATAATACAGCGATTCAACAACAGCTAACGGTGAGTCACAATAAAATAAAGCAAGCAGACAGTATTGCGAAAGAAGTGACTTGGGTTAAGTCGAGAATTGAAACATCGGCTGAACGGGTTGTGATAAATTACCGTGACCATTTAAGTTCGTTAAATAGCTATTTAGGCACGGAAAACCTAACTTCATTGGACTTTCAATCACAAGTGAATGGTATAAAAGATGCGGTCGCATCGAAATTATCACAACGAGACAAAGAAAAAGTACGTAATGACGAACATTTACGCAATCAACTTACAGAGTTAGGACGTTTATTAACAGGGCAGGATATGAGTAAATACAGTATTTCTCAGCAAGTGGATAATCTAATTTTTGCTGCTCGCACATTAGTTGATGAAAGTATTGATACACCGTTAGCACAACGTTAATCGTGTCGTTATGCCCAAGTTATTTCAAGATGGGCACAAAACTATGTATTATCAGCTCATCTTGAAATTGTATTTATGCTGGCGTTACACTTAAAATAGTGGTCAGTGTATGACTGGATCCAGCCGCTACTGTCACCGCATTTTTACCTATAATTGCCGGCTCTAAACAAAACATGGTTTGATAACCATCATCAGGCATGTCCACAAATGCTTTTGCACCGACTTCCCAAGGGTTCCAAACAACCATTGCATTGTTACCTTCGTTCTTGATCTTGATCTGATGTTGATGTTGTTTATCATTGAGTGTAATGATTGAACTTGGATTTTTACAGACTATATCAATTTCGCCATCCAATGTGCGAGTCGTTTTAGCATCATGATCTAGCCCATCAACGGAGACTGCATCAGGTTTTGAAATTTGGAAATAGCTGTGTAATGCACCACCATAATCAAAATTGTCATTACCCGTGTTATGGGTGGTGAGGTTTATCGTTAATGTATCACTGATAATAAACTCAGCAATAAGGTTAAAGCTATGTGGCCATAATCGTTTGCTTTCAGGACTTTCTTTTAGTTGTAAACGGATATGGCAGGCATCATCATTGCTTTGGCTCTCAAGTAATTGCCAATGATTATTTCGAGCAAAACCGTGAGAGGGGAAATCTTGAGTTTGTGCAAGAGGCTGTACTGTCGGGCTGTCCTTTGCTGGACCAAACCAAGGCCAGCATATAGGCACGCCACCACGAATGGCTTTTACACCATTAAAGATAGCGTCATCACTCATCCAAATTATAGGGGCAGAATTGGTCGGCGTGAAGCTTAATAATTGTGCGCCAAACAGGCTGATACTTGCATGTGCTTTTGGGTGAGCAATATGAAGATACTTAAGACCATTACTTGTGATAAGACTAATGTGTTTGGCTAACTGTATTTGATCCGTGATTGTATCGTGATATGACATAAAATCCCCAAAATAGAAAAGGCGACCCTGTGGCCGCCTTTAACATTATAATCCAATTAACTTTGAATTATAAATCAAGTTTAATTATTTAGCGCTCATCAGTAGGATAGCGTTATCTAACATACGGTTAGAGAAGCCCCACTCATTGTCATACCAAGACATAACTTTAACAAGTTTACCTTGAACTTTAGTTTGAGTCGCATCAAAGTTAGATGTGTGTGCATCGTGGTTGAAGTCGATAGAAACTAGAGGTTCGTTGTTTACAGCTAGTGCACGCGCTAGGATTGGATCCGCAGCTACTGCATCTGTGATAAGTTGGTTGATTTCTTCAGCAGAAGTATCACGGCCAGCTTCGAAAGTAAGGTCAACTAGAGATACGTTGATAGTTGGTACACGTACCGCCATACCTTGGAATTTGCCTTGTAGTTCAGGAACTACTAAACCAACAGCAGCAGCAGCACCCGTGCTTGTTGGGATCATGTTCATTGCCGCAGCACGAGCACGATATAGATCTGAGTGATATACATCAGATAGACGTTGGTCATTTGTATAAGCATGGATTGTAGTCATCATGCCGTTAACAATACCAACGTTGTCATTTAAGATTTTAGCAATTGGCGCTAGACAGTTAGTAGTACAAGAAGCGTTTGAAACAACTGTCATGTCAGCTGTTAATACGTCTTGGTTAACACCATAAACGATTGTAGCATCAACGTTTTTACCAGGAGCAGAGATAAGAACTTTCTTAGCGCCGCCGTCAAGGTGTGCTTGACAAGCTTCCTTACTAGCGAAGATGCCAGTACATTCTAGTACTACATCAACACCTAACTCACCCCAAGGTAAGTCTTTTGGATTGCGTTCTGAAAAAGTCTTGATACGGTCACCGTTGATGATTAGTGCTTCAGCATCAAAATCAACAGTACCAGGGAAACGACCATGTGCAGTATCATATTTAGTTAGGTGAGCATTGATTTTTGAATCACCTAGATCGTTGATTGCAACGATTTCTAGATCTTGCTCTTTACCACCTTCGTAGAATGCACGAAGTACGTTTCTGCCGATTCGACCATAACCATTGATTGCTACTTTAATTGTCATAACTTGTATCCATTAAATGTAAGTTTGAATTAATAATCTTGCTTGGTTGTAAATTTACAAGATTTTGATGGAAAGACAAGAATAAATACCAAGATTTATGCGTTGAATCACAAAATGTTGCAAATTTACGAAAATTAACTGATTTGTGTCAATTTTGTATGTTTTTTTGTACTATTTATTACAAAAAATAAATAATCTAGATCACAAATTGAGATAATAGACGGCTTTACTGGCATGGATATTTCCCTGAAGTGTTATTTGGTTTCATTTGTAACCGTGAAAAGTTCTGACTAAGTGTCTTATTTTCATTGTTTTTTAAACATATAGATAAAATTAAGCTGTATTTGTTTGAATAATACAAATATTCACTTTAGTGGAGTATAGACAAGCGTAGATAAAAACCAATTAAACCGAATTATTGTTATACGGAGTATTCTCGCATCTTAATATTGATAGCGTATAATGGTGCTAGGTTTACTATTTAAGGTGTCAAATGACAGCACAACACATTCTGCAATTAGGCCAAATGATTGGTCTTAGCTGTACCGAATTAAACGCCAATGGCGAAGAACAAGCGTTACCAGCAACGCTAATTACTCAAGCATTGGCTGATTTTGGTTTTACAGACGAATTAGACGTAAAACTGGAAGAAGAAATTAAGCAGTTTTGGTTACACGCATTACCACCTGTGATCATAGCGGATGAATCGGCGATGATTCAATTTGATCTGCATCTGCCTATTGAGTTTGTAACTGAAGATTTGATCTGGGAAATAAGAGCAAATCAAGCTGTCATTGAGACAGGTGAATTTACACCTATCGAATGGTCGTTAAATGGTATTTATCATTTGCATGATATGGAAATGCAAAGCTATCAAATGAGTCTAGAGCAGCCGCTTGCTGTTGGTGCTTATCAATTGGTTATTCTTGACCAAGGTAGTGAAGAACCGTTAGGTGAAACTTGGGTGTTTAATCCACCTGCGACGTTAGCATCTGTTAATGTCACTGCAGCGAAACCCACAACTGTGACGGCATTACCGACAACTGATACATTACTGAATCAATTGTACGCACGTGCACTGTCTACTGTGTCAGCCGTTACTGATAACGCTGACGCTGAACAGTCTTTACAAGCGCAATTGCAACGTCATTTTAATGCTGAGAAAGAGCAAGAAGAATTTGCAATTACGCTAGCAAACGTGAGGGAAACAGCTGCGCTATATCAAACACATTTAGCACAATATTTAGCTGCGCATGTTAATGATGGTGTGACTGCTTCTCGACAAGAAACACAAACGGTTGAATGGCAAGATATCAATCGTGACAGCTATGATTTTTACTTATGGTTATTAGTATCGATAAATGACAAGAAGAACAGCGCCTCGTTATTACGGGATGTTGATTTTTCGAGTAATAGCGCGAACGCGGGTTCATTTACTGCTTGGTTATTAGCGGATTATGAACTAGCGCATTGCGAATTAGATAATGCATTGGTCAGTGGTGTTGTAAAAGGTATTAACAGCTATCAACTTCGCCAAGATAACTATGCGGCGTTTCGTGCGCTTATTGATTTTACAACTGTACAGTCAGCAGGGTTAGTGATTAATCAGCCATTATCAATTATGCAGCAATGGCTAACGCTTGGTGACGCTGGAATATGGCAGAATCATGAGTTTAATGAATTATTGAGTATTATCTTATTAAGCTGCGAACGTCATGTTTGTGCTTGTTATTATCAAACGGATAATGCGCTGCCTATCGAGTTAACTGCTTATTTAGAAGGGCGTGGTATTCAACCGTTATCACTATAATGGGCTAGCCTTTATTACCGTACTAAAGCCTGACTGATGAGAGTATGTGTTTATAGCTCTCGTCAGTAAACTCTTGCTCTCTTATTTGTTCTGCTATTCTTGTTGCTAATACTTCTAAACGCGTCTTTTTAATTTGCGATATTTTGTTGTGCGTGAATAGCGTCAGATTTATATTTTCAACCTCTAAAATAATAGCCACATGTGACCATAAATATGCGAGGTCATAATTTCTTTGATGCATATAAGCAGTGATTAACCCATATATAAGCTTTGTTGTCATTTCGGGATCATCACCGAGTAGGTGAATACCTTTTAATAAATTAATGATGACTTTGCCGGTATTGTTGCCATAAATATTAGCAATGGCGAAATACAATACTGGATCATCAAAGCTTTGTTTTTTAGATATAGCGATAAAGCGTCGTTTTGCCGCTTCATTATTATGAGTGACCCAATGGTAATTGAGGATATACGGATTATCGCTGCTAAGTGTCTGTTTTTCTAATGCGAGTAATTCATCATAAGTACTTAACATTGCCGAAACTCGTAGGGTTTTTAATTCTGGGTGCGTTCTTGGCTCGATTAGCGCTGCAATTTTTATACATTCTTGATAAGTACTGAGGGATGTTAATAGTGAATACTGTGTTTGTTCTGTCTCATCCTGCTTTAGGTTAAAACGGGCACTGATAAGACCTTCTCTTTCTCTTTGGCACCATGGATCTGAATTCAGATCTTGGCAGAGCGCATCATCATTTTCACATATAGTCACTACACCGCCTGAATCACCACACGCTGTCAATAAACTGGTAATAGCAATAACTGGAATTAAACGACTAATAGAGAATATACGATACATAAAAATAAGTTTAAACGAGTGATTTCGCCACACTACCATAGATTGAGTAATTGTGTCTAACTCCGCTTTTAAATTACTTAGGTAGCTAAAACTATCGATGTTGTGCTGAATTGATGGGTCATAGCTTCGGTCATAAAGTGAGCAAGCGGAAAAAGTAAAGTCGTTACTATTTCATTGTTAAATTTTTGTGTTTTGAATGAAAGCAAAAAAGTAAAAAAAGACCTAATTCACATGATTAATTGGTAAGTTAGCGGTTATTTTTGTATGATTACGTTATCTAACTGATTAAAAACCAGCCGTTGGTTAACTGACTGTTGTTTTAATGTTTCTTACATGTAGTTGTGATTAAAAGGGAAAAAAGATGCCATCTGAAAGTCATTTGTTGAACTGGCAAGAGAGCCAAGAACTCGCAGAATCTATGCTACCGTTGTTAGGAAAGCTGTACCGTAATAAAGGCGTTGAAGTATTAATTTATGGTCGCCCATTGCAAAATGCCACAGCAATTGATCTCCAAAAAGCACACCGCGTAGTGAAACGTCACGAAGGACGTATATTACGTTTCACTGAAACTTTCCCATTACTGCAAATTATCAGCGAATTACCTATTAGCAATGCTCAAATTGATATCGGTCGCTTGGCTGTACGCTATTGGACTGATAATAAAGATTCTACTGGTATCGACGCGTTCTTACGTGCTGAATTAGCACCTGCATTAAATAACGATATCCAGACTGAACCACGTGATGTTGTTTTATATGGCTTTGGCCGCATTGGTCGATTACTTGCGCGTTTACTTGTTGATAAAACGGGTGAGAGCAACCTATTACGTTTACGTGCAATTGTTGTACGTGGCGGTCCTGGCGATATCGAGAAGCGTGCTTCTTTATTACGTCGTGATTCAGTACATGGTCAGTTCAATGGTACGATTGATATTGATGAAGAAAACAATGCAATCATTGCTAACGGTACTTACATCAAGATCCTTTATTCAAATGGTCCTGATCAAATTGATTACGCTGCGCATGGTATTAAGAATGCACTTGTAGTCGATAACACGGGTATTTGGCGTGATACTGATGGCTTAGGTCTGCACTTAAAAGCTAAGGGTACTGAAAAAGTATTACTCACAGCCCCTGGTAAAGGTGACATTAAAAATATCGTTTATGGTGTTAACCATACTGATATTTTACCTGAAGATAACATTGTATCGGCAGCAAGCTGTACAACGAATGCAATCACACCGGTACTGAAAACAATCCAAGATAGATATGGTATTGCAAACGGTCACGTTGAAACTGTGCATTCATATACCAATGATCAAAATTTGATTGATAACTTCCACAAAGGTGATCGTCGTGGCCGTGGTGCTGCAATGAACATGGTATTAACGTCAACAGGCGCAGCATCGGCTGTAGCAAAAGCACTACCTGAATTAAAAGGTAAGCTGACTGGTAACGCAATCCGTGTACCAACACCAAACGTATCAATGGCAATCATTAACTTAAACCTTGAGAAAGAAGTTGAAAGAGAATCTCTAAACAGCTACTTACAAGAAATGTCTTTAAGTTCGCCATTACACAATCAAATTGATTTTAGTACGTCTAAAGAACTTGTCTCAACAGACATGGTCGGTAGCCGTTTCTCTGGCATTGTTGACTCATTAGCAACAATTGCTGAAGGTAATCGCGCTATATTATACGTTTGGTATGATAATGAGTTTGGTTATAGCTGCCAAGTATTACGTGTAATGCAAAAAATGGCTGGCATCGAGATGCATGAATTTGCATAAGTAAATTGTTTATTAAGATTGTTTAATAAGAACGTTATTAAGGAAGCCAATTGGCTTCCTTTTTTGTTTATAGCAAACTCTGTTCGATTATGTGAATCGAGTAATACGCGAGCGCTGTTATAGTTTAAATCGGTGCGTATTTATAGTAGGGTTGTTGTATATTTTATTATTTAGCAGGGGACGCCCCCTGAGTATTAACCAAGGACGTAAAGATGTCAGTTGATAAGTTACTTGAAAGTATGACCCCTGAAGTATATGAAAAGCTTAGAACGGCGGTAGAGCTCGGTAAGTGGGAAAACGGTGTAGTATTGACACCGGCACAAAAAGATAGCTCACTGCAAGCTGTGATGCTATATCAGTCACGTTTCAATACTGAACCTGAGCACTTTACAATTGGTACTGATGGCGAAATAGCCATGCTTAAAAAAGCGGTGTTAAAGCAACAATTCAGAGATAAAAAAGCAGCGCAGGAAGAAGAAATTTTACGCGTTGATGTTGACTGATCTATATAGGCTTGTAATAAGGTATCGGGCTGTGGAGTATAAGATATTAAATCGTAGACCTAAAAAAACCAGCCTTACGCTGGTTTTTTTAGAGGCTCGTGATTAACGGGCACGGAAGACGATACGACCTTTAGATAAATCGTAAGGTGTTAGTGCTACAGTTACTTTATCACCAGTAAGAATTCGGATGTAGTTTTTACGCATTTTACCTGAGATATGCGCAGTAACAACGTGGCCGTTTTCTAATTCAACACGAAACATTGTGTTAGGAAGTGTATCTAGAACTGTACCTTGTAGTTCAATGCTGTCTTCTTTTGCCATGAGTCCTCTTAAAATTTAATTATAATAGCTATATTTGACCGCAAGATGATGCCAGATTTACGCTTGCCTGTATATATTATAGGTAAGATATTTACTATTTATTTTTAAAACGCTTTATTATTGACTCTTAGGCTGGATTAGCCCTGCCACTTTCCAGCCATCAAGCGCTCATGTGGGTTAAATTTAACCTTGTAATTCATCTTGCTACACTGATCAATTTGATAGCCTAAATATAGCCATTGCTTGTTTGTCGCCTTTGCTAATAAAAGCTGCTGTAAAATAGCATAGGTACCTAGGGAGTTGTGTAGATAATCGGGGTCATAAAAGCAATACATGGCGCTCATGCTATTAAGCATCACATCGGTTACTGCTACCGCGATAAGGGTATCATCAAGGTAAAATTCAAGAAAGGTGGGTGTTAACCAAGCGCTGGAAATAAAACCATCATACTGAGACTGACTGGCGGGGAACATAGCGCCATCACTGTGTAAGGTATTAATGTAACGTTCGTATAATGGATAATAATCCGATTTTGGCTGATGGCTAACTCGCATTTCAATGTACTTATTTTTGTTGAGTAAGCGTTTCTGGCTTTTACTTGGTTTAAATAATTGGCTATCGATACGAATAGATTGGCAAGCTTGGCACGTTTGACAGTGTGGTCGGTATACGTCATTACCACTGCGACGAAAGCCGTTGAGTAATAGGACTTCATAACCTGCTTGGTTGTGTAATTGTTCATCTTGGACAACAAGAACTTGTTCTTGCTGTTCGTGAAGGTAACTGCAAGGCATAGATGGTGTTAAGGCGACTTTAATCATATTGTTGCTTCCTATCTACTGGCCTTATCTATTAAGTCTAATACAAGCGCCTGAGGCTGCCATAGATGCTGGTTTGCGGTTACGGTTCGGTTATTGAGTTGCTTGATAAATGTGTCACGGCTAATTTCTGTTGCTCCTAATGAAGCCAAGTGTTCATTATGTAATTGGCAGTCGATCAGTTTACAGCCAATATTAGTCAGATGTTGCTGTAGACCGATGAAGGCGATCTTAGAGGCATCGGTAACTGTATGAAACATCGACTCCCCACAGAAAATATCGCCAATATATAAGCCATATAAACCGCCAACTAATTGCTCGTCTTGCCAGACTTCAATAGAGTGTGCGAAGCCCATTTCATGCAGTTGTAAATACGCATTTTGCATCGTATCTGTTATCCAAGTATCACTTGAATCGCCACGTGGTTCAGCGCAAGATTCAATAACCTCTGAAAATGCATGGTTGATAGACAGGCTAAATTTTTGGCGACGATAAGATTTACGTAAGCTACGTGATATGTGCATTGCCCCCGGAGTTAATACCATGCGTTGACTCGGTGACCACCAAAGAATAGGCTGATCTTCTTCAAACCAAGGGAAGATACCTTGTTGATACGCACTCACAAGCCGTTCAGGGCTGAGATCTCCACCCATAGCAAGTAAACCATCGGGTTCAGTTAACGCGGTGTTGACTGATGGGAAATAAGTTAAGTCGTGATTAAGTTCAGGTAAATAGATTGGCATATAGGGGGATCTTGAAAAAGGGGGATGCTTGAAAAAGGTGATACCTTGGGTATCACCTTAGCAGAATAAACGGATTAATCACCTAATCCATCAAGAAAACGTTCGGCATCTAATGCAGCCATACAGCCTGTTCCAGCTGAAGTAATTGCTTGACGGTAAATGTGGTCAGAAACATCACCAGCCGCAAATACACCAGGGATAGTTGTTTGCGTCGCGAAGCCTTCTGTGCCTGAATTTACTTTCAAGTAGCCATCTTTCATGGTTAATTGATCAGTGAATAAATCCGTGTTTGGTTGATGACCGATAGCGATAAAGGCACCCATTACATCAAGGTCGTTGGTTTCGTCTGTTCGTGTATCACGCATACGGACACCGGTTACACCCATCTCATCACCTAATACTTCATCAAGTGTTTTGTTGAGGTGCAATGTAATATTACCGTTGGCTACTTTTTCTTGTAAGCGCTTGGTTAAGATCTTTTCACTGCGGAATTCTTCACGACGGTGAATTAAATGCACTTCAGAAGCTATATTTGATAGATAAAGCGCTTCTTCAACCGCGGTATTACCACCACCAACAACAGCCACTTTTTGATTGCGGTAAAAGAAACCATCACAGGTCGCACAAGCTGATACGCCACGGCCTTTAAATGCTTCTTCTGAAGGTAAACCAAGGTATTTCGCTGATGCGCCAGTACAAATGATGAGTGCGTCGCATGTGTACTCAACATCATTGCCTTTTAATTTAAATGGGCGCACTGATAAATCAACATCGTTGATATGATCAAAAATGATTTCAGCTTCAAAACGCTCAGCGTGTGCTTTCATACGCTCCATCAATGCAGGACCCGTTAGCCCTTCTGCATCACCCGGCCAGTTTTCAACTTCAGTCGTAGTGGTTAGCTGACCACCTTGCTGCATTCCGGTGATTACTACAGGGTTTAGATTTGCACGAGCAGCATAAACCGCTGCGGTGTATCCTGCTGGACCTGAGCCTAATATAAGTAGACGGCAGTGTTTTGTATTACTCATTACGATTCCTTAATACCAATAATTGAGGTCAATTGTAAAAACTTTGTGGCGCGGGGTAAATAGTAGAGTAAAAATATAATTTTAAAATGCATAATAATGCAAAAATAGTGAAAACCGCGATTCAGCTATATATTTTGCATATCCCCCCTTTCAATGGAATTAATGTTCTGTTAATGTCTAATTAAGCCACCGAAACGTCTATTTTGGTGGCTTAGAAATAAAACATCGATGTTAGCCTATTGTTATGTAAGCGGTGTCTTTGTAAATATTATGTGTCTCTAGAGACGAGAACGCATAACATAAGCCTCGTAAATTGAATTATTGTAGGCTATTATAATCTTGGTTAGGATTTAGCTAGTACTTTAAGTTAATTCTAACTATTGCGTATTCAAATGAATGGATTATTTGAAAAACAAAGTTTTACTGGGATGTAAAAGGGTGGAAATGATGATGGAAGTAAAAACTCGACCAATGAAGGAACTAGATCGAATCGACCGTAATATTCTTAATGAATTACAAAAAGACGGCCGAATTTCCAATGTAGAGTTGTCGAAACGTGTAGGATTAAGTCCAACACCATGTTTAGAGCGTGTGCGTCGCTTAGAACGCCAAGGTTATATTACAGGTTATACCGCAATTCTAAATCCACAATTTCTTGATGCTTCATTGCTTGTTTTTGTTGAAATCACTTTAAACCGTGGTGCTGCTGATGTATTTGAGCAATTCAATAAAGCGGTTCAAGAGCTTGAAGAAATTCAAGAGTGTCATTTAGTATCTGGCGACTTCGATTATTTATTAAAAACACGTGTATCTGATATGTCAGCTTACCGTCGTTTACTTGGTGAAACGCTATTACGTTTACCGGGTGTTAATGACACTCGTACTTATGTTGTTATGGAAGAAGTAAAACAAAGTAACCGTTTAGTTATTAAAACGCGTTAATTTAACTTATAGCACATAATCTTTTAGCGTAATCCTAGATTAACGCAAATAAAATGATAAATAATCAACAAGCGGCATATTGCCGCTTGTTTTGTTTCTAGCATTTATTTAAAGTTGATAGCTCATATACCCAAGTTACCTTCATTCGGTTTGCTGATTGTGCATCTTGCTGTAACTTGGGTATAGTAGATAACGTAAACCGTCGCCTTCAAGAGTCATAAATCAAGATGAACAAATTTAATTTAGCTATTCCCTCTAAATATCTTGCCCCATTATCTGGTATTCAGCGCGTTTTTGAAGTTGGATTCATTTTTTCTACTTTTATTGCTTGCTATGCAATGGTTGCATTAGTGACTTTTGACCCAGCTGATCCATCATGGTCCCAAACAAGTTGGGAAGGCCCTGTAAAGAATGCTGCGGGCTCATTAGGTGCGTGGATGGGGGATGTTTTATTTTTCACTTTTGGTATTTATGCTTATGCAATACCACTCGCATTTGTCTCATTGGCTTGGTTTATATTTTGGCGTCCGAGACAGCTTGATGAAATAGACTTCTTTACTGTTGGTTTACGTATGATTGGCGCATTATTGCTGTTAATCGGTGTTTGTGGACTGGCATCTGTTAATTTTGATGATCTTTATTACTTTTCATCTGGTGGTTTAATTGGAGATGTCGTTGAACAAGCGATCAGTGAGTTATTTGGTATATTGGGTTCAACACTTATTTTACTGAGCTTTGTTGCGATTGGTTTTACCCTGTTAACAGGGATATCCTGGTTAACAATTGTTGATATGCTTGGTGCTGGAGTGATAAATGCCTGCCAATTTATTGTCGATAAAGTGAAAATACTCAGTAATCGCACTGCGAAAACGGAAATAAAGAAAGACACCTTGGTATCTGAGGATGAATCTCAAATAAATACACTGCATATTCCAGCTGTACAAACATGTGTTCCGCCTGTAAATACTCAGGTTGAAAGCGAAAAAGTGATGCCTGAGCAAGTGGATAAGTCACTGACCGATGAATATAATGATACAACTAATATGTCATTCACGGCTGTTGATGAAGTTATACCACGCCAAGAGTCGTCAATATCTGCATTCGATGAGCATATGCAGGACGATTATTCAGCAAGTTATGATATTCAAGATGACAATAATAGTGTTATCGAAACTCAAAATGTACATGCGCAAAGCTTTAATAACGAAAGTGCGGAAGAATCGATTATCGTAGAGCAAAGCACCGACCTGCAACTGGATGAGCCTGCTTTAGCGCCAGTATTCCAAATTAATAATAATGGCTCTGATAATGGTTTTGAAATTGTCGGTGACCAAGTTGTATCAACGAACCCGCTGCAATTTAAAGAAAAGCCGTTAACCTTACTACCGGGTTTAGAGTTATTAGATAAGCCTGATAAGAAAATTAATCCGATATCTCAAGCTGAACTAGACCATGTTGCGCGCTTAGTCGAAGAAAAATTACTCGAATTTAATATTAAAGCACAAGTTGTCGATGTACACCCTGGACCCGTTATTACGCGTTTTGAACTAAATTTAGCACCAGGTATTAAAGTCAGTAAGATCTCGGCATTATCGAAAGATTTAGCCCGCTCATTATCTGCAATGAGTGTTCGTATTGTCGAAGTTATCCCAGGAAAATCGGTTATTGGTCTTGAACTGCCGAACAAGTATAGAGAAACCGTGTTTCTTTCTGATGTGATGTCGAGTCCATCATTTACGGAAGCTAAATCAAAAACTTCAATGGTATTGGGTCATGATATTGCAGGTGATTCTGTGGTGGTTGATCTGGCTAAGATGCCACATCTATTGGTTGCGGGTACTACGGGCTCGGGTAAATCGGTTGGTGTGAACGTGATGATTATGAGTTTACTTTATAAGGCCTCGCCAGAAGAAGTCCGCATGATCATGATTGATCCTAAAATGTTGGAACTTTCGGTGTATGAAGGTATCCCACATCTATTAACTGAAGTTGTTACCGATATGAAAGATGCGGCTAATTCGTTGCGCTGGTGTGTGGGTGAGATGGAACGTCGTTATAAATTATTATCAGCGGTAGGCGTTCGTAACCTCGCTGGCTTTAATAGTAAAATACAACAAGCGATTGATGCTGGTCAGCCAATACTCGATCCATTATGGAAGCCGGGCGATAGTATGGACGAGACTGCACCTGCCTTGATTAAACTGCCTGCGATTGTGGTTATCGTGGATGAGTTTGCCGACATGATGATGATTGTCGGTAAGAAAGTTGAAGAGTTAATAGCACGTATAGCCCAAAAAGCCCGTGCTGCCGGTATCCATTTAATCTTAGCGACCCAGCGCCCTTCTGTTGATGTGATCACGGGGTTAATTAAAGCTAATATTCCAACGCGTATTGCGTTTCAAGTATCAAGTAAAATTGATTCTCGTACCATTCTTGATCAAGCTGGTGCTGAGACACTATTAGGTATGGGTGATATGCTGTATCAACCAGCTGGTACCAGTGTGCCAATTCGTGTTCATGGTGCATTTGTTGACGATCATGAAGTCCATCGTGTTGTAGCTGATTGGAAATTACGTGGTGAACCGAATTATATTGACGAAATTTTAAATGGTGAAGCAACGGCTGATACTTTATTACCGGGTGAAGTCGCAGAAGGTTCATCTGATGTTGATGAGTTATTTGACCAAGCGGTATACCATGTCACAGAAACACGCCGAGGTTCAGTATCGGGCGTACAACGTAAATTTAAAATCGGTTATAACCGAGCTGCACGTATCGTCGAAGAGATGGAAGCGCAGGGTATTGTGAGTTCACCAGGACATAACGGTAATCGAGAAGTATTGGCGCCACCGCCTCCGAAGGATTAATTTATGAAACAGAAAATATCATTAAAAAAAATCGTAGCAACTGCAGTACTAATGACCGCATCAATGGTTACGCACGCACAAAGTGTTAAAGAAGAGCTACAAGGTCAACTTGCTCAGTTAAAACCATTTAGTGCTGATTTTACACAAACAGTTACGTCTGCTGAGGGGGATAACTTATCGATAGCCCAAGGCTCTATGCAATTGCAGCGCCCGAATCAGTTTCGCTGGGAGACCGTGTCACCTGATGAGCAATTGATTGTCTCGAACGGTGAAAGTTTGTGGTTTTACAATCCATTTGTTGAACAAGTTAGTGTTTACTCACTTAAAGATGCGATTGCAAATACACCCTTTATGTTAATTGCAGGCTCAGAGCAAGCTGCATGGGGAAATTATCGCGTTACTAAAAAAGCGGGAGTGTATACTGTTATCACGCCTAATGATCCGGCTGCGGCTGTATTCACTTTACAATTTAAGCAAGGTGAAATGTCACAATTTTCAGTACAAGAGCAACAAGGTCAACATAGCCAGTTTGTGCTTACAAATCGTAAGACAATGAATAAGATGGATCCTGCGTTGTTTAACTTTATTATCCCGGAAGATACAGATATAGATGATCAACGCTAATGAATAATACGATGTCACTTGATTTTAGTCCTGATTTTCAACCATTAGCAGCAAGAATGCGACCAGAGAAAATGTCGCAATATATTGGTCAAACTCACATTCTTGGTGAGGGTAAACCTTTACATCGTGCATTACTGGCTGGTCATGCTCACTCAATGATTTTATGGGGGCCACCTGGTACAGGTAAAACCACGATTGCAGAGATGATAGCCCATTACTGTGATGCCAAAGTAGAGAGGGTACATGCCGTTACATCGGGTATCAAAGATATACGTTTAGCGATAGAAAAAGCCAAAGATAATGCTATTCAAGGCTACCGGACCATCTTATTTGTGGATGAAGTACATCGCTTTAATAAAAGTCAGCAGGATGCATTTTTACCGCATATCGAAGATGGCACTATTATCTTTATTGGTGCTACGACTGAAAACCCGTCATTTGAATTAAACAACGCATTATTATCACGTGCGCGTGTTTATGTGTTGAAGAAGTTAACCGCTGACGAAATCCAACAAGTTGTTGATCAAGCACTGACTGATACGCGTGGTCTTGCTAATGTTAAATTTAACTTTGCACCTGGCGTGAAAGAGAAGCTATGCGAATTGGTCGATGGTGACGCTAGAAAGAGTTTAAATTACCTTGAACTGTTAAATGACATGGCTGAAGACGAAGGGCAAGGCAAGCTTGTTACCCTCGAAAGACTGATGTCTGTAGTCGGCCGTAAAGTGAATAGTTTTGATAACAAAGGTGAGCTTTATTACGACCTGATGTCTGCTCTGCATAAATCAATTCGTGGTTCATCACCTGATGCCGCCTTATATTGGTTCGCACGTATGCTGGCCGGTGGTTGTGATCCACTGCATGTTGCAAGGCGTTTACTGGCTATTGCGTCAGAAGATATTGGCAATGCTGATCCAAGAGCAATGCAAGTTGCGGTATCTGCATGGGATTGTTTTAGTCGTGTTGGTGCCTATGAAGGCGAACGAGCAATAGCCCAAGCTATTGTGTACCTAGCATCTGCTGCAAAAAGTAATGCTGTGTACACGGCATTTTCGCAGGCCAAGATGTTAGTACAAGAACAACCAGATTTTGATGTGCCTATGCACTTACGTAATGCGCCAACCAAGTTAATGTCCGATCTTGGTTATGGTGATGACTATCGTTATGCCCATGATGAAGTAGGTGCGTATGCACCAGGCGAATGTTATATGCCAGAAGCATTACAAGGTACTAAGTTATACCATCCTGTAGATCGCGGCGTTGAAAAGCAAATTAAGCAAAAACTTGATTACTTGCATCAGCTCGATATCAGTAGTCCAAGAAAACGTTATAAATAAACGCAGAACTATCAATTCATAAAGCAGGGTACTATTAATGAATAATTTAGCTTTATACGGTTTTGTTGCACTTGGCGGTGCAACTGGTGCGGTATTACGGACTTTTATTGCTCAAACTGCAACCGCAGTTCTGGGGAAGGGGTTTCCTTACGGCACATTAATTGTCAATATTATCGGTTCATTATTGATGGGCGTGTTATTCGCTCTACTTGATGACAACATCATTGCAGAAACACCTTGGCGCCAACTCATTGGCTTAGGTTTCTTAGGCGCATTGACGACATTTTCGACATTTTCGATGGATTCATTGTTGCTATTACAAGATGGTAATTGGTTAAAAGCAGGGCTAAATGTATCTTTAAACGTATTCGTGTGTATTTTTGTTGCATATTTAGGTATGCGCTTAGTATTTCGAGCATAAAGACCCGTATTTTAAGTATAAATATCGTGATGAAAGAGTAAATACACGTTAAAATAATACGTGTTAATAATACCAACAGATATTTTGGGCCCTGTGCAAGGAAATCGCACTCAGGTCGAAATAAAACAAGCAGAGTAGGTAAAGAATGTTAGATCCTAAATTTCTTCGAGCAGACTTAGAAGAAGCTAAACAGCGTTTAGCGAGCCGTGGTTTTGAACTAGACGTTGATACAATCAAATCATTAGAAGAACAACGTAAAGCATTACAGATCCGTACAGAGCAATTACAGAATGATCGTAACGTACGTTCTAAATCCATTGGTAAAGCAAAAGCAAGTGGTGAAGATATTCAGCCACTATTAGCTGAAGTTGGTAAATTAGGCGAAGAACTTGATGCGGCAAAATTAGAGCTTACTGAATTATTAGCTCAAATCGAAGCAATTGCATTATCGCTACCAAACCTACCACATCCATCTGCACCACTAGGTAAAGATGAAGATGACAATGTAGAGCTAAAGCGTTGGGGTCAACCAAAAGAATTTGATTTTGAAATTAAAGATCACGTTGATGTAGGTGAAGCGCTTGGCGGTCTAGATTTTAAAAATGCAGTTAAGATTACCGGTTCACGTTTCATTGTTATGCGTGGCCAAATTGCACGTATGCACCGTGCTATCGCGCAATTTATGCTTGATACACACACTGAAGAACACGGTTATACAGAATTATACGTTCCTTACCTTGTTAACAGTGATTCGTTATACGGTACGGGCCAATTACCAAAATTTGGTGAAGATCTGTTCCACACAAAGCCTGCAACAGAAGAAGGTCAAGGTCTAAGCCTGATCCCAACTGCTGAAGTACCAGTGACTAATACTGCACGTGATACCATTACTGACGAAGCGGATCTACCTGTACGTCTAACGGCGCACACACCTTGTTTCCGTAGTGAAGCTGGTTCTTACGGTCGTGATACACGAGGTTTAATTCGTCAGCATCAGTTTGATAAAGTTGAGATGGTGCAATTAGCACACCCTGAAAAATCATACGAAGCACTTGAAGAGATGCGTCAGCACGCTGAAAACATCTTAATTAAGCTTAATTTACCTTATCGTGTAGTAACCTTGTGTACTGGTGATATGGGCTTTGGTGCAGCGAAAACATACGATCTAGAAGTATGGGTTCCTGCACAGAAAACGTATCGTGAAATTTCTTCAGTATCTAACTGTGAAGATTTCCAAGCTCGTCGTTTACAAGCTCGTACACGTCTTAAAGACAATAAGAAGCCAGTATTATTACATACACTAAACGGCTCGGGTTTAGCGGTAGGTCGTACGTTAGTCGCGATTCTAGAGAACTATCAACTTGCTGATGGCCGTGTTGAAGTACCTGAAGTATTACAAGGCTACATGGGCGGTCTAACGCATATGGGTTAATGCCATCTAGCTAATGGCTTAAACAAGTACAACAAGAGCCCCACTGGTTATTATCAGTGGGGCTTTTTTCTTTCGTTACTGTACAATCTAATTGATAAAACACTATGATATCGTCTTAACCCAAGGGATAATTACCCCCTGTTATTCCTTTATTAATCCTGACGTTATGATGAAGTTTATCTGTTCTATCCTGTTGTTACTATCGTTGACTGCTTGTGTGCAACAACCCCAGTCTAATTGCCAATGTGAACCTGTCACAGTTAACGCTAAACCCGCTTTGCGACAAAACAAATTCTATGATCAGCAGGCCTTTGAAAAGTTAATTATTGCTTTTACCAGTAAAGTTAAGAAGCAATGGGGTGACGATGATTATTTGAGCGCCAGTAAGCATCAATATGTTAAATATATCGATGGCTACCGCACCCGTGCCCACATCGACTTTGACGATGGTAAGATTTATGTTAGTACCATTGCCTCTTATCAACCAAAACAACATCTGAAGCGTGCTATTGTTGAAACCCTACTTATGCCTGCAGATCCTTCCAAGGTCGAGCTGTTTAGTGATAAGCATATTGAGTTATCCGGTAAGCCATTTTTACTTGGTCAGGTAAAAGACCAAGATGGACGTGTGATTGAATGGTCTTGGCGAGCTAACCGTTTCGCGGAATATTTGCTGGAAAATAAGCTACAACATAAGCTACTCAAGCGCGGTAATGCCTATTATGTTGAAATTGACTTAGTACAGGACCATCTTGAGCAGCGTGAATATCAATATGCTCATTTGATCCGGCAGGCTTCACAGCGCTACGGTATTGCAGAAGATTTAATCTATGCCATTATCAAAACTGAAAGCAGTTTTAATCCTTATGCGGTAAGTCGTGCTGGCGCATATGGATTAATGCAAGTGATCCCAAAAACGGCCGGAGCGGATGTGTTTAATTTAGTTAAGCATAAATCTGGGATACCCTCCTCGGCATATTTATTTGATCCGGTTAATAATATTGATACTGGGACCGCCTATTTTTATATCCTTAAGAACCGCTATTTGAAAGATGTTAAGCATCCGACCACACTGCACTACAGCATGATCTCTTCTTATAATGGCGGGACTGGGGGAATGTTATCGACTTTTGATAGCGATCGTAAACGGGCGATGGCCGATCTGAATAAACTTCAACCTAACCAAGCTTACTGGGCGTTAACGAACAAGCATCCGAAGGAAGAAGCACGGCGTTATTTAGAAAAGGTATTGAAATATCAACAAGAGTTCAATCAAGGCAATCTATAAGCGGTTAGTTAATACGAACGAATGAGCGATTGCTGCTGACTGTAAGTGATAGCGGACTAGGGCAAGCAGGCCGCTATCATGATTAACAAAGACTTTTGTTATAAACACTTAGCTGGTTTAGGTAATCCGGCTATTTTGGTTGCTTGTTTCGCTGGGCCTTTAGGAAACAGCTTGTATAAATAGATGCTGTTACCTTTATCTGCTCCCAGTTTCTTCGCCATTGCTTTCACTAATGCGCGGATAGCAGGGGAGGTATTGTATTCAAGGTAAAAATTACGCACGAAATGAACGACTTCCCAATGAGCGGGGCTAAGGCTGATACCTTCTTGTTCAGCAATAATCGGCGCAAGTGCTTCACTCCAATCGCTAGAGTTAAGTAAATAACCCAGTTTGTCGGTTGCGATTTCTTGTTCATTGATAATTAACATAGGCATAAACTAATCGTAGAGGGAAAACAAAAAAGCCTCGTCAAACGAGGCTTTTCACTATTTGTTAATATAACTTAACTTCTTATGCCGCAGTATAACTTAAATTAATTCTCGATGAGTAGCATTTAAATTAACACGACTTAACAAATAAGGCGTTATATTTACTTTATTCACTAACAACGAGATTAGTCGTCGCTACCCATAATACCTAAGATTTGTAATAAGCTAACAAAGATATTATAGAGAGATAAAAAGATAGTTACAGTTGCTGAAATGTAGCTGGTTTCACCGCCATGAATGATTGAGCTTGTTTGCATCAAGATTGCAGCAGATGAAAACAGAATAAACATAGCACTGATTGCTAGACTAAGCGCTGGGATTTGTAGGAAGAAGTTACCAACCATAGCGATGAGTAGTACAACAAAACCAGCCATCATCATGCCGTTAAGAAAAGACATATCCTTCTTTGTTGTTAGCACATATGCAGACAGAGCAAAGAACGTAAATGCAGTACCAGCAAATGCCATTACAACAATGTCACCCATACCTGCACCTAAGTACCTGTTAATTAATGGGCCTACGGTATAACCTAAAAAACCGGTAAACATGAATACAAATAGAATACCCATTGAGTTGTTACGGTTCTTTTCTGTTAGGTACATTAAACCATACACACCGACTAAGGTAATGATGAAACCTGGAGAAGGTAAGTTTAATGTAACCACTGCGGCAGCAACTAATGCTGAAAACGCTAGTGTCATCGCTAATAGCATATAGGTATTTTTAAGTACCTTATTCGTCGCTAGTACGCTTGCTTGCGACTGAGTCTGAATCGTACGTTGTTGCATTGTGTCTTTTCCTTAAATAATTAACACTGCTTGTTAGAGTAGTAGTATACCCTAAAGTTCCGACATAATATGACGATATTGTTAATTTATAGCCAAATAAGTTAAAAACAAGTCTTTCTGCTTAAAAATGTGATTAAATTTCAAAAACACTTTATCTTTAGTTAAAACGCTGTATTATACGCTCCATTGCTGCGGAGGGGTGGCAGAGTGGCCGAATGCACTGGTCTTGAAAACCAGCAGGGGTTAATAGCTCCTCGAGAGTTCAAATCTCTCCTCCTCCGCCATCTATATAGAGAAAGGCGCTATCTGAAAAGATAGCGCCTTTTTTGCATTTCAGCATCTATCCATTCTATTTTTCTGACATTGAGCATTGCCCGCGTTCTTGTTTTCATATCGTGATAAGTTTATTCATTTTGAATCTTCAATGATAAATAATTGTCTTCTGTTGTTGTATTACACTGCGAAGCGAGTGAAAAATAAACGGTTGAGGTATTGAATGTTATTTTTTAGCGTTTAGATATTTACAACGCTCAATCATATCTCTATTATACGCTTCATTGCTGCGGAGGGGTGGCAGAGTGGCCGAATGCACTGGTCTTGAAAACCAGCAGGGGTTAATAGCTCCTCGAGAGTTCAAATCTCTCCTCCTCCGCCATCTACATAGAGAAAGGCGCTATCTGAAAAGATAGCGCCTTTTTTGCATTCTAAGCTTATTTTTCTTTTATCACGTCACTGTTTCTTTTTCATTTAGCTATTATTCTTCAGTGTTATTCACTCTCACCGTTATTTTGGTGATAAACATATCGAATATGATGTTTTTTAAACACTTGCTGTACGCTGTCGCTAGGAAGTCGATCAAGTTGGTTTTATTTTGTGCGGTTATGGACTGTATTTTCTTTTTCCTTTACAACTTAGCGTTGTGACACTATTATACGCTCCATTGCTGCGGAGGGGTGGCAGAGTGGCCGAATGCACTGGTCTTGAAAACCAGCAGGGGTTAATAGCTCCTCGAGAGTTCAAATCTCTCCTCCTCCGCCATCTATATAGAGAAGGCGCTGTTCTGAAAAGAGCAGCGCCTTTTTGCTATCTAAGCCTCAGTAAATACTTAATCATATTTTATTCAGCCAGCTCGATCTGCGCTGCACGTTGTGCATTCCATAATTTTCGTTGTTCATAATAATAATCCCAAACACAAGGGCAGCATGCCCCACCGCCACAGCAATCATCGTCTGCAGGTGGGTAGGGTTTCTCTATTAATTGTGGTTGTGTTTTTTCCATGGATTTGTCCTTGTCACTTGCCTATATATAAAATGTAACATGTTTTTAACTGTAAATATCAAATCAATAGTGAGACTAATTAACCGTGTGATATTATTCAATAATAAATATATATATGTTTATTACATATATATAAACTTGTAATGCAGTGATTAAAATCGCCCTCTTTAGTATCAACAATTTTTTATTTTGCTAACTAGACCGCATTTTAGATTTAAAGTCATAAAGTTATTAAATTATTGATATATAATATCATATTATTATTTAGTATAAATACATTCGCTTTTATGGGTAACTTAAACGTAAAAATAACAACCTATTTTTGGCCATCTAATGTATTATGTTCTTTAGAAATTATGTGTATGCGGAGATATTCTTTTGATTAATGTATTCCTTGTCGATGATCACGAATTAGTCCGTACCGGGATTCGCCGAATTCTTGAAGATGTACGTGGTATTAAAGTCGTGGGTGAAGTTTCATGCGGAGAGGATGCCGTTCAGTTTTGTCGAGAAAATCAGCCTGATGTGATCTTGATGGACATGAACATGCCAGGAATTGGCGGATTAGAAGCGACTCGCAAAATTTTACGGAACAATGCTGATATTAAAATTATCGTATTAACGATACACACGGAAGAACCATTCCCAAGCAAAGTAATGCAAGCAGGTGGTGCAGGCTATTTAACTAAAAGTGCCGCACCTGAAGAAGTATTAGGCGCAATTCGTAAAGTGCATAGTGGGCAGCGTTATATTGCGCCTGAAATTGCACAACAGATGGCATTAAGTCAATTTTCGTCTGCAGATGAAAACCCTTTTCAAAGTCTGTCAGAGCGTGAATTACAAATCATGATGATGATCACGAAAGGGCAACGAGTGGTCGATATTGCCGAACAATTACACCTTAACTCTAAGACGGTTAATGCTTATCGCTATCGCTTATTCAGTAAGCTTAATATTAATGGTGACGTAGAGCTGACTCACCTTGCGATCAGGCACGGTATCTTAGATGCAGATACACTATAATTAAGTATGACCTTACTTAATTTCAATTGAGAAAGATGCCTTCGGGTGTCTTTTATTTTATGCCTTCAAAAGAACAATTCAATCATCAAGATTTCTTGAAAACCGTTTCACACCAACCCGGTGTTTACCGTATGTATGACCATAAAGATGTGGTTATTTACGTCGGTAAAGCGAAAGATCTACATAAACGCCTAAGTAGTTATTTTCGAAAAACCGTTGATCGTGAAAAAACCCGCGTATTAGTCACCCATATTACGAGTATTGATGTAACAGTTACTCACTCTGAAACCGAAGCATTAGTGCTTGAGCATACTTATATTAAACGCTATCAGCCACGTTATAATGTTTCATTACGTGATGATAAGTCTTACCCTTATATTTTGATAACCGATCATGAGCATCCACAACTAACGTCTATTCGTAATAAAAATAAGCGTAAAGGTCAATATTTTGGTCCCTATCCAAGTGGTAGTGCTGTACGTGAAAGTTTGCATTTAATGCAAAAGCTATTTCCTGTGCGGCAGTGTGAAGATAGCTATTATCAAAATCGATCACGTCCGTGTTTACAATTCCAACTTAAGCGATGTTTAGGCCCTTGTGTCAAAATGGATAATCCTGAGGAATATCAACAGCAGGTTGAGCTGGCTGCGCTATTTTTGAAAGGAAAAAATATTGATGTTATTAATGAATTGGTGGTTAAGATGGAGAAAGCCAGTCAACAGTTAGCATTTGAAGAGGCGGCTCGCTATCGCGATCAAATTCAAGCATTAAGAACGATTCAAGAACAGCAGTATGTGACATCTGATTTAGGTGAAATGGACGTTATCGGGTTTGCTTTTAAAAATGGTATAGCCTGTGTTCATTTGTTATTCGTACGTGCAGGTAAGGTGTTTGGTAGTCGCAGCTATTTTCCTAAAGTGCCTGCAAATACAGAAATGAGTGAAGTGATTCAGGCGTTTTTATTACAGTATTATTTGAATAAAGAGACTGAACAGGCGATCCCTAAGGAAATATTGTTAACAGAACTTGCTGAAGATAATGACTTGATTGAATCAAGTTTAAGTCAACTTGCAGGTCGTAGAATAAAGTTAACAAGCCCTAAGCGAGGGGATAGATCAAAGTTCTTAAGGTTGGCGCTTACTAACTCTGAAACAGCATTAACAACAAAATTAGCAACGAAAAGCACGGTACTTAATCGTTTTAAAGAATTAGAGAAAGTATTAAAATTTGATGGGAAAATCCAGCGTATGGAATGTTTTGACATTAGTCATACAGGCGGTGAACAGACGGTTGCTTCATGCGTTGTATTTAATCGAGATGGACCCAATAAAGCAGACTACCGGCTCTTTAATATCAGTGGGATTACGGGCGGGGATGATTATGCAGCGATGGCACAAGTATTGGATCGGCGCTTTAAGAAGGTTACCGAAATAGATAAAATACCTGATATTCTATTTATCGATGGTGGTAAAGGGCAAATGACACAGGCGGAGCAAGTGCTAACTCAATACGCTGATAATTTTACTGTTAAACGGCCCAAAATTATTGGTATTGCTAAAGGTGTGACGCGTAAAGCAGGCTTAGAAACATTAATCTTGTCAGGTGCGTTGGATAATGTACCTGATATAGAATTCTATTTACCCAGTGATTCAGCAGCTTTGCATCTTGTTCAGCATATTCGTGATGAATCTCACCGTTTTGCGATTACTGGTCATCGTGCTCGTCGTAATAAAGTTAAACGTACCAGCTCTTTAGAAAATATTGCTGGTGTTGGACCGAAGCGCCGCCAAGTATTACTTAAATTTATGGGGGGATTACAGCAGTTACGTAGTGCGAGTAGGGAAGAAATAGCAAAAGTACCAGGTATAAGTATTGATTTAGCAGAAAAAATTTATGATTCATTGCATCAATAAGCAAGATATAGGACTATAGGGATGTTTTAATTTCAAAAGCATGAGAATAATGAAAAACATACCAAATATTTTAACTTTGTTTCGCGTGATTTTAATTCCTTTTTTTGTTCTCGCGTTTTATTTACCAATTGAAAATTCGTTTTATATTGCTGCATGGATCTTTTTTGTTGCAGGTGCAACTGACTACCTTGATGGTTATTTAGCTCGACGTTGGGATGTATCAAGTAAACTGGGTGCTTTCCTTGATCCTGTCGCAGATAAAATAATGGTTATCACTGCATTAGTAATGGTTGCGGGTGATCACGACCGTATCGCGGCGACTGTCGGCGAACACAGTGCATTGTGGATCATGATCCCAACGCTTATTATGATTGGCCGAGAGTTGGCTATTTCTGGTTTACGTGAATGGATGGCTGACTTGGGCAAACGCGCTAATGTTGCTGTCGGTAATGCTGGGAAATGGAAAACAAGCTTTCAAATGATGGCGTTAGGTGGTTTCGTGTGGCAACAAGGCCCTTGGATGGTTTACCTTGCTTATATCGTGTTTTATGTCGCAATGGTGTTAACAGTTGTTTCTATGGTGCAGTACTTTTCTGCTGCATGGGGCGAGTTAACAAGCGAAGATTAGCCGTAACTACAATGGGTCAGCTCGGATATTTTTTAGTTGTCCCTTAATTATGCTGATATTTAACCCCTTTTAGTTAAAAAATAAACGGATTAGGTTGAAACGTAATCGTTTTAATAGCAGGTGATAAAAGGGTGTTGACTCTGTCTTTTAGGTCTGTAGAATGCGTCAGCACATAGGGTCTACGGCAGTTTAGATAAAGCAGCTTAGATTAAATGTTAAAGAAATTGCCCGAGTGGTGAAATCGGTAGACACAAGGGATTTAAAATCCCTCGCTTAATAGGCGTGCCAGTTCAATTCTGGCCTCGGGCACCAATTTCTTTATGTTAGATATAACATTAAATATATAAATTTGGCGGGTTGGCAGAGTGGCTATGCAGCGGATTGCAAATCCGTGGACCTCGATTCGACTTCGGGACCCGCCTCCATGATTTAGCTTGTAAAAAAGCAAGTTTATTGGTTCTGCACTGGAACGGATAAACTATAAAAAATTCAGTGCCCGAGTGGTGAAATCGGTAGACACAAGGGATTTAAAATCCCTCGCTTAATAGGCGTGCCGGTTCAATTCCGGCCTCGGGCACCAATTAATACTAATACTAGAAATAGTATATCTCGCTAAGATGTAAAATTAGCACTCTGTGTTAACAACCTAGGTTGTAATTGCAGTAAATGGCGGGTTGGCAGAGTGGCTATGCAGCGGATTGCAAATCCGTGGACCTCGATTCGACTTCGGGACCCGCCTCCATGATTTAGCTTGTTAAAGAGCTGGTTTATTAGTTCAGCACTGTGAACGAATAAACTATAAATGTTTAGAAATAAACAAAATAATTCAGTGTTAGAGTGGTGAAACAGATAGGCACAAAGATCTAACATCTCTCGCTAAATAGGCATACCAGTTCAATTTTTGCTAATATTATGACCAGCTTAACGCTGGTTTTTTTGTACCTAAAATTCACAAATTAATTCAAAGTGAAAATTTTTCTCCTGTTCATCGTCCTGTCTTTCAACACATCGCCCATTTATTTTTAGCGGATTGTTACATTGAAAAATTAATAGGTAAAGTAAGGGTTAACTCTTTGTTAGGAATGTTCTTGGGTGGAACTGGTAAAGGTTGAGCTCGGTAAGGCAAGCCGAGGGCTTCGCTGTCTAGTGAAGCAGTCCCAGAACTTTTTACCAAACTTACACCCAATACATTACCTTTCCTATCTAAAGTAAAAGTGATTATTGGCATGCCTTGTTTTCGCATTCGCTTAGCCTTACGCGGGTATCGTTTTTTACGTTCAAGATGGGCGTGCAGAACTTTTTGCCAGTTTAGCCTTGCCATTTTCCCTTGTTCACTCAGTTGCCCTGTTTGCAGTGCTGTGACTTGTAAGCTTTGCTTGCTCACGTCGAGGGTCGGTATCGCAGTCGCTTGTTTAGCTATAGACTGTACCGGAACAGGGGGTTCATCTACGCGCTTATTTCGTGTCGGTTTGGTTTTCACTACAGCTGGCTTTGGTTGTTCAGGTATTGGTTTCGGTTCTTCAATCGGCTTAGCAGTGACCTTTTTGGTTGGTGGTTTTTTAATAGATTTAAATTGGGATGGGCTGTCAGTTTGTGCCACAATCAATGTCGGTTTTTCACGTGCTACTTTCTGTTCTGACGCTTGTGGCTCAATTGTAGTTGATGCTTGGGCAATAGTCGCTTGTTGAGCTGGATCTGGAGGCAGATCGTTCGTTTTTTTATTCGGGGCAGACAAGGGGGCAACAATGCTAACCACGATTGGTGCTGCAGAGGGCGGTGGCACATAGTTGTGCTTAGGTGTCCAAAAGTAAGCAATTGCGACACCAGCGTGCAACGCCAGACTAGTGGCGATGCCAATGAATACCCAGCTGTTACCACCATCTTTTTTTGCGTGGGGAGCCTGGCGAAGTGAGTTTCTCATGAGTTCGAACCTATGGTTTTCTCCTCACCGACAAGGGCTATATGGGTGTATCCCGCTGCGATTAGCGCATTCATGACAGTCATTAAATCTTGGTAAGTAAGATTTTTATCTGCACGTAGATAAATCTGTTTAGACTTATCTGCTAGCGTTGTGCCCAAAGCTAATGGTAACTGTTCTAGTGTCACTTCTTGCTTTTCACCAAGTGTTAATACTAGCCCCTTTTGTATTGTAAGATAAAAAGGTTTATCGGGTTGAGGCAGAGGTTGTGCCGAAGATGAAGGTAAATCCACAGGAACATTTACAGTAGCTAGAGGAGCTGCAACCATCACAATGATCAGAAGCACCAGCATCACATCAACCAAAGGCGTGATGTTGATATCATGGTTTTCAACCATTTCGTCATTATTCAAATTTGGTTTGAATGCCATTAGTTATCCCGTTTTACGCAAAGTAGCAGGTTTGCTTTCGTCGTTATTAGTTGCAGCACAAGGCTCGCGATCTAAGTCACGACTGACTAAAACCAACAACGCAGCATTAATGTCTGCCAAAAGAGCACGGTAACGTCCGATTTCTCTAGAAAAATGGTTATACATAATCACGGCCGGGATAGCTGCAACCAGACCAATAGCTGTTGCTAGCAAGGCTTCTGCAATTCCTGGCGCAACCACAACTAATGTGGTTGACTGAGACTTAGCTATGCCGATAAAAGCATTCATGATCCCCCAGACAGTGCCAAAAAGACCGACAAATGGACCCACCGAACCTATGGTCGCCAATATACCAGTTCCTGACGTCATTTTGCTATTGAGGGAGGCTTGTGTCCTTTCTAAACTGATCTGTACTCGTTCTTTGATGCCGTCATTACTTGCCGTTCCTAAAGCAGAAAGTTCTAATTCATGTAATACAGTGTCGATCAATGCTAAACCCCCGCCTTCCTGATCGAAACTACGCTGCTTTCCTTCCTTTAAGCTTTCAGAAGCAACTAACTCTCTTAATAATTTGGCTGCGTGCTGACAGGCAAGGGAGACTTGAATTTGCTTAGAGACAAATAATGCCCAAGTGAGAATTGACGCTAACAGCAATAAAATTATGACGGATTTCACCACCCAGTCGGCAGCTTGATACATACCTATAGGTGTCATGTCATGCTTAAATTTATTTTTTGCAGTCGCTTGTTGTTTTTTCTCCTGAGCCACATGTTTGGTGCTAACCACTGAAGTGGACGTGGCATAGACAGAATGAGTGTCGTCTGGAACTAGAGTCTGAATGGCAGAATCGCTCGCAGCGTTCACGTTCTTATCTATGGTAGAGTTTTGCTCTAGTGCATAAGCATTGATTACAAGTGCACACCACAGAAATAGTGCTTTTAAGAATTGGGTCATAATTGAGGTTTCGTTTATGGTAAAACACAATAAAGGCACAACCCAAAAATAGGCTTGTGCCTTGTCCTACCTATATACCGAATGAATGAGGGAAACCCGTAAAAAAAAGTTAAAAAATCAAAATCTTTTTTCTAACTTTAAGGCGATTTCGTTTTGTTGATAGGTATAAAGCCAGTCAACGTTGCTTTTTACTCGCTTATGAGTCCACGTAAGTAGCGGCGTAATACCGTATAATGAGAGCGACTTGGAGGACAGCATGAGTGTATAACTTTGTTCTTGATCTGTTCTTCTTTCGTCCAATAATGCGCTGAACTCACCATATTTACGTTGCCTAAAGGAAGTAAATAGATTTACATCAACCAGTTCGCCCCATGCTCGGTTAACGCCGAATCTTCCGCCGAAGAGTTGATAGGCATGCACCTTTTCATCGTTATCTTTTTGGGTCCAATCCAAACCGCCAAATAGTAGCCAATTGTCGGGTAATTGATGCCATAAGCTTAAGTAAGATGACCACTGCCAGTCGGATTGATATTCAAGGTTTACTGGTCGGTAATCTTGATATTCCGCCTCAATTTCTAGCTTCATCGCACTTGATGAATCCAGGCTTTTAAACCAGTCAAATTTCAAACCTCCAGCGAAGTAAAGTGCTTTATTACCTGAAGCACTGTATTCCAACTGTGGCGATAAGGTGAATTTGTTATTTGCATTTTGATAGCTGTATCCAAGGCTGGTGATTAAAGTTTGTTCATTGAATTTGTCATTATCTAAATAGCTGGAACCATAAGCCAGCCCGCTAAAGGCGATACCATGATGACCAGATAATGAGAGACGCTTGTTCAGGCTGGCATTAAAATCGACACCTGTCCCTTTTACAGCTTCTGGTGTGCTTCTTTCTACTCGGCATTGGCCTGACGGAAGCCGAGCCAAGCAAGTATAGGATTGTGATGACTGGTTAAGGTTGTCGTTATATGACGGTCCAAAGCTAAATGATCCGTTCCAAGAGTCTCTGTGTTTTGCAGCCGTAATGAAGCTTGTTACGGTTTTTCGGATTCCTTGAGAGCGGGTATTGTTAGAAGGTAAGTTTTCGTTGATGAGAGTAAATAGTGAATAGGCGTCAGCGTTTTTTTGATTTTCAAATTGCACGCGTGCCAGTTCTAATTGCGCAGGTAAAAAGTCGGGTTGTAGTGCTAAAAGTTGAGAATATTCCTGTTCAGCTAGTGTAAGTTCACCTTTAACACGATACAGCGCACCTTTGGTATAGTGAACTAATAATGGGTCGAAGCCGTCAAGCTTTTGGTACCTGGCTAAATATTGGGAGGCGAGCGGCCATTGACGAGACTGAACCGAAAAATACAGCGCTTGCCCCAATTCTGGCAACGTGTCATTCACTTGATAAGTTTCACCATCAATAATCATGGCTGAAGATTGTTGGTTTTTTTCTTTTTCTTTTTCATTTTCTTCGGCAAGTAATTCTTGTTCTATCTCACGTGCCGTTAAATTATCCCGCTGTTGGATCTGGATTTTAGTATCTTGATCTGCAACTGAATAATAAGAAAAGCTAAATAATAAGCATACTAAAATGGATCGTTTTGAAGCGGAAATTAGGTTCATTTTTTACTCTTTTCACGATAAAAATCAGAAGCAGTCGAAGCTGCTTCTGATAAATGCTGTTTTAACCGAGCGTTACAGAATTACTGTTTTTCACCACCGAATGCAGTATCCAGTTGGCTGTTAGTATCGAATTTTGCAAAGCCTGCAAGTGCTGCTGCATTCGCGCCAAAGAAATGACCTTTAGAACTACCCGCCGTAGCTACGGCGTTTTGTGTTGCCGTTGCGTTACCCGTAAAGGCTGCTGTCGCGGCATTAATTTGCGCTGTTACATTCACTTTTAGTGAACCATTAGAAATGTTGCCAGACAGTGTTTGTGCGCCAAAGTCAGCATCAAAGGCACCAGTCAGCTTGTTGCTGCCAGAGAATTTATTAATGCCTGTGATGTTGTACGTCGCTGTGCCACTAGTCGGGACCGTTGTGCCAGCATCGTTACCTATGTAGTAGACGGTACGATTATTGAAGTCTTGATCTTGGGTTCCTTCATACCACTCACCGAACCAAATATCGCTATTGGCTACTTGCGCAAAGTTGTAATGAGAATTACCAAAATGTTTGCTGCCCGAAGTGTGAACGCCTTTTTCGTTATTGTTATCGTTACGATAATCACTTGAGAATGTGTTGCCAGCTAGGCCATCGAAATCAACGGTCTTACTTTTTGAGCTGCCAATGCCGGCTTTGCCTTTTGAGTGGAAAAACGGAACCCAAACTTGAGACTCGCCAACTTGGCGTAAAGAATTGTCGCTGATTGCGCCATCAAAGCCTGCGTGGGCTAATGAGCTAAGACCAAGCATAGCCGCTGTAATCCATGAAAGTTTAACTGGTTTCATTATTTATTCCTTTCTATTGTGCTACATATTATTTATGCAGCTCAGGTTAAAAAATTGGTATAAGACATCAAAAGCAGCCAGTCAATGTGATAGGTGGCATTGATAAGTCTTACTTAATACACCGAACTAAATCGTAAAAACCGTAATCATTTTTGACTTTTTGT
>Ga0209291_1000323_pt1 | contig 46750 bp, 43 predicted proteins | sample GOMGulsemesocosm_FD_184633 | JGI IMG/M metagenome (GOLD analysis project Ga0209291, IMG submission 184633) | Methane-oxidizing microbial communities from mesocosms in the Gulf of Mexico - GOM9B Gulf of Mexico (SPAdes) (version 2) | ecosystem: Environmental > Aquatic > Marine > Cold seeps...
TGGCTTAGTTTTTGGAGTGTCAAACATACGATATATTTTTAGTGTATATTTTAAATTTTAGAAAATTTTAACCCCTAAATTTGGTTTCATTTTAAAAGGTTTATTTTAAACTTAAAATTGTATAGGAAACAAGTGTTCTTAATAAAGTGTTTAGAACATGAAATTGAAAATAAAATTACTTAAAAAGTTAATTAAAGGATGTATAAAGTTAATTGTTTGTTACTATTTATTGGAATAATATTTTTTTCTTCTTTCTCCTCATTAGAAGAAAAGACACCTATTAAAAATAAATTTATAATTGTTCTTGATGCTGGGCATGGAGGGCATGACCCAGGAAATATGGGGAACAAATATATTGAGAAGGATATTGCTTTAAATGTAGTACTTAAAATAGGGAAAGAGTTAGAGAAAAACCCAAGCATTAAAGTAGTATATACAAGAAAAACAGATGTTTTTATTGAGCTTGATAAAAGAGGAGAAATAGCTAATAAAGCAAAAGCAGATTTATTTGTATCTATTCATTGTAATTCTTTTCATACTCAGGCAAATGGAACAGAAACATTTGTTTTAGGATTACATAGGAATAAAACAAATTTAGAAGTAGCAAAAAAAGAAAATAGTGTAATTCTTTTAGAGGAAAACTACCATGAAAAATATGCGGGATATGACCCCAACTCTCCAGAATCAATTATAGGTTTAACCTTAATGCAGGAGGAATATTTGGATCAGAGTATCCAATTAGCAGATTATATTCAAAAGAGCTTTAAAAATAAATTAAAGCGTAAAAGTAGAGGTGTTAAACAAGCAGGGTTCATCGTATTGCACCAAACAGTTATGCCTAGTGTTTTGATAGAGTTAGGTTTTCTTACATATAAAAAAGAAGGTGCTTATTTGAATTCGAAAAAAGGACAAGATGAAATGTCTAAATCTATTGTAGGGTCTATATTAGAATATAAAAAAAGTATTGATCAAGGTTCAGAAGATGATATTTATATAAAAGAAAGTGTATCTAACTCCAGTATTTATGAAAACATTATTTTTAAAGTTCAATTAGCAGCGAGCTCTAAAGACTTAAAATTAAAACCCTATAACTTTAAAGGGATGTCTGATTTATCAAAAGTTAAGCAAGGTAAATTGTATAGGTATTACAGTGGAGGCACAAACAATTATGATGAAATTAAGGCTATTCAGAAAGTAGCTAAAACAAAAGGTTATCCAGATTGTTATATTGTTGCTTATGAAAACGGAGTAAAAGTAAGTTTAAGTACTGTTTTAAAAAAATAATATAATTATCACAAGCTTAAAAAAGGGAATCATATTTAGAGTGATTATAATTAAAATTATGTTAATTTTGTTTGCGAATCAAAACACAAATTACTTTGAAGATTTCAAGAGAAATTAAAACTGCAATTCTTGTTATTGGTGCTATAGCACTGTTTCTTTTTGGCTTTAGCTATTTAAAAGGACAAGATTTGTTCAGTTCCAATAATGTTTTTTACACGGAGTTTGATTATAATGCATTAACTCCTTCTGCTCCAGTAACTATTAAAGGGAATAAAGTAGGTAAGGTTGAAGCAATTACTTACGACTTTGAAACTGGTAAAACTAGAGTAGCCTTTTCAGTTGATAATCGTTTTAAGTTTTCTAAAAATAGCGTTATAAGATTATATGAATTAGGTTTAATGGGAGGGAATGCCATAACTATAATCCCTGCTCAGGATTCAGAATTTGCTCAAAATAAAGATTTTTTAAAATCAGAAGTGGAAGAAGGTTTAGTTAAAAACTTAACAAGCAATTTTTCAGGATTAAGTACAGGTTTAGATGCGACACTTAAAAAAGCAGATACATTACTTACAGGTTTAAATGTATTAGTAAAAGACGATTCTGAAAAAGGGCTTAAAAATGCTGTAGCCGAACTTAATAAAACATTAAAATCTTTCCGTGGACTATCTAATTCAATAAATGACTTAATAGCAAAAGATAATAGTAAGCTAAATAAAATGCTTTCTGAATTTGAAGGAACAGCAAAATCATTTAAAGGACTATCTGATTCGCTACAACAAGCAAATTTAGGGCAAACTGTAGCTAGTTTAGATAAAACATTAAATAAACTTAATGGAGTACTTTCTGGTATTGAAGAAGGAAAGGGGACTATCGGAAAGTTAATGAAGGATGAAAAATTGTATAATAACTTTGAATCAGCAGCTAAGGAATTAGAAGAGCTACTACAAGATATTAAGTTACACCCGAAAAGATATTTTAGAATACTTTCAAAAAAAGAGATTCCTTACGAAAAATCTACAACAGGAGAGTTAAAGCAATAATATTATAAAACTTTAGATTATTAAATATGCAATACATTGATAATATTTTATTCGTAGCGCTATTAGCTGCAGGAATATGGTTTTTTGCAAAAAACATTAAGTCACTTGTCCGAAATATTAAGTTAGGAAAGGATACTGATAGAACGGACAATAAGCCTGCACGTTGGAAAAATATGGCGAAAATTGCTTTAGGGCAAGGAAAAATGGTTCGCCGTCCAGTATCAGGAATGTTGCATATTGTAGTATATGTGGGTTTTATACTTATTAATATTGAAGTATTAGAAATTGTTATCGACGGTATTTTTGGTACACACCGTATATTTTCTGGAATGGGAAGTTTTTATGGCTTTTTAATAGGGAACTTTGAAGTGTTAGCATTTTTAGTACTTGTAGCTGTAATAGTGTTTTGGATAAGAAGGAACGTAATTAAAATTGCGCGTTTCTGGAAAGATGAAATGAAAGGTTGGCCAAAATCAGATGGAAATATGATTTTGTATTTCGAAATGGTTTTAATGACTCTATTTTTAGTGATGAATGCAACGGATGTTCATTTTCAAGAAATGAATACAGGTAATGTTATTAGTCAGTATATAACGCCATTGTTTTCAGGTATGGAAACCGGAACACTACATATTGTTGAAAGAGGAGCTTGGTGGCTACATATTATAGGGATATTAATCTTTTTAAATTACTTATACTATTCTAAGCATTTACATATTTTATTAGCATTCCCAAATACTTTTTTTGCAAACTTGAACCCTAAGGGGCAGTTTACAAATGATGCTAGTGTAACTAAAGAGGTAATGATGATGATGGATCCGGATGCAGATCCATATGCGATGCCTGAAGAAGGAGCGGAAGAAGAGGTATCTACTTTTGGGGCAAAAGATGTTACTGATTTATCATGGGTTAACTTATTAAATTCCTATACATGTACGGAGTGCGGTAGATGTACAAGTGAATGTCCTGCAAATCTTACAGGTAAAAAGCTATCTCCTAGGAAAATTATGATGGATACCCGTGATCGTTTAGAGGAAGTAGGTAAGAATATTGATGCTAATAATGGGGAATTCAAAGATGACGGTAAAAATTTATTCGATTGGATTACTAAAGAAGAAATATGGGCATGTACAAGTTGTAATGCCTGTGTAGAGACCTGTCCTGTGAATATTGACCCATTAAGTATTATTATGGATATGCGTCGCTATTTAGTTATGGAAGAGAGTGCTGCTCCTGCCGAGTTAAATAATATGATGCAGAACGTTGAAAACAACGGAGCACCGTGGCCGTACAACCAAATGGATAGGTTGAAATGGGTTGATGAATAAATCTCTTTAGTTTCTTTAATAAAATAGATAATAGAAAAAAACTTAAAGCATTTTGTTTTTAGTTTTAAAAGCATATAAATTATGAGTGAAGCATTAAAAGTGCCAATTATGGCAGATATGATGACGGCAGGAACATCTCCAGATATTTTGTTTTGGGTTGGTTCAGCTGGTAGTTTTGATGATAGAGCAAAAAAAATAACTCGTGCTTTTGTAAAATTACTAAACAAAGCAAATGTAAATTTTGCAGTTTTAGGAACAGAAGAAAGTTCAAGTGGAGATGCTGCCAAAAGGGCTGGAAATGAATTTTTATTTCAAATGCAGGCAATTGCTAATATTGAGGTAATGAACATGTATGAAGTAAAAAAAATTGTAACATGTTGCCCACATTCATACAATACTATCAAAAATGAATATCCTGAATTAGGTGGTAAATATGAAGTGTATCATCACACGGAGTTTTTACAGCAATTACTTAAAGAGGGTAAATTAAAGGTTTCAGGAGACACTTTTAAAGGTAAAAAAGTAACATTTCATGATCCTTGTTATTTAGGAAGAGCAAATGAAGTGTATGAAGCGCCTAGAGAGTTAATTAATTCACTTGGAGTTGATTTAGTTGAGATGAAACGTAATAAACTAAATTCGTTATGCTGTGGAGCAGGTGGAGCACAAATGTTTAAAGAACCTGAAAATGGAACGCAAGATATTAATGTATTGCGAACTGAAGACGCAATAGAAACTTCTGCAGAAATTATAGCAACAGGTTGTCCTTTCTGCAATACTATGATGACTGATGGTGTTAAAGCAAAAGAAAAAGAAGGAAAAATAGAAGTGCTAGATGTTGCAGAATTATTAGCTTCATCAATATAACTATATATTAAATTCAGTAATTTAAATCAATTATGTTAGTAGAATTCAATACATTACCAGAACACTCAAGAATTTGGATATACCAAAGTAATCGTCGTTTTACAGCTAACGAATTGGAGTTAGTAGCTGACAAAACAAAAGTGTTTTTAGAGCAATGGGCTGCACATGGAACTGGATTACAAGCTGGATTTGAGTTAAAGTATGAACGTTTTATTGTTATTGCTGTTAATCAAGATGAACAAAATGCAACTGGCTGTTCTATAGATGCATCAGTACGTTTTATACAGGATTTAGAAAAAGAATTAGATATAGAGTTGTTAGATAAAATGAATGTAGCCTTTAAGCAAGGAGATTTTGTGAATTTTAAAACTTTACTAGATTTTAAAGCAATGGCTAAAGGTGGAGCTATAGGTAAAAAGACTATTGTTTTTAATAATTTGGTTACTAATATTTCCGAATATAATGAAAACTGGGAGGTTCCAGCACAGGATTCTTGGCATTCAAGATTTTTTAAATAATCAAAAAATTATTTTACACTTTACCACACAAATAAGTTGTTTCACCACAAAAAACACGTGATTCACAGCATGAAATTGGTATGTTACCCGTTATTTAACGAGTATTTTGGCTATGTAACGAATAAATAATTGTAAAGGGTTGATTTTAAGTATATTTATACTAAGCAACATTAAACCCTTATAATATGAAAAGAGATAATTCTACTTTCGTTCAGTTGCCTCAAAAAACTTCATTACATATTGACTCCCAAGTCAATAATTTAAAAAATATCATGCAAATTAATTGTATGATGAAACACAAAAATGCATTTGTTCCTTTTAGTTTAAAAGGGCAATATGTAGGTTGTACTTTAATTCGTTTAAAGCGAAAGGAGTTTAGCTATAATCTTTCAAAAACTTTTTAACATTTAACTATTTTATTAGATAGTTGTGTCTTGACATTTTTTTTTGTCATTCTAAATATCATATAAACCTTACTTCGGTTTATTAATGAAAGAGGTTTCTTATGTCAAATTTTAAATGAATGTTATTATAATTTTAATACATATAATAATGAAAAAACTACTATATATATTCATTATAGCACCTTTCTTTCTTTTTTCACAAGTAGGAATAAATACGACAACACCTGAGGCTATTTTAGATGTGGTAAGCGCCAAGCACGGGGTTTTATTTCCTAGGATGGCACTAGAGTATTTAACACAAGAGGCTCCAGTACTTAACCCGAAAGGAGGTGGTTTGGAGGATGGTACTTTGGTGTATAATACTGCGTCAGTTAATAATGTCAGACCCGGTTATTATTATTGGGAAGTTGATAGATGGGTACGGTTTTCTACCAATAATCAATATATGAAGTTTACTACAGTAACACTTCCTAACCCTTCATCAGAAAATAAAGATTGTGAATTTCTTTTGCCAACAACTAATTATACTGCCAATGTTTTTAGATTACTCCATAATGGTGCAGAATTAGGCGGTATAAAAGATGGTGTTCATGGCAGGGTGATATACTTATATAATGGCGATAATAGTGATGATTTAAAATTATTATCTGAAGGAGGTTCTGGTTCGTCAAATGCTAATAAATTTTCATTGCAAAATGATGTTGTCATAAAGCCAGGGAATTCTATAGTGATATTTTATGATGATTTATATCTACACAGATGGATAGTTGTTCGATCTGATAATTAAAATTATGATTTACTAATCAAAAAAAATAGCAATCATTACAATTTAAAAATAAACATTATGAAAACAATTATATATATATTCATTTTAACACCTTTTTTTATGCATTCACAAGTAGGTATTGGAACTACAAATCCTCAGGCTAGTTTGGATATAGTAGTTAATGATCCTGCGAATCCAAATTCAGATGATGGGCTTTTAATACCAAGAATTACTAGTTTCCCGGTTGTTGATCCAGCTTTGGCGCAACAAGGAATGTTAGTTTTTATGAACAATGATGCAGCTTATGCAGGTAAAGGGTTTTATTATTGGGATATGGCAAGTACAAAATGGTTGCCTTTAGGGAATAATAAATGGAGTGAAGGAGTTAATGGAAGTGGTGATAGTCTAATTTATGCTGTTTCTGCTAATGCAAATGGCACTAAAATAGTTGTTAAGGATGATGGTTATGTTGGTATGGGGACAGATGATCCGTCAGGAGAATTACATGTTGTAGGTAAAAGAAGTACTGCAGGGATGGATGTAGAGTTGACTATTGAAAATTCAACCTCTGAAGCAGAATTACGATTAATTCCTGGAGGCGTAGGTAGTTCAGAGTATACATTTGTAGCTAATGATAATACTACTGATGGATTGACAATTTATGAAGGTTCTGATGAAAGAATTCAAGTTAAGCCTGGGGGTGATTTTCGAATAGATGAATTAAAAAGCACAAAAAATGTAGGTGTAGTTTATCCTGCTTCAGTATATGTAGAGGCAGATGGAACATTAAAAGTGAAAACAGCTTATAGTAGGTTGGATGATTTAAAGATAAATACTACAAATTTTGTTTCTGCAACAAAAGATTATGCTGAGTCAAAGTCAGCAAATGGAACTGATACTTCGGATGCACTTTACACATATGTTCTAACGCCAACACAGGATGTATTATTGGAAATTAGTTACCATGTGGCAGTAAATTTCAGCAAATTTGGACATCCAACCAATCCAATAGCTAAACAACATAATACTAAGTTATACGGAACTGTAGTGAAATTGGATGGTGTTGATTATGCTACTAAATCAGGAAGTTTTATTGGGAACAGTGGTTTAAATGGAGCTTTCATAGCTTCAGATCATTTATATATTCCTTTGGTAGCTGACGGGAGTACATATAGTATTGCTATTCATGGTCTTGTTAAGAATGACGCTAATGATTTAGTAAGTGGAATACGTGCAACGTTTGGAGGAGATGTTAGGGATCGTTTACAAATTATGGAACATAAATAATATAGCAAATAATCTAGTTTTAATCAAAATCAAATACAATGAGAAACATAATTTTAACTATATATTTCTTGAGTACAATGTGTATTTCTGCTCAAATTGGTATTTACAATACCAGCCCAAGAGCTGTGCTTGATGTATCTGCTACGAATATGATAAGTCCTAACTCTGATGAAGGGGTGTTAGTACCGCGACTAACTTCTTTTCCAATAACTAATCCAGGTATTGCGCAAAATGCGATGCTTGTATATATGGATAATGATGCTGCTCCTAGTGGGAAAGGGTTTTATTATTGGGACTCAACCTTGAATAGTTGGAAAAATATAGGGGTTTCTATTTGGGGGGCAACGACTAATGCCGCTACTGATCCGTTAATATATCCATTAAGTTGTGAAACTACAGATATTGTAATAGAAGATTCAGGGTTTGTTGGTTTTGGTACTAACGATCCAAATAGTGAGTTGCATGTCACTAGTGATAAAGTAAAACTTAGTCCAAATATTTCACCAGAGTTTATTGTTGAAAATACAATTAATGATGTTGAAATAGAACTAAAACCTGGAGGTGTTGGAAGTGCAAGTTATTTATTATCAGCTAGCTCAGCTACTGGAGTCGGTTTATATATATATGAAAATGGCTCTGAGGAAATTCAATTAAAGCGAGGAGGTGATTTTAGAGTTGATAATTTAGAAACCGCTCAGAATGGTGGGATTGTTTATCCAGCAGCTTTGTATTCTGAATCTGATGGAACAGTACAGGTGAAAACACCTTATAGTAGATTAGATGATTTGAAAATTAATGAAAAGAATTTTTCTAGTTTTGAAATGTGTGAAACTATCACACCTAACGAGGTGGTTCATTCGTCATCATTTTATACTTATACAACAACACCAACTCAAGATGTTTTATTGGAGATAAGTTATCATGTTGGAGCTTCAATTACTGCTTTTGGTGGCGGGATACCTGATGATCATGATACTAGGCATAATAGTAAAATATATGGTGTCGTATTACGTGTTAATGGTGTGGATTTTACTACAATTACGGAACGTATGATTAGTAATGAAGGATTAAACGGGTATTTTCATATGTCAGATCATATTTTTGTACCATTAGTTGCAAATGGTACGACCTATACTATAACATTGCATGGTTTAGTACAAAATGATGTAGATACAGATGCTGGAATACGTGGAGAGTTTGGTGGTAATCCGGATGATAGAATTCAAATTTTGGAAAAATTATAATAGCATTATTATTGATCAGTGTTTAATGTTGCTATTTAATATAGATCAATAATAATAAAGTCCGTTTATATAATAAGCGGACTTTATTTATGTGATAAACTTGTTAATATCCGATTCTAAAACTCTTTTTTCTCAGTATTTAAAATACTATCTTTCCTAAAATATTAAGTACAACAATGTTGTTTTGGTATGATTCTTTCAAAGGTTTATAGAAAAGAGATAGTATGAGGAGTAGAATATTTATGTTAGTACTTATAATCAGTAGGTTAGGTTTTTCACAAGAAATACATCCTTTACAAACAAATGATAAATTAGCTCAAGAAAAATGGGTTGAAGCTACTTATGAAGCTATGTCATTAGATGAAAAAGTTGGTCAGTTGTTTATTGCAGATGTTTGGTCAGGCAAAGAGAAACTTCATACGGATAAAATTAAAAAATTAATAAAGGAGAATCATATTGGTGGAGTGATGTTTTCTAAAGGAGGTCCGTATCGTCAAGCGAAATTGACAAATGAATATCAAGCGATTTCCAAAACAAAATTATTAATTACTCAAGATGCAGAGTGGGGATTAAGTATGCGATTAGATTCTACTTATGCTTTTCCTTGGAATATGACTTTGGGTGCAATTAAAGATAATTCATTAATAGAAGAAGTAGGTAAACGTATTGGTGAACATTGTAACCGAGTTGGAGTACATATGAACTTTGCTCCAGATATCGATATAAACACCAATCCTAATAATCCGATTATAGGAAACCGTTCTTTTGGAGAAGACAAAATAAATGTAGCTAATAAAGGAGTTGCATTTATGAAAGGAATGGCTTCCGCTAATGTGTTAGGTTCTGCAAAGCACTTTCCTGGTCACGGAGATACTTCTCAAGATTCACATAAAACTTTGCCGACAATAGATTTTTCTGCAGAACGTATTGAAAATGTTGAGTTATATCCATTTCGTAAAATAATAGAAGCAGGTGTGGCTAGTATAATGGTAGCTCATTTAGATGTTCCTAGTTTAGGGACGAAAGCTGGTAAACCATCTTCTTTGTCAAAAGAAATAGTAACGGATTTATTAAAAGAAAAATTAGGGTATAAAGGATTGATTTTTACAGATGCCTTAAACATGAAAGGAGCATCAAATTATAAAGAACCAGGAGATGTTGATGTAGCTGCTTTTTTAGCAGGTAATGATATCCTGTTAATTTCTGAGGATATTCCAAAGGCTGTAGCTAAAATTAAAAGAGCATATGAGAAAAGTAAAATAACTGAAGAACGTTTGGCTCATTCTGTTAAGAAGATTTTAATGGCGAAATATAAAGTAGGTTTAAATAATTATAAACCTGTTGTATTGGAGAACATTCACTCAGATTTGAATACACGATCTAATGACTTATTGTATGCTAAATTAATAGAAAATGCGATAACAATAGTGAAAAACGAATCTGCTATTTTGCCAATTCAAGATTTAGCTACAGCAAATATTGCTTATGTGAAATTCGGAGAAGACGATCATACACCATATTTAAATAGATTAAAACAATTTGCTAAGGTTACAGAAGTAAAAGCAAATCATTTGGATGAGTTAATTACAAAGTTGAATACATATAATTTAGTTATTATTGGAGTTCATAAATCAAATGCCAACCCTTGGAAGTCATATAATTTGAAGGATAGGGAATTGACTTGGATGTATGAAATAGCTAGAACTAATAAAGTTATTTTAAATGTTTTTACAAGGCCTTATGCATTACTGGATTTAAAAACAACAACAAATTTTGAGTCAGTTGTGGTATCATATCAAAATAGCGTAATTGCACAAGAAAAATCAGCAGAGGCTTTGTTTGGAGCTATAAATGTAAAAGGAATATTACCAGTAAGTTCCAATACGTTATTACCAGTAAATACATCTGTTGTGTTAAATAAGACAAATAGACTTGGGTATGATTATCCGGAAAATCAAGGATTAAATTTAGAGAAATTTGAAAAAATTGATTCAATTGTAAACTATGCTATTAAAGAAAAAATGACTCCTGGTGTACAATTGTTAGTAGCTAAAGGAGGAAAAATTGTTTATAATAAAAACTATGGTCACCATACTTATGCTCAAAAGCGAAAAGTAAGTGATAGTACTTTGTATGATGTTGCTTCTTTAACGAAAATATTATCTACATTACCTTTAATGATGGAATTAGAGGAGGATGGTATTGTTGGTTTAAATTCAAAGTTAGGAACAATGATTCCTGAATTAGCATCGTCAAATAAAAAGAATATAACGGTAAAGCAAATGTTATCACATTATGCACGATTAAAAGCTTGGATACCGTTTTATAAAAGAACGTTAGATAGTACCTCTAAAAAACCGTCAAGAGAATTTTATGCTGAGAAGAAATCTGATAGCTTCCCTTTTCAAGTTGCTGAAAACTTATATATCAGTAAGGCGTATCAAGATTCAATTTTTAATAGAATAAAAGATACCGATTTAAGAAAACGTTGGAAGTATAAGTATAGTGACTTGCCATACTATTTATTGAAAAAATACATTGAAGATCATTATAAAACAGGTTTGGATGAATTAATTCAGAATAGGTTTTATAAACCTTTAGGATTAAGTGCAACTTATAATCCGTTAAAAAAATACCCGTTAAATCAAATTACCCCAACAGAAGATGATTCTTATTTTAGGTATCAAAAAGTACAAGGATATGTGCATGACATGGGGGCAGCAATGCAAGATGGAGTAGGTGGCCATGCGGGCGTTTTTGCTACAGCTACTGATGTTGCAAAAATGATGCAAATGTATCTTCAAGGAGGAAATTACGGAGGTAAGGAATACTTAAAAACTTCGACAGTTAATAAGTTTAATACCTGTTATTATTGTGATATAGATGTGAGAAGAGGAGTAGGTTTTGATAAACCACAATTAGGAAAAGCTGGTCCAACATGTGATTGCGTACCAATGAGTAGTTTTGGTCATTCTGGTTTTACAGGAACTTTTACTTGGGCAGATCCAGAAAATGAGTTGGTGTATGTATTTATGTCAAACAGAACTTTTCCCGATGCAACAAATTTTAAATTAGTACGTCAAGATATTAGATCAGAAATACAGCGTGTAATTTATAGTGCATTAGAAATTGATTCATCAAAAATTGCAGATAGTACGATTAAAAAATAATAAAAAATAAAACAACTATAGTCTATTGGCTAATAGTTTAAAGCATATAATTTAATGAAAATAGCCATAGTTTGCTATCCAACATTTGGAGGGAGTGGTGTAGTTGCTACTGAACTAGGAATTGCATTGTCAAAAAGAGGTCATGAAATACATTTCATAACCTATAAACAACCAGTTCGGTTGGATTTATTAGGAAGTACTATTCATTTTCATGAGGTAAATGTTCCTGAATACCCACTATTTCACTACCAACCTTATGAGTTAGCTTTGTCAAGTAAATTAGTTGATACAGTAAAATTACATGGTATTGAAGTGTTGCATGTGCATTACGCAATTCCTCATGCATATGCTGCGTATATGGCTAAGCAAATGTTAGCTGTGGAGGGAATTCATATTCCTATTGTAACAACTTTACATGGTACTGATATTACATTAGTTGGAAGTCATCCGTTTTATAAGTCTGCGGTTACATTTAGTATTAATGCATCTGATGTAGTAACGTCGGTTTCTCAAAGTTTAAAAGATGATACTATACGTTTGTTTGATATAACCAATGAAATAAATGTTATTCCTAACTTTATAGATGTTCAAAAATATGAAGAAGCTAAATTAACAGGATGTCAACGTCATTTATTGGCTAGTGTTTCTGAAAGAATAGTAACTCATGTGAGTAATTTCAGGAAAGTTAAACGTATTGACGATGTAGTGAAAGTATTTTATAGGATTCAAAAAAAAGTACCTTCAAAACTAGTTATGGTTGGTGATGGCCCTGAATTAAAGCCAGCAGAAAAATTAGTACGAGAGCTAGGGATTGAAGAAAATGTAATTTTTCTTGGAAAAAGCAATGAAGTAGATAAAATACTGTGTTTTTCTGATTTGTTTTTGTTGCCTTCAGAAACGGAAAGTTTTGGTCTGGCTGCTTTAGAAGCAATGGCTTCAGGAGTGCCAGTGATATCTAGTAATACTGGGGGAATACCAGAGGTGAATATTGATGGTGTTTCTGGGTATTTAGCCAATGTAGGTGATGTTGATACTATGGGGGATAAAGCAATTGAAATACTTCAAAATGATCATATTTTATCTCAATTCAAACAAAATGCTAAAAACATAGCTAAAGAGTTTGATTTAGAAGCTATTGTTGGAAATTATGAACAATTGTATATTAATGCAATAAAATGATATAAAGATGAAATATGGAGCATTACTATTCATGATATTACTTAGCTGTAACTCTTCTAAAAACACGAATGTTTCTATGGATAAGAATATTGAATATGCTCAGGTGCATTTTGAAACTTTAGTTGAAGATCCAATAGGAGGTTATGTTAAAGAGGAAATACGTGTTGTAAATGATTATGAAGGATTATTGGAAGTATATGGCTATGTGAATAGAATTAGAAAACCAGGTTTTTCAATTCCAAATATTGATTTTTCAAAGGAAACTGTGGTTGCTATATTTATGGGAGAAAAAACTACCGGTGGTTTTTCTATTGCTGCTGAAAGTGTAAAGGAAGAAAATGGGAAATTAGTAGTAAAAATAAAAGAAACAAAACCAGGCTCAAAGGATATGGTAACGATGGCTATTAATCAACCATTTTGTTTTGTGAAGATAAGTAGTATTGGTAAAGAGTTTGTTTTTGTGAAATAATGATGAATTAAATTTATCTCAAAAAAAAAGCGATAAAACTAGTTTTATCGCTTTTTTTTTTGAGATAAGTATGCCGCTCTTATTTTAATAGCATATCTGTACTTTCAAATATTTTATCAGCAGAATTAGCAATAAAACCTTTAAAAAACTCTCCGTTAGCCATTTGATGTCTGAATGCAAACTCATAATAACAAGAAGTAATTTCTTTTGGTCCTTCTTCAAATTCAACAGTAAATTTATCAGCTAAAATACTAGATTGCTCTAAAAAATCTTTTGGTGTTCCTTTAACTTCTCCACCAGAAGCGTTCATTTCAAAACCATTCTGTTTCAAGAAGTTGTTTACTTCAATAATATTATCAAAAGTGTCTAGTTTATTGATGTCTACAGTAAAGTGGTTAGAACAAAATCCGTTTACATATAACCAAGCTGCGTATTCTGATTCGTTTAGCAAAGTATTGTATAATTCAAAATTCGGAGTATTCCATAAGCGTCCTTTAAAAACTAATTCCTCAGCAGAAACAGTGTCAAAATCAACAGTATTTAAAGTGTTATTTACAATTGATTGTAGTTCTACAGATAATTCTGAAGTTAACAATTGGCTAATAAACACTAAAGGAGCGCTCTTGTCTGTTTTATGAGCAAAATGCTTTGCGTATAATTTCTTTTTTTCAAAATGGTAATCAGCAACATACTCATATCCATTATTAAGGAATGTAGTAGCTAATACATCAATATTTACTCTAGGGTCGTCAAAAGTTCTAAATGCTACGTGGTCGTTAGCAATAGTGCTGTTCCCTTGTGCTTCAAATAAATCTTTTACTTTTTGTGCAGAAGGAGTACGATCTGTGTACTCATTCCATAATTTGTCAAATAATTGTGTAGTTGTCATGATAGTTGTTATTTACACTGCAAAATTAAATCATTTTTGTTTTTTTATTGGCTAATAATAATTAATTTTGTGCTGTAGGTAGTGATATTTTTAAAATACGACTTGTTTTGTGTTTTAAATATGTCAATATGATTATATTATAGTTAAAAAAATGTTTAAATGAGTCAACTTGATTATACCGATAAACAAATTCTATTAGCTTTAAAGGCTGATGCTCGTAAAGCCTTTTCTAAAATTGCCGATGATTTAAAAATTTCTAATTCTTTAGTTCATCAGCGAATTAAAAAGATGAAGGAGGATGGAGTAATTAAAAAAGCTGATTTAATTTTAGATGAAAAAAAGATTGGTTATAGCACCAAGTCATATGTAGGGATAAGGCTTAAAGAGGCTCGTTTTGCTGATAAAGTAGTTAAAAAACTACAAGAAATAGTAGAAGTAACAGAGTGTAACTTTGTATCAGGTAAATATGCTATTTTTGTATTAGTTTATGCAAAAGATAATGATCATTTAAGGAGTGTTTTGTATGATCAAATACATGAAATAGAAGGAGTAGGTGGTACCGATTCTTTTATTTGCTTTAGTACTAATTTTGATAGATCTGTACCCGTAACTTTAGGAGATAACTAATGAAGAAGAATTTAGAACAATTAAACAATAAGTTGTCGGGAACAGTACAATTTGACAACTTACATAAAGGAATGTATGCAACAGATGCGTCTGTATACAGAAAGATACCTTTAGGAGTTGCTTACCCTAAATCTATTGAAGATTTAAAAGAGTTAATAACTTTTGCAAATGTAAATAATGCGTCTTTAATACCTCGAACTGCGGGAACATCTTTAGCTGGACAATGCGTTGGTGAAGGTTTAGTAGTAGATGTTTCTAAACATTTTACTAAAATTATCTCCTTAGATGAGGAAAAGAAACAAATTACAGTACAACCAGGTGTGGTTAGAGATGCCTTAAATGAATATTTAAAACCATTTGGATTGTTCTTTGGTCCAAACACTTCTACTTCAAATAGATGTATGATTGGTGGTATGGTTGGAAATAACTCTTCCGGAACAACATCTATACAATACGGGGTTACACGTGATAAAATCGTTTCTATGAAAACTATTTTATCTGATGGGAGTGATGTTGAATTTAAAGCTATTACAAGAGAAGTTTTTCAAGATAAATGTGCCTTAGGCACTTTTGAAGGGAGGCTATACAAGGAAATTTATAGAGAGTTATCAGATGTTGATGCTCAAAATGAAATAGAAACGGAATTCCCAAAACCGGAAATTCACCGTAGAAATACTGGATATGCAGTAGATGAATTATTGTGGTCAAATACCTTTGGAAAAAGAGTACGTGATTTTAATTTTTGTGATTTATTATCAGGTAGTGAGGGAACTTTAGCTTTTACTACTGAAATAACCTTGCAATTAGATGATTTGCCGCCAACAGAAGCGGTAATGGTAGCATCACATTATAAAAGCATAAACGATTGCTTAAATGATGTTGAAAATACTATGCAACATAATTTGTACACCTGTGAAATGATGGATAAAATCATTTTAGATTGTACTAAAAATAATGCGACTCAAATTAAAAATCGTTTTTTCATACAGGATGATCCAGCAGCAATTTTAATGTTGGAAATTAAAGCGTATACAATAGAAGAAGCAAAAGCAAAAGCTCAATTATTAATTAAAGATTTGGAAAGAGTAGGGTTGAGTTATGCAAACCCCATTTTAGTAGGAAAAGAAATTAGTCAAGCCTTAGAATTGCGTAAGGCAGGATTAGGATTGTTAGGTAATATGGTTGGTGATAGAAAGGCTGTTGCTTGTATAGAAGATACAGCTGTTGCTTTACCAGATTTAGCTAATTTCATAGCCGATTTTTCGGTGCTAATGGACAAGTATAAACAACAAGCTGTGTATTATGCACATGCTGGAGCAGGAGAAATTCACTTACGACCAATTTTAAATTTAAAGGAAAGTCAAGATGTTGGTTTGTTTAGACAAATCACAACTGAGGTAGCACATTTGACTAAAAAATACGATGGATCATTTAGTGGGGAGCATGGTGATGGTATAGTTCGTGCGGAGTTCTTGCCTATAATGATTGGAGAGAAAAATTATCAATTATGCCGACGTATAAAAGGACTTTTTGATCCTAATAATATCTTCAATCCAGGAAAAATAGTTGATGCTCCTAAAATGGATGAGTCACTTCGTTATGAAATTGATAGAAGTGAACCAGAAATAAAAACCTTAATGGATTTTTCGGATTCTGAAGGCTATTTACGTTTGGCAGAAAAGTGTAATGGTTCTGGTGACTGTAGGAAAGATGTGTTTGCAGGAGGAGCAATGTGTCCAAGTTATCGAGCAACTAAAGATGAAAAAGATGTTACGCGTTCAAGAGCTAATACTTTGCGTGAATTTTTAACGAACCCTAAGAGTACCAATCGTTTTGATTCTAAAGAAATTAAGGAGTCGTTAGATTTATGTTTGAGTTGTAAGGCTTGTGCTAGTGAATGCCCGAGTAATGTTGATATAGCAGTATTGAAATCGGAGTTTTTATATCAATATCAAAAGGAAAATGGGTTCAGTTTACGTTCTAAGTTGTTTGCATATAATACCAAAATGAATAAACTCGCTTCTAAAGTACCTGCGATTAGCAATTTTGTTTTTTCAAACCCTATTACAGCTGGATTGTTAAAGAAAATGAATGGTGTGGCGCCAGAAAGAAGTTTACCATTAGTTTCTAGCCCCTCTTTAAGTAATTTACAAAAAAGAGTAGAGGTGTTGAGCGAACCTATAAAGTCAATTTATTTATTTGTAGATGAATTTACGAATTACTTAGATGCTCAAATTGCTTTTGATACGTATGATTTATTAACAGCATTAAATTATAAGGTTCTGTTTGTAAATCATGAAGAAAGCGGTAGAACATTTATTTCTAAAGGTTTTCTGGAACAAGCAAAACAAGTAGCTACTAAAAATGTGGCTAGCTTTAAAGGGAAAGTATCTGCTGAAACTCCTTTAATAGGTATTGAACCTTCTGCTATTTTAACTTTCAGAGATGAGTATAAGCGTTTGGTGGATGATAAGGAAGCAGTTAGTCAAATAGCTAAAAACACATTTTTAATAGAGGAATTTTTATCAAATGAAATAAAATTAAGAAACATAAACTCAAGCCAATTTACAGATGCGTCTCAGACACTGAAAATTCATAACCATTGTCATCAAAAGGCATTGAGTAATCAGAAAGTTACTTTTGATATATTAAACTTACCTAAAAATTATAAACCAACAATTATTACTTCTGGGTGTTGTGGTATGGCGGGTAGTTTTGGGTATGAACAAGAACACTATGAAGTGAGTATGAAAGTAGGAGAGCAGACCTTATTTCCTTCGGTAAGAAGAGCTTCAGAAGATACTATTATAATAGCAAATGGAACTAGTTGTAGGCATCAAATAAAAGATGGAACACAACGAGTTGCGCTCCATCCAGTAAGTGTGTTGCTACAAGCTTTAAAAGCTTAGTTAATTGTATAAGTTGTTATTTTTTGAGTTGTTACAGCGCTACCAGTTGTTGGTATTGGTAGTGTTTGTCCTGGTATCTCAATTAATTCATATGAAAAAGTAGCATTAGAGTCTATTAAGCCAATTCCATCAGCATAATAGTTTCTAATAACATAAACATCTTGTATTGGTAAAAGGGTAACATCTATTACAATATTTGTTGTTGCTGAAGCAGAAATAATAATGTCAGAAACAACAACATTGTTGTAAACTACAGAGTTTACAGTGTGATTTGCTAATGTTTCTTGTTGAACTGTTTTTAAGGTATAAGTTATTGCTAAGTCTAACCCTCCAACAGTTTGATTAGTGGTGTCATTTATTGTAGTTAATACTGTTCCAGTAGATGCGTTCAGATCAATAATTTTAGCATCATCTAATGAAATTACAATATCTGTACCCCCTAATTGGCTTAATGGAAAAGTAAAATCACCATGCATAAATGAAATTCCATTTTCATTTCTAAAATTATTTTGATCTAGCATTGAAGACATAGTACCTGTACTTCCTGCAGACATGCTTAAGTCAGTATATTCTTTAGTATTTATTGTAACGTTTCCATCTGCAGTAATAATATCTGTACTAGTTGTAACTGGTGGTGTTCCAGTATCAGTACTAACATCGTAAGTCCATGTAGAACCTATGGTAAATGGAGTGTAAACAGGTAAAACGGTATTTAAATCATCATTATCGTTGTTATTTATAACGTATCCATCTGGTTGGGTACATGAGGATATGGATACATTAGGATCTCCTAAACCATCGGAGTCTGTATCGGCATACCAGAGTGTTTCAGTACAAGGCACGGTACTATCATCGTCACTAGAACAAGAAACTATTGTTAGAGCGATGAATAAAGTAAATAATAAAGTTGTTTTAATGGTAGTAATTTTCATAAAAAAGTTTTTAGTTTTATTGAATATCAGTAAGACGATCCATGTTTAATTTTGTTACAAAATGTATGCTAAAATAGTATTTTAGTTTGAAAGTAAATTAAAGTTTGTGTAATGATAATTTATTACATTTGCTAAAAACCAAAGTAAATGTCAGGAAACACTTTTGGGAAGCTATTTAAGTTGACCACTTTCGGAGAATCTCACGGAAAAGCATTAGGAGGGATTATTGATGGCTGTCCAGCTGGAATAATCATAGATTTTAAAGCTATTCAAGTTGAAATGGATAGAAGAAAACCCGGTCAATCAGCAATTGTAACACAGCGTAAGGAACCCGATACTGTTGAGTTTTATTCAGGGATTTTTGAAGGGAAAACCACTGGTGTTCCAATAGGCTTTGCTATTCATAATACAAATCAGAAATCGCATGATTATTCTCATATAAAAGATAGTTATAGACCATCTCATGCTGATTATGTTTTTGATAAAAAATACGGGCACCGTGATTATAGAGGAGGGGGAAGAACTTCTGCTCGTGAAACGGCAAGTAGAGTAGTAGGTGGAGCTATAGCTAAACAATTGTTGTCAGATATTAAAATAAATGCTTTTGTATCTTCTGTTGGTGATATTTTTATCGATAAACCTTATCAAGATTTAGATTTTTCTAAAATAGAAAGTAATCCTGTGCGTTGTCCTGATCCTGTTTTTGCAGAAAAAATGGAAGCGCGTATCAAAGAAATAAGGAAAGAAGGAGATACTATTGGTGGTACGGTTACTTGTGTGTTGCAAAATGTTCCTGTTGGTTTAGGAGAACCTGTTTTTGATAAATTACATGCCGATTTAGGAAAAGCAATGTTGTCAATTAACGCTGTAAAAGGATTTGAAATTGGTAGTGGTTTTTGTGGTGCTAAAATGAAAGGTAGTGAGCATAACGATTTGTTTAATACTGATGGAACAACCAAAACAAACCTTTCAGGAGGTATTCAAGGCGGAATAAGTAATGGAATGGATATTTACTTCCGTGTAGCTTTTAAGCCTGTAGCTACTATTATGCAAGAGCAAGAAACTATTGATAAAGAGGGGAATATTGTAAAAATGGTTGGTAAAGGACGTCACGATCCATGTGTAGTTCCAAGAGCAGTACCCATTGTAGAAGCTATGGCTGCTTTAGTATTAGCTGATAATTATTTAATTAATAGAACAAATAGAATTTAAGTAGATATGAAAAAATTACCATTATATATACAAATCATTTTAGGAATGGTTTTAGGTGTTGTTTTTGCGCTGATAATGACAAATTTTGATTTTGGGAAGGGATTTATTCAAGATTGGATCAAGCCTTTTGGGAAAATTTTTATCAGTTCATTAAAATTAATTGCAGTACCATTAATATTAGCATCATTAATTAAAGGAGTTTCAGATTTAAAAGATATCTCAAAGCTTTCTAAAATGGGAGGTAGAACCATATCAACATATGTTGTTACTACAGTTTTAGCAGTTTCAATTGGTTTAATAGTTGTTAACGCAATACAGCCGGGTAAATATATAGATGAAAATACCCGTACAGAACTTATTGAAAGTAATAAAGAAAAAGCAAATAGTAAAATTGATGCATCAGCTAAACAAAAAGAATCAGGACCTTTACAGGCTTTGGAAGATTTAGTGCCTTCAAATATTTTTCAAGCAGCAAGTAGTAATCGTAATATGCTTCAAGTTATCTTTTTTGCGGTGTTTTTTGGTATTGGATTAATTTTGATACCAGAAAAAAAATCAAAGCCTGTAACAGCATTTTTTGATGGATTTAATGAAGTAATCCTGAAAATGGTAGATATAATAATGTTAGCAGCTCCTTATGGTGTATTTGCATTGTTAGCCGCCTTAATTGTAGAGTCACCTAGTTTGGCTTTGTTTAAGGCTTTAGGTATGTATGCAATGTGTGTTGTATTAGGTTTATTGGTTATGGTTGGTGTGTATATGATTTTGGTATCTGTATTTACGAAAAAGAACCCTATATGGTTTATTAAAAACATAGCTCCTGCACAATTGTTAGCATTTTCTACAAGTAGTAGTGCGGCAACTTTACCTGTAACTATGGAAAGAGTTACGGAGCATATTGGTGTTGAAGAAGAAGTTGCTAGTTTTGTATTACCAATTGGAGCTACAATTAACATGGATGGTACAAGTTTGTATCAAGCGGTTGCCGCAGTTTTTATTGCACAAGCATTTGGAATGGAATTAGAGTTTAGTACTCAGTTAGGTATTATAGCTACGGCAACTTTAGCATCTATTGGTTCTGCGGCTGTTCCTGGAGCTGGGATGGTAATGTTAGTCGGTGTGCTTGGTTATGCTGGAATACCAGAGGCAGGGTTAGCGCTAATTTTTGCGGTAGATAGGCCTTTGGATATGTGTAGAACAGTGGTAAATGTTACTGGAGATGCAGCAGTGTCAATGTTGGTAGCAAAATCGGTAGATAAATTAGGAGACCCAAAAGTTAAAAACTGGGATGATGATTATTCTGGAGATATTCTTTAAAACGAAACTCTACTAGTAGGATGTAAAATAAAAAAAGCCAACTTTTTTAATAAAGAGTTGGCTTTTTTATGTTTTTATTTTATAACCTGTTCCAATGTTGAATCAACATCTATAGGAAAATTTTCGTTGAAGTAAGAGACTTCTTTTTTAGTCATTATATGTTGTTCTCAGGATATAATTTCTCCTTTGCCGAATGATTTTTCATGTCATTTCTATTTTTTAGAAAGAAACCTCATAAGAGTGAGTAAGATGAGGTTTATTAAAAGGTATAATTATGAGTATTTTACTATTTTTTACATGAAGAAGTATCCAATTGATAATTGCAATACGGTATTATTTATTTTGGCATTATCTTTATGATTAATGTTTGTTAAGCCAATACTGTAGCGTAAACCGAGATTTATTTTGTTTTTTAATTTATAACCTGCCCCAATATTAAATCCAATATCTGTAGAAGAAATATTTCTTTTAACATTTTCTCTTCCATCCCTTGCGGAAAGTAATATGCCTAAATGTGGACCTGCTTCTAAACTCAAATTTTCTTTAATATAATATTTCCCAATAATAGGTAGTAACAGGTAGTTTAGTTCTGTATTTTCTTTTTTATTATAAGTGGTTCCTTGCATAGAAAACAATACTTCAGGTTGAATGGCTAGTTGCTTGTTTATTAAAACTTCTGCCATAGTTCCAAAATGTACGCCAACTAATATTGATGGATCTGAAGTATTCCATGTTACTGTAGCGAGGTTTAAACCGGCCTTGGCACCAAAAGCAACATTAAAACCCATAACTTTTTTTACTTCTTGTGCATTAGTAATTGAAGATATACAAATTACTAAAAGTGATGCGATAACTTTGTTCATGTTTAGTATAATTAAAAAGTGAGCAGTTATAAATTTAAGGGTAATAAAAGTATAAAACAAAAAAAAACCAGCGCATTGCGCTGGTTTTAATGTGATAGTATTGTGTTCTAATTAGAACTTGTAAACTAAACCAATAGATAAGTCTCTAGTATCTAATCCGATGTTGAAAGAATCTGTAGATTCAGCACCAGTCCAGTCACCTTTTTCAGTTTCATAACCTAATACTCCCCATGAAGCTTCAATTGCAAAAGCATCAGATACGAAATAAGATACACCTGGAGCAACTGCAACATCAAATCCGTCCATTTTTACATCACCTAATTTATCATCAGTTGAATTGTAATCGAATCCTAATTCAGCAAATACTGAAAATTTAGAAGCTGGAGTCATGTAATATCTACCAAAAGCACCTAAAGATAAAGTTTGTGCATCTAAGTTTTCAACACCAGCAGCATTGTCACCTTTTTCAGACATAAATCCGATTTTTGCTCCTACAGCAATATTGTCAGATACAAAGTAAGAAAATCTTGGAGCGATTTCAAAAGAGTTTTCTTTTGCATCACCATTTGATTCAGAATTAAATCCAAAAGCACCAGAGATCATCATGTCTCCTTTAGCTACCCCATTAGATTCAGTAGTTTCTGTTTCTTGAGCGTTAGAGAATGTGAATGCACAAACTGCTAAAGCAGATAATAATAATTTTTTCATTTTTAATATTTTTTAAGTTAATCGGGAGCAAAAGTACTTCTAAATAGTTAGCTACAGAACACTAATTATGTTATTTATATGTTAAAGGCTTTTAATGAATAATAATCGTCTAATAAACAAATGTTTATGTTTGTTTCTAAATGTTATTTTTAATGAGTTTAAATAATAAACAGCTTAACTTGTGACGAAATAGCATAGTTTAACAGTAGGGATTGTTATTTTGTGTTAATTTAATTACTTTTGAATAACACTAATTTTCTAACATTGTAACATGAAAATAATCATTATTAATGGGCCAAACTTAAATTTGTTAGGTAAGAGAGAAACTAACATTTATGGGGATTTATCTTTTCAAGAGTTTTTTGATCAGTTAAAACAAAAAAATACAAAAGTTGAATTATCCTATTTTCAATCTAATATTGAAGGGGAGTTAATTGATAAAATACAAGAAGTTGGTTTTAGTTATGATGGAGTAATATTAAATGCAGCCGCTTATACACATACATCAATCGGAATTGCAGATGCTGTAGCGGGAATTACAACACCAGTTATTGAGGTGCATATTTCAAATACGTATTCAAGAGAAACATTTAGGCATAAATCATATTTAGCTCCAAATGCTAAAGGGATAATAGCTGGATTTGGTTTACAGAGTTATGAATTAGCATTACAGAGTTTTTTATAAGTATCTTTTGTTTGAAGAGCTTAATATATAAAAAAGCGTTTTGAGAACTTCTCAAAACGCTTTTTTAGTAATTTATAAAAGTAAATACTATAAATGTATCACTTCATCATAAGCAGCAGCCACTGCTTCCATAACCGCTTCACTCATTGTTGGGTGAGGGTGAATAGTTTTTAATACTTCATGTCCTGTTGTTTCTAGTTTTCTACCTAAAACAGCTTCTGCAATCATATCAGTAACACCAGCACCAATCATGTGGCATCCTAACCATTCTCCGTATTTTGCGTCAAAGATAACTTTTACAAATCCTTCTTTAGTTCCAGCAGCACTTGCTTTACCAGAAGCAGAAAAAGGGAAGTTACCAACTTTAATTTCGTAACCAGCATCTTTAGCCTGAGCCTCTGTCATACCAACACTTGCAATTTCAGGAGAACAATATGTACATCCAGGGATATTTCCGTAGTCAATTGGCTCAACGTGTTGTCCAGCTATTTTTTCCACACATAAAATACCTTCTGCAGAAGCAACATGCGCTAAAGCAGGCCCTGGAGTAATATCTCCAATTGCGTAGTATCCAGGAATATTAGTTTGATAAAAATCATTAACTAATACTTTATCCCTGTCAGTAACAATACCAACATCTTCTAAGCCGATGTTTTCTATGTTCGTTTTAATTCCAACAGCAGATAATAAAATGTCCGCTTCTAAAATTTCTTCCCCTTTTTTAGTTTTAACTGTAGCTTTAATTCCGTTTCCAGAAGTATCTACTGAAGTAACTTCAGAAGAAGTCATTATTTTGATTCCTGATTTTTTAAATGATTTTTCTAATTGTTTAGAAACAGCAGCATCTTCTACAGGTACAATTCTTGGTAAAAACTCTACAACGGTTACATCAGTTCCCATAGAGTTATAGAAGTAAGCAAATTCAACTCCAATTGCTCCAGACCCAACAATAACAATTTTTTTAGGTTGTTTAGGTAGAGTTAAAGCTTCACGGTATCCGATAACTTTTTTACCATCTTGTTTTAATGCAGGTAATTCTCTTGAACGAGCCCCTGTAGCAATAACAATATGATCAGCACTATATTCAGTTACAGTTCCATCTTCAGCAGTAACATCAATTTTTTTTCCAGCTTTTACTTTTCCGAATCCATTGATTACATCAATTTTATTCTTTTTCATCAAAAACTTGATACCGTTACTCATTCCTTCAGCAACGTTTCTACTACGTTTTACAACTTTAGTAAAATCTTTATCAGGGTTTTCTACTGATAAACCGTAGTCTTCAGCATGTTTAAGATATTCGAATACTTGAGCAGATTTTAATAATGCTTTTGTAGGTATACATCCCCAGTTTAAGCAAATTCCACCAAGACTTTCTTTTTCAATAACAGCAGTTTTAAAACCTAATTGTGAAGCTCTAATTGCTGTAACGTAACCACCTGGTCCAGAACCAAGAACTATAATATCATATTTACTCATTATAATGATTTTTTTTAGTCAGAAATTTAATCGCACGAATTTACGAAATGAAATTGACTTTTTAATGAAAGCCTTTGAAAAATGAAAGCGCTAACAGTTTTAAGTTGTTAGCGCTTTATATTAAGTTGTTTTTGGGGTTATAATCTTACAACAACAAAACCTTTTTTTGTTTTTTTATAATGTTTATTGTTCCATTTGTAATATTTATTACCTTTTATATAAATTACTTTATGTCCCTTTGGAGCAACTCTAACTATAGTAGTAGTTTTGTGAACAGGTTTCCTGTGTACTCGTGTTACGCAAGAAGTAGAACTAAGTATAAATAAGATAAATGCAATAGAGTAAATAAAAGTTTTCATGTTCTGATGTCTTTAAAGATTATACTTCTAAGACAATAAAAAAATAAAAAGGTTTAATTAATTACTTTTTTTATTTGGATGAAAATTTAGTGATACGGAATTTACACAATATCTTTTACCAGTTGTTTTTTTTGGACCATCATTAAATACATGTCCTAAATGCCCATTACAAACTTTACAATGAATTTCTGTGCGTGTATAACCTAAGTCTTTATCGGAATCATATCCAACATTCCCTTTTATAGCAGTATCAAATGATGGCCATCCTGTTCCTGAATCAAACTTATGTTCTGATTTAAATAATGGGGTGTCGCATCCTTTACAATGATATGAACCGTCTTTATATAACTTATTATATTTCCCTGTAAAAGCACGTTCTGTACCTGACTCTCTTAGTACATAATATTCAGTAGGAGTTAACTTATTTTTCCATTCAACATTTGTTTTCTGAATTTTAACCTCTGAATTAGTTTTTTGTGCATTTGATAGGCAACTTAATAATAGAATGAAAGGTAGTGTTATAAAAATCTTTTTGAACATAACTTTTTTATTTCAGACGAATTCATCTTTTAGAGCTTACAAGTATAATAGTATGAATCATCTATTCGGGTATTTTGAAGATGTAAATGAGTGATAATTGTGGTATATTTGTTGATAGATATAGATTATAAACACCAAAATTAAGTTTAAGATGAATTTTAAAAAAATAATAGGATTGCTTTTGTTTGCAATTATAGTGTCTGCTTGTAAAACGAATCCATTTACAGGTAAAAAAATGTTGAATGCCTATTCAAACGCTCAATTATTTCCAACTGCGTTTCAGCAATATGATCAGTTTTTAGGTGAAAATAAAGTGATTACAGGAACTAAAAATGCTGAGATGATAACGCGCGTTGGAGAACGTATTGCTGTTGCTGCAGAACGTTGGTTAAATGCAAATGGATATGAAGGATATTTAAAGGACTATAAATGGGAGTATAATCTAGTTGATGATAAAACAGTGAATGCTTGGTGTATGCCAGGAGGGAAAATTGTGTTTTATACAGGTATTTTACCAATAGCAGAAAACGAAACTGCTATAGCTGCAATTATGGGGCATGAAGTAGCACATGCTTTAGCTGATCATGGAGGACAACGTATGACAGCTGCTACTGGGCAACAACTATTAGGAACAGCAGTTGCTGTAGGTACACAAGTAGGTGGTGTAGATTCACAAAAGCAACAATTAATTATGCAGGCTTATGGAATGGGAAGTCAAGTAGGGGTAATGTTGCCTTTTAGTAGAGGTCATGAAACTGAAGCAGATAAAATTGGCTTAATTATGATGGCTATAGCAGGATATAATCCGGATGAAGCATCAAAACTATGGGAGCGTATGAAAGCGAATAGTGGAGGGAAGGCTCCAGCTGAAATATTAAGTACACATCCATCTAATGATTCAAGAATAGCTAATTTGAAAGAATTAGCGCCTTTTGCAAAAACAGAAGCTAAAAAATTTGGTGTAACTACTTTTCGACCAATTGGAGATAAATTAAAGTAAACTAAAATATTATTGTATTTTCGAAGCTGCTCAATTTAAATTGAGCAGCTTTTTAATTTATACAAATACGGAGTTTAATGAAAGAATTTAAGAAAGGAAGTAAAAAAATACTGAATGCATGGGCTTTTTATGACTGGGCAAACTCCGTTTACAGCTTAACTATAGTTTCGTCTATTTTTCCCTTGTTTATCGGGGCGTATATAAAAAGTCTAGGAATAGATAAAATTGATGCATTTGGTGTTAGTATTTCTCACACAGCTTTGATGACCTATGTTACGGCGGCAGGTTTTTTAATCGTAGCGTTTATATCACCTTTATTATCGGGTATTGCTGATTATAAAGGAAATAAAAAGTTTTTCTTACGTTTTTTCTGTTATATGGGCTCTTTTTCTTGCATGGCTTTATATTTCTTCTCGTTGGACTATATATATATAAGCTTACTTTTTTATGTGCTCGCTTTAATTGGTTTTTGGGGAAGCTTAGTTTTTTACAATTCTTATTTACCTGACTTGGCATATAAGGAACAGCATGATGCTATTAGTGCTAAAGGATATTCATTAGGATATATAGGTAGCGTATTGTTGTTGGTAATTAATTTGGTGATGATTTTGTTTTTTTCTACAGATGAAACGGGAATTGCTATGATGCGTGTTTCTTTTGTTTTGGTAGGGATATGGTGGTTTGGGTTTAGTCATTACACATATAAATATCTACCAGACTTTAAAAATGATAATAAAATAACAAGTAGTATTTTATTTAATGGTTTTAAAGAGTTAAAGTTAGTTTGGCGAGAATTGCAAGGTCAAATGAGATTGAAAAAATACTTAATAGCCTTTTTTGTGTATAGTATGGCGGTGCAAACAGTAATGTTAGTTGCTTCTTTTTTTGGGGAAAATGAAATTGCATGGTCTGAATATGATATAGATAAAACACTAGGTCTAATTATAAGTATTTTGATCATCCAGTTAATAGCTGTAGCTGGGGCGTATGTAACCTCTTATATTTCTCAAAAAATAGGAAATATAAAAACATTAATTATAATAAATTTTATATGGGTAGGAATATGTGTATTTGCATATTTTGTGGTATCACCATATGAATTCTTTATTACTGCAGGTGTAGTAGGATTAGTAATGGGGGGGATACAATCCTTATCTCGTTCTACTTACGCTAAGTTTTTGCCGGAAACCAAAGACACTACTTCTTACTTTAGTTTTTATGATGTTTCAGAAAAAATTGGGATTGTTATTGGAATGGCAATATTCGCCTCAGTAGAAGTAATAACGGGGTCTATGCGTAATGCAATTTTGTTTTTAGTAGTGTTCTTTTTAATAGGGCTAATACTTCTTTTTAAAGTTCCTCAGAAAATTAAATAATTTTCTTTATGTTTGTGTGATATTGAAAAAAACTACTATGAAGTCGATTAAAATTACTTTTTTACTAGCGTTATTGGCTAGTTTTACATTTATTTCGTGTGAAAACGAACCACTAACTGGAACTTTTACTGATGAAACTGGAGTTGTTGGTGGTGACGGAGAAGGAACTTCAACCGGAGATTATTTTCCAAGAGCCGTTGGTAATAAGTGGGAACATACAGTGAGTACTGGAGGGAGTACAGTGTATGAAATGATAAGTACTTCTAGTATTGGTGGTTTTACATATTATAATTTTCCAGATAATAATGGTTTTGGGGCAATTCGAAAGTCTTCAGCAAGTTATTTTACAAGAATAGCTGTTAATATTACATCACCAGCTTATATAATTACTGGGACACCAATTGAAATAAAATTTCTTCAAGATGATGCTGTAGTTGGTACGTCATGGGAAAATCCAGTAACTTCTGTATACACTTATGTTCCGGTAGGTGGGAGTCCTGCTATTGCAGATGCTACTGTAAATACAAATTATAAATATACATTAGAGGAAAAAGATATTAGTAGAGAAGTTAATGGTCAAGTATATGAAAATGTAATACATGTTTCACATATTCTTGAAACAGGTTTAGGTACCCCTGATACAATCGGAGATTATTATTATGCTAAAGACATTGGTATAATTGAATATGCATTAGATGGAACAACATATAAATTAACATCTTATACATTAAACTAAAAATAATTATGAAGACAGCAAATACAATTTTTAAATTATTTATAGTGTCGTTAGTGTTAATGGCATGTAGTACTGAGGATCCAGCTGAATTGGATAGTTCTTTACATGGAACAGAGGGTGAAGTTCCTGAAGTTTCAGCAGGGACTTTTACAGCAAAAATAGATGGAGCTGATTATACTATTGATATTGCAACAGCAGTTTTATCTGACAATATAATTACAATTTCAGGTAAAAAAGGAACGGAAACAATAACGCTACGTATGCCATCAACTATTGGTACGAATTCAGTAAATACGCCTAATATATTGGGGGGAGCTAGTAGTACTTTTGCTGCCTTTTATAATACGGATGTTACTACGAATTCAGAAGCAACTACTAAAGGTGATTTACATATGACTATTGGTGAGGCTGATGAAGCAATGCCTTGGATAGCCGATGCTCCAACGGTTATTTTTAGTGGTGGTACTACTCAAATTAAAGGAGTGAAATCAGCAGTCGTTGATAGTGGTGTTATAGGTTCTGATGGTCAGCCAATATTTAATTCGGTTACTCAATCTGTAAATATGCTTTTACAAACAGATGTAGCAGGTTCGTACGTTTTTGGAACTACAAATCATACAGCTAATTACAATGCTGGTGGAGCTGGTGCTGATATTTTTGAAGCGGATACTGCTGTGGACAACGGAGCTGTTTCGTTAGTAATTGATGATGTAAATAAATTAGCTTCAGGAACTTTTAATTTTATAGGTACTGAAACATATACTCAAGATCCTTTAATAGATCCGTTAGTAGGAGTTGATGCTGACGGGGACGGAATGTTTGGTGGTACAGAGTCAGATTTAGGATATGATCCTAATAATCCTTGTAGTCCAATAAGACCAGAAGGATTTACAGGGTATGATGTAACTAATGCAGACTGGTTAGCTGCAGATTGTAATGGAGATGGTACAAGTAATGAAGATGAAATTAATGGGCCTGACGGAGATCCGCTTACTACAGCAGATAACACAGATCCATATGCGGGTCATGTTGACACAGATGGAGATGGGGTAAGTGATGCTCAAGAAGATCTTGATGATACAACTGGAGAGGCTAAAAATGATCCTTGTTTACCTGTTCAAAATCAGTTTTATACGGAATATAATGCGCTTAATGCTACTTGGATGGCTGGCGATTGTGATGGAGATACAATAACTAATGGTGCTGAATTAGTAGGCCCTGATGGTGATTTGGCAACTACAGCTGATAATACCAATCCTTATTTTGCAGACTTTTTAACAAAAACATTTGCTTCGGGTTCTTTTTCAAAAGTACCTTATGGAGTTCCTACTATAAAAAGAGGATTGAATATCTCTACTCATGATTCTTCAGCAAAGAAAATTATTGGAACATTTAGTTTTGTTTCTGCTTCTTTGGGTGATGATCCTACAAGATGGTATGTAGTAACTGACGGTGCTTTTGATGTAACTTATACAGTTGCTGAGTAAAGAAAATAATACATATATAAAAAAAGCAACCTATAGGTTGCTTTTTTTATATATGTATTTGTCGTATGGCATATTAATTGACTTACATAAGACTATGGTGAGTAGGTCTATGTTTGATTAATGTAATTGTAACATATTTAGTCGCTTATAAGTGATAACTAAAAACAAAGCGTTCTGTATAAATGACAGAATGACAACTATAACATATGAGTAATTCAGAATTTTTAAATATTGACAGTTTGTCATTACAAGGAATGGAAGATGATACGGAGTTCATTCCGTTGATGACAAGTGAAGATGAGGAGGAGATTGCTAAAGAAGAAATTCCGCAGGAGTTACCAATTTTACCTTTACGTAATACAGTTTTATTTCCAGGTGTAGTTATTCCAATTACTGCGGGTAGAGATAAATCTATTAAATTGCTAAATGATGCTTATAATAACAAACAAGTTATTGGTGTTGTTGCTCAAAAAGATGCCTCCGTTGAGGATCCAGGTATTGATGATGTGAATACTACAGGTACTGTTGCTAAAATTTTAAGGGTGTTAAAAATGCCTGATGGAAATACGACAGTAATTATCCAAGGGAAAAAGAAGTTTTCAATTAATGAAATTGTTAAGGATGATCCGTATTTAATTGCGTCTGTAAATGAAATTCCTGAAGAGAAGCCAGAGGTGGAAAACGAGGAGTTTAAGGCAATAATAGATTCTATTAAAGAACTTTCATTACGTATTATTAAAGAAAGTCCGAATATTCCTTCAGAGGCTAGTTTTGCAATTAAAAATATTGAGAGTAGTGCTTTTTTGATCAACTTCATATCGTCTAATATGAATTTGAATGTTAAGGATAAGCAAACATTATTGGATATTAAAAATCTTTCTGAAAGAGCAATGGCGACTTTGAAGCATATGGATATGCAAATGCAGAAGTTGTCACTTAAAAATGATATTCAGTCAAAAGTACGCAATGATTTAGATCAGCAACAGCGTGAGTATTTCTTACAGCAACAAATGAAAACGATTCAAGAAGAACTTGGAGGGGTTTCATATGAAGCAGAAATTGAAGAAATGCGTACAAAATCTAAGTCTAAAAAATGGGATGAAAAAACTGGTGACCATTTTGAAAAAGAATTAGCGAAAATGTCTAGAATGAACCCTCAGGTAGCTGAGTATTCAATTCAACGAAATTACTTAGAGTTATTCTTAGAGTTGCCCTGGAATGAATTTTCTAAAGATAAATTTGATTTAAAACGTGCACAGAAAATACTAGATAGAGATCATCATGGGTTGGAAGATGTTAAGAAACGTATTATTGAATACTTAGCAGTATTGAAGTTGCGGAATGATATGAAGTCTCCAATTTTATGTTTGTATGGGCCTCCAGGAGTTGGTAAAACATCTTTAGGGAAGTCTATAGCAGAAGCATTAGGAAGAGAGTATGTAAGGGTTTCTTTGGGTGGATTAAGAGATGAAGCGGAAATTAGAGGTCATAGAAAAACATATATTGGAGCAATGCCTGGGCGATTAATTCAAAGTATGAAAAAAGCTGGGACATCTAACCCTGTATTTGTATTGGATGAAATTGATAAGTTATCAAACTCGCATCAAGGTGATCCGTCATCTGCAATGTTGGAAGTGTTAGATCCGGAGCAAAATTCAGAATTCCATGATAATTTCCTTGAAATGGGGTATGATTTGTCTAAGGTAATGTTTATTGCTACAGCAAATAGCTTATCGACTATTCAGCCTGCATTACGTGATCGTATGGAGATAATAAACGTAAGTGGGTATACTATTGAGGAAAAGGTAGAGATCGCTAAAAAACATTTGTTAACAAAGCAATTAACGGAACATGGTTTGTCTTCTGGTGATTTAAAGATAGGCAAGAAAGAGTTGGAGTTAATCGTAGAAGGGTATACTCGTGAATCTGGAGTAAGAGGATTGGATAAAAAAATCGCAAAAGTAGTTCGCTATGCAGCGAAATCTATAGCGATGGAAGAGGAGTATAGCAAAAAACTGTCAAAGAGTGATGTTGTTGATATTCTTGGTCCAGCTCGTTTAGAACGTGATAAATATGAAAATAATGATGTAGCTGGTGTTGTGACAGGGTTAGCATGGACAAGTGTTGGTGGTGATATTTTGTTCATTGAATCAATTTTATCAAAAGGTAAAGGACTAATGTCTATTACTGGTAATTTAGGTAAAGTAATGAAAGAGTCTGCAACTATAGCTTTGGAGTATATAAAAGCTAATGCAGAAGTGTTTGGTATAAATCCAGAAGTATTTAGTAGTTATAATATTCATATTCATGTGCCTGAAGGTGCTACTCCTAAAGATGGCCCAAGTGCGGGAGTGACAATGTTAACATCATTAGTTTCTTTGTTTACTCAAAAGAAAGTTAAGAAAAGCTTAGCTATGACTGGAGAAATTACTTTGAGAGGTAAAGTGTTACCTGTTGGAGGAATAAAAGAAAAAATATTAGCTGCTAAACGTGCGAAAATAAAAGAACTTATTCTTTGTGTTGATAATGAAAAAGATATTTTAGAGATTAAGCCTGATTATCTAAAAGGGTTGACTTTTCATTATGTTTCGGATATGACGGATGTTGTTAAGTTGGCAGTTACAAACGAATCAGTAAAAAACGCTAAAAAACTATAAAAGAAAGAGTCTCATAGTGAGGCTCTTTTTTTTTGTAAAATATTTTTTAAATAATAGCGTTTTCAATTTAAGATTTACTTATTTTGTATTTATGATTAAAAAAGTTTTAGTATTCATTGTCTTTTTAGGTGTATGTGATGCAACTGCTCAGATTGGTGGTAAATATACATATGAGTTTTTAAATTTAATTTCTTCTCCACGTCAAGCTGCACTTGGAGGGAAAGTTTTGACTAATATGGACTGGGATACGTCTCAAGCATTACATAATCCTTCAGCTATAAATAGTGGTATGGATGGGCAATTAGCATTGAATTTTGTGAATTATTTTGCAGACATAAATTATGGGAGTTTAGCTTATGCAAGAAGTTTTGGAGAAAAAAAACATGTTGTAGCTGCTGGAATTACTTATGTAGATTATGGGAGTTTTAATGGTTTTGATGAAAATGGTATAAGTACAGGAGAGTTTTCAGGTAATGAATTTGCTTTAACAGTAGGGTACATGTACGCTGTTCCAGATTCAGATTTAAAATTAGGAGCTAATGGTAAATTTATATCATCTAAATTAGATACATATTCATCTATTGGAGGAGCTTTAGATTTAGCACTATTGTATGATTTTAAAGAATCTAATTCACAATTAACACTAGTAGCTTCAAATTTAGGAACACAGTTTACTGCTTATGAAGATACAAAAGAAAAAATTCCTTTTCATGTGGATTTAGCTTTTGGGAGAAAACTAGATAAATTACCTTTAAAATGGCATGTTGTATTTGAAAATTTACAGCAATGGGATTTGTCGTTTAGTAATCCAGCGCGTGCTCAGGTAGATTTGGATGGGAACTCAACGCCTGAAGATATTTCTTTTTTTAATAAATTAACGCAGCATTTAGTTGTTGGAGGAGAGTTGTTTCATGGAAAAGCTATTAATTTAAGGTTTGGGTATAATTTTAGAAGAGGGCATGAGTTGAAAATAGAAGGTAATCGAGTTTTTGCTGGTATTACTGCAGGATTTGGATTGAAGTTGAATAAGTTCCGTGTAAATTATGCTTTTCAGAAATTTAGTGCATCTGCAAATGTGCATACTTTCGGTTTAAATATTAATTTGAAATAAATTGGATTCAAAAAAAATTACAATTGCTATTGATGGGTATTCATCTACGGGGAAAAGTACGCTTGCAAAACAATTAGCTAATAAATTAGGGTATGTTTATGTGGATACTGGTGCGATGTATCGTGTTGCAACATTATATGCGTTAAATAATGGTTTTATATCTCAGAATCATTTTAATGTAAATGATTTTGTTTTAGAATTAGATAAAATAGCTATCTCATTTAAGTTTAATTCAGAGTTACAATTTGCTGAAGTGTATTTAAATGGAGTAAATGTGGAGAAAGAAATTCGTACAATGTATATATCTAGTTTTGTAAGTAAAATTGCAGCTATACCAGAAGTACGTTATAGGTTGGTGAAACAACAGCAAGAAATAGGTAAAGGAACTGGTGTTGTGATGGATGGTAGAGATATTGGAACAGTTGTGTTTCCTAATGCTGAGTTGAAATTATTCATGACAGCGTCTGATGAAGTGAGGGCAACTCGTCGTTTTGAAGAATTGGTAAATAGGGGAGATGTGGTAACTTATGAAGAAGTGTTGCATAATGTCAGAGAGCGTGATTATATTGATACGAATAGAGAGAGTTCTCCACTTTTAAAAGCGTCAGATGCAATTGAGGTAGATAATTCAAATTTAACTATTGACGAGCAATTTGAGAAAATATTAAAATTAGTAGCTAAAGAGTCTATTTAATTTTTAATGATAATCTTTACTGAAATGATAAATAAAAAACCTAATTCAATATGAATTGGGTTTTTTATTTATTGTAAAATCATGAAATAATTGATTGTTTATTGACGCTAGCAATCGTTAGGCAGCCAAGGTCTTCCCAATTTTGAGTTTCTTTTTGAAAAAAGATAACTTTTGAATTGTATTCGTTGCCGTTAACTCCAATTTGACACACGTCAGGAATCTCATTATTATATTCTTTTTTTGCAACTTCATAGTAATCCACAAGATTATTGTGTAGTATGTTATGTGCAGCTGAGAGTACTATTCCTCTAGGGTCTTCATTTTCAGGTGCTAGGAATTTTAATAAAGCATGTTCTTCAAACAGAGATCTTGGATTATAAATATTTTCAGAATTTAGTCCAATAATTGTTGTGTCCTCAGGTGTTTTTGGAATGTCGTAAAGCTCACATAGTTTATTGAAAGCTATTTCTGCTTGTGCATTAGGGTTTTTGTCAGATGATTGTATTTCTATAATTAAATTGTATAATTTATCATCTTCATTTATCCATTCTTGAATTTGGTTTGCCATGAGTTTATGGGTTATTTAATAATTACATTCTTGATTAATGCAATGCTATCACAATTTTCCACTAAAAATTCATAGGATTTTTGGTTGTAAGTGCTTTCAATGACGTAAAGCTTACACGATTTAAGTTTAGTCTTACTTTTTGAAAAATCAACTGATCCGTTTAAGTATGCGTCAGAGATTGCTGCTGTGTCCAATTCATGGTTGTTTACTAGTTCTTGAACTGAAGGGGCAAAAGCTCTTTTTTTTAGCCTAACATCTTTTAGTGTTCTGCAATTAGGTAGGTAGCAAAAAGTTGTTTTCTTTTTTCCCCAGATAAAATATACTATTATACTTCCGAGAATTCCTCCTACAAGGAAATAACTAAATCGATGAATAAAACTCATGTGGTAAATTAAAATGTTTATTAAATGATGTAAAAGTAATCATTCTAATTCCTTTGTGATTAGGTGTTAATTTAGAATATTAATAAATTTGCATCGTTATATGGTAATCCAAACCAATCTGAAACAGATTTACTGGTTAAAATTCCGTGGTAAAAATACAAACCATTTTTCAAACCTCTATCAAAACGTATGGCATTTTCTATTCCGCCATCTTCAGCTATCTTGGAAAGGTAAGGGGTGAAAATATTACTGATGGCTTTAGAGGCTGTTCTTGAGTATCTTGACGGGATGTTTGGGACACAATAGTGAATTACATCGTGTTTTTTAAATGTTGGTTTGTCGTGTGAAGTTACTTCTGATGATTCAAAACATCCACCCATGTCAATACTAACATCCATAATTACTGACCCTGGTTTCATTTGTTCTACCATTTCTTCAGAAACAATAATAGGAGATCTGTTTTTGCCTCTTATAGCACCAATAGCTATGTCACACCTTCGTAAAGCTTTTAGCAAGGTTTTAGGTTGTAGGGTTGATGTGTATATTGGTCTGCCTAAGTTAGATTGGATACATCGTAATTTTGTTAAAGAATTATCAAAAACTTTAACATTTGCACCAAGTCCAATAGCTGATCTAGCTGCAAACTCTCCAACTGTTCCAGCGCCAATAATTACAACTTCAGTAGGAGGTACACCGCTAATGTTTCCTAATAGCAAGCCATTTCCTTCGTTGGTATTTGCTAGTAGTTCAGAAGCAATTAGTACGGATGCGGTTCCAGCAAGTTCGCTTAGTACTCTAACCGCAGGAAAAGTTCCATCGTCATCTTTAATGAATTCGAAGGCTAGTGCAGTAATTCTTTTTGAAGCCAAGGCTTCAAAGTATTTTTTATTTTGAGTCTTTAACTGTAAAGCCGAAATTAATAAAGTTTGTGGATTTATGAGTTCTATCTCACTCAATGATGGCGGTTCTACTTTTAATATAATAGGGCATGAAAATACCTTTTTTGTATCGTTGGTTATTTCTGCGCCAACCTCGCTGTAATCTTTGTCCTTAAAGCCTGAGGCTGCTCCTGCGTTAGCTTCAATTAAAATCCTATGTCCTTGTGAAACTAATGCTGCTACTGCGTCTGGTGTTAAGCAAACTCTTTTTTCCTGGTAAGAAGTTTCTTTAGGAAGACCTATGAATAGATCTCCTTTTTTGCGAATTAATTCTAATGTTTCTTCTTGTGGTAATAGTTGTTCTTTAGAAAAAGGAGATAGTAATTTATTCATTGCTTTAGTTGGTTTAAACCAAATTACAATTATTTTTTTTGAATATAAAATTATGAGCTACTAATTTCTAATGTTCTTGTATCGTCAGAGTTTTTGTGAATCTTAATAGTTATAGCGTCATCAGGAATAATATTTGGTATTTTTTCGGGCCATTCTGCAAAGCACCAAGCGTTTTGGTAAAAGTAATCCTCTATCCCGATATCATATACTTCTTCCTCCTTTTCAATTCTGTAAAAATCAAAATGAAAAATAGTGCTGTTGTTTCCTTGGTATTCATTAACTAATGAAAATGTAGGGCTAGATGTAGCGTCAGTTACTCCTAACTGCTTTACAAGTTCTTTGATTAAAGTTGTTTTTCCAACACCCATTTCTCCATAAAACAATAAGGTTTTTGGAGAATCTAGATATGATAAAATTTTAGTTGAGATATCTTTTAATTCAGATAAATGATAGTTAAATTTCAAAACTTATGTAGTAGTGTAAATTATTAAATCTTATTTTGGTTCCATAACTACAAACGGAATAACCATTTCCTCTAAAGAAACTCCACCGTGTTGATATGTGTTTTTGAAATAACTTACATAATGATTGTAGTTATTGGGGTAAGCAAAAAATAAATCACCTTTAGCGAAAATAAAAGAGCTACTCATATTTATGCTTGGCAGGTGTATTGTTTTAGGGTCTTTAGCTACTAAAACATCTTTCTTGTCATAAGTTAGACTTTTTCCAGTTTTGTAGCGTAAATTTAAGCTAGTGCGTTTGTCACCAATTACTTTTGATGGTGCAGTAACATTTATTGTTCCGTGGTCTGTGGTAATTATTAATTTCATTCCAAGTCCCTGAGCTTGAGTGATAATGTCAAGTAGTGGAGAGTTTTTAAACCAGCTTTGTGTTAGTGATCTATATGCTTTATCATCGGATGCTAATTCCTTTATTACTTGCATGTCGGTTTTAGAGTGCGATAACATGTCAACAAAATTATAAACAACAACTGTTAAGTCATTTGAAGCGCATTTTTTAAAATTATTTGCTAGTTTTTTTCCGGCATTTAAATTTGTTATTTTAAAATAATCATGCTTAATGTTTAGTCCAAGTCTTTTAATTTGAGCTTTTAGAAAATCATTTTCATACATGTTTTTTCCTCCCTCATCAGTATCGTTTAACCAAAATTCAGGATGCTTTTTTTCCATGTCAGAAGGCATTAGTCCAGAGAATATTGCATTTCTTGCATATTGAGTTGCAGTAGGTAAAATACTACAAAAAGGTTCTTCCTTAGTTTTTTTGTAATAGGTAGCAAGTGTAGGTTCAAAAGATTTCCATTGATCATAACGTAAGTTATCAACTACAACCAATAAGGTAGGCTGTTCACTTAACTCTGGTGCTATCCATTTTTTAAATAAGTTATGAGAAAGCATTGGTGCTTCGTCATTTCCGCCAAACCAATCAGGGTAATTTCGATCTATAAATTTACAAAATTCATTATTTGCTTCGGTTTTTTGTGAAACTAAAATCTCTTGCATTCCATAATCTTCAATGCTTTCTAATTCAAGTTCCCAATAAATTAATTTCTGATATAATTCTGCCCATTCATCCCAAGAATTAACCATGGCTAAATCCATAGATATCTTTCTGAACTCTTGCTGATAGTTTGAGGTTGTTTTTTCAGAGATTAAGCGTGAAAAATCAAGGTTTTTCTTAATGCTTAATAGTATCTGATTAGGATTTACAGGTTTAATTAGGTAGTCTGCTATTTTTGAACCTATAGCTTCTTCCATAATATACTCCTCCTCACTCTTAGTGATCATTACCACAGGAATGTGAGCTTTCTTTTCTTTAAGCTCGGATAGTGTTTCGAGCCCTGTTAAACCAGGCATGTTTTCATCTAGAAAAATAATGTCAAAATTGTGTTCATCAACAATTTCTAGTGCTTCAGCTCCACTTACGCAAGTGGTTACTGTGCAGTCTTTTTTTTCTAAAAATAAAATATGTGGTTTTAATAAATCTATTTCATCATCAACCCAAAGAATCTTGATACTATTCATTTAAAATAAAGTTTTAAGCTACTGTAATATTACAAAAACAAATTGTTAAGTTTGTGAAAGAACTCATAAAACTAATGCTCTTTGAAGTTAAACAACAAACTCAAGATATTAAACGATCCGATATACGGTTTTATTACAATTCCTAACGAACTTATTTTCGATGTAATCCAACATCATTATTTTCAGCGCTTAAGGCGAGTTTCTCAAATGGGATTAACCTATTTGGTGTACCCAGGAGCACATCATACCCGTTTTCATCATGCATTAGGTTGTATGCATTTGATGAGTGAAGCAATTAAAGTATTACGTTTTAAAGAAATTCAGATTTCAGAAGAAGAGTCTACAGCTTTATTGTTGGCTATATTATTACATGATATTGGTCATGGTCCCTTTTCACACGCTATGGAGCATAGCATTGTTGAAGGTATTACACATGAAGAAATTTCATTAAAGTTTATGAATGCTTTAAATGATGAATTTGATGGTAAATTATCTTTAGCAATTCAGATTTTTAAAGGGGATTATCATCGTTGTTTTTTTAACCAGTTAATTAGTAGTCAGTTGGATATGGATAGGGCTGATTATTTAAAGCGCGATAGTTTTTATACAGGTGTAGCAGAAGGTAATGTTAATTCTGAACGTATTATAACAATGCTTAATGTTGTTAATGATGAATTGGTAATAGAGGAGAAAGGAATTTATTCGGTAGAGAAATTTTTGTTAGCTAGAAGATTAATGTATTGGCAAGTATATTTACATAAAACAAGTATAGTTGCAGAAAGTTTATTGGTAAGAGTTTTAAAAAGAGCTAAGGAATTAGTTCAAAATGGAGTAAATGTAGAAGCTAGTAAACCGTTTGATTATTTTTTGAAACATCAAATTGACGATACTAATTTTAGTTTAACAGAGTTAGAAATATTTTCAAAGTTAGATGATTATGATATTGTTACAGCCATGAAGTCATGGATGACTCATGATGATGTAGTGTTGTCTAATTTATCTAAAATGATTATTAATCGTGAATTATTGAAAATAAGACTAACTAAAGAAGCAATTTCAGATACAGATTTTGAAAAACTGAAGCAACAAACAAAAGAAGAATATAATCTATCAGATCATGAAGTAGATTATTTTGTATTTAAATCTACGGTAAGTAATCAAGCATATGATACTCAGAATTCAGGAATTAAGATTCTATTAAAAACAAAAGAAGTAATTGATGTGGCTGAAGCGTCAGATCATCTTAATTTAAAGGCCTTGTCTAAACCTGTAAAAAAATACTTCGTCTGTTATCCAAAAGACAATTAACATTTTTTTATATTTGCGGATAATGGAATTTACAGCAGAACAAATAGCAGGCATTTTAGAAGGGGAAATTTTAGGAAATCCCGAAGCTAAAGTATCAAAACTAGCAAAGATAGAAGAAGGTGTTGAAGGAGCATTGACCTTTTTGGCAAACCCAAAATACACACCGCACATATACACGACGCAAGCGTCAGTGACTATTGTTAATAGAGATTTTATCCCTGAAAAAGAGATAAGTACAACATTGATAAAAGTAGATGATGCGTATAAATCTTTTTCAAAGTTATTAGAATATTACAATCAAGTAAAAAACAATAAGGTTGGAATTGAAATGCCATCGTTTAAAGCAAAAACTGCAACTCATGGTGAAAATGTTTATTTAGGAGCATTCTCATATTTAGGAGAAAATGTAGTTCTAGGAGAAGGCGTAAAGGTTTATCCCCATGCTTATATTGGAGATAATACTATTGTAGGGAATAACGTAACTATTTTTTCAGGAGCTAAAATATATTCAGAAACAGTAATCGGTAATGGTTGTATTATTAATAGTGGTGCAATTATAGGAGCTGATGGTTTTGGATATGCACCTGATGAAAATGGTGAATTTCAAAAAGTACCACAAACCGGGAATGTAATTTTAGAGGATAATGTAGAAATAGGTGCTGCTGCAACTATAGATAGAGCAACATTAGGATCTACAATACTTCGCAGAGGAGTGAAAATTGATAATCAAGTACAAATAGCGCATAATGTAGAGATAGGATCTCACACTGTAATTGCTGCTCAAACTGGAATTGCTGGTTCAACTAAAATAGGGCAATATTGTATGTTTGGTGGGCAAGTAGGTGTTGCAGGACATTTAACTATTGGTAACAATATAAAAGTACAAGCACAAACAGGTATTGGACATCGTGTAAAAGATGGAGAAAAGTTATATGGATCTCCAGCTATTGATTATAGTAACTATGTAAAATCTTATGTGCATTTTAAAAACTTACCTAAAATAGTAAGTCAATTAAATAAATTAGAAAAAAAAATAAACAACAATGAGTAATACTGTTGTAAAACAAAGAACACTTCAGAGTGAAGTTACTTTAAAAGGAATAGGACTTCATACTGGTAAGGAAGTTACATTAACGTTTAAGCCAGCTGCAGAAAATCATGGATATGCTTTTTCTAGAACTGATTTAGAAGGAAATCCAGTAATTCAAGCAAAAGCTGAGTTTGTTACTGAAACGCAACGAGGAACAAATCTTGAAAATAAAGGAATTCAAATAAATACTTCAGAACATGTATTAGCTGCCTTAGTTGGATTAGAGGTTGATAATTGTTTGATAGAAATGAATTCACCAGAACCACCAATTATGGATGGCTCTTCAAGGTATTTTGTTGAAGCAATCGAAAAAGCTGGTATTGTTGAGCAAAATGGAGTAAGAGATGAGTATATAGTAAAGGATATTATTACTTATACTGATGAAGCTTCTGGATGTGAGGTTATGATAGTGCCTTCTGATGAATACCAAGTAACTACAATGGTAGATTACGGTACAGAAGTGTTAGGTACTCAAAATGCGAGTTTAAAAAAACTATCTGATTTTAAAGCTGAAATTTCTGATTCAAGAACTTTTAGCTTTTTACATGAAATAGAAACATTACTAGATCATGGATTAATTAAAGGCGGTGATTTAAATAACGCTATTGTATATGTAGATAAAGAAATATCTACTGAAACAATGGAGAAGTTAAAGAAAGCTTTTGATAAAACAGATGTAACGGTAAAATCTAATGGCATTTTAGATAACTTAACTTTACATCATCCAAATGAAGCAGCTCGTCATAAATTATTAGATGTAATTGGTGATTTAGCATTAATTGGTACTCGTATTAGGGGAAAAGTGATAGCTACAAAACCGGGGCATTTTGTAAATACAGAATTCGCCAAAAAAATGGCGAATATTATTAAAAAGGAACGTCGTAATGCTGTTCCTATTTATGATATAAATCAGCCGCCATTAATGGATATCCATAAAATAATGGATATGTTACCTCATAGACCACCTTTTTTGTTGATTGATAGAATACTAGAGCTTTCTGATACTCATGTTGTGGGGATGAAGAATGTAACGATGAATGAACCATTTTTCGTAGGCCATTTTCCAGATGCACCAGTAATGCCTGGGGTATTACAAGTAGAGGCAATGGCGCAAACAGGAGGGATATTAGTATTAAGTACTGTTCCTGATCCTGAAAATTACTTAACATTCTTTATGAAAATAGATAATGTTAAATTCAAACAAAAAGTTTTACCAGGTGATACCTTATTTTTTCACTGTAGCTTAATTTCTCCTATTCGTAGAGGAATTTGCCATATGCAAGCTTATGCTTATGCAAATGGTAAAGTAGTTGCACAAGCAGAAATGATGGCACAAATAGCAAAAAAACAATAACAATATGAATCAACCATTAGCATATGTACACCCAGGAGCTAAAATAGCACGAAATGTAGTTATTGAACCTTTTACAACAATTCATAATAACGTAGTTATAGGAGACGGAACTTGGATAGGATCTAACGTAACTATAATGGAAGGCGCTAGAATTGGTAAGAATTGTAGGATTTTTCCAGGGGCAGTAATTTCTGCCGTACCTCAAGATTTAAAATATAATGATGAAGATACTACAGCTGAAATTGGTGATAATGTAACTATTCGTGAATGTGTTACCATTAACAGAGGAACTACCGACAAAATGAAGACTGTAGTAGGTAATAATTGTTTAATTATGGCGTATTGTCATATTGCTCACGATTGTATTGTGGGTGACAATTGTATCTTTTCTAACAATACTACTTTAGCAGGTCACATAACTGTAGGTGATAATGTTATTTTAGCAGGTATGGTTGCTGTACATCAATTTTGTTCAATAGGAAATCATGCTTTTGTAAGCGGAGGTACTTGGGTACGTAAAGATGTTCCTCCGTATGTGAAGGCTGCAAGAGAACCAATTTCTTATGTAGGAATTAACTCAGTAGGTTTGCGTAGAAGAGGATATGCAACAGATAAAATTAGAGAAATTCAAAATATATATAGAATCCTTTACCAAGGAAAACACAATAATTCACAAGCAGCTGCTGTAATTGAAGCAGAAATGACAGCTTCTAAAGAGCGCGATGAAATTTTAATGTTTATTAAAAATTCAAAACGCGGAATTATGAAAGGATACTTTAAATCAAATTAAAAAAATAAAATTATGGCAACTACTTCAGATATTAGAAACGGATTATGTATTAGGTTTAACAATGACATTTATAAAATCATTGAATTTTTACACGTTAAACCAGGAAAAGGACCAGCTTTTGTTCGTACTAAATTAAAAAGTGTTACTTCTGGAAAAGTTGTAGATAATACATTTCCTTCAGGTAGAAAATTAGATGATGTTCGTGTAGAAACTAAGAAATATCAATTTTTATATCCAGAAGGTGATACGTTTCATTTTATGAATGTTGAGGATTATAATCAAATTACCTTAGAGAAAAATTCATTGGATGCACCTGGATTATTAAAAGAAGGAGAAGTAGTTACAGTTTTAATTAATGCTGAAGATGAAATGCCTTTATCAGTTGATATGCCAGCTACAGTTATATTAGAGATAACACATACGGAACCAGGAGTAAAAGGAAATACGGCTACAAATGCTACAAAGCCAGCAACAGTAGAGTCTGGAGCAATAGTAAATGTACCTTTGTTTATCAATGAAGGAGATAAAATCAAGGTGGAAACTGAAAAGGGAACTTACAAAGAAAGAGTTAAAGAATAATCATAAATGAGTAAATCTAGAGATGAAATAAATAAAACAGAGCAAGATTATTGGAATAATAAAAAACTTGACAGGAAAAAAATTAAACCTTTACGTAGGCATGCATTTCATTTTTCATATAAAAGGGAGCGTAAACTATTAAATGAAGTTATTCAAACAACTGAAGGTAAAAATGTTTTGGAGTTAGGTTCTTATGTTTGGTCTGATTGGATTAAAAATAAAGTAGTTCCTAAAAAATTGACTTGTATTAATATTTCTGAAGCAGAATTACAAACTGGAATAGATCATGCTAAAGATGTTTCTTTTGAAACAGAATTTCATTTGATGGATGCAAATAATCTAACTTTCCCTGATGAATCGTTTGATGTAGTTATTGGAGGAGCAATTCTTCATCATTTAGATATAGAAAAAACATTATCACATGTATACAGAGTGCTTAAACCTAATGGTATTATTATCTTTTTAGAGCCTCTTAACATGAATCCTCTATATAAAATTTATAGAAAATTAAATCCCCAAGAAAGAACGCCTGATGAGCATGCTTTAGTGTCTTCCGATTTTAAAATAATTAAAGACAAATTTACATTTGATCATTATTTTATGGATTTTTTCACCGTTATATTTGGATTTATTTCATTAAAAATATTTGGTGATAAAAAATACGATAATTGGCTAAATAAATTAGGTTTTAATTTAGACGTTTTTTGCTCTAAAATTCCTTTTTTATATGTGTTTTTTGCAAGAGTCGTTTTGTTTGGTAAGAAAAAATAAAAATAATGAAATTTCCTCAAATACATACATTATCACAAATAGCAACAATAATTAATACAAATTATGTTGGAGCTGCTGATTTTCCTGTTTCAGGAATGAATGAAATTCATGTAGTTACTGCTGGTGATATTGTTTTTGTAGACCACCCAAAATATTATGATGCTGCGTTAGATTCTGCTGCAACAGTTGTTTTAATAAACAAAGAAGTTGCTTGTCCGGAAGGAAAAGCTTTATTGATCTCAGACGATCCATTTCGTGATTTTAATAAATTAACAAAGTACTTTAAACCTTTTGAAAAAGCAACGGGAATAATATCTACTTCGGCTAAAATAGGTAAGAACACAGTTGTTCAGCCAAATGCTTTTGTAGGTAATAATGTTAGTATCGGTGATAATTGTTTGATTCATGCAAATGTTTCTATTTATGATGATACTGTTATTGGTAATAATGTAACAATACATTCAGGTTCTGTTTTAGGAGCTGATGCGTTTTATTATAAAAGCAGACCAGAGTTTAGAGATAAATTAATTTCTGGAGGTAATGTTGTAATAGAGAATAATGTTGATATAGGAGCATCTTGCACTATTGATAGAGGAGTTACGGCTTCAACTACAATAGGCACAGGTACAAAATTAGATAATCAGGTTCAAATTGGGCATGATACTATTGTTGGAAAAAAATGCTTATTGGCATCACAAGTAGGAGTAGCAGGATGTGTAGTTATTGAAGACGAGGTTATTCTTTGGGGGCAGGTAGGTGTTAAAAGCGGAATTACTATAGCAAAAGGAACTGAAATTTTTGCGCAGTCTGGTTTAGGACATTCTACTGATGAAAATAAAAAGTATTTTGGTTCACCTGCTGTAGAAGCTAGAGAGCGTTTTAAAGAAATGGCATATATCAGAAAGCTACCAGAAATAATAAAGAAATTAAAATAATTAAGCATGACTCCAAAAGAACTAGTCAAATCGTTTTACGAATCAGATTTTTATAAAAATGATGAGATTTTAAAATTTTTCATTCATCCTGAATGTGAATTGTATTGGAGTAGTAGTGCTGGGTTTGTAAAGTTTAACTATAACGATATAATAGAGCATGGTGAGCGTATTGCAGCTTCTTTCAAAGAATTAAGAACGGAGATTAGTCATATAATAGCAGAAGATAATTTTGTAACCATACGTTATACTTATTATGTATTTTCTTATGATCATCCTGAAGATGAAGTATGTTTAGCGCATTTTATTTCAATTTGGGAAGTAAAAGATGATAAGTTATTCCGTTGTCATGAAATGAGTCAAATGGCTGACGAAAAAGCAGTAGATAATAATGCATACTTATCAGTAAAAGTTTCCTGATAAAAGTTTATAAGTTTAGATAGAAAAAATTACATTTGTAACAATTATAAAAAATTAAAAAAATGAGTGTTTTAGTAAATAAAGATTCAAAAATTATAGTTCAAG
>Ga0209291_1000326_pt1 | contig 46544 bp, 51 predicted proteins | sample GOMGulsemesocosm_FD_184633 | JGI IMG/M metagenome (GOLD analysis project Ga0209291, IMG submission 184633) | Methane-oxidizing microbial communities from mesocosms in the Gulf of Mexico - GOM9B Gulf of Mexico (SPAdes) (version 2) | ecosystem: Environmental > Aquatic > Marine > Cold seeps...
GGATAGAGCACCTCCCTTCTAAGGAGGCGGTCGAAGGTTCGAATCCTTCAGGGCTCACTGAAAGACTTACAGGTAACTGTAGGTCTTTTTTGTTTTATATAGGTTTTGTAGTGTCTCACAAGGCTTTTTAGAGTGTTTCTCAACTATTCCATACAATCCATTATTTAAGTAAAGTGTGCCTTTTTGGGTACATTAAAAGGTATCACTTTTTTCATGGAGGTATCAATTTTCAAAAACTAAATTTAACATTATGAATAATCACAAAATAAGAGTGTTGTTTGTAATAGCACTCAATAGAATTAAAAAGAATAACAAAGCGCCTATATATTGTAGGGTAACCTATAATAAAAAAAGGAAGCAGTTTGCAACAGGTGTATTCATTTCACCAGAGAACTGGAACAATACTTCTCAAGCTGTAAAGTCAAAGGAGAAGGAGTCTAAAAATATCAATATTCAATTAAGCCTTATTAGTCAAAAGATTAATGAGGCTTTTTTAATGCTACAAGTTCAGCTAGAAGATTTTGATGTAGATGATATTTACAGGAAATATAAAGGAGAAGATATTAAAACTGAAATTACATTACTTGGAGCTTATGACTTACATAATGAAAAGACTAAAAAGCTAATAGGGGTGGACTTTAACCAACTTTCATGGAGTAGATATGTAGAAAGTAGAAGAAAGGTAGCGGAGTTCATTAAAAGCAAGTATAAGAAGCATGATGTAAAGCTAAAGCAGTTGGATTTAAAATTTATTAAAGACTTAGAGTACTATTGGAAAACTGAAAAGAAACTAAGACAAGCTACTATTTATAGAAGTATGCAAAGGGTTAAAAAGATAATTCAATTTTCAATAGATGAAAATTATTTGCAAAAGAATCCTTTTAGTTTGTATAAGAATAAGAAATATAAAGGAGCTATTGTTTACTTGACTGATTCAGAGTTGAAGAAGTTAATGAATCATAAGTTCATTCAAAAGAGGTTAGAGCAAGTAAAGGATATGTTTATTTTCTGTTGTTATACAGGTTTAGCATATCAAGAAATGAGTAGTTTAAGAACTCATCATATTAGCAAAGGATTTGATGGTAATTTATGGATTAATATGATTAGACAGAAAACTAATGAACCAATTGCAATTCCTTTATTACCACAAGCAAAAGCTATTCTAGACAAGTATAAACAAACAGATTCTGATGTAGTACTACCAAGTCTTTCTAATCAGAAGTTTAATTCTTATTTAAAGGAGATAGCAGCCCTTTTAGGGATAGAAAAGAAGTTAACACATCATATTGCTAGAAAGACTTTTGCTACCACTGTATTGCTCTTAAATGGTGTTTCTATGGAGGTTGTTTCTGAGTTGTTAGGACATAGTAAGGTTACTGTTACTCAAGAGCATTATGCTAAGGTAGTTAAGAGTAAAGTTAGCGATGAGATTAAAAACCTTCAAAATAAATTAAATAATAAATGATTAATACCAATGAGTTGTGATATTTTTAAACTTTAATAAAACTTGAACAACTATGCCTAATCAGTATTTTGATAACATTCCTATAGAATATAAAGAAATCAATGAAGATGATTTTGATAGTAAATTATACAATGTAGAACCTAAACACCTTATAGAGTTAGATAAAAAAGATAATGGGTTTATAGGAAATAAATTATTACCAATTTTATCTTCAGATTTTAAAAATAGGAATACTACAATTATAAATGCTGGTGTAGGTCAAGGAAAAACAACTGCAATTTTAAATGCGTTATTATATTATGCAGATAAAGAAGAATATGTTGTGATTGTAGCAGTTCCATTTAAAAGTCTGATTACACAATATGAAAAGGAATGTATAGGAAGAGGTGTTTCAAAACAAAGAATTTTTAATTTATTAGAAATTGATAATTTTTTTAAGAAAGAAGAGAAACAGGAAGAGAAAAAATCTTGGGGAGAATATGTAGATGACGAAGAATGGATAAAAGACCATCAAAATAAATTCAATATAAGAAATTACGATATACATATTTTAACAGTAAATGCATTACTTGGGAATTCAGGAGAGAGTTTATTACAGTCAAGGAAAAGAACAGAATACTTTAATAGACTTCAAGGTTATTGTAAAAAACAGAATAAGAAAATAATTCTTTTGTTTGATGAGATACATGCAAGTATCCATAATTTTAAAGAAAGGTTTATTTATAAATTATGGAATTATTATGGATTAGTTCATAAAGCATATATAGTTAGTGCTACTTTTAATGAGGCATCTAAAGAAGTGATAAAATACCTATCAGAATTCACAGACAATAACATTAAAATTATTGAGTCACTTAGAGAGCCAGTCAAAGAGAAGCAAAGTGATTTGTTTTTAAACTTTTATATTGATGAGCAATTAGATAAAGATAAAAGTTTAATAGACCTCATATCTAATTTATTGGCAAATAAAAAGAGGTTTGATATTCTAGTTTATTCAAAAACTTTGGCAGAGAAATTAATTAAATATGATAAAAAATCTAAAACTAAAAAAGTTGGTCACTTATTTAGAGGTAGAGAGTTAGAAATTAATAAATGTTTTTCAAATGTTTTCAATCCAACAGAAGAAAAAAGGTATGATAAAAGTAAAATAAATATTGGTACAAATTTCAGTACAGGTATAAGTATAGAAAAAGAGGAGCATACTTTTATAGTACTATTTCCAAAGAATTTAAGTGTTAAATTTTTAAACAATAAAGGGATATTTACAAATGGTTCTAATTCGATTATCCAAGCATTAGCAAGACAAAGAGAAAAAGGAGAAATACACATTTTTTTACCAAACCCTTTAGGTTTGTCAGAAAAATCACTTCCCAAAAATTATTCAAAAACTCAAAAAACAATACTTTTAGATGAATTTGAAAAGTGTAAAATATTGGGCGATAATTTTATAAAGTATTCTGACATAAACAAGCAAAGAAATGTTCTAAATCAGCTTTATGGTAAATTACATTATGAGGTAGAATCAGCAATTAAAAGCATTGATGGACTAAGTAGAAAAGATGAAATGAATAGGTTGTTGTTCCCTACAAAAGAAATTTTAATACTTTCTCATGGAGAGAAACATTTGGTAAGAGATTTTTTTGGAGGAAACTTACCTTCATATATTTTATGGGCATCAATAACAAATCAATTTCTAAACTGTAGGCTGAAGAATATAAAAATAATTGATAGAATCTATTTTGAAAATAAGGATTTATTTTTTCAAGTAAAAAAACTAATTGAGAAACAGAAATTTTCACTAGTAAATTTAGTAGAATATTATAGTGTGTATCATAGCATGTATGATTTTGAAAAAATTAAATTTTTTATCAAAAGTATTTATTCAATGTTTATTGTTATTGATGGGAAAAAAGCAACATTAGCAGAAAAACAAAACATTTTGTTGATGATATTAAAAGTATTGTTTTTTGAGTCAGATGTCTTCAATTCAAGAAAAGATAAAAAAGAGATATTACAGTATTATCTAGCTTCTTGTTTTTGTCATTCTAATGAATTATTAGTCAATGAAGTTCCTGAGAATTACTTTTCAGAGAAAATTATTAAAATTATTAAGGTGTTTAAAAAATGGGGAACTCTCATTGATATAATTGAAGCTAATCAAGAAACCTACAAAAAGCACACTTTTATTTCGGAGAAAACATTTAAAGCCTTCTCTAAAAAATATAAGGCACTTAATTTTAATGAGGACTTTCAATTTTTAATGGATAATGATTTATTATTAAGCACTAATGTTTTTGCATTTAAAGACACGTTTTCAAGAAATAAAACAAAAAAAGAAATGATTGATTCTGTTTATAACTTGACCAAAGCAGTTTTTTTTATAGTTAAATCAAAACCTATTAAGATTGATAAAAATACAGTTAGAAAAAATTTTATTAATAGAAAAAAAATTGAATCAATCCCTAATCTATTATTTAAAGAATTGCCAGAATTGATACTATAAAAAAAAGTAACATATTTTCCATATTATAATATATACATATGGAAAATATGTTACTTTTTAAAGCCTATAAAACAATACAAAAAAGACTCTCAGAAATGAGGGTCTTTTCTCATTTAAAAATGAATCTATTCAAAATTAAATTAAAAATAATTCAAATTAATATTAACCTTAAAAAATAAAAATTATGCAATTAAAACAGAGTAAAAGAAAGAATGTAAAACTCCGATTAGGAATATCTGGAGCAAGTGGTTTTGGTAAAAGTCATTCAGCATTATTATTAGCTTATGGAATGACAGGAGATTGGAAAAAAGTAGCAGTAATCGATACTGAAAATTCATCTGCAAGCCTGTATTCAGATTTAGGCGAGTTTAATGTGTTAGATTTATCTGCACCATATAGTCCAGAAAGATATATTGAAGCCATTGAGGTATGTGAAAAAGCAGGTATTGAAATAATCATTATTGATAGCATTACGCATGAATGGAATGGTTCAGGAGGATGTTTAGATATTCATTCTAAACTTGGTGGTAGATTCCAAGATTGGGCTAAGGTTACTCCATTGCATCAATCATTTATTGATAAGATATTACAATCTACTTGCCATATTATTACTACAGCTAGGAGAAAGGTAGATTACTCTTTAGATGTTGTAGGTAGTAGAACACAAGTTGTAAAGCATGGTACAAAAGAAATTACAAGAGAAGGGTTTGAGTATGAATTAACTGTGAATTTTGAGTTAATAAATGACCAGCATTTAGCCAAGGCATCTAAAGATAGGACTGGGTTATTTATGAATAAACCTGAATTTATCATCACTTCTAAGACAGGAGAAAGATTGTTAAACTGGTGTAATTCAGAGCCTGTGTCTGTTAAGGAGATGTTAGTTATGATAGATAATACTTTGTCTGTTTCTGAATTATCAAAGATGTACAATGAGAATCCATCTTTTCAGCAATCTTTACAATCTCAGTTTGTCGCTAAAAAAAAGTTATTAGAACAATTAATTAATCCTCAAAATTTTAGTCAAAATGGAACTAGTATCAATAACAGAAAATAACAAAAAAATAAAACCAATTAATTTTCTTGAAGGTATATTACAGAAAGAAGTAATAAGAGAGTTTTTACCTTCAGAAAAGAAAAAATATCAGCAAAACCCATTTATAGAGGCTAACACAAAAGAAGTTAGTCTATCTACTTTAAAAAATGATTGTATAATACCTGTGTTTTCAAAAGATAATGAAAAAACTATTGCTCATCAAGAGTTTATACAAGCAATACAAAGTAGTATAGCGAAAGTGTTTCCACATCATACTATAGATTTGCCAGAGATAAGAACTTCACATCAAATTAAAGGCAGAACTGCTGATGCAATCTATAAAAATGTGAAAGAACTTTTAGACCATGAGAAAACACAGTACTTTGAAAGAATGGCTTTTATAATACGTATACCAAGTATTACAGAAACCATAAATGGTAAAGATTTATCTTTAGTTGTGGGTGGAGTTAGAGCATACAATAAAGAGAACTTGTACAGTAAGAAGACTTATGAGAAATTTCAAGTTTTTATAGGTTTTCAAAATATGGTATGTTGTAATTTGTGTATTTCTACAGATGGATTTCAAGAAGAGATAAGAGTAGGTAATTATCAAGAGTTACAAGATAAAGTCTTAGAATTAATTCAAAGTTACAATGCTGAAAAGCATCTTGAAAAGATGAAAGAATTGTCAAAGCAAACTATGACTGAAACTCAATTTGCTCAAATGATTGGTAAAGCAAGATTGTATAATTTTCTCCCAAAAGATGAAAAGACTAAAATTCCAGAATTGACATTAATTGATAGTCAAATTTCTACAATAGCAAAAGATTATTATCAAGATGTAAATTTTAGTAGAAAAGCTGATGGAACAATTAACCTATGGGATGTTTATAATCTATTTACAGGAGCAAATAAAGGGTCATATATTGATTCTTTTTTATCAAGGAATGTAAATGCATTTGATTTTTCAAATGGACTAGCAGAAACAATTAATGGGGGTAACTCTTATGATTGGTTTTTGAATTAAGTATTGCCACCTCATTTAATTATGAGGTGGTTTTTAAGATAGTGTCATAAATTTTTAAGTTCTTCCTGTTGGTCTTCATAAGTAGAATAATTTCTTTTACCTTTAGATTTATTGAATTTACCCATTATTGTATTGTCTATTTTTTTTTGTAAAAAAATAGAAACATCTTCAAAATGTTTTATATCAATATGATTTATTCCTGTGGCTCTGTATCTTTTCATGATACTTTTTTGAAAACTACCCCAATTAAATTTTTGTTCTTTTTTCTTTAATTCAATTTGTTTCCAATCACCATATCTTGTAATCAGATATCTAACATAGTTCTTTTTAGACAAATCTTTTCCTAATGAATTGTCGGGTAGTTCAATTTGTTTTGCTTTAGGTCTTTTTTGTCTAAAATTTGGAAAATACTTTTTCATGATTTTTTCAGACTCTTCTGCGTATTGTGATAGGGTATCCCAGCCAACATATAAACAATCAAAACCTACATTGTTTTTTAGAGTAGTAGCAAATTCTTGTAGTTTTGCATCATCTCTAAAAGTAGAGGTTAAAATAAACTTAGTTATTTCAAAATTTAATTCTTTAGCTTTTTCTACATCATTCAGAAAATCAGATGTTAGTTCTTTTTGAATTGCAGTATTAGATTTCCTTAAATCTTTTTTTTTACACTGTATTACAGTTCTTGTTACTGGTGAAAAAATATCAATACCTTTTTGACTTTGTCCTTTGACTCCAAAAATTTGAGTATTAAAATAAGAATCTGTTTTTTCTATTTCTTTAAATAAATCACAAACAAATTCTTCAAATGTGGTTTCATTTTTTAATGGTGGCAATTGGTATTTTCCCATAATATATTTTTAATTGTAATTTTTAATAACATAACTCTGGATATAAATGTTGAAATAAATGATTGAAATCACGATTATATTCAGTCTGATTATTATAGTGTTCTTTTAGTTTGTTTTGAAAAGTTCCTTTTTTATCTATAACCTTTAATTTATCAAGCATATCACTACTTTTAAGAGCTCTTTCAATATAATCCCAATATTCTGGATAATGATGAATTATATAGTTGAACAATGCTAACCACCCTTTAAATTTGAATCCAATTATTTTATTTTTAAAACAACTTTCGATAACACAAAGTACTCTTTGAGATTTAAACTCAAATAATTCTGAAATAAGCCAGTTTGGAGTATAGTTTGCAAGTTGGCAAATTAAGATTATTCTTTCTTGGTCATCATAAAAATTATAATGATTTTTTATTAGAACCTCATCTTTTTCTTCAAACTTTAAACTACTTTTAAAAAACAGTTTTAAAAAGCGCTCTTTTGAATAAATTGATTCATTCTTTAATAGATACCAAAAAATATTATTACTGTATTTATCTTCCTTATTAATATCCACATTAATATATGGAGAAGATAAAATAAATTTAAAAAACTCATAATCAGAGTCTTTACCGTTTTTTAACCAAAAAAATAATCGTTCCTTATCATTTATTTTTAAGCGATTATTTAATAAGTCTAATTCATCGTCACTAAAAGAACTTAATTGTTTATCTAACCTACTGTAGTCTGAAAGATATTTTTCTTTTTCAGAAGCAATTCCTTCAAGAAAGTCATGAATCTTATAAATTATCCTTTCTTGTTCTTTTTGCGCCTTTCTCTTTTTGTTTTGTTCTTGAATCTTTAATTCATTCCTTTTTTGAATGGCTAATTTTTCTACTTTACTTTTTAAAAAATTATAGAAATAAACTTCTTTATAGTTTTCATCAAATTGTAGTTTATTTAATGTTATATTTACTTCATTCCACTCATCATAAAATTGATTTTGAGTGTTTAGGTGAGTTTGTTTAAACTTACAGTTTAGTTGAAAATCATTAACTGAATCTTTAAATCTAAAATAGTTTTGATGTTGAGATAAGTGTTTAATATCTAATTCTGTAGTAGTTCTTCCTTCTACATCAAAATTGTCTAAAACCCATATTAAATAGATGCCCTTTTCCTTGTAGAAATCATGTCTACCCAAAATATATCTTTGAGACAAATTTGATAATTGAATTTCAAAAACAATTTCTTTGTTTAAGTATTTACAGTATACATCTGGTTTTCTCTTTTCTCCTTGATTGTTAAAAATAAAATAATCATCAATTTTCACATTAGAAACATCTTTTGATAGTTTTAGAAGTTCTCCTATTCTATTTTTTAGAAAAATGTGTCTTGGAGATTCTTTAGCTGTTAATATATGGCTATAAATTTCCTGTTCCTTTATTGATAATGTTTCTTCTTTTAGTTCACAATAATCTGAATTAGGAAGATGTTTTAAATAAAAGTTTTGTTTAATACTTTTATATAGACCTAATTTTTTTTCACAACTCAAGCACAAAAAAGTTATATTATCTCTATTGTATTCAGTTCTTATTGCATAGCATTCTTGTTTATTCTCAAAATAGATGTCTGACTGGATAATTTGACCAGTTTCTTTAATTACAGCTGATTGTATGCTCCTTTCAATTGTCATTTTAATTTAAAAATCGCTCTATTTCAAATCTTTGAAAATCATTCAGGGTTTTTAAGTACTCTTGAAAATTCTCGTTTGAAGTTAAATTATTATTTTGGTCGAATCTTAGATTTCCTAATTGTTGGTCTCTAGTCAATTTATCTATCAGTCCTATAGTCAATCCGAATTTGGTAAGTTCTATTTTTTCTTCATTGGTTGTACCATATACATATTCATGGTATTCATCCTTGGATATGATATTATAGTCATGTAAGAACACTATAAATTTATTTAATTTGAAACTTATAAAATCATCTTCAATTTTTAATTTAACGATAGAGTAATTAATTAATTCTTCATCATTTTTTATATTTAAGTCAATTGCTACCTTTGAATTTCTTAGTTCATTAAAGTATTTGTTAGATTGATATATTTGCTCGCCATATGTAGTCCCTATATAGTATATGTGGTCTTTAGGGTTTTCTGACTTCCTTCTAGATTTAAGGTAATTGAATACAATTTGAATATTTTCTTTTAAAGATTTTTTTCGATTTTCAATATGGGTATGATAATAGTTTCTTGCGCTTTCTTCTTTTAACCTGAAAAACTCGTAGTCTATCATAAAATTATCTTTTTCAGTAAAGTCTTTTATGAATAAAATAAAAATCTTTTCAATGATATTTTTATCATTCCAATCAGGTATTAAGTAGCTTTTGTGATTAATCGATTCAAGGATTTTTTCAACGAGAAAGTCTAAATCATTATAAAAAATACTAAAGCTATTTTCAATAAAATATTGTTTTAGTTTTTCCTTTGGAGTAAGGTTTTCTTTTATTAAAAAATCTTCGTATTCAATTAGTTTATTTATTTTGTCTCGTTTCTTTTGCTGTTCATCATTGTCAGAATCTTTTATTGACTCAATATCAAACTCATCCAAAACAGGATTGTCTATTATATCACTAAAGCTTCTATTTCTTAAGTGCTTGATTTTATTGAACATCTTTACTGCATTAGCACCATGCATATTATATAACTCGTTATTTACAAAATACACATCAGGTAATAATTTTTCAAGGTTGTTTCCTGGTTTGAAAATCTCATTTAATCTATTTACACGACCTATTAAATTAGTAAGTTCTTTACCTCCCAAACTTCTGGTGTTAAATATATATAGGTTGTCTATAGGTAAGTTCATACCTTCAAGAATAACAGAATTTGCAACCACATAATTGATATCCTTTATTTCTTTAAATTTTTTTTCTAGGTACTCTTTTATAATGTCTGGAAGTTTTCCATGAAGATAAATTATACCTTTTTTTAATAAAGGTATACAATAAAATTTTTCATGGACTTCATCTTTGAGTATGTTTATTATTTCCTTTATAGAATCATTGTCTTTATCACTACTTATCCTTACTAAGCTTTTAGCCAAATGTTCAATATGTACTGGTCTGTAGTTATATAAGAAATTTTTGCTTTTTGAGGTTTTTTGAATAAGGTCAAAATGATTTTCAAAATTAGCTACGTCAAGACCTGTATTGCTGTCATTTATAAAAAACCTATTGTGTATTAAGAGTTTATTATCTATGGTATATTCGTAAATTTCAGGTGATTTTATATTGAAATTAATCGTGTGAGAATTAATTTCTTGCTCTGGGTTAATTTTTAAACTATTTACCTTATCAATAAGCGGTGAGAGGTATACAATGTTGCAGTTTTCTTTTCTATTTTTATTAAGCCTAATTAATCTAGCCAATAATAAGCTTCTATTATCTTTTTTAAAGATATTGTGAGCTTCATCAATGATTAATGAATCATAAACTATTTCAGCGGATTTTAAGAGCCTTAAAGCTCGTTCTTGAGTAAAGACAGCAATAAAATTAGCTTCACCTTTATACATTTCATTATGCATCAAAATTCTATAACCTAAATTTGCATCTCTAATCATTTTATAGGTCTGCATCAGAAGTGATTTTGTAGGTACTATTATTGCTATTTTTTGCTTTTCTTCTAAAGAATTAATGTATTCTACAATAACTGAGCTTTTCCCAAATGAGGTAGGGGCTAAAAAACTTTTCTCTTGAGATGTATCTTTAACAAATTCGATTCTCTCAGTATTTTGCTCAAATGTTTCAACATACTTTGATTGGGCATCTATCTCTTTCTCATAATCTGTAAGTTTTAAACCAACAACAAAATCTTTGAAACCAGTTTCTCCAATTAGATTGTTTTTTAAAATAGCATCAGTAATAGGGAAAAAACCAAACTCGATAGAGAAATCATAAAGAGGCTTATAGTCTTGAAAATTCAAAGAGTATTTTAGTACTATGTAATAGGCAAAATCAGCAAAACTTTTATACCTTCTATCTTTATTATATTGATTTAGAAAGATAAGTGAACAAGATAAAATGTAACTTTTTTCATCATCATTTAAGTCTTGGTCTAATGTAAGCTTTGAAATGACATTTTTAAAAAAAGTGTTACCCTTAATAAGTGCTGTTAATGTAGTTTTTTCTCCTGTTAACATATTATTGTTTTAAATACTCTAGTAGATGAGCTGTAGATTTTTTATTTAAACAAATAACAATAATACTCTTGTAATCTTTATTTGCTAGATAATTAGTTACATCTTGTTTTAATTCATCTGAATTTATTTCATTCCAATTGTCTTCCAAGAAAATTGTTGAAGAAACCATAAGGTCAAAATCTTTAATTTTACCATATTCTTCTTCAGTGTATAATTCAGATAACGCACTGAGTTTTTTTAAGAGTGTGTTTTTAGTAGCAACAGCTCCTATGTTTGCATGATGATATGCATTTTCCCAAGGATTATTCTTTTTGTCTACTCCTTCAATTTTATCTTTAATTCCAGTGTAACCGAGACTAATATTATGATTATGTTTTTTGTCAGCCTGTGTGGTGGATTTACTCTCTAAAACCCAATCCTTGTTTCCTTTAGAATAGTAGCCATCAAACCCTTTTTTAATAGAGTTTTCTTCTAGGTTAAAATATAAAAATTCTTGCTTGTACTCCTGACTACTTAAAAAAACGTGAATAAAAAATTCAGAAACCGAGCCAGGTAATAAATTAGATTGATTTTTTGCTTCAAGATAATTAATAAACTCTGTTTTGACAGTTGATAGTTTAATCTCTCTTTTTCCTTTGCAAATGGAAATTAATTTGTTATCAATATATTTTGCAAAATCATCTTCAATCTTTTCAATATTTATAGCATATCCAATTGCTTTCTCAGAGATAATAATTTCTTTATGTTTAATTGGAAATTCTGCCATAAATTTTTATTTGTAAATATCTTAATTGTTTTTAATTCTCTTTAAAGCCAGTTTAATGGCATCTATTGCTACGCTTTCTTTTTGTACATCTTTATATATTTTTTCACTCAACCACAGAGTTAATAGTTTTTTGTGGTCAATATCCAAAGCAACTGCTAATTTTTCAATCTGTTCTTTTGTAGGTATTCTATCTCCTTTTTCAATTTTACTAATAATAGCTGTATCAACATTTACTAATGCAGCTACTTCTCTCATTAGTAATTTTTTTTTCTCTCGTTTCTGTTTTAATAAATCAGATAGTAGCATTGTCTTGTCTTTTTAGTTCTTGTCAGGGTATGTCAAATATAGTGTAAATATTTTAAAAAAAAATATTTTTTTGGTTTCGCTTATTTACACGCAAACTACCCTAGTCAAAACCCCCACCCATTTGTGGTGGAACAAACTCCCCCTACCTCATTTATATACAATGGTTTTTCTAGACAGATAATAATATATCAAGGTGATAGTTGGTATTCATTTTTACAAAGAGAAAACAAACAGGGAGTAATTTATTAATGCATTAATTCATAAAACTATGGTAAGAATTATTAAATATTCAGAGAGAACCTCTGATGATGGAAAAACATTTTTCACCCTTGATGTGCAAGGTGGGATAGAAATGGTAAAAAGCAAAAGTACAGGTAATTTCTATGCAACTGCAAGAAAAACCTCAATTCTAACAACTTTTGATGAACAGACTTGTGCTGCACTTATTGGTACAGAAATGTCTGGTTCAGTAGAAAAAGAAGATTGTGATGCTTACGAATATACAGTAAAAGACACAGGAGAAGTAATACAGTTGTCACATAGGTTTGTGTATGTTCCAGAAAAGGAGCAAGTAGCACAAAAATCAAAATCTGTTGTAGCAGACACTAATGTGTTTTCTCAAAATGGAATTTTAGAACCTGTTATGTAATAGTTACAAGTACCAACATAAAAATTAAGTGCATGCTTTATTAGTATGTTGGTACTTATAAATTTTAAATTATGGAAATAGCAGAAATTAAAGTATCATATAGTAACAATAACAAAGAGCGTTTAAAAATAAAAGATAGTAAAACCTCTTATGGTTTATTATTGGTTTGTTGGAATAAACATACCATAGAATTGCAAGAAGAATTTAAAGTGTTATTACTAAACAGAAGTAATCAAGTTTTAGGTATTTATCCTTTATCTAAAGGAGGAGTTGCTGGAACAGTAGTGGATGCTAAATTAGTGTTTAGTGTGGCTTTAAAATGCAATGCTTCAAGCTTTATTATAGCACATAATCATCCAAGTGGAAGTTTAATACCAAGTAAAGCAGATAAAGTTATTACTAACAAACTAAAAAAAGCAAGTAAATATTTAGATTTAGTATTGCTTGACCACTTAATAATTACAAAAGACAGTTATTTTAGTCTTGCTGATAATGGCTTGTTATAAAAAGTAACACTTTTTCCAAAGTACTATATATACAAATGGAAAATATGTTACTTTTTTATGTTTTGTTAAAGTGTGAGTGAGTCTAAACATGCGTGTTTAAGCCTTCATATTGACAATTAAAAAAACTGCAGATTAATATTAATAGCCAAATTTTAAAATGAATACACTAATTTTACAGTATGAAAAAACTGTTATTCATTTTCTTATTTATTGGAATCACCTCTTGTAACTCACAAAATTGTGAAGGTATTTCAAAAACATTTATCACTTATAAAGAAGTTGTTTCTGTAATTGATGCTACTAATTTCACATTAGAGGATGATGTAAATACCTCAAAGAGTTCATGGATAAGAGAAGCCAATTATTATAGTTGTGATAATAAAATAGGTTTCTTTGTTCTTAAAACAGATAAGAAAAACTATGTGTTTGAAAAAGTGCCAGTTTCTGTTTGGAAACAGTTTAGAAATGCTGACTCCTTTGGTAAGTTTTATAACAGTAATATTAGAAACAAATACCACTTATATCTTAATTAAAAGTGAATGATGTTTCTGTACATACCAACAAGCAAATAAAGAGTCTATTAAATGGCTGTGTTATCTATATTAAAGGAAAGGATAATAATGAAGTTTCAAATTATTTAAATAATAATTTAAAAGAAACACAAGCCCTTTTTAAAACTAAGTACAAATCTTTTATAGTTGCTTCAAACAATGATTTAGATACTAATTTAAAGGAGGTTTTTTCTTATTTCTACCCAAGAATAAATATTAATACACTTAATTTTTCTGAAGGTAATAGAAATCAGTATTTATTAGAATTATTTGGCTTTAAAAATGAAGTTAGAAGTGGTTTATTATCAATAGATGCAGAAACTATATTTACAGATTTATCAAATATTAAAGAAGAAGGTTTAAAAGTCTTTTTAAGTCAATATGTAAGTAAGTTTTATTTTGAGGAATTTGATGATTTACCAGCAAGTTTAGATAGTAACATTTCACTAGATGATGAAACACAAGAACTAGTTTATGCAGTTATTGAAAAGTTTAATGTGCTTAAAGAAAATGGTGATTTTTTAACTATTCTACCAATTATTGAAAAGTATATCAAAGAAAATAATAGTAGTAATATTGATGATTTAAGTTCTCTTTATGTAGATGGTAATTATAACATATATTTACCAGACTATAATAATTTAGAAATAAAGTTAAGTCATTTGTCAAAGTGTATTTATTTACTGTTTTTAAATCATTCTGAAGGTATTCATTTAAAAGAGTTGGTAAACTATAAAGATGAGTTGATAGGTTATTATAAACGTATTTCTAATAGATTAGATTATGATAAAATGCAAGTAAGTATTGATGATATTGTAAACCCAAAATCTAATGCTATTTATGTGCATTTATCGAGAATTAAATCAGCTTTCACTAAAGTTATTCATCCAAGTATAGCAAAACACTATTTTATTGATGGAGGTAAGAATAAACCTAAAAAAATAAAGTTAGATAGGGATTTAATTCAATGGAATAGTACAGTAGAAAAAACAATAGTTACTCCTCTAAATAAAGAAGTTACCAACAGTAGAAATAATAGTTATAATGTTGATGTTTTTATGGGAAAGGATAATGAGGATTCTTTTTTTGATGATTAAAAACATGTTGCAAGGTTGCAACTTCTAATAAGATATTAAATTATGATGTATCATTGTTTTAAACTATAAACAATGATGATGATAAATGAGTTAAATTTTAGTTAGTTCTGAGACACTAACATCTAAACATTCAGCAATTTTGTATAAGGTATAGATTGTAGGGTTAGTACCACCAGCTTCTATACGACTTAAATTAGATTTTTCAATATTACATTTAGCTGCAAGGTCTTGTTGAGGTATGTTCCTCTCTTCTCTTAATTCTTTAATTCGTTTACCTATTGCAGTTTGTAAGTCTTTTTTATCAATCATTTAGCTTGTAAATTACCAGTTATCAAAAATGATAATTTAGCATGCTGTTTTGGTTATCATAAATGATAAAACAGTATGTTTGTTTTACAATGAAATAATAATTATGGATGAAATTCAAATAGCAATGTTAAAAGCCAATGGGTATGATTATATTCATGGAGGAATCGTAGATGGAGAAGGTAATTATTTATCTTCTTTAGAATTAAAAGGATACCAATTGGAATCTGAGAGTGATGAATCACTTTTTAATGAGAGTGTTGAAGTATTTAAAAACAATGCAGCTAACAATATTCTTTTTCTTGATGACAATGAATTTAATGGAGTAAGATATAATACTAAGCATAAGGAGGATGTTAAAACTACAACCACTTTAACAGATAAAGACATTACTAAACATTCTATTAAAAGTAAATATAACTACCCATTAGTATTAGCGTTAATTATCATTATTTATTTGATGATAAAATCACAGTTATCTAACAAGAAAGAAACTAAAGTAAATAGAATATTTAATTTAATATTAGTTCTTAGTGTTGCTTGTGCCTTTGGAGGTATTTTAGGCTTCTATTTTAAATACCCAAGTGCTATATTACTAAGAAATGCACTAAGTAAATCAACTCAATGGAAAAAAGATTTATTCATAGAATGGGTTAGGTCAAAAACTACATTCTTTCAGTTAGATGGTAAAGGTTACGGAGATTTTGAATTTAATTGGAGTGTATTCTCTATTGTCGTTATAGGTGTGCTCTTATTATACTTATTAGTTAAGAAGACTACTATCATAGAATTGTTGAAATCAAGAATAAAACCCTATTTAAAATGAATTTTAAGAAAATTTATGAGGAACTAAAACCACAATATTTAAATGGTATATATAAGAGAGCAGAAATTGAATTGTGGTTATATAAATATCAAGAAGATTACCATCATAACTATCAAGACATACAGGATAGACCTACTATGCGAATTACATATAGAGCAAATACAGATTCTCATATAAAAAGAAGGATAGATTTAAAGAACGAAATAATTAAATTTTTAGACACTTATGAAGTACTACTTGAAGTACTAGAATACTATAGTAATGAGCTATATTATAAAGAGCAAATAGAGATTTATAGGACTATTAAGGAAGATAAGAATAAATTAGACTCTTGGCTACAGGTACATAAATTAGATGAAGGTAAGAGACAATCAAAATTCAAAAAGTTGTTTCAAAACACTTCTACTTTATCAGGCTATGAATTTGTAATTCGCTACCCATTATCCTTACCTGTCACTATCAAGTTAGATGAGGTTGATTTTAAGGAAACATTACAGTTTTTGAATATTTTAGAGAGGTCTAAGAAAGTGGAGGTTATTGGTATTGTAGAAGCTATAAATAATTTGGAAGTTATAAAGGTAAATGAATATCAAGTCTATGAAAGGCAAACAATAATTATTGGCGTTGATGATGGTAATCAAAGTAAGTTGCTAGTTAGGTTTGTAAAAGGTAAAATAGCATTGCTTGATAAGATTAAAGTGGGGCAAAAAGTAAAGATTTACGCAGACTTGATAGGAGGAAGAAATGAACTTGACAAACAAGGTTACTCATTAAGTCTTGTAGGTTGGGATATAAAAACATTAACTATTTAATCAATGGAAATTACAGGAAAAATAAAAGTCTTAAATGAGATTCAAAACATTGGCAATAATGGCTTTAGAAAGCGTGAAGTTGTTATCACAACAGAAGAACAATATCCACAGTATATTTTAGTAGAATTTATTCAGGATAAATGTGATTTGTTGAATGGTTTTGTTGTAGGTCAAGAAGTAAAAATAAGTATCAATTTAAGAGGTAGAGAGTGGATTAACCCTGAAGGTGTAGTAAAATACTTTAATGCGATTCAAGGTTGGAGAATTGAACTTCTAAATAGTCAAGAAACCATATCTGAAAATTTACCAGAACTGGAGCAAGTTAGCTTTATAGATGAAGATGACTCAGACTTGCCATTTTAATAGAATCAATAACCAATAAAAATAAAATTATGAAGAATATATTTTTAATATTAATAGCTATTTTATCATTTACAGCTTGTTCTAGTGATGATGAAGTGCAACAACCTCAATCAATTATTCAATCTCATGTTGTTGAATTTACAACAGGAACTTTAGAACTTTGGGTAAGTGTCATTTTAACAACTACACTTACTTTTGAAGATGGAACACAAGCTACAATTAACTCAAACTATGATTATAGCACACAAGTTGTAAGTGTAGAAATACCTGAAAATACTGCAAGTTTTGAATTAGACTTTAATATAGAGAACTCATCACAAGTTGAAATGCGGTTTTATGGTTCAGTAGATAATACTACAGTACACCAAGAAACTATAAATCAACAGAATTACCAATATCAATATTCATTTTAATGAAGGTATGTGCAATTCCTTATTAGAAGAATTACGTTTTAAAATTGGAGAGCAATATGAGTTAAACGAGTTTAACCTAAAGGGTATAGAATCAACTTTCATTAACGAAATAGAATATGAGAACTATGAGTACATCAAAAATGATTTTAAGACACTATTTGGAATAGAGTTATCAAGTAATTTAATCCTACAATATAATGCTGATATACTCTATAGTGTTATTTGCGAGTTTGAGTTATCTTATTATAGCTACCTTAAATCTAAAATTAGTCAGTACACTTTTGAAGAAGTAATTGTTGAGGTTTTAGTTGAAGATAAAAGTACTTGTCAGCTTGTAGTTAAAAAAAGAGGTAAAAGGTACACTTTTAGGCACACTATTTAAGTAAGATAAAAGTGCACCCCGACAATATTAATGCTAAGGGCTCTTAGCTCAGCTGGATAGAGCACCTCCCTTCTAAGGAGGCGGTCGCAGGTTCGAATCCTGCAGGGCTCACTGAAAGACTTACTGGAAACAGTAGGTCTTTTTTGTTTTATATAGGTTTTGAGTATGTTACAAATTTTGTAGTCCTCTTAAATTTCATGGCAATATAGCTTCAAATACGACTAAGGTTTCAATATATTGATCTTTAATTTTTTCATAGGCACCAGGAAATTTTTCAATATTCCTCATGAATACCTTGTCTTCAAAATAGTAGTCTCGAAATGGGCCTTTTTGTTCTCCAATAATATTTACCTCCATACCCCATTCTTTCATAAGGTTTGTACTTCGTTTAATATCGGCCATACTAGATTGTATAAAAATTAATCTTCCTCCTTTTCTAACAAGTTTGTGTGCATCGTTTATCAAGGTATCTATAAAGTATCGGTAATAGCGTTTTCCAGACTTGGCAAATGGAGGATTGGTAATAAGTACATCAAATGGTCCTTTGTTAATGTGAGTCCAATCAGCTACTATATATTCAACGGGTAGGTTAATGTTATTTTTTAATAGATTGTGATGTGTATTGTTAAGTATGTCCTGACTGATTTCTGTTACAGTTAATATTTTTGGCTTTTGTTGCGCGATAAGAATTGTATGATTTCCAGATCCACTTCCTAACTCTAATACTTCAGTGTCCTTAAGGTTTAAATTAAGGATGATTTTTCCTAAAAGCATTCCATGAGGTGTAGGGTTCCAAACACCTTCAGGTACATCAAGGTCTATAGTCGTATCTCCAAAATTCAATGAAAGTTCCTGAGGGTAAAGATTGTTTCCTGTGTACATATAGCTTGATTATGATTGTTAATGCAATATTTGATGTAATTTTTAATTCAATGATTTTATAAACGATTTTTTAAGGTACAGCTTGATTCTTTGAATAATTCAGTATTTCATCTTCTGATTTAGCTATGAGAATAGCCCCACAGCTATCACTCCAAACATTTACAGCAGTTCTAAACATATCAAGAATTCTATCAACAGCTAAAATTAAACCTATTCCTTCAAGCGGTAATCCTACTGCTGTTAATACTACTGAAATCATAACAAGTCCAGCCATAGGTATTCCTGCTGCACCTATAGAAGCAAGTAAAGATGTGGCTACAACTATAATTTGCTCTACAATACTTAATTCAATACCATATGCTTGAGCAATAAACATTGCTGCTATGCATTCATAAAGTGCTGTACCATCCATATTTATTGTTGCTCCAAGTGGAAGTACAAAACTGGTTACTTTATTGGAGACACCTGCTTTATTTTCTATGGCTTGCATAGTTAAGGGTAATGTTGCTGATGAGGAAGATGTAGAGAAAGCTGTTAGCAACGGGATAGACATGGATTTTAAATGTCGTGAAGGGTTTATTTTTCCAAAAAATTTTAAAATTAAAGGAAGTACTAAACTAGCGTGTATTATTAGTGCTGAAAGTACTGTAATCATATAAAGTGCTAATCGTTTAGAAATTCCAATCAATGCTGCGGAATCTCCTGATTGTTCGGCTACTGTTACAGCTACAATACCAAAAACACCAAATGGTGTAAATTTGATGATAAGAGCTGTGATTTTCATCATTAATTCAAAACCGGAATTTACACCAGTAAGTAAAAATTTTTTATGTTGATTATTTAATCTTGTTATGAAAAAGCCCATTAAAAGAGCAAAGAAAATAATGGACAACATTTGATTGTTTACTAAAGCGTCAAAAATATTTTCAGGAATGATATTGATTAATGTGCTACCAAAAGATTTCGTTGCAATACTTAAACCTTCAACTTCTTGTATCAAACCTAAATCAGCACCTGTTCCTGGTTGAATAAAGTTAACCATAAATAAACCGGTACTAATTGCTAATACACTTGTAAGTAGGTAATATAATATGGTTTTTAAGCCTAGCTTACCTAAATTTCCACCACTTCCAATATTTGCCACACCCGAAGCAATTGATGTAAGTATTAATGGAGCTACCACCATTTTTAAACTTTTCATAAATAAATCTCCCGTCCAAGAAACATATTTTACATGATCTGCTAATAATAGTCCGTATGCAATTGCTAAAATAATGGCAATGAATATTTGCCAATGAAGTTCAATTTTTTTCATATGTATAACTATCAATTTGTTATGATGGTGTAAGCTCTATGTAAAAGAATTGAAAAGTATGGGGAGAAACTTGTCTGTTCTATCTAACTAAGATAATCATTTTCTAAATAAAAATGTTAACTATATCTCAGAAGGATTAGATATTTATCTTTTAAATGGATTGAAAGTAATAGTTGGTATTAAATTTAAAATAAGTGTTACTATGTTAATTTAATAAGGTGTTGTTACAAAAACATTATAAAAAAGAAAAGCAACGTTATAAAATAACGTTGCTTATATAGTTTAATTATTAACCCCTTAATTATAAACCATAAGCAAATATATAAAATCTATTGGATTGGTAGGCTTTTATTTGAATAAATATGCATTTTTTATTTCTAAAAGTTAAAATTTTCTAAAATCACTAGTGAACCTTAGTATTTATATTACATTTGTATCAACAAATATTGTTTGTACATGAGTAAATTGTCCTCTATATTAAAAAGTGATGCAGTTTTGCCTTTATCAAAAGAGGTGGTTCTGAACTTACTTTGTACAAGTAATTATATTTCAGAAAAATATACTGTGTTTTTTAAGAATTTTGAAATTACTGGACCTCAATATAATGTATTGCGAATTTTAAGAGGGCAAAAAGGGTGTCCTGCAAATTTATCAACTATACAAGAACGTATGGTACATAAAAATAGTAATGCAGGTAGATTGATAGATAAACTTTTATTAAAAGGTTTGGTTGAAAGGAATACTTGTAAAGAAAACAGAAGAAAGATTGAAGTTTTGATTACAAAATCAGGGCTTGACTTATTGCATACTATTGATCCTAAATTGGATGAATTAGAAAAAATAAGTTTAGGTAAACTTTCAGTTGAAGAAGCAACGGTATTAAATAATCTATTAGAAAAATTAAGAGAATAATAATTAACTAAATAAATAAGATGAAAACAAACAAAGGTTTAAAAATTGGATTAGTAGCGGTTGTAGCATTTGCATCATTTGCATTTACTACAATAATGAATAAAGAAGTTAAAATTAGTGAAAGCACTATTAACTGGAAAGGGTATAAAGTAACTGGAGAACATTCTGGTACTATAAACTTGAAAGAAGGAGTATTAAATTTTGACGGCGATAAATTAAAAGGAGGTAATATAGTTATTGATATGACATCAATTAAAGTTACTGATATGCAAGGTGAATATGCTGATAAATTAGCTGGACATTTAAAAGCTGATGACTTTTTTGGTTCAGAAAAATTCCCAACTGCTACTTTAAAATTCACTAAGTTAAGTGGCCATGATGCACATTATCATGTAACGGCTGATTTAACTATTAAAGGAATTACTAGTCCTGTAAATTTTGAAATGAAGCTTGATGCTAATTCTGCTACAGCTAAATTAAAAATCGACAGAACTAAATATGGTATTAAATATGGTTCAGCTAGTTTCTTTGATGATTTGAAAGATAAAGCTATCTCTGATGAATTTGATGTTGATGTTGCGATTAAGTTTTAACCCCTTAATAAAGTAACAAAAAAAGCCACACTTAAGTGTGGCTTTTTTTATTGCTTATTTTAAAGAAATAGCTATCTTGTTTGTTGAAGATTATTATATGAAAACACTATTTGTAATTTTAGTATTACTTTTTTTTCTTTTTACTAAATGTAAAAAAGCACATCATAATCCAGTAATGGAAAAGCCAATAACTACAGAAGTTGTAATTGAGGTTGATTCTCCTAAAACTGTAGTTAATCAAGTTAAGTTGTATTCTAAATCGGAATTATCAAAATTTAAAGACTCTAGTTTTGTGTTATTGAAAAGAATTGATTCAACTTTTCAATATGACATGAAATATGCTACATCAGATAACTTTTTAAAAGAAATAGTATATGATTGTGATGATTGTTTAGTCCGTTATAAAACAGCGAAACAACTAATTAAAGCAAACGATTCGTTTAAAAAAATTGGATACAAAATTAAATTTTTCGATTGTTATCGTCCATTATCTATTCAGAAAAAAATGTGGAAAATTTACCCTGACAAACGTTATGTAGCAAACCCTATAAAAGGATCTAATCATAATAGAGGTTCAGCTGTAGATATAACTTTGGTTGATAGCTTAGGAGTGGAGTTGGCTATGGGTACAGAATTTGATTTTTTCGGAAGAAAAGCACATCATGCTTATCAGAATTTACCTATTGAAGTATTAGAAAACAGAAAGTTATTAAAGTCTGTTATGGAATCAAACGGATTTTGGAGTATTACTTCAGAGTGGTGGCATTATAATTTAGCAAAATCATATCAATATAAAGTTTCCGACTTTAAAACTGAATGTGAAAATTAATCGTTTATTCGACTAATTAGCTCTTATAAAATCAGTTATTAAATAAGATAATAATTTACCCGTTTGATTAGCAGAATTATTTTCCAAAAGAGGGGCAGCCTCACATAAATGTAAGTAAGCTGTTTTTTTAGAGCTTCCCATGTATGATACAAATTGCCTTGTTTTATTTACACTAAATCCAGAAGGTGTCATAGCGCTGCTGGCCGTATTTTGTATAGCATCTAAATCAATCTCAATTCCAAAAATATCTTTTTTAACGAAATTTAAGGCGTATTTCATTTCATCTTCAAAAGTAGTTTCTCTTCTGATAGCTATTGCTTCAAATGTGTTGTAATTAATATATTTGTTATGAGCACTTAATTCTTCCAATACCTTTTTAGAGGAATAATTTTCATGAATTCCGAATATAAAATATCTATTTAAAAAACCTTCATGAAAAGCATATGAAAATCCATTACCAGAATGCCTTCCTTCCAAAGCCCTAAAATCAGTATGTGCATCAAAATTGATAACATTTATTGGTTTATTTAAAGCTAATGATGTTCCTTTAATATTTCCATAAGCATTATTGTGACCTCCACCAATTACAATTGGAATTTTCCCTGCAGATACTATTTTATAAACAAGATTAGTAACTTCCTCATCAATGTCACAAACTATTTCATATAGTTTTTTTAATTCATTAGGGTTGTCCGTGTTTAATTGTTTCGCTGTTTCCATTAATTTAGGAAATTCCAAACAACCGAGTACTAATACTTTCTTTCCTTTGTTTAAAGAGGAATTTTGAGTGTTTAACAGACTTCTTAATGTACTATTCCAAGCGGTTTCAGTACCTTGGTTTCCTTTGTTAGCTTTTACACCTACAGATTCATTGATACCAAATAACACATATTTTGACTTTGATTCAACAAGTTCAGTTTCTAAGTTCGTAGCGTCAGTAATAAAAGTTACTTTTTCGCCAAATTTCTTTTCTCCTTTTCGTTTAGTAACAAAATTAAGAATGTCATTTTCAGAATAAATGTTTAAGCTTGTCATAATAAAGTTAGTTTCTATTACGAAAGTACAGCTATTTTTTTTTGATTGTGAATCTTTTTAGTAGATTTAGCAATATAAAATTTAAACTCATAAAATGTCTGAAGCAAATAAAAACACTGGATTAAAAATAACTTTAGGAATATTAGCAGTATTACTAATAGGAGCCTCTGTATTATTCTTTTTAAAAAATAATGAATTGAATGAAACTAAAACCGCTTTAAATTCTGAGATTTCAGTTTTAGGGGATAAGTTAGATGATGAAATTGAGAAGTTAAATATTAAAATTTCTGAAAATGAAGTTTTAAATGAAGAATTATTAGCAAAGAGAGATAGTTTAAGTGTAACTCTTAATGAGTTAAGAGCTTCTCAAGCAACAGTTGAATCACTTACTAAATACAAAAACAGTTATTTTAAACTAAAAAGAGATATTAAAAAATTATATGCTGATAATGAAAAGTTACAATTAATGAATACTCAATTATCAATGGAGAAAGACTCTATTGTTGGTCAATTGGATTCACAGTTAAAATTGTCTGATTCATTAACAACACAAGTTACAGATGCTCAAAAAATAATTCAATCTGCCTCTGAATTATCAGTAGCAGCTTTAAAAGGATCTGCAATAATTGTGAAATCTTCAGGAAAACAAATTCCAACTACAAAAGCTAGAAGAACAGATAAGGTAAAAATATGCTTTTCAGTTGCTGAAAATAGAATTGCTAAAAAAGGAGATAAAGTGCTATTTGTTCAAGTGTTAGATGCTAATAATAATGTGTTGGGAGAAAATGCTACTATTGCTTTAGCTGGTAAAACATTGAATTATAGTTTTAAAACAGATTTTAATTACACTAATAAAGCTTTAGATATTTGTGAATTTTTAGTTGCTCCTAAAAAAGGATTTGAAAAAGGAAATTATTTTGTAAACGTATTTAGATCAAGTGATTTAATAGCAAATACATCTTTTGTTTTAGAATAATATTTTATAAGTTAAGCTTATAGAGTAAATAAAAAAAACTCATTTATATCGCAATGATATAAATGAGTTTTTTTTGTTTTAATTGAGTAGTTTTGTCACCTATGCAAAGAAAGTTTTACATTATAAAAATTCAATATTTAGGATTTCGATTTCACGGATGGCAAAAACAGCCAGATGTAAACACAGTACAACGAATGATTGATCGTACTTTGGCTTATGTGCTAGAGCATAAAAAGTTTAAAACTCTTGCAGCAGGACGTACAGATGCGAAAGTGTCCGTTAATGAAACATATATTGAATTGTTTTTAGATGAGGGAACTCTTAAGTTGGATGAATTTTTGCCTTTATTTAATTTGAATTTACCGCAGGATATTAAAGCATTGGCGATAGAAGAAACTGATGCGAAATTTAATATCATCAATCAAGCAAAACGAAAAGAGTATTTGTATATTTTTACTTTTGGTGAGAAAATTCATCCATTTGCAGCACCATTTATGGTAGCTTTTCCAGATGAGTTAGATGTTGCTTTAATGCAAGAGGCAGCAAAGCTTTTTGAAGGTACACACGATTTTAGAAATTATACCTATAAACCAACACCTACTACAATTACTACTGGAACAATTACTACATGTGAACTGATAGAGAATAATATGTATACCGCTAATTTTTTTCCAGAAAATAGTTATATCTTAAGAGTGATTGGGGAAGGGTTTAAACGAAATCAAATCCGTATTATGATGGCTAGAATTATGCAGCTTGGAAAAGGAGAGGTTGATTTGGACAGCTTAAAAAAGTCACTTACTAAACCTGACGAATTATTTCCAATAACTTATATAGCACCAGCCTCTGGATTAATTTTGCAATCGGTTGATTTTAAGGTAGAACTTAGTTAGATATGAGTTCGGAAATTATGATTTAAAAAATCTTATCACACTAAACATTATTTAATATAATAATGTGTTATCAATATAATAGTTTTTATTACTTTTGATCTCATAAAAATGAATAATTATGTACAATTTACTAAAAGGTAAAAGAGGAATTATATTCGGAGCGTTAGATGAGCATTCTATTGCTTGGAAAACAGCTGAAAGAGTACATGCTGAAGGTGGTACTTTTGTGTTGACTAATGCGCCTATCGCTATGCGTATGGGTAAAATTTCAGAATTAGCTGAAAAAACGGGTTCAGAAATTATTCCTGCTGATGCAACTAGTATAGAAGATTTAGAGAACCTTGTAACTAAAGCGCAAGAAATTTTAGGAGGAAAGTTAGATTTCATATTACATTCAATAGGAATGTCTATTAATGTTCGTAAAAAGCGTCATTATACTGATCAGAATTATGATTTCACGCATAAAGGTTGGGATGTTTCTGCTGTTTCTTTTCACAAAGTAATGCAAACATTATACAAGCAAGATGCTATGAATGAATGGGGAAGTATTGTTGCTTTAACCTATATGGCTGCACAACGTTCTTTTCCTGATTATAACGATATGGCTGATAATAAAGCATATTTAGAGTCAATTGCTCGTAGTTTTGGATACTTTTTCGGAACTGACAAAAATGTACGTGTAAATACAATTTCTCAATCACCAACTCCTACAACTGCAGGTTCTGGTGTTAAAGGATTTGACGGATTTATTGCTTATGCAGAAAAAATGTCTCCTTTAGGAAATGCTACAGCTCAAGATTGTGCTGATTATACTGTAAGTTTATTCTCTGATTTAACAAAAAGAGTAACGATGCAAAACTTATTTCATGATGGAGGATTCTCTAACGTGGGAGTAAGTAATCAAGTAATGGAAAAATTCATGGAAGAATAAGTATTCTTTCTAATAATAGTATAACGGGAATTGGTTCTTTAAACTAATTCCCGTTTTTTGTTTCTAGTTCTTTCACATAGGGAAAAGGTTAGGATAAGGGGATTTTTATATTATATTTAACTGATAAGAAAGTAAGTTGTAGTATATGAAAAGTATAGTAGTGTTTTGTGGAGCAAGTATGAGTAATGATCCTGTAATAAATTGTCAAGCATATAATTTTGGTAAAGTTTTAGCTGAACAAAAGCTACAGTTAATTTATGGTGGAGCTAAAATAGGGGTTATGGGAAAAGTTGCTTCTGGAGTGCTTGACAATGACGGAAAGGCAATTGGTGTAATTCCTGATTTTTTAACATCAAAAGAAGTTGTTCATACTGATTTAAGTGAACTTTATATCACAGAAACTATGCATGATCGCAAATTGAAAATGCATGAATTATCTGATGGTATTGTAGCATTACCTGGAGGTTTTGGCACGCTTGAGGAATTATTTGAAATGCTTACTTGGGGACAGTTAGGATTGCATAAAAAACCAATAGGGATTTTGAATATTAATGGATTTTATGATGATATGCTTCACTTTATAGATACAATGATTGCTAAAGGGTTACTAAAATATAATCATAAAGAATTACTCATAGTTGCTGATAACGCTCAAAAATTATTAGAAAAAATGAACTTGCATATACCACTTCCAGTACCAAAATGGATGAATAAAAATCAAACCTAGTTGATTTTAAACATAAGAATTTCGTTTGCTGATTAGATACGTTTGTTTGTCACACTGTTCCGATAGCTATCGTGATATCGAAGTGCTAAAACAACGTTAATTCATTCCCTTTTTTATCATCAGGAAAATTAGGTAATTTTAGGTTATACCCTAATTCATGATTGATTTTTTCAATAAAGTACTTTGATAATAAAGGAGATTCTGTCTCAAGGTTTTGATGTACAAAAAAGTATAAATTTTCTAATCCGTTTTCAATCCATATTTTAATCCGGTCAAACCAATCATCTAAACGTGTATAATCACTTTCATGGTTTGCGCCATTATACCTGATAAAAGCATCCTTAGTTGTTAACTTCATGTGTAATAAATCACGCCTTCCTGCAGTATCTATTATAATATTTGTGATGCTATTTTCTTCAAATAGTTGATATAATTCATTAGCAATAACGTCATCATTATACCAATCTGTATGGCGTAATTCAACAGCAAGAGGAAAGCCTTTTGGCCATTGTTGAATAAAGTTGGCTAAAGCATCAAATTTAATCGGAGCAAATGTTGGGTGCATCTGTAAAAAAATGGTGCCGAGATTTTCTTGTAAATGAGAGATGCTATCTAGGTACCCATCAAGTTCAACTTCACAATTTTGTAAACGTTTAAACTGACTAATACTTTGATTTATTTTAGGGAAGAATTTAAAATCATCTGTAGTTTTTTGATGCCATTTTTCAACAGTACTGATAGGAAAGGTTCTGTAAAAAGTTGCATTGAGCTCTATGCTATTAAATTGGGTAGCATAATAAGTAAGTTCATCCTTAGTATCTCGTGGGTAGAATCCTTTTAAATCTTGCTTGTTCCATTTAGCACAGCCTACATATACATTGCAGCTGGATGCTTTCTGTTTACCTAGTACTTCAAGAGTACTTATATGATCCTTAGGTAATGTAAAATCAATATTTTCAGGATTGTCTACTTTTCCGAAATTCATCTTTGTAGGATGGGTTTAAAAAGTTAAATTTACGACATAAAAATTAGATTTCCTTCAATGAATTCACAAGAAAAAATAGAACAACTTCGTAATGAGTTAAGCCAACATAATCATAATTATTATGTGTTGGATAATGCTACTATATCGGATTATGAATTTGATATGAAGCTTAAAGAGTTGCAGGATTTGGAAGCTAAACACCCTGAATTTTATGATGATAGTTCACCAACACTTAGAGTAGGTGGTGAAATCACTAAAAAGTTTGATACTGTAGCGCATCGTTTTAGAATGTATTCTTTAGATAATTCGTATTCAAAAGAGGACTTGTTAGACTGGGAAGTACGTATTCAGAAAATATTAGATTCTGATGAGATCAGTTATACTTGTGAATTAAAATATGATGGAGCTTCCATAAATATCACTTACACTAACGGTAAATTGGTGAGAGCAGTTACTAGGGGTGATGGTTTTGAAGGTGACGATGTAACGACTAACATAAAAACAATTAAATCTGTTCCTTTACAATTAAAAGGAGATTTTCCTCAGGATTTTGATATTAGAGGGGAAATAATGTTACCTACTGATGGGTTTCATAAAATGAATAAGGTTCGTATTGCTAATGGAGAGGACCCATATATGAATCCGCGTAATACCGCTTCAGGGAGTTTGAAATTACAAGATAGCGCAGAAATAGCTTCTAGGCCATTGGAGTGTTATTTATATAGTTTTAAGATAAAGGAGAGTGGAAATATAAATATTAAGACACAATATACAAGCCTTCAAAATGCGAGAGATTATGGTTTTAAAGTTCCTGAACACGCAAAAGAAGTGCATAGTATTGACGGTATTTTGGAGTATGTAAATCATTGGGAAAAAGCTCGGCATGAACTGCCTTTTGAAATAGATGGTGTAGTTGTTAAAGTGAATGATTTATTTCAACAAGAAGAACTTGGGTATACCGCTAAAGCTCCTCGATGGGCAATGGCATATAAGTTTAAAGCAGAGCAAGTTTCAACAACTTTAGAGAGTATTTCTTACCAAGTTGGGCGTACTGGGGCTATTACGCCAGTAGCAAATTTAAGTCCTGTGTTATTAGCAGGAACAACAGTTAAAAGAGCATCCTTACATAATGCGGATCAAATTGAAAAGTTAGATGTTCGCATAGATGATTCAGTTTATGTAGAAAAGGGAGGAGAGATTATCCCTAAAATAGTTGGGGTAGATACAACAAAACGTAATGAAAGCTCTATTGCAACCAAATATGCTACACATTGCCCGGAATGCAAAACTGAATTGGTTAGGAATGAGGGAGATGCAAAACATTATTGTCCAAATGAATTTGGATGTGCACCTCAAGTTGTGGGTAGAATACAACACTATATTAGTCGTAAGGCTTTAGATATTGAAGGTTTAGGAGGAGAAACAGTTGCTTTGTTATACAAAGAAGGCTTAGTAACCACTTATGCTGATTTATACGATTTAAAACTAGAACAAATTATTCCGTTAGAGCGTATGGCTGAGAAGTCGGCTCAAAATTTAATAGATGGAGTAGCAGCTTCAAAAAATGCATCGTTTGAAAAAGTATTGTTCGGATTAGGAATACGTTTTGTGGGGGCTACGGTAGCGAAGAAATTAGCAAGACATTATAAAAATGTATGGGATTTAGCCAATGCAACTCAAGAAGAATTAGAAGGAGTAGATGAAATCGGTGTGCGTATAGCAGAAAGTGTAGTTGCCTTTTTTATTGATGTTAAGAATTTAATGACTATTGAACGTTTGCAATTAGCGGGAATTCAATTAGCAATTAATGAAGGTAATCAGCAGTTAGCAAGTAGTATATTAGAAGGGAAATCATTCTTGTTTACAGGAAAATTAACCCAGTTTACACGTGATGATGCCAAAGAAATGGTAGAGCAACATGCGGGAAAGACAATTAGTGGGGTAAGTAAGAAACTAGATTATTTAGTAGTAGGTGAAAAAGCAGGTTCTAAACTAAAAAAAGCAGAAGCGTTAGGTACTGTTACTATTTTAACAGAGACTGAGTTTTTGGAGTTGATTGGGGATTAAAACTCTTTAAAAAAAGCATCTGCTTCTTTTCTTGAGGAAATATTTAGCTTAGAATAAATATTGTTAATATGTGTTTTTACGGTATTCACACTTATAAATAGTGTATCGGCAATATTTTATTGATAGTTTTTTGATACAATAATTCAAAACATTATTGATATATTATGTTCGTTATAATAATATATTGCAATTACTTTCTCTCAATAACCAATCGAGATAGTGCTTCAGGGTAACCACGTTGAACAGCTAATTCACTAGCCAATTTATCAATTTCATTTTTCGAAATACTATCTAATAATAAACTTTGATCTATTGTTGTATTAATTTTGGGGATAATTTCTTCTTCCTGAATTTTATTTATGATTTGATTGGCTACGGTTAAGGCAGAAGAAGCCTTAATAATTTCACTTCTGGCGTAAGATTTACATGGAAAACTAACTTCGCCAACTCTTAAGCTTGGGTCGTCTCCAGGAATTTGCTGTGCCCCGTATAAAGGAGGTCCTCCAACAGTGGCAGATTTAAATGTAGGGACAAATTTTGTAACAAATTCAATAGCATTTTCAGTTCTGATTTTGATTTCGCTTTCTTCCCAACCACGATGTAATTTTTGATTAATATCGTTATTAAATTTAGCAGGTATTTCATTTCCTTTAGATTTCACTAATCCATTTTCGAATAAAGTTATATCCTTTGTCATTCCGTGAATTTGATAATAATCATCACAATAGGGTGTAAGTTGCACCATACCATGTGGTGTGCCACGTTCACCATGAAAAACAAGCTCTGGAATTAAACCTGCAATAGGTTGCCATTTAGAAACATAAGCAGCTTTAAATTCAATCAAGCGTTCCGTATTCAAATGCAAAGATTGATCAAACTTTCCAGTCTTAAATCCACATGAATTCACCAAATATTTGACTTTAGATAATGTGTTTTTAGAGTATATCTCCCAGTTATAATCTAAATTTTGATTTCGAACATCTTTAATATTCGTAACATTGGTATTAGTTTTCAGTTTACATTTGTTAGTTTTCTTTAAAGCTAATTGAGCTTGAGCTCCTAATCTAAATAGATTCCAACCGTATTCTTGAACTATGATTACTGGTGTTTTTAACTTTTGGTAATCAATTAATTTAATAGCATTAGACATCCATTCATCTGATGAGTTTGGACGTTTTATAATTGGTTGTTCTGTTAAAGTAATTAAATCTTCTTTAGTATATATATTATAATAATCTTTTGGAGCACCAAGAATTTCATTGGAAGGATCTTCATCTATTAATTTCTTGTAATATTCCACTAACATTTCAAGACGCTTCTCAATTTTATCTACTTCGTATTTTTCTGATTTAGGAATACTGATAAATGTTGGTCTTTCGTCAATAGATTGTGGAAATAACCGCGCCATATCGATCGATTGTTTCATAAGTACTTTACATTGCTCATCAGATATATCTGGATATAAATTTCCGCCAGCATGTAAGTGACAGAAAGGAGGACCATTTACAACACTTTTCTCTTGTTCGAACAAAATAGTGTCTACTCCATTTTTGGCTAATTCTAATGCAATAACAACACCTGAAATTCCTCCACCTATAATGCCGACATCGTAAATTTTTCCCATGTTAAAATAGTTCTTGTATGTCGGCAAAATTATCAACTACTAGCGTAGGGTTAAAATCTGCAATATTTTCGTTATAGTTATATCCGTAACTCACTCCAATACTTTCCATACCTGAGTTTTGAGCTGCAAGAATATCATTTTTAGAGTCACCAACCATGATGCATTTTTCTACATTTGTATTCATTTCATTTGCTAAATAAAAAAGAGGGGCTGCATTTGGCTTTTTCTCAGCTAATGAATCTTCACCTATCCAATATTTGAAGAATTGTTTAATCGATAATTTATCTAAAATGGGTTCAATAAAGCCGAAAGGTTTATTAGTGCATATCACCATATTATATCCTTCTTTATTTAAGTAGTCTAATGTTTCTATTACACCAGAATACATATACGTTTGATCACATGTTGCTTCTCGATAAGCTGAAAAATAAATCTCAAAAGCTTCTTCTAAAAGCGCTTTTGATACTTTTTCATCTAGCATTGAATATTCAAGAGCTCTTCTTACTAGAGGTTTGGCGCCGTTTCCAATAAAAGGGGTGACTTGTTTTACTGTTAAAGGGGATAAATTATAATGAGATAACATTTTATTTATTGCCAACGTTAGATCTGGAATACTGTTGATAAGTGTACCGTCAAAGTCGAATATGATAAGTTCTTTGTCTTTAAAATTCACAATGCTTAATTTAAGGCAAAGATGCGGAAGTTTTAATAAAATAGTGCGTATTTATAGTAATGTTAAGAAACAATATATAGTAACAAGCTTTTTTTTTTCGGATGTAGCTAACGATTTATATAAACTGCTTTTTTTTCAGAAGTTAGATGGAGTTGGTTTAATTTTCAAAAAACTCATCAACTTCTTTTCTAGAGGAGATACTAAGCTTAGCGTAAATATTATTAATATGTGTTTTTACAGTGCTTAGACTTATGAATAATGTATCAGCAATTTCTTTATTACTGATTTTTTGATGCATTAATTCAAACACTTTTTGTTCTTGAGGAGTTAGTGTAGTTTTATAATCTATTTTAAGTTCTTTTTTTGCCTTAGTTTTTTTAAATAAAAAGATATTTAAAAGAATAGAGATAATAAGTAACGTTCCAATACTATAAACCAGAAAATTATTTCCAGAATAGTTTGATTCTAAGGGAGAATATTTGTCTTTTTTTAAGTCACGTTTATACTGGTTGGTGTACTTTGATTTTGGATAGGTAAGTGTCAAGCGTTCTAGTAAATCGGCATAATAATTTGATTCTTTTAAATCATCTAAATAAAAAGGCCTACTGAATGATTTTTCATTAGCATACAAATGATAAGTGTATAATTCAACTAAAGGAACATCGAAGGTTTTGCTAAACTCTTGTAATTTCTGAAAACAATTTTTATAAATAATACCGCGTTGCCCATCACTTTTTGAGCTTTGTAAATTACTTAATAAGGATTCTTGTAATGCATTTACTTCTAATACAGCAGTATTGTGTTTACTAGATTGTTTAATCTCGCAAAATAATTGAGACAAATCATTTAGAGGAAAAAAGACCGTATCAGTATTATTAGCTATAAACAATATAGAATGACTCGTTTCACAATGGTTTAAAAGATGCTTAGAGTCTGATATTTCATCATTACACGTATCAACATGTATTTTATATAACATGTTCTTAGAGGTTAAAAAGTCACCCTTAAAAACAAATTGTTTTAAGGAGTCAATTTTACATTCTTGAACAATATTTTCGGTAAGTAGTAAATCGCTTTTATGATAGTCATCAACGATAGTTAAATATGCAGTGGCGTCCTTGAAATCCTCAGTCACATCTCCTGAAAACTGAAATTGCGCACTTAGTGTGAAGAAATTAAATAAAAGGATGCAATAGAATACTGATTTCTGCATATTGGTAGTTATGTTGAATAACAAATATAAGCTTTCTAAGAGATAGTGGTATGGATCTTTTTCAATTGTATAAAAACCAAAGCACTATTCTCGATACAATTTTCTATCGAAAATCACTCGAATTGACGTGCTTTGAGTTTTTGTTAGACGGTCCCAATAACAATCAGGATGTCGAAGTCATTTTTTATTACTTGTGAATTGTAAAATTTTGACAGTCCCAACATGTTATTTGTCATGTTACATGTTAATTTGAAACAACTTGAGTGGTTTCAGTTTTAGTAATAGTTCCTTTAATACGTAATACTTTACTTTTTTCTGAAGCATTTGATACTACGGTAATAGTTTTTGAAAACGGACCAATTCTTTTTGTGTCGTATTTCACTCCAATTTCAGAAGTTTCGTTTGGTAAAATTGGTTTACTAGGTTTGGTAGCTACAGTACAACCACAACTTCCTTTTACACTTGTAATTATTATAGGATGTTTTCCTGTATTTTTGAATGTAAACGATCTGTTTCCATCAGTGTTTCTGTTTACCGTTCCGTAATCAATAGTTTCTGTTTTGAAATCGAACACACCTGAATTAGTGTTAGCTGATTCTTGTGCGAATACTATTGAACCAATAAATAAACTTGCAATGCATAATAACTTTTTCATAATAAAATTGTTTAGATTAATGTTTGAAACAAATATCTGAACGATTCAATCAAAACTACGGAATACAAGGGTTGAAAAAGGGACTAGTCCTAGTTTGAAATTTAAATACTCTCCTGTTTATAAGCTTTTGTTTATGGATTAAAACTATTGTATGTTTTTAGAATTTATTTTAACAGTGAAACTATCTTCGGTAGTGTTTGTTATTTCACATAGTACCTTATTGTTATTATCGATTTTAATTATTTCAGTTAATTGATGTTTTATATATAGTATCATGTTTCACGTCATTTATGTTTGATATGAAATTACTTAAAAACAGAGTTGTAACTTAAAAAATAGGTATGAGTGCGTTTTTTATGCCTATAAAAGAAGGTAAACAAAGCATAAGATTATTTGTTAGGCTGATAAAACTATTTTAATGTACGAATCTTTTTTATTATCGTTTTATAAGTATCACTTAAAGTGGCTTTATGACCACCAGAAAGAAGAATAAGATTGTCTGCTGGTACAATTTCTACTATTTTTTCACTGTTTACAATGAAATTCCTGTGGGTTCTACAAAAAATAGCGTTGTCAAGTAAATTGAGAATTTTTGTTAATGATATCAGAATCACAAATTTCTCTTTTTCAGTAATAATGTTACAGTATTTTTCCTCAACCTCTATATATATAATTTCATTAAGGAGTACTTTTTTTAGTGACTTCCCTTTTTTAATGAATAAGTATTCTTTACTGATAACCGTATCTTCCTCATCACTTAAAAACACATCATTTTGAGCGTAAAATTTTTCTAAAGCCATTTCTATAGCATATAAAATTTCTAGTTCATTAAAGGGTTTCATTAAAAAGCTAAAAGGTTGAGTAAGCTTTGCTCTTTCAAATATTTTTCGATCTGTAGAACTGGTAAGGAAAACGAAAGGTCTAGCTGCATCAGGTACCACATTAATAGTTTCTGCAAAGGTAATTCCATCAGGGTTACCATTTAAGAAAATATCAATAACAACAATATCTACTTTGTTGTTATAAAACAAATCTAAGGCATCTTTATACGTAGGAGCAATTCCTACAATATTGTAGTTGTTGGCATTCAGTACTTTAACTAAAGCATCACTTTCTGCTTTAGTATCTTCTATAATAAGTACATTAATATTATCCATTAGCTAGCAGTTTTGGGTAAAGATACAATCATTTTTGTGCCTTTTCCTAATTCGCTTTCAATGTTAAATCCCCCTTTATTTTTATGAATCATCTGTTTCACCAACTGCATTCCTAATCCAGTACCGATAATATCTTCATTTTCTTTTTTAGAGAGTAAGGCAGTGTCTTTTAGTAATTCTAAACGAGTACTCTCACTCATACCTAAACCAGTATCTTCAATGATAAGATTACAGTAATTATTGTCTTCACTTTTAGAATAGACTTTAATACTTCCGTTTTCGTTAGAGAATTTGATTGCATTGTCTAGTAAATTTCTAAGAATAATTTTTAAGGATTCTTGATCGGCATCAATCATATCTTTTTTGCCAACGGTATTTTCAAATGAAATATTTTTATCAAGTAGTAATGCTTTGTAGTTGTAGGCTACATGTTCTACAATTATGAACAAACGCATGGAAGTAATTTCAAAATACCCTTGTTCGGTTTGTAATAGTGCCCAATTTAGCAAGTTGTCCAACAAGTTATAGGCGCCATTGGTAATGGCACTGTTGTTATTTAGTTGTGTATCTAATTCCGTAAAGTTTTTGGTTTCTAAACTTTCCTGTAGTTTGGTATTACTTGTTTTTAAAGCATTTACTGAGGAGCGTAAATCATGACTAACAATGGAGAATAATTTGTCTTTTGTAGCATTCAATTCATCCAAGGTGATTTTTTGAGCAACTATAATTTTATTGGTTTTTATTTTTTCTCTATAAAAGTAACCACCAGTTATTAATAATAGTACTAATCCTATTGAAGAGTAGAGTAATTTATTTCTTTCAGCTACTTTTAACTTATTTTCAGCTTCTAAGACGGTTACTTCTTTCTGTTTTTGTTTTACCGCAAATTCTTTTTCTAGTTCGGCAACTTTCCAAATTTTATTTTGGTCGTTTAAGGAATCCTTCCATTTTTCATATTCTTTTCTGTAACTTAAAGCTAAGGGCAAGTTTTTATTTGTTTCCTCAAAAATTGACATATTTAGGGCAGTTCTTCTTTTTGAGTCAAAGTCTTTATGTTTTTTAGATAAATCATAGGCTTGTTTAAAATAAACAAAAGCTTGTTTCTTATTCCTTTTTCTAAAATATAGGATGGCAATATTTATATTGGTAGCAATGATTGATAAAGTATCTTTTTCTTTTTCCTGCATTTGCTTACTTTTAAATAGATACTCTTGTGCTTTATTATATTTATTCAATCTAGTATAGCATAAACCTAAATTAAGTATAACGTTACTTTTCTTATAAACGTATTGATTATTTTTGATTAAGGTTTCAACTTCTTTAAAATAGGATATTGCATTTAAAAATTTTTTTTCCTCTAGTGAAATTTCACCTAGGTTTATGTTTACTTTATGGTAAAACTTAAATTCTCTAGAGATTGAGTTAAATTCTTTTTTTGCATTATCTAAGAGGTTTTTTGTTCTAAAACTATGTCCTCGGAAAAAATGACAGTAATCAACTAATTCTTTATTTTGGGTACTACTTAGTTGTTTCATGGAATAGACCAAGGTCGAGTCCCAATTTTTTTCTTGATAAAACAAATGTGCTTTTTTGAAATCAATTTCACTCCTAAATTCAGTTGTTTTCTTTTCGATTTCAAATTGAAATAAGCTGTCCCTGTTGTGTTGTTGAGCATAAAGAGAAATAGAGACTGATAGAAGTATCGAGAATATTAGAAAATGTAATTTTGTCATTTTGATTAATTCAGTTTATCAAATTAAATGAATTAATGTTAAAAAATGAATAAGTTGAATGTAAAAAGTTCTACAGGTAGTTTTTACTTGTAGAACTTTTTAAATTTCTTTATCTATAATAGATAAATTATTTTATGACATACTGTTTTTTAAAAAAAAATATTAGTGGTCACCATCTCCTGCAGGTCGTACTGCACCTTCGAATGGGTCTGAGTCATCAGGATCTGGTTCAGTTCGACCTACATCAACCATATTAGAGTCTGCAGATTCAAATGTATTGTACCCAGCAATTGGGGCCTTAGGGTGTAAAGCTAAATTTGTATAACCAGTATTAGTATATGTGTAAAGAGTAACTTCAGAAGGAGGGGTATTTCTTTGTGCGCTAGATACTGCATAAAAGATTAGACCAGTATCATCAGTCATAACTTTAACCTCTCCATTATAAGAAGCATCAATATATACTTCTAAATTAAGGGTATAAATATTACTTCCGTTTGGAAGGTTTTCTTTTATACTAAAAGCCTTAGGTTTATTGGGTTTTGTTGAGTTTTGGTTTGGGTTTTGAATTGTCTGTCCCGTTTTTATCATTGTGGTAACCTGTCCTCCAATAATTGGAGTTGTTGGGATTGGATTCGTTATATTTTCACTCATAATAAAATGTTTTTTGGTTAAAATTAGTTCACAGCAATGTATAAAAATACATTGATTAAAAAAAAGCAACTAAGAGAGAAATTGTTCTCTCTTAGTTTAGGTATGTTACATTGCTATAACAGTCATTTTTGCTTCGGTATAAGCACCACCTACACCACCAGTAGTCATGGTACAAGAACTTCCAGAGACATTTAAAGTAATGGTAATGGTACCACACCCTGATTCCAAACTAATTACATTTCCTGTAGCCGACATGGTAGCACCAGTGGCATCAACAGGTGTATAATTTATAATTGTCACATTTCCTACAGGGTTAATCATCATAGTACCTCCATAGGCCTTCATGCCTGTACAGTTATTATAAATTGCAAAAGTTACCATCGTACCTGAAGCTCCAAGTTGGAAAGAAGAGGATGGTACTCCATAAACATTAAATAGATGATAATAGCTAGGAGTAGCTGCAGGCGTAGCCCAAGTTGCTAATCCGTTAGCATCTGATGTTAATATTTTTCCTGCGCCTTGTGTACCATCAGTAATTTTAATAGTACCAGCTACGTCTAGTTTCGCACCAGGGGTGTCAGTACCAATACCTACGTTACCATCATTTTTTATTCTTACTCTTGCAGCATTATTGGTGCCAAATACTAAGTCGGTGTTTAATTCATTATATACGTATGCCTCATTAGACCAGTTCCCTATAGTTAATCCTGCGGTCTCACTTCCATATCTAAATCTTGATCTTGATTCTGTAGTACCCATAATATCAAATTGAGACGTAGGAGTTGTTGTCCCAATACCTACATTAGTTCCGTTGCTAAAAAGGTTACTAGTTTCTACCCAATCAGTCCCATTCCAATATGTTGTGTTTCCCACAGCTGTTCCATCAGCTAAATTGCTTGACCCTGATCCTGGAGTTGTCCAAGTTGCCAATCCATTTGCATCAGATGTTAATACTTTTCCTGCACCGTGAGTACCATCAGTAATTTTAATTTGTCCAGCAACATCTAGCTTAGCTAAAGGATTAATAGTTCCGATACCTACATTACCCGTTTGTTGAATTACAAAACGTTCAGTTTGATCTTGAGAAGCTATTGAGAAACGAAAAGCTGGGTCATATCCTAATCCTAAATTCCATTTTTGAAAGTTATCACTTAACATAAAAGTAGGTGTAATTCCAGCTGAGAAAGTAGTATTGCTGTGAACACTTAATAATCTGTCAGGTGTAGAAGTATTAATACCTACTTTAGAACCATCATTGAAAATATTAGAACTATTAGTTACCCAACTGGTTCCATTCCAGTAAGGTGTATTACCTGCAGTTGTACCGTCTGATAAACCACTATTCGATCCTCCTGCGTATAAAGCATAAGGAACACTTAATAATTGGCTAGCACCAGATATGGTATACGTTGTTCCTCCTGTTGGATCCGTTTCTGTTTTGATATAGTAGGTACCTGTAGACCAATCAATACTTGCAAATGTTCCAGAAACTATGATACCGGATCCGATTTCTAAACTAGCCAATCCGTTAGCATTGGTTGTAGGTGTTTGTGTTTCAACATATACTGGTGTTCCGGTATCACTTCCTTGTAGTATTGAGATTTGCATTCCTACAGTTTGGTTTACAATTAATCCGTTAGCTGCATCTCTAATAACTGCTTGGTAACTCATTTTTTGTGGAGCCTGTGCAAAAGCAGTCATGTTTAGTAATAGTATTACTATAAGTGTGTATAATTTTTTCATGTTTTTATTTTTTTAGGATTTTAAAAGTCTTTATTGTTTGGTTGTTTTTGGTTACACTTAATAAATAGGTAGCCTGTGGATATCTTGACATAGGAATAGAAGTATCTTCGTTTTCTATTTTTCCATTAGTAAGTACTCTACCTGAATAATCAAATAACTGGTAGGATAAACCTAAAGTGTCCGTATTTCCAATAGATAGATTAATTAAATCAGTAGTTGGATTTGGATAGACTTTAGCATATAGGTTAATTTCATGCTCTTCTATACCCAATACTACTTGTATTTCAATAGGTTGTTGGACTCCTTGAGCAACCGACCCTTCTGTGTCTGTACAAGTAATATAAAAAGCTTGACCAACAGAATAGGAGATTGTTCCTCCTGCACCTGTAACATTTGCTCCTGCACTAACAGTGTTCTCTTGAGCATTTGTTGTGAGCAGACCTATACTGAATAGGAACGCTACATAATACGTTGTTTTTTTGTTCTTCATAGATTTACCTTTTTGTTAGTAATTATATTTGCTATTCCTTAATATCGGTTGTTTGCTATGGTATTAGAAACGTTTGATAATAGCAGTAATACGGTGTAAATAGACAATAAAGAGGTGTGAGTTGAAGAGAAAATGTAATGAGGCTATGAGTTTTTAGTATGAAACACTAAAAATTGGTCATAAAAAAAGAAATGATAATTTGTAATAAACTTGGATTACACTTAATTATTAATGAAAATAGTAGGGGAAGGAGGGGATTGGAATTAAAAAAGCCTCCGTGTAAACGGAGGCTTTTTTTATGAGGTCTATGTATTGAAATTTCTTTTTTAAGTAACGAGCGACTTAATCTCTTGATAAAAATATCTGTATTATATACCAGAATAGTAACATTAAAGAAGCGAATAATCCTATTGCTGCAGGAATATATTGTTCATTAGTGTATTTGTTTACTAAGTTTGATGTTTGATACAAAATAGATCCAGCTGCTAAAACACACATTCCTACAGAAAACCATAAGCCCATATCAAATCCGAATAAGGCTCCTGCAATGATTAATCCCAGAGCAATAAAAAACCCAACGGTAAGTGCTGATTTTAAAAAAGAAAAGTCTTTTTTTGTTACAAATACAACTGCTGTTAATCCGCCAAATAAAGATAAGGTTACAATAGCAGCCTGATTTAATAAATCCATTCCACCCGAATACATGATAGCAATATATATGATAGGAATAAAAATAATTGCTTCAGCTAAAACATATAGGCCATAAGCCATATATTGTTTGTTCTTATCAGAAGTTTTTAATGCAGTACTTTCAGCATAATTGGTCATGAACATAAAACCGCCTAACATGATTAACCAACGCCATCCTTGTGTCATTGATAGCATAAAGTCTACTAAAACTTCTGATTGTAATAAGAAATACTCAGCTATAAAAAACGCTAATACTCCTCCAGCAACATGGCTGTAGGTTTTTTTATAAAAAGCTACTTTAGCTTCATCAGATAATGCTGCTACAGGAACTAATTGTGGTTGTTGTATGTTTTCCATTGTATGTTTTGTTAATTTAAGTTAGGCAGTAAAGATACTCCTTTTTTTATTTTAGGATGTTAAATATATGCCAATAGCTGACGTTATTATCCGAAGTTTATTTTTGCACATATACTAGACCAATATTGATTTTCCTTTAGCAATTTTATCTCCATCAGCAGAAAAGTAAAAATCTATTTGCCCCATATAAACACCGCTTTTTCCACATTGGTTTATTAAAACATTTTCTCCAACACTATTCTTTTCAATAGTAGGTTTTGGAAGCAGGGTATGTGTATGTCCTCCGATTATTAAATCGATATCCTTAGTGTTTCGTGCCAATTGCAAGTCGCATACTTTATCAGGGTTGTTTTTGTAATTATAACCAATGTGTGACAAGCAAATAACTAAATCACACTGTTCCTTTTCTTTTAAATCTCGAACAGTGTCTTGAGCTTTTTCTATGGGGTTTAAATACTTTGTTTCTTTATATAAACGTTTGCTTACCAATCCTTCTAGTTCAACACCTAAACCGAATACTCCAATTTTAATTCCACTTTTAATAAAAGTTTTATAAGGCTTTACTAATCCTTCCAATACAGTATTGCTAAAATCATAATTAGCGGAAACAAAATCAAAATTAGCATTGGGTAATTGTGAAAGAAACCCGTTAATCCCATTATCAAAATCATGATTTCCTAATGTAGCTATATCATAACCTAACATAGACATTAATTTGAACTCTAATTCACCACCAAAATAATTGAAATATGGAGTTCCCTGAAAAATATCTCCAGCATCTAGTAATAAAGTATTAGGATTGTTTTTTCTTATATTATCTACTAAAGTTGCACGCCTTGAAAATCCACCAAGCCCTGGGTATTTGTAGTGATTACTTGGTAAAGGTTCTATTTGACTATGAACATCATTAGTATGTAATATTGTGATATGGGTTTCTTTTGGTTTGTTAAAAGAGCTTAATGAAAGACCTCCTAAACCTAAAAAGGCAGTACTTGCTGCAGTTTTTTGTATGAATTTACGTCTAGTTTGCATAGATAAAACGGTTGTCAAGCTTAGGGTTAATACTATCAGTTTTCTTAAAATAATCAATCAATGCAGTTCTAATTTTATAGCCTGTTTTGTGTAATGAAATAGGGCTTTTAAAGAAATTCATTTTATCACCACCTTCTTGTAAATAATCAGAAGTCAATACAAAGTAATTTTTTTTATCATTAAAAGGGACATCACTTATAGTAACATCTTGATAAGTTTCATTATTCAACTTTAAGCTTAATTTTGAAATTGGATGTGCTTTTTTGTTTACAAATAAGTAGTGTAATAATTCTGATATTTTTTTACCAGATAATTCTACAACAACTAGTTCATTCTCAAAAGGCATTACTTCAAAAGCATTTCTTGCAGTGATGTTTCCTTTTGGTATTGGAGCTCTAATGCCTCCATAATTAAATAACACAAAGTCAATTGTTTTGTTCGTTTGTTTTTCAAAAACAGGATTTCCTTGTTCATAACAAATGTCAGCCATTAAGTTTCCAAGTGTACTTTCTAACTTTCCATCTATTCTTGTTAAATCTTTAGGAGTAGTACATAAAACGGAGTCTAATTGTTCATTTAAATGTTTTTTATATGGAGCTATTATATCAGATATTTCTTTGTTATTGGTAGCAGTACTATCAGTAATGAGCTGCTTTCCTTCAATTTTGTATAATACTTTTTTACTTTTCTTACATGCAATAGTAATAAGTAATATAATTATTATAACAAAATGTTTTGTTTTCATGCTTTTAATATTTGATTATAACTTGTATAATGGTTTTAGGAGTGTATTTTTGTACTACAAATGTAAAGCTAATGTTTTTTAAAGGAATCAAAATAAAATCTGCTCAAAAGTACATTGCAAATAACCTAAAAACTATTGTAACTCCTGCTAATGGGAAGATAATTAGCTTAGCTGTTTTAGTTGATGGAACAAAATATGAAGAGTTTCCTTTTTTGAATGAAATAAGTACTGTTTTTGGAATAAGACCTGAATCAATAACTGTTTTATATTATCATTCAGATAAAAAGCTTACTCAGCAATTTCCAGAAACGATGTTTACTGATGCCGATTTAGGTTTTAGTGGAGTGTTAAAAAACGAATCCGTATCTAAATTTATCAATAAAACTTATGATGGTTTATTGAGTTTTTACAAGGAAGATATTTTATTACTAAATTTAGTTGCAGTTCAATCTAAAGCAAAATTTAAGATTGGGTTTTCAGGAACTAATGAAGCGATAAATGATTTATCAATAGCTACGGAATTAGATGATATTACAACATTTACATTTGAATTAAAAAAGTATTTATCCATTTTAAATAAAATATAATGAACCAGTTTGTAGGAACCGGAGTGGCTTTAATAACTCCCTTTAAGAAAGATAAAAGTGTTGATTTTGAAGCTTTAAAGCGTATTGTAAATTACAATATTGATGGAGAAGTTGAGTATTTAGTTGTTTTAGGAACCACAGGCGAAAGTGCTGTATTGACTAATGAAGAGAAAGCTCAAGTGATTACTTGTATAACTAAAGCGAATAATAAACGTTTGCCAATGGTGTTAGGTATTGGAGGTAATAACACTGCTGATGTAGTAAATCAATTAAAAAACACAAATCTTTCTGATTTTGATGCAGTACTATCAGTATCACCTTACTATAACAAACCAAGTCAGGAAGGGATATATCAGCACTTTAAGGCAGTAGCAGAAGCTTCTCCTAAGCCTGTGATTTTGTACAACGTTCCTGGTAGAACAGCTTCTAATATGTTGCCTGAAACTATTGTAAGGTTGGCAATTGATTTTGAAAATGTTATAGCAGTAAAAGAAGCTGCAGGAGATTTGGTACAAGCCATGAAAATTATTCAAACAGCACCAAAAGATTTTTTAGTGATTTCTGGTGATGACATGATTGCTTTACCAATGGCTTTAGCTGGTGGTTCAGGAGTTATTTCAGTAATAGGAGAAGGGTTGCCAAAAGAGTTTTCTAAAATGATTCGTTTAGGGTTGTCAGGTAAAGTTAAAGATGCTTATTCCTTACATTATAAAGTAGCTGATTCTATTGATTATATTTTCGAAGAAGGAAATCCAGTTGGTATCAAAGCGCTATTTCATAAATTAGGTTTATGTGAATTAGATGTACGTTTACCTTTGATAGAAGCTAGCAAAGAATTACAGTATAAGATCAATGATTTTATAGATACTTTATAATATAGTATAATTAAAATTTAATGTAAAAGCTGTCTGTAAAGATGGCTTTTCTTATTTTTGAAAAAAGCTAAACGAAATATGGCAAAAATAAAAGATCCTGGATTTGGATATAAAACAACATCATCAACAAAAAGGATTGTGAATGCCGATGGTAGTTTTAATCTGGTACATTTAAATAGAAAATTTTCGATATCAGAGATTTATTCAAGGCTAATTAATATGTCTTGGGCCAAGTTTTTGATTCTAATTTTTTTTTGGTACGGTATTCTAAACCTATTTTTTGCGAGTGTTTATTATGGAATTGGGGTTGAACACCTTACTATTGCTAAAACATCACCTTTTCAAGATTTTTTAAATGCGTATTTCTTTAGTGCACAAACATTAACAACCTTGGGGTATGGATTAATTTCTCCTCAAGGAAATGCTGCTGCTTTTGTATCTTCATTGGAAGCGCTGTTAGGTTTAATCGGATTTGCTTTTATGACGGGGCTCTTATATGGTAGATTCTCTAAGCCAAAAGCAGCCATAAGATTTAGTGAGGTGATGGTATTGAGGCCTTTTAAGGAGAAACGTGCAATTATGTTTAGGTTAATGAACAAGCGCAATAATGTAATGATAGAGCCTGAAATTACTGTTACGTTAGCAATTAATGAAATAGATGAAAAAGGTGACTTAGTTAGAAAGTTTTTTAAGTTAGATTTAGAACGTGATAAAATTATGTATTTGCCTACAACATGGACAATAGTTCATGAAATAGAAGATAAAAGTCCGTTAAAAGGATATACTGATGAGCAAATTCTGGAACTAAATGCTGAATTGTTGATTCTGATAGAATATTATGAAGATGCTTTTGCACAAAATGTATATCAAATGCATTCCTATAGCTTTAAGGACTTAAAAGGGAGTTGTAAATTTGTTCCAGCATATTATTTTGATACAGACGGGCAGGCTATTCTTGATCATTCAAAACTTAGCAGTATTGAAGCAGTATAGGTTTAAACACTAAAATTTTTTCTAAATAAGTTAAATTTAAGCAAATAAGCTTCTCAATATAAAAATGTAGGCTATCTTCGTAAAAGAAATTGTTTTTAGTTCGACTAAAATTGATTAATTTTGCAAAATCTTTTGATTATTTATGAAGCACTTAGTATATATTATTACCATTGCAATAGGATTAAGTTCTTGTTCTGAATACCAAAGAGTATTCAGAAAAGACGATATAGCACCAAAATATGCTTTGGGTGAAAAACTATACAATGAAGGTAAAATAAAAAAAGCTCACAACTTATTTGCTCAAATAGTACCTAACTATAGAGGAAAACCAGGTGCTGAGAAATTAATGTATATGTATGGTAATATTTATTATCTACAAGAAGATTGGAACGGTGCAGTATATCAGTTAGAACGTTTTACAAAAGCGTATCCGCGTAGTGAGAAATTAGAGGAAATGGCTTTTAAAGCAGCAAAAAGTAGCTACTATCTTTCTCCAAGATCAAGTTTAGATCAAGAAGATACGAATAAAGCAATATTAAAGCTACAAAACTTTATAAACACCTATCCAAAGTCAGAATATTTAAAAGAAGCTAGTGATTTAGCTTTAGAAATGAATTCTAAATTAGAAGAAAAAGCATATAATATAGCTAAAGGATACCACCATAGAATAAGTAGTGGGACTCAGTATAGAGATGATTATAATGCAGCAATAACTATTTTCGATAATTTTTTAAACGATTATCCAGGTACTAAGTATAAAGAAAAAGCACTTTACTATAAATATGATGCAGCTTATTTGCTAGCAAGATATAGTACTGATAGAAAAAAGAAAGAACGTTTAGAAACTGCGATTACCTATTATAATAAATGGAAGAAATCAGCTATGGAATCAGAATTATCTGATGCTGCTGAAGAAAGTTTTGCAGACATAAATAAACAATTAGAACAATTCAATAAATAATCATTATGGATATTAAAAACACAGATGCTCCCGTAACTACTGTAACTTACGACAAAAATAAAGTAGATGAGCAAACAGGTAATATTTATGAAGCAATTTCTGCAATAGCAAAAAGAGCTACACAAATTAATACTGAAATGAAAGATGAATTGGTAGAAAAACTTGAAGAGTTTGCTACATTTA